>Ga0180437_10000755_pt1 | contig 59326 bp, 102 predicted proteins | sample SS_ome_4_FD_132410 | JGI IMG/M metagenome (GOLD analysis project Ga0180437, IMG submission 132410) | Hypersaline lake sediment archaeal communities from the Salton Sea, California, USA - SS_3_D_1 metaG | ecosystem: Environmental > Aquatic > Non-marine Saline and Alkaline > Hypersaline >...
AGGCGCTCCCCTTCAGCCGATGGCATGATGTTCGTCGGGTCGTAGCCCTCAAACCGAGAAGACCACAGGGTCTTCCTCTTCTCTTTCTCCATACGTCCAGCCTCGGGCTCACTCCACCCCATGTGCTCAGCCATCTCTCTAGTGGTCGGTTCACGGTTGAGCTGGTCAGACAGCGTGGCAAACGTGTTGTCCCACCGGCCCATCGCGTAGTAGCGAGCCTCTTGTGTACGAGTCGGGTCCTGGTGTTCAGTCACCCAACGCTGAGCTTTCTTCAGGCGACCAGTGACCCATGTACCCACGTTTGCCCCCTTGTTCGGGTCGTAGGTCATGAGAGCATTCACGGCTTGTCGATTAAACTCGGCGTGGACTGCCTCGGGCGGCATATCTGCGCGGGAGGCCCAGAAGTTGGCCTTGCCTCGAATCACACCCTTCAGATTGTTGAGCAGTGGTCGGAGATCATCAGGCTGCCGACCGTTGTTGTTCCATGTGTACCAGAGTTCGAGGTCTTGCGCACGTAGGGCCTCCCGGTCCTTTTTCTTCCGGGCAGCTTCCTTGGTTAGGTGCTCTTCGTACTCCGCCTCAGCTTCTTCCCAGGCGCGTTTCTCAAGGTCACCTTCAAGGACTTTGTCAGCCACAGTGCGCAACATCTATCGTCACGCATCGCGCTCTTTGTCGAGGTACTTCTTCGTGATGCCACTCTTGTTGGAGAAGAGCTCGTTGAGCTGTTGCCTCCACTCAGAATGGGTCTGGGTATCCCTCTGGAAACCCAAATCACCGTGGTCGACACGCTCCTCGACCACCGGCCCAGTCTTCATGTCATCTTCATTGTCCTCGACCTTCTGAGCGGTCTTCTTGAGGTATTGGACGAGGGGGTCATTTGCAAATGCGCTCCCAGTCTTTGGCATGCTCACTCCATACACCGGCTGCATCACTGGCCTCACCATCTTTGGCTTGGCCACGTCCTGGTGTTCTTTCAACTTCTTCCTGGCTTCCGCCAGGCTATCGTTTGTAGGAAACTTGGTTCCCCCCATGAGGGGAATGCGAAGGTCAGCTCCTGACTGAGAGGCTTTCTTTAGCAGTGTTTCTACGCGCATCGGCCGACGCCCTTTTCGAACTTTGAGATTGCCATTCAGTCGAGCCACAATCTTGGAGGCCCCAGTCTTTACCACAGGAGATGGAGGCATCACTACAGACTCCACCGGCTTTTCAAGAGGAAGTTGCTTGACAATCCTCTGTACGCCTGCTTCGCCCCCAGGAACCAGAGTCTTCATTTCTTGCTCCGCCCTGACTCGAGCTCGAGCTTTAGCCAAGTTTGTTTGAGCGATCCCGTGCTGAAGCGTAGGGAGCAGACCTCCCCAAAATGCTCCACCCAGACCCGCTGCGGCCAGGAATCTACCCTTCCCAGACTTTGGCAGCCATCGACCCTCCCGGATCCTGTGCTGTGCCATAGCCAGAGCTGGAATAGTGCCAAGACCTAGAGCAGAAAACTGCATGGCCTGTCGCCGCTTCTCCTCCGGAGTCAGCTTGACAGCTGCTTTGAGAAGACCGTCAACGTAGGCGTGCTTCACCCGCTCAGGTAACTTCTTGCCTTTGGGAGTCGCCCGTTCCCATTCCTCAGCCACGCTCCTCTTGATCTCACCACGGTTGGCCATGGCCCAAAATTTTCTTCGCTGGCTTTCTGAACGGAACGGCACGGCGCCCTCCTATTGACAATGTCATTAGCCCCGAGCGAGCTGGAGTCGCTTCTTTTTGCTCTCCGACAGCACCTTCTTGTTGCGCTTGGCAATCTTGGCCTTGAGGTTGCGGAGAGACACCGATTCTTTTTTGGCTGCCATGATCAAACTCCTCTGACAATGACTTCTGGTTCTTGTTCTTCTATCTGCGCTGGATTGGGTTCCCCTGAAGGCTCCTCATCTCTGGTGAGCATCGAAGAGAAGGGTCTATCATCCCGAATGTCCTGACCCTCTTCCTTCTGTCTCTTCTGTTCGTCTACGATGGATGAGAGTTCATCGTGGAAGCCCCCAAGCATATCACTAAACGACGATGGCATTATGCTTCCACCTTCCCAGCGCGGTACGCTCTGATGTGTTTACACTCGTAGCCGGGGTTTACGCTACCCTTGAAACGCCAATCTGGGCAGGTGCACGCTAAGCCGCCAGGGATCTTCTTGACCTCGTAGGAGCGACCGGGAAGACGAAAACTCTTGACTTTGCCCACAGTCGGGCCGCGAGACATTTCATACATAGATTTGGTGTGCTGGACGAGTTTTCTGTCAGCCTGGGGGTGAGATGCTATTGCCTCTACAAACTTCGGATCTCTGACGTTCTTGACGAACTTGTCCCACTTGTCATCACCAGCCTTGGGAGAAAAGTGATACTCCGCCAGAAGAATAGCCTTGGACTTCTCCTTAGGCTCCTCTTCTTTTCCAAACATCCTACCGATGCCAGTTTTGCTCCTGAAGAAATGTAGGAGCTTGTGCCACAGGTCGCCAATGCCCGCCATTTTGGTGAGCTCGTCATAGAAGGCATTGACCGTGACTTGGTTCACTACCGACCTCGTTGCTGTTCCTCGACCATCCTACCAATATCGTAGCGGCGCTTCATATTCTTGAGCTGCTCCCAGCCAGCAATGCCCCCACCAATCATGAGCGGGTACTTTAGATACCGCATCTTCATCAGCCCTTTGATCGAGCTCGGAACGGCAGGGGGAACCGTGGCAGGAACAGCCCCGATCTTTTCCATTTCATCAAAGAATGCTTCCACGGTCTGTTCATTCATAGGTCACCCCATCAATCCTCTACTGAGGTTCAGCTCTCTGATGTAAGCCAAAACTCTCAGCCGTGCTCTTCCTCGCGGGTCCATTTCTGGGCTGATCGATACTTTCTTCCGCTTGTCCGTCAGCCGCGCCCTCTTTACCTCTGCTCCAGATGCTCCAGGGAACAACGCTTTGAGCGCATTCTCCCCTGGAACTGGTTCCTGACCATCCAGCTCCGGGAACTTAACATCCGTATTGTAATCCCCGAATGCCCGGCTATGGAAGCCTTCTACAACAGTGCGGTCGTCATCAGGAACCAAAACAAAACCGTCGTCCGTGAATTCCAGCCCATAGGTGCCGAGGATCTCCTCCATGTTGGCTACGGGGCGGTAAGTGTACTTCCGGATGAACTCGTGGAGGTTGCCGTTGTTCAGCTTGATCGTGCTGTAGATGGTGACGATGGCGTCGATGGCTTCTTCAATGCTGCCGGGGAGAACTGCCACTGAGTCCAGGCCGTCTACGAAAATGGAGCCCTTGATATCCGTGAGCTTGGGCTGAGTCTCGTCCTCTTCCACATCGGTTCTGGCGTTTCGTGTTGCTTCGTCTCTCACTGTGCGCTTGAAGAACTCGTCCTGTTTGCCTACTCCCAGCGAGATGTTGGCCACAATGGCGTCGGTGCCAAGCAATGGCTGGTAAACATTCTCACTGATGTTCTCATTGGTCCACAGATCTGAGAACCATCCTGGGGTCAGCTGCTGCTCAACGGTCTCTTCTACGTACACTGGCTTACCGGGTTTGACATACCTAGATAGGACTATTGTGAAAGACCCAGGGATCTCCACACCCCCAGTTGGGGTAGTGGAGACTGGAATTCCAAGGGCCTGCTCCGCTGCAACATCTTCATTCACATCAGCAGCCTCTATACCCAGCTCAGCAGCTTCTGCGCTCGATAGCGTAGTCGCGGCTCCCGTAGATATAGACTCCACCTTGTAGCCGGACCATGATCTAGTACCCGTTACAGGGGTCCCCTTCCTCAACTTTCCAGCTACATACGACCTCACCAATATCCTACGATCCCTAGTAGCACTAGAGGGGATTTTTGCACCTGCCGCTTCAGATTCAGAGATTGGAATACCGAGAGCGCGCTCGGCCTCTACGTCGCTAGAGAAATTCTTGGACAGTAGTTCCCGAGTTTGGATTTTGACGGTCTCCGTTTCTTTGTTCAGAGGGGACTTGCGCCGCAAAGCCCCCAAGAATTCATCATCCAAACCTCGATGGGTGCGGCAATGAGTGAACTGAACCGATGTCTGACCACCGCCTTGGCTGACAGAATGAGACAGCGCTACCGTCTTCCCTAGGTATTGCACTGGCTGCCATTTCCTCCCAAGAAGCTCCTCACGCATTGCCAATGTCTTTGGGTTGGGAAGAGACTGATCGATCACCAGGCCCGGGAATCCTATGGCCAGGTGCGGGTTGAATACTCCTGTGACCGCCATGGTCCTTGCTGACCAGCGGTGCAGGTAGAACTGGAAATTGGCCAAGCGCTGGAGATAGCCCACGCGGCCGTCTCCAAAGAACGGGTCCTTCTGATTGTTCTTCTTGGCTGTGCTGGCCCAGCGGTGGCCATCATTGGCCCACTCGTACTTCGGGATGATCCCAGAGTGAACCTCATGAGGTAGCAAGATTCGGGCACCGCGGCTGGTGGTAGCAAACACACTCTTCTCTCCCACTGTCCCCGGAGCATGGTAGTGGCGTGTGAACAACTTCGACCCTTGACGACCCCCACCAGCAATCATTCCTAAACCAGAGGCCATGCTCATACGGGTCACTTCGCGCATGAAGTTCCTGCTGAAGCTGAATTGATAGTACTGGTCTGGGAACAAGACGTTGCAACGAGGTGGGGCCACAAAGTAGCACTCAGGGAGGATGAGTTGGTTGAAGAGTCTAGCCCCTTGAGATCCAGTGATAGTCGTGTCTACCTGGACAGTCTTTCTCTTCGTGTCATCTTTCTTTGCGTCTGCCACAGGGCTAATGATGTTCTTGTTTAGGCTCTCAAGAGCGTTTCGCAGCTGCAGGTCGAGATCTGAAGCAGCCTTGCTGATATCTCCGGTCTCGGTACCCTCAGTGAGAGCTCCAAAGCCAGGAAGTTGACGCTCTGTCTCCTCGTCGTAACCAATCTTAGAGAATGTCCGAAACCCCTCCTCTACATAGAATAGAACATCCCGCACTGCGTTGATCAGGTCTTGCTTGTTGATCACCTCGGAGTCGAGATCTTCCGCTGCCTCCTGAGCTGCAACTAGCCGCCTCTTAGCCTCTTGTAAGTGTCTAAACGCGACAGCCTGATTCAAAATCGCACCCTCAAGGACGATGATCTTCCCGAGCGATGTGTACGCAAGCTTACAGTAGCTGACAACCTGCCGTCCGAGGACCGTGTCTCGAGCATAAACCGCAGGCTTGTTCGTCACGGCTTTGACATTGGCAACAAGGTCAATGCGGGCGCACGGGTTGGGGTAGATGTGGTGATAGATCCATCGGCAAACCTGGTTGATGATATCGCGGAAGGACACCACCGTGCCCATCGAGGTCATACCATTTCTCAACCAAGAGAAGAATGCCTTCTGGTTGTAGATGCGGGCAGAGGTATCATCCTTCTCCAGTGCTCCGATCATTCCCAAGATGTTGTACCGGAGCTGGGCGATGGTGAAGAAATCATTGACCCCGTTGAATCCTCCCGTGCCCGAGGTGCCGCCAATGGTCTCCATCAGATGCACAATAGACCCCAGAAGGCCTTTGGTGTCGTGATAGCCGGAGGCCTTTGTCGGAGCCTCGCTCATGATCTGGCCTATGACCCAGGTGTGCCCGCCAGCTACACTGTTGAACAACGAGGTCCCTGCCTGCTTGAATAGCTGGTGCTTGTCAGTGAGCCCGCCGCCACCCACCGAGTAGTCTGCAAACCACTGGTAACAAGTATCCCAGTAGGTAGAGAGATCATGACATTGGAGAACGAGCTGTCTGCTGTCCGGGTTCTTTCCGTAGGTAAAGCCCCCTACCTCTCCAACAAACAGCAGCTTGTAAAGCTCATCTGGGGCGTCGAAACGGTTGAAGTTGGCTTCCTGGAAAGAGCCATCCTCCGACACTCGAGTCTTCCCCTTGGGGATGGCTACTGTGTCATCCTCACCGTAGGGGTCCAGGTAGAATAGATGGACCAGCGTGCGCGGCAGTAGGTGCAACGCCATGTCGGTGGGGATGACTTGGATAGCAGCTGTAGCAGGTTGATCAGGAGCAGCGTTGACCTGAGCAGAGATTACTGGAACTTCAACCCCTTCAAGAAAAAGGCGAAGCCCAAGTGGCTGTACCTTGGTGCTCATACTATGGGATCAATGGGGGCATCAGCGTCCCCCACTCCTATGATGCCGGTACGATCTTCGTCGGCTTTGTCCGGAGTTGCTGATTGAGCCGCCGCCAGTATTGCTGCGATTTCCTCTTGAGTACGTACCGAGGAAGACGAGCTGCTTTCTCCGTAAACATCGCTCAAACTGGAGGGGTCCACGTCTGAGTCATTGTAAGAGCTACCGTACGCTTCATCTAAAGTGCTCTGAGCATCGGGATCTGCACTGGTTAGCGCCTCATAGTTCTGGTCTCCGTATGCGGGCTCATAGGAGAAGTCTTCCTCCCCAGCTTCGCCTTGCACCTGTTGATACGCTGCTTCATTGTATGCCTTTCCCAAAGAGACTGGTTTTGGGTCCTCGGCCTCCCCAGTGGCCAAGGCTTCAAATGTCCTCAATGCACTACCTCCAATGAAGTTACCAACCTGACTCAGGAAGGACCTGTCTTCGTAGGAAGACTTGATCCCCTGCTTTTCTAGTTGGTCTCTACGACCCTCAATTCGGGCTTGGGAAACATCTCCACCAATCTCAGAAATGCCCAAGGAAGCCTTCAAGCTGCTAAGTGGGTCCTTGGCGAACGAAATACCCGTCATCACCAAACCAAAGGCATCTTTGGCGAAAGCTACAGCGTCTGCCAGGTCACCCAATATTCCACCACCCTCCGCCAGTTGGTTGTGCATTGCCAGCTTCATTTCATTCTCAGTTACTGCCAACTGGCGGTTGATCTTCCTGCTCACGATATCCATATACTGATCATAGGTTGTGAGTTGTCGAAGAAGAGCTGGCTCAGCTTTTGTTGGGTATTCGTCGTAGTTCTCATAGATGAAACCGATCGGGGATCCTTTGGCTGCGTCGGATACCCACGATGGGGCAAACATGGCTGTGCCGGGCATACGAAGCTTAACTGATCCATTGACTCCGTTGAAGTTCCCGGTGGCTGCGTCGTACTGCTTTCCTAGACCCTCAGCACTAAGAACGGCAGATCCACCAATACTTCCTTGACCAATTTGGGCCGCCCCAGTGCTTTGCAGGTAGCCCGCGACACCAATAGGGACACGGACTGTCCTGCCACCAACCACATTCCCAATCTTGTCCACAATACCGGACGCAAGGGACTGAATGTCTCCAACAGCTCGACCTGCTGCACTAACAAAGCCCTTGTAACCGCCTACCCCAGGAGCCAACAAATTCTTGAGTCGAACTTGAGCTCCCGTAGAAGTGAACTGAGATCTTCGGTTCTCAAGCTCTTTATTGAGCACATCTAGACTCTTCATCTCCTTATCGAACCCAGGGAATCGAGTCTGGCCGATATCAGACCAATCGAAATACCCTGTGACCAGCATCTGAAAGCTGAATGGGACTGTGTAGGGTTCCTCTGCGCGCTCCGATGCCTGTGCCGTGAGCATGTAGCCCTCGACAATGTTAGTGTCCCAAGAAAGATAGACACGGGCATTGCGCTCTACGAGCTTGGTTCCGCGAAAGTACTCGTCGTAGTTCTTCCAGAACTGGGATTTCCAGTTGAAGTCTTCGGTGTTGATGAGGAGACCCGTCACGTCGATGACCCTAGGCCTCTCCCCAAAGAAGTAGACATAAGGGTCGCCAAACGTCTCAATGATCTGCTGCTTCTCTACTCTGGTTTCATTGATGGCTTGGAGGATGTAGTCCGCGTACTCCCACACCTGACCAGTCTTCCCCTTAGTCGTTGTCCCGTCCACCTCACTGCTGGAGATGAGGTTGATAGGCTTGTTTCCAGGTTCAAGCACACTGAGAGTAGAGTACCGGTCCTCTTTGATTTGGATGCCGCGGTAGGGACGACGGATGGGGCGCTTCTTCCCCAAAGCTTCTTTGTCCGCAATGAGGTCAGTACCCTTGTTCTTGTTCTTCAAGTTCAGGTTGTTCTGGAACGAGTCGGTGCGGAGGAAAATGAAAGACATCAGTTTTGCGCCGCCGTGAATCGCTCAGTCAAGAGGTAGTCCTTGAAGAGCTGGTTGACTGTAGGGTCTATATCCTTCTTTGCCAAGATGCGATAGGTCTCTTGGTTGACTAGGTGGAGGAACACATCGTCCACGTTGATCCTGTCAAAGATCTGGACGACGATCTTTCCTCGCTCCACCGTCGTGATAGAGAACTCGACTTCTTGACGCGGCGGGATTTCGTTTTCGTCTACCACCAGCTGCTCTCCTCTTTCGGGGTAGTGGAATTATCTGCTGTTGGGGCGTCCCCAGGATCTTTGAGATCGATAGCCTGATCTACTGCTTGGACAAACTTCCTGTGCTTGTCCGTATAGACGTTGAGTAGCTCCATGAGCTTCTCGTTGTGCGTCTTCCTCGCTTCGGCTGTCTCAGACAGTGACTTCTTGATGATGTCGGCAGCCTTCTCTCCAAACTCTTTGGCTTCCTCTTTGGTGACCTTTTTGTCCTTCAAGATCTCCCTCATACGCTCATCTTTACCGGCCATACTCTCGATGTCATAACCGCTCTGCATCAACTTATTTAGAAGCTCCTCTGTATCTTTCTCCTCGCCTCCTTTGAATCGGGAGACCTCAGAAATAGCAGCAATCTGCCGACCAATGGCCCCGCCTTGCCGGCGCATCATTTCTGCCTGACGACCAGTGAGTTTCTTTCCAAGAACCAGAGCTCTTTCCTGAGCAGCCTCTACTTCTCCTCTCTCAAGAGTTGTGTCCTCACCACCACGATAGAGCCCAACAATGCCTTTGAACTCCTCTTGCAAAGCCCCACCACCACGACCTAACCTCACTTCGCCAGGACCCTTTACGGCTAGCTCTCTAAGCTTGGGAAGTGCAGTCATTTGCACCTGCATTCCGCGGCCAGCAAAGAACTTCTTGGCGGTGTCCTTGAATTCTTGCTGGTCGGCCCGCCCTGTCTCAATCAACCGCATTGCGGTTTGGCCCTCAGGCCCCATACGGTTGAGAGCAACCATGGCGTCATCTCGACTGATCTCCCCAGACATATACCTCTGAAGAGTCTCAGAGGATTGACCAGTAAATGCTTTCTCAATGTCAGCACGGTCGAGCCCGATGTTCTTGGCCGCCCTCCATCCCTGAGTTAAGGCCTCTCCTATCTTTCCGGCTGCTAAAGCATCCATTGCCTTCTGTGCAGCGACAGGATCTTGGATACCATACCCAGTAGCGGTACTGACCAACTTGTCCATTTGCTCTTCTTGGAACTTGGCAAGCTCCTCCGGAGAACTGGGAATGTTGCCAACGTCCTCTGACAACTCTTTGAAATCGACCGCCAATTCACTCCCACCAAACTCCTCTTCTTGCTGGGCAATGGCCAACAAGTCCATGTTCTCCTGAGTGATGTCTTCCCCCATTTCACCAAGAACTGCTTTGATATAGTTCTTGGGATCACTTTCTTTGAGGCGGCGTAGCTCAGACGACTTCTGACCGATGAGCCTCCTCAACCCTGTCTTGAACTTCTCTACCCTCCCCCCCTCTTTGTCGTAACCAAGAGCCTTTCGGGTGGGAGTGGTGGCTCGCATGGCTGCCCGGGTAATTCCCTTTCGAATATCTGCGAATGAAGCCCCAGGGCCTACCCCAATACGACCCAATGCAGCTTGTTTTCTAGTTACTCCACCAAAGAAAGGAATGCCTTCAGTTCCAGTGACGGCTCCCGCTCCAACAAGGCCTAGACCTCCAGTGAGGGGGGCAAGCATAGCTCCCATCCCCAAGTTGGCAACCCCAACCATGCCCTCTTCACGGATCCCGCGGATGATATTTTCTCCAACTCCGCCACGGGCAAAGCTTGCCCCCATCGGAGCCATCTCTGCCATGATATTAGTGTAGTCCTGGGTGAGGGCTCCGCCACGGATGAGGCGACCTCGTTCCCCGGCACCCATTGCGATGCGACGAGTCTTACCGGTGAGGGTGCCCACCGTCCGATCCCAGGTTTCTCCAAAATCTGCAGCAAGTTGCTCCCCCGCCTCCTGCAACGGGCGGCTGACACCCTCTCTCCATGCCCCAGAGACTGCGCCAGTCAAAGCCTCCCAACTACGATATTGCTTGCGCTCGAGGTCTTCGAATGCCTGATTGATAGCATCCTCGGCCGAACGCTCTTGCTGGTCTCGAATCTTACCAGCATCCTCAAACAATCTCTTCATCAACTTGGCTTCGCGATTCGACAAGCCGAACATCTGGCGCATGAGCTGCTGCTTGACCTTCTGGTTACCACCAAATCTGCCAAGCACCTGTTCTGTGATCTGACTCATTGCCCCGACACCACCCTGGGCACCAAGATTCTGGCCAAGCTCCTCTTGGACATCCATGAAGGTAGCTGCGTTGGGGCCAGAGAGCTGGCGACGGCCAAGTCTTTGCAGACCCTGCACAGAGATACCCCCGCTCAAGAACTCTTGAAGTCTCTCGCGGTCAATACCTCCTGTGAATGCGCCGCTCTCATCGTGCTGGCCGAGCCCTGCCATCATCAGCCGACCTGCCGATGTCTGACCAAACTGACTCATCATACGCTGGATACTGCCAGCCATCATCTGCATGCCGCGGGCACCACCAGTACCACCTGTGTACTCCATGATGTCTCGGTTGCTCAGAACACCAGCCTGTTGCGCAGCCTGGACATCCATGAATGCTTCCCGGCCCATCATTGCACCGGCGCGCATTGTGCCGCCCATAGCATGGGAGACTTGAGCTCCTTGGCCCATAGCTCCCATCATCGCCCCGGCAGCGGGCCCCGCAATACGGCCAGCTACCGCAGTTCCCATGACATCCGCGCTTGTCCACAAACCCATCTGCCCCATCTGCCCAAGCATAGGAGCAGCTTCCCTGAGAGTGGTACCCATGATGTCAGCGACCTGGCGCACCTGCTTTACAATGCCGCCGAACTTCTGCTTGAACGTCTGAGCATCAGTGATGCCGGTCAGCATTCCCATGCGACCAGCCTGATCCATCACCGTCTTGATCTCCTCCATCGTCGTCCGCATGTCTTCGCCAACGAGCTCGTGGAGGGCACCAGTGATCTTCTTGATTGTTTGGTGACCCATCTGGCCACCCCATGCTGCACCAGGTTGGCCAAATTGAGAACCGAAATACCCAGACATTGCTCGGACGTCCTCGATGTTTTGAACACCTTGGTACATCTGACCACCGGCGTATTGAGCAGCAGCTCCTATCGCCAACGCTGGCGCCGCCGCTATGGCAGCTCCTCCGATGCCAGCCCCCATGGCCCCAATGCCTGCTCGAAGCCCACCCTGGGCAAATGCTCCGCCAATGCTGGACAAGCCCCCGACGAACCCAGTTCCTCCTGTAGCCGCGGAGAAACCTCGAGCCCCCGCAGTGAACGGGTCGAGCCATCCGGCTGCCCCTCCCATAAGACCGCCACCAATAGCCATCCCAGTCGCTGCTGCCCCTGGCATGGCAGAGACCCCACCGGCAATCTGACTACCCATGTGGGTCTGAGGGAATGGATTCTGCATCCCCGCCCCGCCCACTACAGACGATGTGCCTACCTGCCCTCCAATCTGCTGCGAGAAAGCAGCCTGGTTGGAGAACATGGCCATCTGGCCGCCGATCATTCCCGATATCTGAGCGCTGGTGTACGGCATTCGCCCCTCAAGCAAGAGGATATACGGAACTTACCAGACTGAAAAGACAAGGTCGATAATGGATTGGCCAATTCCCAAAAAGGGATTCCTAATTCATCAAGAGCTGGTGCCTGGGGATCCAAGCAAGATTGTGCTCTCTCCAAAGGCTAACACCGCGAGCCCCGCGGCTTTTACATTTTTTGCTGCGTTGATGTCCCTATCGTGAAGCTCCCCACATCCTGGGCAGCTCCATTTCCGAGCACTGAGCGGCAAAGAGGCTATAATGTGGCCGCAACTTGAACACCGTTTGCTAGAGGGAAAAAATTGGTCGATTTTAACTTTGGTGGCGAAGACACTGTTGAAGAGGGACGCTAGAAACCTCTTTAAGCCACTCCAGATCTGGGTTCTTTTTCATTTCCGTCAAGCGCCTGCTGGCCTGAAGGTACCCGATCTTTTCTTTCGAGTTGTAATAAACGTCTGTCCGCCAGCGCAATATCGAATTGTAGACGTATCTAGTACACCCAAATGTTTTTCCCAGGAGCTCAGCTTGGCACTCAGACGGATAAAATCTGAATTTGTAACCCTTCCACAACACGTTTTACATTTTTCCTGCTGAAATGTAAGTTGTCAACTAAAAATAACAGCCTTCAATTGTGAAAAAGAAATTCCAGATTTGGAATAAGAAGAGTGGTCAGGAATGACGAGGTTGCACCAGTGGCAACACTGGGAGCTTAAGACCGTCAAACCCGTGGCGACATAAAGGACGTCCAGTCACGGGCGGGCAACCCAACAGAACCGTGGAATACCATGAGACCCGCAGTACGGACGTCCGTCGACACAGACCTGATCAGGGGAGTGGAAGGCCTAACAGCCGGAAACGACCCAAATCTTTTAGCCTGCCTTCTTACCGCCTAGACCCAAGAGCCCTCGCCTCTCTTGCCCAGGTTCCGGCTCGGCCTCTTCCTTCTCAGTCTGCTTGGTCATGCTCTTGAAATAACCCTCACAAGCTTTTCTACAGCGCATGCAAAGGTCTTCATATTCGTGCCGCTCCGTCTGGAACTCGATGACGAGCTCGACCTTGGCAGCCTTTCCGGCTTGAGAAGGCTCCTGTGTTTCAGTGCGGCCACACCTGTCGCAAATGATCTCGACGACTTCACGCCTCGCCATCTTACCCCTCCTCGGGTAGTAGATTGCCCTCATGGAACGCATCGATGTGCCCCTTCAGCTTTTGGTAGAGGTAACCCTCGATGGCCCGAGCCTCGATCCTGACAAAACCACGCCCATCCTGGAAATTGGGATCTACTGCAACGCAGTAACGCTCGAAACGCTCGACCTCTTTTTGGCACAAGGAGCGTAGACGATTAGTATCCCCAAACAGGCTCTCAAGGTCTTTGTGGTCCCCGAGCTCCTCGGGACCGACTTCGATCGTCAAAGTGAATTTTGGCATACCCATTTATACATAGGATTTGATCATGCCGTCAATGAAAGGTATCGACACCCTGGTGGTCCACAGGGGTGACGCCCACCTGTACTTTGAAGAGGGGAGGGAATACGCCCTTTCCTATCTCCGGCAGGTATTTCGGAGTCGGGTCAAGAAGTGCGAAGCATGTAAAGAACCGTTCGAATTGTTCCCAGGGCTGGTGCTCCAGGACAAAGATGGGCGGCTATGGAAAGTAAAACTGGAAGTTCAACTAGTACCCTACAAACCGGAGGAATGAAATGAGAATGAATTTGCCGCACGAGGTGATGGAAGATCCAAGATTAGCTGCAATACTCATGCGGCTAGCCGATGAGACTAGCCAAACAATTGAGGTCACTGCGAAAGGTGTGGTGCTTCACAAAGGGGCCGCCCCAATCCGTCGGTGCCGGAAGATAGAATCCCTGGAACATCGCACTGAGGAGAGAGTAGCATGGGTAGCCTAAGAAGATTTTTGCAGGACAAAGGGCACACCAATAAACCCCAGGTGTGGGAAATCCAGCAGACCGATGACAGCGTCATGACCGTATGGGGTCAGCTCGGTGGCGCCATGCAAGAGACGGTTGAAGTTTGCAAGGCCAAGAACGTCGGTCGGTCAAATGAGCAGAGCCCCTATGACTCGGCCAAGAAGAGGATGGCCGACCTAATCAAAGGCAAAGTCAAGGCTGGTTACTACGAGGTTGACCCCAAGACCAACAAGCCCCTGACTAAAACTTCGTCTGATGTGTTCGACTTCAACGACCCGCATCTGAACTCCACCAACTTCAAAATCTTCAAGCCTCAAAGCTCCATGAACGCCTACATGACGAAGCTAGCGAAGAGTCATGAAGCTCTCTTTTCCCGAAAACGGGATGGGTACATGCACTATCTCATTGCTGACGACGATGGTGTAACTGAGCTGTACTCATCCAATATGGCGCTAACCCATGAAAAGGAACCTGAGATCCCACTGCTTGAAAGATTTCCTCAGATCCAAGAGGACATCAAGAAATTGGGGCTCCTACCTCGGACAATGCTGGTTGGCGAGATTTGTACATCGGCGCTCCACCACAGCGGCCTCACAGGACATGCCGAGGATGATTTCCAATATGTGGGATCGATCCTCAAGTCCTTGACTCCAAGAGCGATAAAAGAGCAGGAGGAGAAGGGGTTCCTGTCCTTCTGTATCTGGGATGTAGTCTTTTGCGAGGGGGAACCTTGGGTAAAAGAGATACCAGCCAAGGAGAGGTTTGACATTTTGAGAGAGATGGTAATCGAGCAAAAACTCGATTACATCACTGTTCCAGAAATGCTAACACTTCATCCAGACTGCTTCAAAGTGATCTCTGTAGAGGGAGATGATCTAGAGATGGAGTATGATGACCCGGATGAGCCCATTAATGACATTGTCAATTGGGCCAAGGGTATGGGGTGGGAAGGGTTCGTAGTCATAGATCCCAAGGCCACTTACGGAGACAAGGCTTGGGCATTCCATGGGAAGAACGATCGTCCCAAGGAGATCTGCAAGCTGAAGCCGTCCTTGGATGTCGACGTCATCGTGCGGTGGGATCCAAAGAACGGCCTCGGAGAAGAGGGCAAGGGGAAGCACACCGGGCAAGTCGGCTCAGTGGCAGCCTTCCTATGGGATCATGAGAAGGGAGAGGAGGTCTTCGTCGGGAAGGTTGGCATCGGCATCTCCGACGAACAGAGCAAGAAGTGGGCGAGGCCGAAGATGTATCCGATGGTCTGGCAGTGTGAGATCTTGGGCTGGACCAATGGGGGCAAGATGCGTAGCCCCTCGTTCACTCGGTTGCGCGCTGACAAGAAGCCCAAGGACTGCGGCCTCGATCAGAAAAAGGTGGGTGGGTAATGCCCCGGCCCAAGATTAGAAGACCAACTGAAGACCGAGCTCGGACAAAGAGGGCAAAAGCGGCTGAGGTGAAGGTCAAGAGAACCCTGAACCCAAAGAGGCTCCTTCCTGACAAAGTAGGGAAGGTGAAGCACATCTATAGCAAGAAAGGCAACCTGCTCATGGTTGGGACGGAAGCAGAATGGAGGAAGTGGGTGAAGACCCGCCCTACACGCGGCTAGCCCGATACACTGTACAGCACTTGGGACACCTCTGGGCCTCTTTGTTACGCAGACGATACGGCTTCGTCAACGTCTTGCACTTGGGGCACCTCATCCGGCGGGCGATCCCCATTGACCGCCGGTCCCCCTTCTTGAGTTGCCTCGTTCCCGACATCACTTGTTTGCCCTTCGCCATAATCTCCTCCAAACACCTCGGCGCCCTCGCCTTCAGCGGGGGCGTCGGGGATTTCTTCCTCTTCTTTTACCTCTGGCAGATCCCTAAGGGGTGTTCCCAGGAACCACGGTACAAAGTGTTTCTTGAAGTCTGGCCTCTTCTTGAACTCATTCCAAGTCAAAAAGACTCCGTTGATCACCTCTTCGGTGATGAGATCTTCACTGCCCAAGGCGATGAGGATCTCGTTCATCTTGGGGATCACTAGGCGCCCCAGAACGCAGAACTCCTCTTCGAGCCGGTCAATGGAGTTGCTGATCGAGACCTGATTGTTCCAGACGGTCCCAACCGTTTTAGCCAGCGCCTTGACCTTTGCGCTTTGGAGTTCTAGCAAGCCTTCGAACTCCTGCTGTAGGCCCCTTCTTTTTGCTGCCTTTCGAAAGGACTCCCTTTTTGCCTTGGCCTTTTTTCTCTTCGTGGCCCTTTTCCTGACCTGGGTCTCCCTCGTCATCATCTTCCTCTACGTATAGGTTCTCAAGCGATTCGATCTCTTGGTTGAGTGGGTCAATCTCTTCGTCGTTTATCCTGCCTATGAACTCCCTGACTACATCTTGAGGAACATGAGAATGAATACATCCTTCAGCAGCGATCCCATGATCTGCATGCCGACTCTCTTTGTCGACGAACCGGGAGAGGTGCTCCACTGTTTCCATCCATACTGCCCGCTGGTGCTTGAGCCTTTCGAGCTCTCTTACGGTTTCGGCTACAGTCAGCGGCATGAAAAAACTCCTACTCTTGTCGGTACAAGGCTAATGCTGACCCTCAATGCTGAGGCGTGGCCACCTTGGCAGGGCAGGCCCGAGGAACACCGGCCGTGGTGCGTAGTGGAGCTGATCATCAGTCGAGCGAAACACCACGAAATCCTTTTCTTTAGCTCGTAAGCAGAGCCACGAACCTCGCATGAAGACTAGCTCCAGCATGCAGGTCTTTGATGATGTTCGTCAATGGATAGATCAACGGTCGCCGAGCTGTCCTTGTCTTTCTGAGCTGCTCCGCCACAGCAATCTCGTTGCTCCCCTTGTGGTACCGGATGTCGTATGGAGAGAACTTGATGTAGATATCGGCATCACCATCCAGCTGTCTCCATGTTTTCTCCAACAGAGTAGCAAGGTCAGGAGGGGTAAGATTCACTAGCTTCTCACCCACCACGAACGGGATGTTTTTGACCCCCGCTGGATCCAGGCCACGTTCCATCAAGTCCTGTGCATGAGCCTCCTTGGCTTTGGGGTCCAAGAACATTTCCTTGTGGCACTTGGGACAGACCACATGCATGTATGCAAAGTTGTCAGACGAAAATGGTTTCCCGCAATCTTCGTGGGAGCACCAGTACATCTTCTGATCCCCGCCACCATGGTACTTCTTCCCAGACTCCCAAATGAGAACCATAGCCGGCGATGGAACGCCTCGGTTAGGGGAGCGATGACGACTGAAATGCAGTTCGATCTTGTACTTTGCCTTGCCCTCTTCCCGTTTCTGGGCTGCGCCTGCCTCTTCGAGGAACGTCTCTAGGTTCTCACCAGGGGCAAGCTCCACCCCTGTCTGCCCAGAGATGGAACCCCTTCGGGGGTCCCTCCCCGACAATCGATCTTCCACCACCAAATCAACCGCGCTCTTCTCAGCGCCCATCACGCACCTACCAACGCAGCACCTCGACGGCCGGATTTGCGGCCACCACTTTGCGGTGTGCTAGGTCCCAACAAAGGAGCTTCCGTGACCTCAAGGCGAGGGATTGCGGACTCAAAACAGCGACAGACCTGAGTCACTGTGTCCTTCAAGGCATGAGACGTGAATGAAATCACCCAGGCGTACTTGACCTCACCGTCCTTGAGTAGGAACTGCTTGCCCAGGAACCCGTGGCCGTCCTCCAATCGGTCGAAGAGGCGAAGAATGGGGGTTATGACTTTCTCCAAGAACACACGTTCTCGATCCCGGCGGACGCGACCCATCACATGGACCTGCCCAACGCCAGATTTCACCTCGACGATGCCTATGAGCTTTGTTGATGTCAGAGCGTTGGCAAAGATACCAGCCCAGTGCTCCGCATGTTCTTCAGGGCTAATCTCTGGAGCATCGAATGCAGAAATTGCATCCCCTGCCTCCGTGATCTCTCCTGCGATCCCAAATTCACCACTCGTCATGATTCACCTCTTGTAGTTGAACGACATTGTCAGGCGCGTCCATTTCTTGAAGGAGTCTCGTGTAATCCTCAATGAGGCCCTCACACCTGACAATCGCGGCGATGTAGGTGTTTATGAGAACCTGCATGAGTGGCCATCGAACAGCATCCTCGTATCGAGGAGTACCCTCCTGTTCCCGAAGACGAGTGTGAATGAGATCACGGCTCTTCTTCAAGATATCCAAATCTCTCCTGGTCTCCCGGAGCTCTTTGATAAGTTCATCCCTCGTCATAATCCAAACTGCTGTCTACAGCCTCCTGACGACCTAAATGGTAGATCGGGGTGGACGCCTCTTTCACTTCGACCTCTTCCCAAACGATATGGCGACAAGGCTTGCCTCCCGCGATTTCGGGTAATGGAACTCCACCTGGTTCACCATGCTGGCGTGGGATCTGACAGCAAACGGCCATGTCGCAGTTGCATGACCCTTTCCGCTCACCATCCTCGAAGTAGTACGTACAATCCTTGGGCAAGTAGTGCTCAAGCTTCGGATAGTCTCGACAGACCTGGGGCCTGGTATCGTAGATGGCGCAACGGGCCACGCGCCTAGTTGTCATCACGCACCCCAGCGCTCTTCCACTCGATGTGGAAGGGTAGTCCGTCCCTAATGATCTGCTCAGCAGCAGACAACGTCGGGCCTTTCGGGATGAACACCTTCCAGAAGAGATTGAGCTCTGCCTCGGAAGGACAGTCGTTAAACCACTCTTTGACTTTCTTGAAGAACCCCATTACTCCTCCGGTAGGTACGCCACGTAAGCGGCCAGTGTGTTCCCTTTGTACCGACTCTCTAGTTGAACGATGTGGCGGATCTCTGCTAGCGCCCCACCATTTGTCTCGTCGAGAAACTCTATGGTCTCCGCGTGCTCAAACTCTGGTTTGGGGGGAAGGAACACGCGGCCAAGACGGTCCACAAAGGCGTCGAGTTGGATAAACTCACAGTCGTCCTTCTCCCGCCCAGTAAGAACTCGAACAGAGATGCTGCGCACCTCTCCCCCAGAATCGAGCTCTGTCTCGCGGATGGTCTTCGCCTCCTCATCCAACGCTGCTCGTAGATCTCTCACAAAGGATTCAACGTCATCCCATTCCTTCTCCAGATTGATCGGGCGGCTGCCAGTCAACCCGGCGGAGTCCTTTGGCAGAAAGCGCCAGCTGACCAGCTGTTGGACGACATTCTCCGGCACTAGGCCGGACTGGATCATCATGAACTTCACGGTTGACGGGTTCTCGTTCATCTTCTCTCCTGATCTCAATTGCAGCCTTGACCGCCAATGTAACCTCTTCCGCCTCGGCACTGGGGTACTCCGAACCGCATAGGATGATGGTATCTTCTGAAAGATCATCCAGGATCCTAACTGGTATACCAAGCAGGTAATCTGTACCCGCGGGCATACCCCGCTCTTTCCACTCCAGCCACTGGTCGAGCAGCCCTTGCTCATTCAAACCAGTAGCCCAACATACTGGATGGCGACCTTCCTTATGGAGAAGTTGCATCATGTCTACGACAACCTGGTAAGGAGATGCGCCTTCGCTGTAGTACTCAATGAAATCTACTTGCCGAAGGGCACCCTTCAAACCAATGGATACCTCCTGCATCATAGGATCCTCAGGATCTACCGTGCGGACAACCCGAACAGGAAGGTTGATGTCTAGCTCGATGCGCTCCACCGAGCCGTTCTCCATGATCTCCCTCATGAGAGAAATAATGCCCTCAACACTGCCAGGCAGAGGATACTTTTCCACCCGATTGCTGGGCCTAGATTTGGTCGATTTCGACTCCATGAGTCCTCTCTCGGCGCTCACGCTCTCGGAGCTCGATGAAGTGTTCTGTGACAATCGCGGACACTGATTTGGCCATCCTATCGGCGTACTTGTGAACCCAGGTTTTGAGATCCTCTCGAATGAGGAGATTGAGCCTCTCGGTCTTCTTGGTCCGGACCGACATCTTCTTCGAGGATTTCTTCCTTCTTGGTGGTGCTCGTCCAACCATGATCACAACCCCATTGCAACCCGGATGGCGTCGGTGGTTCTGTCCCCCCACACGCCATCCGCAACAAGCCCTGCCGACTTTTGGAATTCCACCAGAGCAGTCTTGGATGTTGGGCCCCACACGCCATCTATGTCGCCCTTGTAGAAGCCAAGCTTCAAGAGAGCTTTCTGACGTTCCTGAGGGGCATCCCAAGCAACTGGACGGACGCTTTTAATGAAGTCCGAAAGATCGTAGCCCGGACAAGTTGCCTTACCGAAATGATAATGCCCATAGAGACAGAAATCGCTCCATGCCCAAATCGGTTTGAGGTGCTCCCAAAGGTTGGACAGCGCGTCGACCTGGTCTTGTGTTGGTTTCTGAGTGCCAACGTATCCTGGGGCAGAGAAATTCCCCCCTACGCAAACAGAAAGGAACTCTGCGTTCTCATCACCGGGGCGACCACCGTAGCCCTGAGAATACGTCTTGCACTCGACAGGATTTGCCAGAATGACGCGACCACTCTTCTCGATGAAGAGGGTGTAGCTCAGACCCGGGAGGCCATCCTCGGAGATGTGGTTGGGGCCAACGTGATACTTGGCGTTACCACTAGCGGATCCGTACTCCTCAAGAGACTGATGAACCACCAGGCCCTTTAACTTTTCTGGATCTCGCTTGCTCCACTTTTTGGTCTCATGGACCGGCAGTGTTTCAAGTTCGACGAAGGGCGCTTCAAGAATCCTGTCGTCGTAGTTCATGTCTCCTCCTTCGTCTCCGGATCCAGATGGATGGTCGACTCTAAGTATGTCCGCAGGCCCGGGATCGGGTACTTCTCCAGGATCAGACGGATCACTTCGTTGTGCATCTCCGCCAGCACCTGATTCTTCTGCACCCGATCGTCCTCCAGAACCTGGCCCGCGAAGCGGGTCGTCATCCCCTCCGCCACATGGCGGTGAAGATTCTGATCCTGCGCCAGGAAGTGAGGCAGCCACATCCACGCTACCTCCCACTTCCCGTCCTTCTCCTTCTTTGGGTGGACGAGATACATGAAACCTCCTCAGCCAATCACAGAGCCAAGTCATTCTTCGATCACGCCCTCGATATCATCGCCGTGGACCATGATGTGGTCTTTGCCCTCGATTCCCTGGTGGTACTTGCTAACGTCGTGCAAGTGTCCTCGGAAACGGACTCGCTCGCCTTTGACCACGGTAACGGGAGTAAACTTGGTCTTAGGCGGGCGACCGCCTTTCCCTGGGTTGAAGTAACCTTGACCGACAGAGATGACAACACCAGTTTTGTGGCCAATCCTCTCTTCCAAGTTTCCTTGAGGCATGTAGACGCCACCTTCTGACTTCTCAGGTGGAGGGTCGACCTTCACAAGCACCCAGGGTCCGAATGCTTTGATCTTTGACGGATTGATCATCAGACTGATTCCACCGCCTCGCCAGTACTCTCCTCGAGCCCCTCGGATTGGAGCTTGTCGACGAAAGCCTTGTGGAACCAATCATTCGCGGGCAGCACAACCGGGTTTCCAGAGATGCGCTCTTGGAGAATGTAAGTCGTCTTCTGCCCAGGAAGACGGAAGGCGATACGAGCAGCTTCGCGGCCATCGTTGTCGGTATAGCCGACGAGGAAGGCTTTGACTTCCATCACACCCTTCACGGTGCGTGGAGGGGTTCCTGTGTCTTCACCGAATTTGAATCCTGCTGAACTCATGATGGTCTCCTTAGATTTCCTCTGTTTGAGGTTCACATGCACAAATGCGAAGGGTGATTGTGTCACCCGGACTGTTGTAGATCTGGTCGTAGCTGAGATTGACCTTACGGTACACTGGAACCTTCCCGCACAAACTGCAGGGGTTCTGCCCCGGCTGATTGAACCCCTGCATCAGATGGAATGGTGCCTTACTTTGGTCGAGGTTCATCTGATCCATTTTCAAAGCCTCGTCCAGTTTCTTCTCTATCCTGTTCAAGTACTCAAACAGGTGCTTCATCATCGTGGGATTCATCTTCCACTACCTCCAGACATGACTTTCCGGGCCGCTCAATGTAGTAACAGCACGCGCCCCGTGACGAGGAATCAAAATGCATGCGAGTGCCATCCTCTAGGATGATCTGATGAACAATCACGCGCTCCGGCTGCCCCACCGCTGTGATATTCAGGTCTACGATCTTCTTGGTCTTCAGCAAACGAGCAAATTCACTGGAAGCTGCTGGGTCCCCTTCCCCAGTCCCAAATCCATGAATGGCTCTATAGAAGGAGCGGATTGGGAGCTCTATAATGTGGAACCCTGCTGGGATGCCACTGGATCGGACAAGTCGTCCGCTGCACAGAGGAGTGATGCATCCAACATTGTCGATCTCTGCAAGAAGAGCCGCTATATTGACTCGCTCCTCAACTGTTCCGAGGATCTGCCAGGCATTTTGGCAGGTTTGGCAGCAGTAGATGGGAATCACAGCGAACCTGCCCCCGTGCCCCCATCGTTGAACTCCTCACCTGGCTCGAACCCCTCGTCATCGAATGGGGTCTGAGAACCCCTCTCCTCATCGGACTCGAATGGGCTAGGAGACTTAGATACTGGTCTGGGAGAAGGTGGAGGTCGAGGAGTGGTCGATCCAGATACGGGCTGAGAGTTGACCCTCATCTTAGCCTCCATTGATACATCGAGAGGGGCATCTACCATCTCTGCGAGGAGCTCGACCACCTCCCTAATGACATTGTCATTAGCAGGTACAGTGACCTCACGGCGACCGTTGCTAACAATCAAAGAGCGGGGTAGCTCTTCTTGAGTTTCGAGGTCGATACCTCCCTCTATGATCTTGACGACCTTGAGCATGTCAAATCCTCCGGTGACGGTAACGACGGCGCTTCTCCTCCGACAACCTCACCCGTTCCATTCCTTTACGTAGCTTGGATACGACGCCCTTCCGTTCATTGGCCCGCCACAAGGGCTTGATCTTGAGCATCCTCTTGCCCCACCACTCGAGTACCTTCTTGGCCTCCACGTCCTTCTTCGTGCGCTGCACTTCCAAGAACGGGAAAATCGAGTCCCTGTAGTTTTCCCACGCTTCGGACAGCATCTTCGCCCCCTCTTCGGAATGAGGGGCCAGAGTAGCTGCTACCATGAGCTTGGTATGGTAGTACTCGGTCTCCTTCTTCATCTTTGCAAGCAGGATGAATACCGACTCCAGTAGGCTGCCAGCCGGTGGCAAAGACGCCGACTGATCGTAGAGCATGAGCGAAGTAGCCCACCCGACTGGAGTCCTCAGCCATTTTTTAGGTTCCCGACGCTGAAGAGTTCATTGACACGCTGGTTGAACCAGATGGCCTGGACAGACAAGTCAGCAATCAGATGCACCGGGAAGCTAGCAACGTGGGACATCTTCTTCTCGAAGAGCTTCTTGTCGACGTTACCATCCTTATCCATGTGCGGGGGCAAATACGCCCCGTTGATCCCCACCAGAGAGCAGACCAGCTTGCAGGTGTTGAGGAACTCTTCGGCATACGTGACTGAACCAGGGTTCTCATAGACGTACTGCAGGCAGAACAAGTACTCTTGCTGGTTGTAGGTGCGGAGGGTGTAAATGAGTTTGCCCGGTATAACCGGGATGTCCTGCGTGATCTCCCGCTTCACGATCATGTCCGCGATGTCGAGATCTTCCAGGCGCTCTTCAATCTGGAGCTTCCGCTCCTTGCTCATCAGCTGCTTCTGCTGCTCCTGGATGCTCTCATAGTCGAAGGGAACGTCTCGCTGGAGCATTTCCTCTTCAGCTTCCTCGAGTTCCACGGCAGTGCGATCTTCGGCTTCTGGGGTTTCCTCAGGTTCTACATCTTGCTCAATCTGGCTCTTTGCTTTCTCAAGTTCCTCGATAGACTCCTGAGACAACTTTTTTGGAACAGGTTTCTTTTCTGGGGGCATGTTCTTCGCTTCCTTCATGGAGACCGGGCGGTTGATTTCACCTCGTGCCATTTTCTGATTGACATTGTACGCAGACCCGACGCCGCCCAAGGAGGCGGGAGGCTCTTGAGGAACGCGGAATTGAGAGTCGTCTTGCTCTGGCTCCTCTTGATTACCAAAGTCCGGACGAGGTGCCATCGACGCTGCCAAGGCACTGGTGCGGTCAGAAGGAATAGGAGGTGCTCCTCCCAAAGGCTTACCTTTGCCCTTCAATGAGGCAGTCGGCTTTTGTCGGCGCCTGACAACCCGCTCTTGATAGCTGTCCGCTCTCACAACTTGGCCAGGCTTCGAGGGTTTATCCTCTCCGTTTTGGTCCAACCGCGTCATTCGGTGCTCCTTCCATGTTCTCAAAAGCCTTGTCCCAATCAGGTTCTACCAATGTCTGCTTGGACAATCCTCGTGGGGGAGTTACCGGCAATGTACCGCCAACAGGCCGGGACGATATGGCCCACCAATGACCACATGTGCAATACGCCGCCACCCCTCCTGCCCCCGAGGAAACTCGATATGCCTTCTTCCCGCACTTGTCACAGATCTTGGCTTGTTCAGATCGTACTGCAGGTGTCTCATCAATGGTCTCAGTCGGATCTACTAGAGGTAGTCCTTTTGGGGCGCCACGCTCACCCATTGTCTACCCACTTCTGTTTGATACGAAACTGGTAGACCTGTTCTCCAGACCGGATGATCGAGGTGTTCAACGACTCCAGCAGTAGCCTGTTTTCACCGACCGTGTTCAAAACGTACTCCCCAAAATCGTGAACCATCGATGCGATCTTCTCGCAGACCGCCTCAGGGCTGTAGCAACAAAGTTCCTCCAGGTCGATGGCTACTGACGTCTGGCTGAACCACTGGGTTACAACCTCTTTCAACTCATCACTTCTGATGCACTTGATCTTGCAGCCAATGAGCTCTTTGAATTGGGCTTTGGCGGTGCGTGCAAAAATGTTCTCGGCTACCTCTTGGTTGTGGCTAAGAGCCTGGAGCATCCTAAGATACTCTCCCTCTGGAAGCTGCCTTTTTCCTTCCTTGGAAAATCCGCTGTCGAACCCAGTGATGATATGCATGAAGCTACTTTATGGTGCGCAGGTTCTATGTATGTCAATACCTTTTTGAGATTTTCTTCAGGGAGCCTCTTTGGCCTTCTGGATCACGCCGCTTCGAGAGAAAATTGTCCCACACACGTTGCACGTGTAGGAATCATCTCCGGTTTTGCTCAAGTACTCCGGTTCTCGACAAGCGCAACCCGGGCAGACAACGATGATACCACTACGCTGGCATTGGTAGCACCCTTGTCCGCCGCAGCGGCTACATACCTGAAGTCCGTTCTTCAACCACATGATAGCTAAAGGGAGGGGCCCTACCCCTCCACGCCGCGCAGCAAACGCAGCGTGTCTTCCAAAACGATTGACCCGGCTGTCTTGTTGTTCTCCAACAGTCTGGCCACTTCCTCTTCCCCTTGTGCCACTGACGTCTTCTCGTAGTAGTACCACGAGCCGGACTTTCCCAACACACCTACTGCCGATGCTACTCGCACAAGATCGAGCCACACGTCAATGCCTTTTCCCTTCACTACCGGAACTGTGAAGACCTTTGCAGGTCGACGGATTGTGTTGGCGACAATGTCAATAACCAGGTCGTAGGTGTTCTCCATCACAGAAACCCTAGACAGGGACATCCGGCAATCGAACATACCGGCTATCCTGGCAGCCGTTGAGTCTGTTCCTCCCGCGAACATCTTGGCCGGATCTGATGATAAGCGGGCGCGAACCTGGTTGGTGATGACCACAGCGGAGTCGAGCGAGACCATGGGGTGCACTGCAAGTAGCCAAGATCCGAGCATCGCCCTCCAGTTCCCAAACCGATCTTCGTAGGGGCGGAGCCCCGTTGCGGAATCTATGAACAAAGCCCTCTTCTTCCCTTCACTAATGAACCTCCCAGCCTCTTCAAGTACCTCTTCACCAGGACCTCGAATGACGACTAGCTTGCTGAGGTCAACTCCCAGTTTCTCGAAGTATGGAAGATCTACAAACTCCGAAGGGCAGAGTGCAGTCTCATGACCCTTCTCTTGAGCACCCTGAATCATCTCCACCAGAAGGGTTGTCTTTCCACAGCTCTCCTCTCCATAGATCTCGACAAACCCCGCAGGAACACCACCACCCAAATTACAGTCCAAGCTGACAACGCCAGAGCTGAAAGCAATGGCCGGGGTCACTTTCTTACGGGCTAACAGGTCGAGAGCCCCAATCTCGTCCCATCTGGTGGCTGCTTCTGGAGTGTCTTCTGCAAACGACCAAAACAACTCGTTGGTTCCTTGGGCGTGAGTACGCTCCAGCCTCTTGTGACGATCCACCTGACTAGCCCTAGAAGAACGATGCGCCCTGAGCCTTGCCTCGAGCAAAGCTGTTCGATCCGCAGAACTTCTGTGATGCTGGAGGCGCCGCTCCAGCTTCTCTCTTTGGTCACTCATGCTGAGCTAAACCTCCTTTCTTCTGACCTACTTGTTCCAAGAACCGCTCGAAAATCTCAGCTTTTTTTCGAGATAAGTCTTGTAGTTAGGTCTCTTATTTTTAACCGGAGGAACTAATGACCATCACCGATGCAGCAGTCATCCAGGAACTCGTTGTTTGCTCTCCCAAGCAGCTCACAACCATTGCCAAGAAGCATGATCTCTCTGCAGCAAGGGCCCAAGTGGTTCGTGACCACTGGGTTCGTCGGATTACCAGTCGCTGTGTCCAGTGCAATATACTGGTCACGGGTGACAAATGTCCTCAATGCAAGACTCCAAAGCAGCCCGCCACCAGTCTGCTCCAGGAGGTGAAGCCCAAGGAAGTGATCCTACGCCGTGAGTGCGAGTGCGGGCGTCCCTTCTACTACTCTGCAGGGTACATCCTGAAGATGTTCACTCAGACAGGCGCGTTCAAGCCCTCCAAGATGTGCCCTCGGTGCCGTGACAAGGCAAAGAGAGCCAAGCTCAGAACCCCAACCAACAAGAAAGCAGTAGTCAAGAAGAAGAAAGAGAAGTCTGCTCAGGCAAGGAAGGTGAGAACAACACGACCAAAAGCCCCTTCTCCCAAGAAATGGGAGAGGGGACTCACGTATCGACCTTTCGCTGCCCTGGAAGGCCTAAAAGTGAAAAACTAGGGTATAGATTGGCATAAGACTTTTGACGGCAGGAAAATCCGCTCCTGATCCGTAGAATCAACTTTAACCGGAGGTAGACATGACTACACCAAGCGTAGGCGGAGAGAAGAAGAAGAAGAAGGATGAGGAGGCGAAGATCTCGTTGGAAGACCTCGAGAAGGTCAGCGAGGTCATCTTCTTCGACGGCCCGAAGGCTGCAGAGAAGCTCAACATCGAGGGCGCTGAGGACGTCGTGAACCTCATCTCCAAGTCGACGTACCGGACGTCTGAGGCTCACAAGCCCAAAGTCGTGCGTGGCTTCAACAAGGTCTCGCAGTCGACATTCGGCACCATCGGCAAGGCTGCCCTCGCCGTCGGCGGCGCCGCTCTTTTGGCCACGAAAGGTGTCAAGGCTGCCAAGAAGTACAACAAGAAGCGCAAGGCCAAGAAGGTTGGCACCCCGATCGCGGACGAGCTCCTAAGCGCGGAGTGATCTCATCTGCACCTCCTGCCCTTCGGGGCAGGAGGCTGCAATGATTTCTTCTTCTTTAGGTACAAGATAGATGAAGAAAAAGAAGTGTGCGTAGCGCTGCGCACGCAGAATTTAGCTCTCTGCATTCGGTATAAGTACTGTAGGAAGTACTCAGAGTGGCTCAGAGGTTTTTTCCGGTTAATCCCTGATCCACACTGCTTCAGCTACGAGAGCGCTCATCGGAGGAATGTAAACATTAACTGAGGCGCTCGCTCGTAAACGGAGCACTGAGCTTCCTCCGATGAGAAGGGGGCGGGGATACTGGTGTAAACCCCGCCCCCTTCTTTTTTTAGCCCAAATCGTGGTAAAAATCGTGGGTAGAAACAGGCATAAGAGTAACGGCAAGGAACATCCTTAGCTAGGAGCGTGAAATGGCAAAAGGAAAGCTCCGAATGGACGAGAAATCGGGACTTCCGATCCTCGTCATCACAAACCAACTCCAGCTTTGGTGTCACAACAAAGTGGAAGAGATACTCGATGGCGGCATAGTGGAGACAGTCAAAATCCGCCCCACTCAGAAGTTCATCGACGAGCTCAACAAGAGAACGTTCGAGCTGCTGCAAGAGTCCATCAACAACGCTCGTGAGGATGGACGTCGAGAGATCCAGGCTCAAGACGTGCCTGTGTTCATGGATGTATAGATTGCTCACCGACACGGCGTTTGGTTAGGGCGACGAGGGGAAGGTTTTCCACCTCCGGTTAGCCTTTCTCATGTTGGTGAGCTTCATTGAGGGTCGCTCGGTTCGCCGGGCGGCCCTCTCTTTTATCTAACCAGAGGAGGATTCAAATGGCAGAGAACTCAAAGCTCGGGGCAACCGGCAACTTCCCCAAGGGGAAGATCAGAGAGGACGACGAGGGAGAGCTGAGGCTCGCGGTCGCCCACGACAACGACAAGGGAGTTGTCATCGTAGACTTCGGCAAGCCTGTAGTCTGGATTGGGCTCCCGGCCGACGATGCCGTGGAGTTTGCCAACACCATCCTGAAGCACGCTAAGGATCTCGTCACATGAAGAGGAAGAAGGGGGTACTCGATGGAGCGTTCACGTCAGATCCGTGCGAGCTGATGTGCCCTTGCGGCAAGAAGGTCCACTTCATGTTGAAGGGGGACATCCGGCTCATCCCTGGGGGCCACAGGTGCAAGTATCGAAAGATGCAAGAGGACGTAGTTCGCACCATCCGGGCAGAGGAGTCTGCCGGAATCAATATCACAAAGGGAGAAGCAGCCAAGCGCATCAACAGCATCCTGTGGATCAAACCAGAGGAGTTGAATGAGTGATGGGCATCTACAACAACAGGACCACAGACTACGCATACCTTCCCTTGTGGCGCTGCAAGCTCTGCAAACTAGAAATGGAGTGCGTGGGCAAGGGCGGAACATATCAAGTGATGTCTGCGACTTATGCCCGCGCCCGTTTTGAAAAGAGACACAAAAAGGAAAAGCCAAATTGTCCTGGCTCATTCGTTTATGTGGCAGGAGTCAAGAAGGCATGAAATTTGTCACAGCGGATACCCATTTCTTTCAATGGAAGGGCGTGTCTTTTGTAACGTCGATCATCACCAGGAGGACTAAATGCTTCCGCAATGCAAATGTTACTCATACGCTATCGATGAAGACCCTGATAAAGAATGCTGCGATGTTTGCTACTGGGTCAATCAGGCCGTGGAGGCCTACGACATGGCGTATAAATACAAGACGGCTCTGAAGAGGCTGGAACAAAGAGGGATCCACCACGATTGCAATCCTACAAGAAGTGGCCAGTCCGATAAGGATTGGGAACTCTTTCTTCTTCAACACCTGAAGTCCGCAGACAGATTTGTGCGAGAACTGGCCAAGGAGGCTCTTCACAATGACTGAAGAAGAATGGCTCGAACTAAAGGTGGGAGACCGGGTGAAAGCTATTGACATTGTCTATGACCTGCCACCTGACAAGTCCTGGGTACACGCTGACCCAGGAAATGAAGGAGAGGTCATCCACGTTGAGCCCGGCCACCGGGCCGTAGAGTTCTATCCGAGGAATACAGTGACCGATGTCCACTGGTCAGAAGTGGATCTCGTCAAGTCAGTGCCTCTCGACGATGAGAACTGCTACAACAACCTTCAAGAGCGGGCCCAGGATGCTGGGCCCTTCAGTGGGGAGCACACGGAGTGGATGTATAGCATCCTTCGTCGGCTCCACAACTATTGGCAAGAGCCTGACACCCCTCTGCCGGCCATCGACATCTTCGATGAAGTCGTCTGCGCGATAGAATTAGGGAATTAGATGGACAAGGCTTGGTGCCTTCAACACAGAGATGGATGGTGCGCCATCCGCGCCAAAACTGAGCGCGGGGCGCAGAGATGCGCAGTTAGCTCGTCATCAACAAGAACTTTGTGCGGCTGGTGGATCATACTTCCATTCGGCGTAGAACACAGAAAACCAACATGTAAGGGGTGCCTAGAAGCACTTAGGAAAAAGAAATGAAAATCATTCAACCGTCCTATGAGATCCTCGCTTTTCACGTAGACCCTCAGCTGTTTGAGAGAGCTTCCAGAACCTGTTACAAGAGCGAGGATCACATCACAGACACGAGTGCTAACAAGTTCGCGAGCATGCTCCTCGATCGAGGGCACCACGCTATGATCGAGTTCGCTGGGTGGATCGCGGTCAAGTTCGTTTGCAATCGAGGAGTCAGCCATGAGTTGGTTCGCCATCGTCTTTTCAGCTTTGCTCAAGAAAGTACGAGGTTCTGCTGCTACTCCAAAGAGAAGTTCGGAAACGAGATCACGGTCATCGACCCCCGCCCCTTTATGACCGACGAGCAGTATGAAGGGTGGCTGGAAGACACTCCATCAGCGGAGCGCAACTACTTCCGCCGGCTCGAGCGAGGAGAGAAAGCGCAAATGGCGCGCGGCTCTTTGCCCATTGATCTCAAGACTGAAGTGAATGTGGCAGGCAACGTCCGTGAGTGGCGACACTTCTTCTCTCAGCGTGCCGAGATTCATGCACATCCACAGATGCGCCAGCTTGCCTGCCCGCTGCTCAAGGAGTTCCGCGAGCGCGTCCCGATCCTGTTCGACGACGTCGGCGACCCAGAGCTGGTGGATTGATGCCATTCTGGATCGCAATGCATCATCACCGCCACGGTCAAGATGTCGCCATCATCGAATGTGATCAAAAGCCTTCCGTCCTCGACGGGGAGGCTTGCTTCGAGGATGTGGAAGATCGAGAGGACGAGTGGGTGGACATCCACGGTCCTATGTCGATCTATCGTACTGACCCAACCCCGGACAATGTCCCTGTCGAGTTCTTGATCGCGTTCGAGGACAAGACCTGGGACACGGTCATCATTGAGGTGCCAGAGCACGTAGCCCGAGACCAGTCTCACGATGAGGTCCTGGATTGGGTAATGAGCAAGGGGCCCTACGCGGAAGTGGAGTATCGAAAAGTGGTCCTGTGGAGTGTCTACAACTTCGAACCGGAGGTGTTCGATGGGAGCGATGAAACCTGAAATCATCGGCCCTACCGACTGGTGGGAGGTCGAAACCAACCAGGGCACCTACTGGGTGCAGTGTGAGTACGCCGGTTACAAAGACGACGTCAATGCGATGAAGCTACTGGACTACTTACCGGACACCCAGCTCACCAGTGATATTCTTCACTGGGAGTTTAAGTCTGGTTATGGTGCCCGGCTCTCCATGCCGGGCTATCTCGACTGGTGTGTACTCGACTCCGAGAAAGAGGCGAAGGAATACCTCGTTGAACAGTGGGACCTCTGCCCAATTTGTCTCAGCGACGATTTTGTCGGAGGAACATGCCAGAACTGCATCATGGGGGCGCCCCAGCAGGACTTCGAGGCTGCACTGGATCGGTTCATCGAGGACATGACGAAGGAGCAGATCGTAGCCATGCCTGGGGTCATGGAGACCATCAAGGAGGCGTTCAACAACGACATCCTTGACCTGTTGTATGAGGACCTCCTTCAAAAGCACAACAAGGATACCTGATGACCCTTGAAGATATCAGAGACCGCATCGCTGAGTTGATGAAGTGGAGCAGAAAAGACGTGGACAAGTTTAGCCTCCCGCAACTACGAGAGTTCGTAAAAGGCAAGGATGAGAAACTGGACCACGTGCTGAGCGATGTTATCGAGACCAAACAACACTTCTTCATAAGAGAGTGAATCATGGAATGGAGTGACTACCAGAAGAATATATTCGAGGAGGTGGCAGAGGGAGACGATCACTTAGTAGTGGTCGCCAGAGCGGGCTCGGGAAAGACATCAACAATAGTTGAAAGCCTCAACCACCTCGATTCCAGAAACGATGTCATGCTCTGCGCGTTCAACAAAGGGATTCAAAAGGAGCTAGAGGTACGCGCCCCTCCTCATGTCAGAGTGAAAACTCTACATGCTATTGGCTTTGGTGCTCTGGCAAAGGGGATCGGAGGGAAGTTCAAGGTAGATGCCGGAAAGGTAAAAGCCATCATCAAAGACTTGCAAAAGCATGAGTATGGTCCTTTGAGCTTTCCAGACGGCCGGTACAAATTGGGTCATCTGACAGCTCTTGCCAAGAATACTCTGTCTGAAAGCAAGGAAGAGATTGAAGACCTCGCCCATCAATTTGACCTAGAGGACGGAGAAAACCTCAAGGCCGATGAGATGGCCGAAGTGGTTCTCAAGATCTTGGACCGCTGCGCGGAAGATACCAGTGTCATCGACTTCGATGACATGCTTTGGCTTCCTCACAGGCTGGAGGTGGACCCTTACCCCCAAGATGTTGTCTTTGTTGATGAGGGGCAAGATCTCAATGCTGCCCAAACCTCCCTTGTCCAGAAGATGATGGGGCCGTATGGGAGACTAATAGCTGTAGGGGATGACAAGCAAGCTATCTACGCTTGGAGAGGAGCTGGTAGAGACGTCATCCCTTCTCTCATCGACGAGTTTGAGGCCAAAGTTCTGCCTCTCTCAATTACTTATCGGTGCCCAAAGAAGGTGGTGGGGGTGGCCAACGAGGTGGTGCCGGATTTCTACGCTGCACCTGATGCAGAGGAGGGGGAATTCAGCGACGCTCTTATCGAGCAGTTGGAAGTCGAGGCCAAACCAGGGGACTATGTTCTATCTAGAACAAATGCTCCTTTGATCTCTGTCTGCCTGTCTTTCCTAAAGAGAGATATCCCAGCCGCCCTTGCCGGCCGGGATATGGCTAAGACTTTGTCAACTCTCGCTAGGAGGTCCAAGAAAACTACTGCCAAGCAGCTTCGGGCGTGGCTTACAAACCATCTCCAGTCGGAGAAGGACCGCTTGGAAGTAGAGGGCTACGACCAAAGGTACGAGTACATCAAAGACAAAGTCCATTGCCTACTAGCCCTGAGCGAAGGGATGGGCACAGTGGATGATGTGATCAACAGGATTCAAAAGATATTTTCGGACACCGATGACAAGAACGTAATTCTGTGCTCCACAGTCCACAAAGCCAAAGGGTTGGAGAGGGACAAAGTCTGGATGCTCAGAAACACGTTCAACATTGAGAACTCCGGAGGCCAGGAAAGGAATATATATTACGTCGCCGTGACAAGGGCACATAAGCACCTTGTGTTCGTGCATACCTAAACTAGTCATAGGAGAAAAGTATGGCTCGAAGATATGTAGGAGACCTAACGGTGGAGATCATGTATCACGACAGCCCAAGACCGTCATATCGGGGGAAGGTTATTGCCCCTGATGGTAAGAAGAAGGTTAGCTGGAAGTTTGATGACATCTACCCGCCGCCATCTGGATTCGGGGAAGGTGTGGCGTACGACAGCTCCGAAGCGTACGACCTCACCGCAGGAGTGGCTGTCCGATTTGGGAGCTATTACTGCTCGACAAACAGGGAAGGCGTGTCTGAAGAGTCTCTCGAAGGGTACCCTTCCGCCGATGTAGCAGACGCTATTGAGGCGGCGTCATCCTCGGCTATGAGAGAGGACGGGTCGTTCATAGTGCGGAGGAAGAAGTAATGCGTTGCCCTGTCTGCAAGTCTGAGAGAAAGAAGAGCAAGGTGTTTCCTCGTGGGCAGAGCAGCACCCTGATGGGCGGCTCGTTCTCGCACTACGACGAGGATGGGCAGTACCACCGCCACGACATCAACCAAACAGAGCAGGTCTACAGCTGCTCAAACGGTCACGTCTGGGTGGTGCGGTACAAAGGACCTTGCCCCAACAAGAAGTGTTCTTGGCCAGACGAAGAGCCGGTCATCAAGATCTACAGGCCGGAGGATTATTGTGGCAAAGAAGCCCAGCGCAAAGATGCCAGTTCTTCGAACACCTGACGGACTGTTAGAAGCCCGACCCTGCAAAGGTGGTGGATTCTTGGTTCGTATGGAGTGCCCGGGTTGCCATAGGGACCCCATAGTCGTACAAATTGGTCAAGCAACAGTCTCATTGGTAGGCCGCTGGCTGATGCCGTACGACGCACCAGACCGCGTGATTTGCAACGCCAGCGCATTCTGCACAGGCTGCAAGTGTCTGATCGGTGCGCTACAACACTCTGTCGTCATCCAACAGGAGGAATAGAATGCCGTTCCATCTCTGAGCGAATGAGATCATGGCGGTCGCCATGTCTCTTCCATTTATCGGTTGGGTCATCCACTGGGTCCGCCACAAGTTCGGTCGCACGGTTTGTCTGCATGACGAGACCTGTGCTCCCAAATGTGATCACCCCGTCGTGAGAGACGACGAGATCTACGACCCGTTGGACCCGGGATGAAGAAGCACGTTCACGAGTGGGTCTACCTCGGAGACCTCGCCTTGATCGTCAATCCGAAGGAGAAGGACGTTTCACTCAGGCGAACCGAGTATTGCGTAGGCTGCTCGACTCTCAGAGTGAAGTTCGACTCTGGTTGGTATGACATGCGAGGATCAGCCACTGACATCTTCCTCTCTTCATACGATGGAGAGGATCCGGGGACGGTCCACAAGATCATCCCAGTGGACTTTCGTCCAACACCTCGCGCCAAGCCAAGTCGGCTAGGCACAACACTCAACGAGCTCTACGAGCGGGCGCTGCCTGCTCCAAACCTCTTCAAAAAGTAGGAGATCATGCCCAAGATACCTGAGGGCCGCTTCGAGATTCCAGAAGCGGCTCTGGGGCTGTACCTGTTTGCGGCAGACCCCGACAAGAAGCTCTACGGAGCACCGCCCCGACCGGGGATGGATTACATCTGCTTCGAGCCCGAGCCGGGCAAGAAGGGGAAAGACCCCTGGATGCACGCTGTAGCAACCAACGGCTACCACCTGGCCCACCTCAAATGGATCCCGGACCCTGAGAAAGATACCATTCCGGAAGGTATCATTCTCGTATCCAGGGTACAGGTTGAGGAGTTCCTCAAGGGTAAGCGCCCCAAGGATACCCGATATTGGATTCAGAAAGAGAAAGAGGATTGGCTAGTTGTTGGGGACCATGGAGACCGATTCGTCCTTCAAGAGTCCCCTCCGGAGTACCCACCATGGCAAGGTCTCATACCCAAACGGCCAGAGAAAGAGATCACGGAGGAAAAGCATCCTGTGCAATGGAGCTTCAACTGGACGCTCTTGGATGTCTTCCAGAAGTTCTCCAAGAAGTACGTGGGGCACCATGGATTCCGAATGGTCACTCCTCAGACTGAGCGCCATCCAGTCCTTCTCGTCCCTGTCCGTATCAGTGACGGCTTTGGTAACATGGACCAAGACAACAAGTACGAGGTTGAGTACATCCTGAATGACGGCATCTCAGAGCTGGAGTACATCATCATGCCGTTGCTGCCGTGAACCTGAAGAGCCTCAACAAGCTCAGAAAGGCGAAGAAAGAAATGCTGCCTGGAGTGGAGCGGGCCATCATGCGGCTCGCAGACACCCTGCCAGACCTGGTCAAGGCTCTCGACAAGATGGCCAAGTCCATTGATGGCTTCACGGAGAAAGCTCCTATTGACAATGTCAATAGGCTGACTCCGATCAAGGGAAAAAGCTACTTCGAAGACGTTCTCCTCTGGCACAGGGCTGCCAAACACCCTGTGCGGGAGGTCATTGCCGCGGCCGTGACCGACCAAGAGCAGAAGTCTAGAGAGCTGGGAATCACTCTTGTGAAAGAGGAGTTCGAGGAACTCATGGACGCTCTCCAGAGGGATCACTACCCTGACATCGCTGATGGTGGGGCTGATCTCATCTGGGTAGTCTGTGGGCTCCTGATTCGGTACGGCATAGATCTCGACGCCATGTGGGAAGAGGTTCGCCGCGCCAACTGGGACAAGCTCGGAGGCCCTGTCCGGAAGGACGGTAAGCTTCTGAAGCCTGAAGGTTGGCGGCCCCCAAATGCATTCGGCGCATGCGGTGGGATTCGCTTCCTACAGGAGGAGCTGAAGTAGTAAGGTAGTTGCCTCAACCAACAAGTGAGGCACACATGACCTGGTGGCAAATCGTTCTTCTGGTCGTAGGTATCAACTGGGGAACCACGCTCCTGTCGTGGTTCTATCCGTTGATCATGGGGCTCATCTTCAAGGATTTTGTCTTTGACGGGTTCTATGGGATCTTCCCCAAGTTTCGCTTGGCCACCAAAGAAGACACTGACGACCCCATCGAGCCGTGGCATGCAAAGGCGTGGCGCGACTGGGGTGGGGTCGGTCTTCACTGGTACATGTGTTACCACCAACCTTATCCGCGCACGATCATCCATGAGGGGACCCATCTCTGGCAACAGTTCTTCTGTGGCCTGATATTCTGGGTCATCTACTTCGGACACATGCTGTGGATCTTGGTCATCCAGCGGATCAAAGGAAAGCCCTACACAAAGCACCCGTATCTGGACTGCGTGTGGGAACGTCAAGCTAGAAAAAGAGCAGGGCAACCAGTGGATATTCCCCCTGAACAATGGGTTCATGGAAAGGACGACCTATGGCCGTGGTTTTAGAACAAAGTTGGCTGCCGAAGGAATTACCTTCTTTAGAAGAGGCGTGCTCTGGAGAAGAACAGGTTACGCTGTTTCTTCCCGACATGGGGCTGGAAGATGCCTGGGAGCTTCTTCCCTGGAGCAACACCGCGAATGTGACCATAGATTTTGGCCGAGGATCTTACAATTTGATGGTTCCTGGAAGACATTGACCACTTCCTAGTCCAAAAGGGTTGAAAGCTGCCGTCAAATATGATGAAGGTATTCTTTCACTGGGCGCAGCCCATAAACATCCTCAAATGAGGGAGACCAAAAAATGAATGACAAGCAAGAACTAGCTCTGAGGGACATCGTGAAGCGCAACGGGAATGTGGACGTCACCGGAGCGAATTACGATCTGCGAACCATCAACGCTCTTGTTCGTCGGGACTTTGTGAAGATTACCGAGAACAAAAAGGGTACCTTTGTGAAGGCCACTGCAAAGGGAAAGAAAGCGATCAACTAGGCGCCTACTGTTGGTCGCGACCAAGCCCCGGTCATCTCACGGTGACCGGGGTTTTTTCATGCCCTCAAAATCTTTTCCACCAGCTCCTTGCCCTTCAAGACGTAGACGGTTCTGGGGGACACTGGGATTTCTCGGTTCTTAAACGTGGTGCCATACCTCTCTTTGAAAGCACGCTCGTTCACTTTATTGAACTGGCGACGGTTGCTACCCTTACCCATCTCACTGCTCCAATAAGAAGGAGAGGCGTCGGCAAGAAGACAATGGACAAGAAGAACCCGACGCCCCTCCTAGTCAAGGTAGCAGCCTACCATTTCTGTGAAATAGGGACCACCTATTGGGAATAAGAAAGATGAGGTAAAGAAATGACCTTAACTCTAACCGGAGGTGATCATGAATAGTGCCATCATTGCTGCCATCAGGCGTTTTGATAGATCCCAAGTATTAGACAAGAAGAAAAAGAAGACTAAAAAGCCCTACCCCCAGCATCCGACTCCTATCGAAGTGATGATGAGCGACTTGTACAAAGAGTGGAAGGCTCGAAGGGAGAAGCTCATACAGGAAAAGGAGCTACTCACTCAAGAAGCAGACCACGTTCACGAGGAACTGATGAGCCGATGGAAAGTAGGAGATCCTGCTTCCGAACTCAACAACTACAATGTCGATCTGCTGTTCAAGATCAAAGAGATCAACAAGGCTTTGGAAATCAATCTCAGGGCTGAGCCTAAGGGGGTCACATGATCGGCTCATTTCTGGCATGGCTGACCCTCGTCGGCCTGGTCCTTCTTGTCGTCAAGTCGATGATGTTCGTTGCCGGGTCTAAACCCTGGATGAGAGTGCCCAACATCTCGGGCATCAACATCTCCCACCTCAAATCGGTTGGGGTGCAGGGCATCATCTTCGATGCCGACAACACTCTGACCGCGTACCACAAGGGTGAACTTCATCCCTTGATCGCCGACACCTTCCACCAGTTGGCCTCGGAGTTCAAGGTGACGGTCTTCACCAATTCCTGGTCGGAGAAGCGCCATCAACAGCTCCAACGCATGTTCCCGACCATTCCCATAGTGAACCACAGACACCGCAAACCGGACAAGGCCGGCTTCATCGAAGCCGCCAAACTCCTGAGTCTCCATCCTCAACAGATGGTGATGGTGGGAGATCGGTTCACGACAGACATCTTCGGAGGCAACCGGGTTGGCATGAAGACGATACTGGTGACCGAGCCTCTAAGCGACGGCGAAGAGCCGCCCTGGTATCCTGTGATCCGGTGGCTTGAGTACTGCATCTTTGACTGAGAACTGCCCTAGGGCAGTAGGCCGGCGCCTCGGATAATCCCTCCCCCCTCCGGGGCGCTGGCCGCTTATTTGGAGGTATCAATGGAGACCAAAATACTTACTCTCATGCGAGGGCTCAGCGGCTCCGGCAAGAGCCAAGCAGCTAGAGAGATTGAGCAATGCAACAAAGGAGTTGTCATTGTTTCCACAGACGATTTCTGGCGCGGTGACAATGGCAATTACACCTTCGACTATAGTCGCATTGGGGATGCTCACTTATGGGCACAGAGAAAAACAGAAGAGTGGATGAAGTGCAATCAACCCCACATCGTCGTTGACAATACCAACGCTCGATGGTGGGAGATGTTCCCCTATATAGAGATGGCAAAGAAGTACAGCTACGAGGTCAACGTCCACATGGTGGGTGACACCAACCCCGAGGTCATTCCTCTCTACGCTGCACGCAATATCCACAATGTCCCTATCGACATTATCCAGCGCCAGGCGAAGAACTTCGAGAAGTTAATGGACCCTGAGATGGGCTACTTCTTGGAGAAGCTGCGGAGAGAGATCGAGAACAAACTCAAGAATGGGTGACGGCAGGCGCCCGAGACAAATCCTCGCAGCCTCCGGAGAGCTTGTTTCCAACCCACGAGGGAGCGCACCCCTCGTGGGCACTTGCCAAATTCTCCCCAAAATCACTCATCTAGTCCATGAAAAATTGCCTCGTAATGTTGGCATAAGGAGGCTGAGAAGGAACTGCAGAATAGCTATTCACTTTCTTTGTGCCTCTGGGTACAAAGTTCTTGACTGAAAGTTTCATGTTGAGGCACAGTGGTCTCAGCACTCGGTCCTGGCGTGGGACCAACCAGAACATAGTGGGGACGTAGCCTAATCGGTAAAGGCACTTGGCTATTAACCAAGCAGACACCGTTCAGGCACTCGGCTTTTTACAAAGCCAACGTCTATGGACACACAAGCAATTCTGGGTTCGAGTCCTGGCCCGCCCCCCACTTCAAAACCAAGTTTGAGTGCGCAACAGTGAAAGCACACAAGCAATTAGCTCAGTTGGATGAGCATCTGTATTGGCACAGAAAGACGCAGGTTCAAATCCTGTATTGCAAACCAAACCGCTTTCACACTCGCGCACTCAATCAGTCTCCAAGTTTGGACGCGCAACGAGATGGACAAACACGCGTATCTAGCTCAGTGGTAGAGCAACAGACTTCAATCTGTGGGTCGAGGGTTCAACTCCCTCGCTATGCACCAAAAAACCGTTCATACACTCGCGCGTCCAATATTCTTTGTCCCCGAGGTGGCTGAGGCAGTCGCCTCTCCACTTCGGGGCTTCTCTTCATAGTAGTTTTTTTACCTTCGGGCCTGATACCCAGGCCTGTCATTTGCAATACGGGAGACCAAAATGGACCAACAAGAAAGAATTGAGTCACTCGGTCCCGCTGAGCGGATCGTAGGTGCTCTCACACAGTCAACGGATCACCTCATCCACAACCGAACAGGCGCAGTCCTGCCAGATCCCAACTCACCCATTGGCGTGAAGTGGGTCCCCGCCCTCTGGAAGGATGAAGATGGGGTCAAGAACGTCTACCAGCTCGACCGAGTTGGAAAACGTACGCACCACCGCAAGATCGGGAAACTGAACGGCACCATGGAGATCAAGGAGGGTCGCCGTAAGGTCGGTGTTTTCCGTCCAGCTGGTATCTTCCCCGAAGTTGCTGCTCACATGTACCAGCAGGTCGCTGATGTGTGGGAGATGGATAATGAGTTCGCCGCCCGTTGGGCATCATGGGCATTCGAGCAAGAGCACCGTGACTTGAAGGTCGTACTTGCTGCATTCATGTTGGTTCAGAGCCGCATGGGCGAGCCCGAGCTCGAGGACGGCGAAGTCGCGTTCTTCGATGACGACTTTCGCGCTGTTGGTGAGGCCATGTGTCTCATCCGGAAGAAGAAGGTCGACTTCAATCCGAAGCTCCTGCTCCGGGTCGGTGACGTCCTGAACCTGCCGGAGGTGGCGGAGATCAACAGAAAACTCGGCTTCGGCGTCTCTGAGCGCAACCCGGCCATCGGCCGCTACTACAAAGTCGTGACCAAATGGCTCCGGTACCGTGAAGAGAACATCCCAATGCTGGAGGGCCTGGTGAAGGCTGGGTTCAAGACTGCGGTCAAGAAGCTCGCGCGTCGCGTGGGCTACAAGCCGCTGTCCTCCAAGTTCTTCGAGGTCCTGGGCTGGAAGCAGTCGCAGGCTAAGGACGGTCGTCGTGAGATCGCGATCGGCGAGGAGTTCGAGAAGGAGACCTGGGAGGGCAAGACCGAGAAGCAGATCTGCAAGATCATCACGAAGGACAAGCCTTCGTGGAAGGTTATCGCAGGCATGCTCCCGGATGACGTCGGAATGACAAAGGCAATCCTGGCAGCAGCCGTGGAGGCCGGGTCTATGTCCGACAAGGACCTCATCATCTTGACTCCGACGATCGAGGAGTTCGGCCTGGACAAGGTCGCCTCGGTCAAGAAGCGGTGGCAGGCTGCACTGAAGAACGCCGAGGACCGTCGTGCCGAGAACATTGCTCGGAACGTCAAGTCCAAGGAGCTCAAGGCGGAACTCGAGATCGCAGCCGACAAGTCGTCTGAGAAGGCGATGGAGGAAGCGACTCGAGACCTGCGCATCTACGTCCTGGTCGACATCTCGTCGTCCATGGGCGTCGCTCTGGACACGGCCAAGGAGTACCTGCCCAAGTTGCTAGCGGGCTTCCCGCTCGACCGGCTGCATGTGGCAGTGTTCAACTCCATGGGCAAGGAGGTCACCCTCAAGTCCTCTACCCGTGCCGGCGTGCAGAACGCTTTCAGGGGTTACCGCGCCGGAGGCATGACATCCCATGCCTCAGGAATCTGGGCACTGCGAGGTCATCCTCCCGAGGACGATGAGGATGCCCTGTTGATCTTCATCGGTGACCAGGCCGATAATCAAGGCGGGCCTCAGGTCATCGCGAAATCCATCGAGGACGCCAAACTCCGTCCGGTCGCGTTCGGCATGCTCAATGTCGGGCAGGTTGGTCATGGGGGTCGTGCAGTTGAAACAACTGCCTCTCTCATGGGCATCCCTTGCTTCGCGGTCGATGAGAACATGTTCCGGGCGGATGATCCCTACGCAATCACTCGGCTCCTACGGAACCTCATAGCGTCGACTCCGGTCGGGCGCCCCACTGCAGGGGCTCCGGCTCGTCGTCGAAAGTCCTTGGTGGAGCAAATCCTAGAAACTCCTCTGTTGCAAAAACCGTTGGGTTTCTGAAATGAGAACGATCAAGAAGATAGATCTGAGAGTTCGGAGGGAGGTTCTGGCAGAATCCAAGGAGCCGTATAACTCAAAGATTGGGGAGCCGAAGGATGTCGCCAGGATCGCCCAATCAGTTCTTGCTGGTGAGGATCGGGAATGTTTTCTGACATTCCCGGTTGATGTCAAGAACAGGGTTCTCGGCTATGTGGAGTCTGCCAAAGGGTCAGTCGACCTTTGTCCAGTGGATCCTAGAGAAGTATTTCGTGCCGCCATCATAATGGGGGCAAGTGGGGTTTTTCTGGTACACAATCATCCTTCTGGGGATAGCAGCCCCAGTCAAGAGGACGCGGAACTTACGGAGAGAGTAGTTGAAGCAGGAAAGCTTCTTGGCATTCCTGTGATCGACCACCTCATCGTGGTGGAGGACAGTTTCTACTCGTTCGCCGAGCATGGGGGGATCTGATTCAGACGTTTTTGCCATACAAAAGCTTCCACAGGTCTGCAAAAGTTTTGGACCGCCAGAGGCTGGGCAAGCAGCGTCTCGAAGCCAAACAAATACTGAGGATTCTGTCGGGTGAGAGCACTGGCAAAGGCTGGCGCAATCACCCGGCAGTCCTCATGTGGAAAGGCTTTGAGACTGCGCTTGCCGAGTATGGTCTGGCCATCTGTCACGAGTGGAACCTTCGCGGCTACGAAGACCAGCAGTGGGGATATTTCCATGAATACATGATGGCGCGGAGCAGACCAGGAAGAGTCTGGATCGAGTTGCCAACGGTTCATCAACCTCCTTGGCTCGGCAACGGAGAGTTTCATGCTTCGCATCGATCAAACCTGCTTCGGAAAGACCCGGAGCACTACGGCCAGTTCGGATGGGAAGAGTCACCTGACCTTCCCTACGTCTGGCCAGTGAGGAAAACATGAGCTGGGAGGACCTCCTGGATGAGGGGTCCGAGCGGGTGTTGCCGTGGTACGGGTTCCGTCGAGTCCATGACGCTGAGCGTTCATGGGTACGACAAGGACAACGGCCACCGGAGCATGGCTGGTATCGGTTCGAGACAGGTGGGGGCCGCAACGCCACTCTCGTGAGTGACGAGTTGCAGGAAGTCGACTTGTCTTGGGCCGATAACCAGCCCCAGCTCCGAGGCTACCTCGTGGGGGACCGATTCATCCCCGACAACGTGAAACCTGATTCCAAGGAACTCGTGCAGGTCTACTGCGTCGAGCTTGGTTTGGAGCGATTTGCTCGGGCGACTGTCGTCCGAGATCGTGAGGGACACCTGGTCTACATCAGCCAGGAGTTCCCTCAAGGACCGGAAGAGGAAGTTCGCCGAGCCTATCAGGATCGGAAGGATAACCTCGACCACATTGACAATGTCACTCCAGCACTAGATTTGGCCTTCCGCTGGATCACACGCTGGCGTGAAGAACAAGAGGAGCGTCGTCGTGAGCTGGAGCGTCGTCGCGCAGAAGAAGAAGCTCGTCGAGCTGCACAAGAGCGAATTGAGCAAGCGATGCGAGACGCTGGTACCGCCGCAGGCCGTCGAGTTCTGGCTGAGCGAGATTTCGAGACTGCTGCAAGAGAAGCTCTTCGAGTTTCTGGGGCCGAGTTACTGGACGCCAGAGAATCATACGAACGCGGAGAGATGGTGGTCCAGTACCGCTTCCGCCAGCGGCGCCTGGAATGCGTCGTTGACTCAAAGACATTGGCTATCGTCGACAGCGGCGTTTGCCTCACTGATGAAAGTACCGGCTACAAAGGGGATAATCTGTTTACCCTAGAGTCTCTCCTCGGGGTCATTTCCGAGGCCATAGATAGAGATTTGCTAGTTGTGTACCGTCACGTGAGATGAGGAGAGGTGGGATGGGGAAGCCTGTTTTTCGATGTGGGGAATGCCCTATGTATGAAAGAGAGAATCGAGGAGGCCCCAAGAGCTATGGGTTCTGTTCCTGGTTCAAGGAACCAATGCACGCTGGGTACGATTCTGTCTCCAGGTGCTCGCTAGCCAAATCAGTACATTTAGCAATGTGTGGCTCAGCAACCGCAGGGAGGAAAGTAGTGAAGGAACACGAGAAGGGCGACCTACGTGGAAAGGTATCCTACAACAAGAAAGACCCGTTCAAGGGCTTCCCACAAGAGGCGTGCTTTGGGGGTGTGTCTCCTCCGGAGGCATTATTGATTCCAAGGGAGGAATGGGAAGAGGCACGCAACAAAGAAGACCCAGGAGAGAACCACCCATGTAATTCCTGGAACATCAATGAGTGCGATTGTAAAGGGGCATGTAGCTGTCACTGGAAAGCGACAGCGAGTCCAGGGATGATCCGAGCCAGTGGAGATGTCATCTGTGAGGTCTGTGGGAAGAAATACTACGACCACCCAATGGACATGAACCAATTCTCCTACGACGGCCACCCTTTCCTACACGTTCGCTGTGATGGAATAAGACTGAAGTTGTAACCAACCGGAGGTGAAGATGGAGATCAAGGCCGAGCCTGACGCGCTCGAACAGATGAAGAGTAGCCCATACAACTACGAGGGTACTCGGTGGGCCGCCTACCAGAACAAGGCCATGGACAGTGCCTCATGCGGCCATGTCCAGTTCCTAGCGGTCGGCCCCAAGAACACACTCAAGACGGCTCCGAAACAGGCTCCCGACACCCAGCACGGAACGGGGTGGAAGTACCAGTTCTCGGGTTGGGTAGACCTGGAGACGGGGGAGGTGTCCCATGCCGATGAGTGAGAACAGCCTCTGGCCCGAGCCCACTGAAGAAGAGCCCAGCATGGAGCAGCTCGAGGAGTGGGGTTTCGATGGGGTAGTAGAGGCCACAGATGGATGCCGGGTGGAACCGGATGGGGTATGCGAACATGGATACCCCTCTTGGTTCATTCAGCTCGGTGTCATTTGATCGCTGGCATTTCGGAGGAAAAATGACAAAGGACTTGAGGAGCCGGAGGTTCATCCTCTGGGACACAAAAGACAACTACCGGCCTATGACTGACGAAGAAGGAAACGAGATAATCAGTGATGGAGTTCTAGGGCGATTGTCTTTGGACAACGTGTATCTAACGACGTACGCCAACTACTATGGAGACAAACGCCCTGCAGACCTTGAGGTCGGGGAATGCATCAAAGGAGTTGGATTCAGTCTGAGTGGAGAGCACGGGGTCTACGACATCTATCGCGTGGAGGACTCACATGACCGTGCGGATTCTTAAAGGGGTCGTTCTCGTGGACCCCGAGGCGTGCTGCGAGCTTCGAATCTACCCAGATGATGACGGGGTTCGAATCGAAGTGGAGCTGTGGGACTTGTCCTCAGACGATTCCAAAGAAGGACGGGTAACCCGTTCAATGTCCTGGAAAGGAAAAGGCGCGGCGCACGATCTGAAGCGCATCGGTCTGGACCTCCAGAAGATTGCAAACAGAGTTGCCCGTGGCTGACCTATCAGAGCTTCTGAGGAAAATGGGGGACGACCCGAAGGCAGCCCCACGTATGTGCCCCAGATGTGGAGAGCGGGAGTGCGGAGGGCCATGCTACGGCGTGGATTGTTCCGGCCCCGATGGGTACGACTTTGAATGCACTGCGAGCATCGACCAAGAATGTGATCACTGCTTCTACGTTTGGTGCAACGAGTGCAAGAAGAAGCTCATCAGAGAGCTGGGGTTTGAGATGGAGGAACCCAAGATGGAAACCTTTTTGACACCAGTTGAGCTGACAAAGCTCGACGCTATCCGGTACGCCAAAGAGCGCACCGAGAGGGAGGGCCGACAGTTCGTAGCTAGGACGAACGGACACAAGTTCTTCGTGGTGCCTCTCTACGAGGCGGACAAAGAAGGGCTCAAGGTTGATGCTGGCTACGCCGAGATTGGACCTCTCTTGGAGGAACCATGAGAGTGCTTGTTTTGAAAGAGAAGCACGGGGAGGATTACTTCGCCGTGCCTGTAGACAAAGAAGGCGCGGTCATGCTCCATGTCGTCAAGCGTCGGTTTGAGAGTGGCTGGTACGACGCTGTGGACGGAAAGGAGTGGGAGCTTCTACAGAAGTGCGTCAAAGAGGACGACTTCAAAGCTGCCATGACCTTCTTCCGGATGCGCAGGAACGCGGAGTACGAAGGCTGGGACCTTGTGGATGCCCACATCCTGCCAGGCGCTCAATACGCCTACAGCCCTCTGCCCAAGGGATGCCGAGCTCGGTACGAGGAGATCATTCGTCGGGCCAAGAAGTTGATGCCCATGTTCATCAACGGCAACAAGAACGACGTCTTTAACAAGCTGAAAGAGATGGAGACACCTACCGCGCTCGCTGTGTTGTCAGAGATGATGATGCACGGTCCGGATATTCGAGAGGGACTGAACAGGTACCTCAAGGAGGTAGCATGAGCCGCTGGGAGAAGCTCTCCAAGCTCTGCGACGATCTCAAAGAGCTGGCCGCGAAACACAACATCGTCGTTTGGGCGGTGAAAGCTCCACTGGCGTCGCCTCCAGCCGAACGGAAAGACGGGCTGGTCATCATCGACTACCCAGACTCACTTCCATCAAAGAAGGAGTAGAGATGAAAAAGCATTTTGTCACATTCCTATCCCCTGGAACCTTCGTGGCGGAACAGACCACCAAGGAGATTGAAAGTTGGGACCCCAAGAAGGCCCAGAAGATGGCCAAGAAGATCAAAGAGAGATACGGGGCCAAACCCTATGGGTTCTTCTTCACGACTAGAGAGCGTGACTCTGACGATTTCGACAGCAAAGAGACTGCCAGCAGCAACATGTATTATCTCAAGGGCAGGATACTCACTCTGGAAGATGTGAAGGCCCGTCAAGGGGAGAGGGACGACATCCTCGCCCAGAACATGGAGTGCAATGGCTGGGATAAGGTCTTTGAGAACTGCAACGGGTATGGATGGGCTCAGCCCCTGGAAGAAGGGGACGTCGTCTTGGAAAAGGTATTATGAGCCATAGACCTTGCATAGGTTGTGGGTACTGCTGCAAGAAAGCGCCATGTGTGATCGGAGAGGGCTCCCCGTGCAAATACCTCATTTTCGAAGATAGGAGATACTGGTGCAGCCTAGCAAAAGGAAACAACGCGCACTCGGAGATGGTTCGGGAAAATCTCTGCATCGGCGCGGGGTGCTGCAGTCCGCTGAACAGCGACCGGCAGACGCGGCTCCAATTGAGTTCCTCATCGATTTCGTCCGAGCCTTGATTAGATTGAACCCAAGCAGTGATTGTATGTACTTGGCTTTGGCCTCGGCTAAAGGAAAACACTCCCTAACAGACGCCCAGACTAAATCATTTGTCGAGGCGATCTGCAGCGAAATGGGTCAGTCATCTTGACCGAAAGGATTTTTCTGATGTACATCGACGACTCAGGCGGTCGGTACTACAGCCGTGATGGTCAGCACTGCCGCAAGGCCCCATTCCTCATCCTCTGCCAGCCAAAAGGTTGGGAATACCGGAACTACCCGATCCGCGCCCTCGTTCGCAAAGTGGCCATGCACCAGTGTGGCCACTGGATGATGGGTTCGGCTCGGGCGTTCGGCCACCGGATTTCACTGTCCGGATCATACGGCGGCGATGGTCTGCCCACAGATGTTCCATTGGAGGTTTACGAAAAAGCGGTACCAGTGCCACAAGAGCTTCTCGACGCCTGGAACAAGGGTGGTGGGTGGAACAGCGCAGGGTCTGAAGCTCCTGACATGGCGGAGTGGGCACGAAAAGTTTTCCTATCGGAGGAGGATAAAAATGGTTAATGAACCTTCAGCTAAATGGGCCCGCAAAGATACCTTGGAACCCCTGATCGACGCCAAAGAGTTGGCCAAGCACTTGTCAGTTCGGAAGGAATACATCTACAAATTGGCCAAGGACCAAAAGATGCCCCATTACCGAATTGGGGAAAGGCAGTACATGAGGTTCAGTCTGCGGGACGTCATGAGCTGGCTCGACTACAGCCAATCAATGTTCTTGTCAGACAGCCTACGCCCAGCTACAAAAGCCGATGCCCAAGAGTGGGAGGATCGATACCACACACTGAAAGTGGAAATGGGTGTGACCGAGCAACGTCTTGATAATCTAGTAATTCGACTCGCGGGATTTTGCGTGGCTTCCGAAAAACTACTGTCAGCGATTGAAGCTGGTACCTCAGAAGATATCCAGAAGGCAGCAATCACTTTGAGAAAAGTCCTTGAAGAGGTGGAAAGTCACTGATGGGACTGATCCTCAACTCCTTGATGCCTGAAACAGGAGAAAAGATGCCTGAACGGATCCGTAAATGGGCTCGTAGGGTTTACAAGAGGAAAGATGGGTACTTCCTCCGGGATGCAGACTACGCTGCCGCGCTGATTTTGGAGTACCTGGAAAAGGAGGGAGGAATTCCCAAAGAGGTTGTCAGTCAGCTCGACGACAAAACCATCAAAGACTTCTGCGCTTCCTTGATGAAAGATGGGAAGCCTGTGGATATCGGGCACCTCATGGCTCACTCGTTCGTGGTGGAATTGAAGAATCCCAGTCCCCCGGACCCAGTAGAGAAACGCTCCAGAGAAACATTCTTGGAGAAAGGAAAGTGAGCAAGATCAAATGTCGGTACTGTAACTGGACAAAGGAGAGATTCTCTACCAGCGAAGACTACAGAAGGCTAATGGCTCACGTTAGAGAAAAGCACATAGGTGCAGGGGCATTCAGGGCAGCTCGCAGAGATGCTCTCAACAAAGGCTGTGTCTGGTGCGGCCGGGATGTTCGGATTCTTGAGTACGATGGGGTCAATCCAGTGGAGATAGAGTGCCTATGGTGTGGACAATCCTCTTTGCTGCACCACGGCATGCCCTCCACACCAAGAAGAAAATCCAAGAATCGGACTCAGGCTCAAGATGTCGAATATATCCTGGAGCGGGAACTCGTCTTGGCCATACGTCGCCACGGAGAGGTTAGCCCAGAACTCTGGGCTTTCGCTTGCACACTATTGGGGTAAAAGATAATGAACCCAGTCCTCAAAGACCCATTGGTGGTCGACGCCATCGACCTCATGCGCTACCACGAGCCGGAGTCCGGGTACTATGGCTGCTTCAGTGGTGGCAAAGACTCGATGGCGCTCAAGTACCTGACCAGACGTACCGTCCATATAGGCGGTGGTTGGAGGATCCGGGAGACATCTCGCGATCAGAAAGGAAATGGATGATTGAAGTAGCTCTCGTGTTCAACAGCTCTGGGGCTCCTATCTACTGGCACATCCCATCAGGAGCGTCAGGAGGAGCAATACCTGACTCCAGGCAGCTATGGCATGTGCTGTGGGATAGCCGTGGAGATCTTGGAGGAGTGGCGCACACCCACCCATGGAATGGAGAAGCAGCGCCTTCACATACGGACATCACTACTTTCGCCGCCCTGGAAGCTGGGCTAGGGAAAAGACTCCTGTGGCCCATAGTGACAATGACTGAAGTCCGATACTTCGTCAGCAATTTGTACACAGGTCAGATTGTAGAAACTCCATCCACTTTCGACGAGGAAAGATGGTGGAAAGAACAAGTAACTGAGATGCGACGCCTGTCGCATGCAGAAGGAGAGAACAAATGCCCGAAGCTTTGATTCCTGTAGTCGAACCTTTGCCGAATGGTATGGCAAAACTCAACATCACCTACGGTGGACAGAATGGAGATCTTCCTGATCCTGTTATGTTCGATAGCACTGATGCAGATCTCAAACAGGCTGCAACAGAAGTTGTTCGAGCAGGCGACGTTCCTGGCATTGAAGCCCATCCAGACGCAGACTTCACGGACTTCATTGTCGATCGGTTTCCGGCCTGTGAGGGTGTCCCATGGCCCCGACTCTGCCTGCGCCCGAAGACCCCTTTCGGGAGAGAGACGAGGCGATGACTCTACAAAAAGGCAATCAAGTATTCGTCAAAGAGCAGAATGGCAGTGATATCCGAGGTCGGGCCGCTACTGTGAAAGAAGTAGTGGGTCGCGGCGCCTACGTGGTGTTTCCCAATAACATGACTCGGATGGTAATGTGGTCCGGATTAGGTCTCAAAGAGAAAGGGCCTTGGGGCAAGAAAGTATTCGAGGCCAACAATGGTCGTCCGAAGAAGAAGAGGAAGAGCTTCAAGCTGGCGAGCCCGTCCGACCAGCCTTTGATCTCGGAGTCGAAGCTTTCCAAGTTGAGCCCCATTCAAAGAATGGCGGCTGAACTGACGGGGAAGGTCCTGACTTTGGACAAAGGCGACGGTGCTTACATCAATGTCACACCTCAGTTAGCTTCTCAGTGGTTGTCGAGATCTAAGGACGTCAATATCCGAAATCTCAAAACGACTACTGTGGAGAGATACCAGCGCAGCATGGAGAACGGGACGTGGAATCACAGAACTGCCGTTCCCATTATGTTCAATGGTGACGGAAAACTGGTAAACGGACAACACCGTTGTTGGGCACTAGTCATGGCGGACAAGCCGCTGGAAATGTACGTCCTCTTCGGGGTGACCGAGCCCGAGCTGCTGTACGGTGTCGACAATCCTGATAAGAGAACGCACGCCAACGTCTTTAATGTACCCGCCCTCTACATCGCGATCATCAACAGCATCAGGAAGTACGCAACCGGGAACCGTGATCCAAGAGGGCTTGGCAACGATGAGATGAAACCATTCGTCGACCACTACAAGCCGTACATCGAGTGGTTCCGTGCTATTCCCTCCACCCCTCAAGGAAGAAAGACTACCAACACTGCAGACATCCCCAGTGTGATCATTCGTGCGTATGAGAATGGAGAGGACGAGAAGTTGCTGATTGCTTTCCTTCAGCACCTTCGTCGAGATCCGATCACATTCTCAGAAGAGGAACTTCCCCTAAGTACTACTCGAATTACCATGGTGGATAAGCTCGCTCAATTCCTCATGACCATGGCCAGGTCAGGTGGTGAAGCGGTAAAGGCTGAGAGGGTCGCTAAAACAGAATGGGTCCTGAATCGGTTCCTTCGGAACAAACCATTCCAACGAGTCTACTCTAATCAAGAGAAGCTTTGGCCTTGTCCTTTGGTGCAGGGCATCCGCTAATCACTGATCAAAGAGCCCATGCCAGCAGCCAATAGCCAGTGCTGGCATGGGCTTTTTATGGAGACAGCATGAAACTGGAAGACATCAATATCTACGATGTCGGGAACAAGTGGGCGCTCCTTGGCGCCGTCTTCGGAGACGAGGACGGTGTTCTGCTGTGCATGCTTCCCGACGCCACCGTTCCTCCAAAGACCATGGACTTCCTCGAAATGGACGATGAGGACTGGCGCAAGTTCATTCGCCAGTCCGACTTGCTCGAAACCGAGGTTCTGTCCAAGGACAGCGAAGGGAAGGTGGCCAAAGTCATCTTGCGCAAGACCCAGCGTATCATTGAGAATCGGGTAAGTTGGGAAGTCTACAAGAGGGATGGCTACCGCTGCCGCTACTGCGGCCGTGACGGTATTCCGCTGACCGTCGACCACCTCATCTGCTGGGAAGAAGGAGGTCCCAGCATTCCAGCGAACCTGGCGGCTACTTGCCGGAAGTGCAACAAGGTCCGGGGCACCACTCCCTTCGAGGAATGGATCATGGAGCACGAGTACTACCACAAGGTGTCGAAAAACTTGTCGTCCGAAGTGTTCGAGCTGAACCAGGAGACGATAGCGGCGCTCGCTGGGATCTCTCACCTCAATGTCGAAAGAAAGAGAAGAAAATGAAATTCACCAAAATCGAAAGCGCCGACGGGAATACCTTTGAGCCCTCAGAGGATAGTGTGATGCGCTTACGATACTCTCGGGCAGAGAACGGAGAGAAAAAGAACACATTGCTTACCTTTGCAAATAAGGGGAGCAACACAGTCTTCTTTGCCATTGCCAGGTGCAACCTGGATGGGAACGACCGCTTCAGCCGGAAACGCGGCCGCGCCATTGCTGCCTGCCGCCTCAAGCAGGCAATTTCGGAGTTTGGGAAGTTGGAGTACTCAGGACTTGGCCGCATGGTTGGGGACAGTCTGTTGTACGGGGTCACTACCAAGGACAAAATCAAGAGCCTGCTAGAATACTTCCAGGGAATTGACGATTTCATCAACAGGTGTCGTCAGCGTTCCTACGGGCCCCCCAAAGACGTGCTCAAGGAGGCTGTGGCGTGATCATCACCCTCACATTCAAGACTCCTGGGGTTATTGAGCAGGCCCTAGATCAACTCCCTATCGAGGAAGAGGATGAGGATAACCCATACTTCCGAGAGGAGGCGGAAGAAGGTCTTCAAGAAAAACTGGGGAAGTGGCTCAAATGGGGTGAGCTCGTCACCATCGAGTTTGACTTAGATGCGGGAACTGCCACGGTGAGGGAAGTATCATGATTGTTATCATTGGAGTGGGTGCTTTGGGGTCTCACGTAGCTCTGTTTCTCCGTAACCTCGAGCACACCATCCGGGTGGTGGACTTTGATAAGGTGGAGACGAAAAACACCTTGGCGCAGTTCCACTCCAAAATGGGGTTGAGAAAGAACAAGTCGGAGGCTCTTCGCCAATCCTTGAAGGGGCTATTCGGAACGGATGTAGAATCCCGTCCTTACAAGTTGTCTATTGACAATGTCAATAGCCTGCTTGATGGGGCTGACCTAGTCATCGACTGCACCGACAACATTGAGGCCCGGAACGTCATCCAAGGGTTCGTAACCGACGTGGGCACTCCGTGCCTGCACGGTGCGTTGTCAGCAGACGGAACCTTTGCTCGCATCATGTGGGCAGAGGACTTCGAGGCGGATGCCGAGGGCGAGGATGGTGAGGCCACCTGTGTGGATGGGAGGCATCTCCCCTTCTTCGCTGCAGCTGCAGCCTACCTCGCCATCGAGGCTCAGCGGTTCCTGGAAACCGGAAAGCGAAGAAGCATCCAGCTCACACCTACCGGAATCATTAGGCTGACCTGAGAGTAACCCAACCCTACAGCCACGGGTTACCCGTGGCTGTAAGTCTCCCTTTGAATTGGATGAAAAAGGTTTCTTCAGTTTAGGAATAAGGAAGGTAAGGACCAGAGGAATCTGGTTTTACCTTAATCCTAACCGGAGGAAACCAAAAATGGACAAGTACAACAAACAACAGGCGTTCGACTCGACAGTGGCAATGTTCGCCGAGGGCACTATCTTGGAAGGAGATATCTCCATCCTCACGAAGGTGAAGCACCTCGAAACCATTGTCTCTGGCATGCAGGAGGCAGCACAAGTGCTGGACAAGATCCGGCGCTACTGCAAAATGAACGCCATCCCCGATAGCTTCTACGTCCGCACTAGAGAATACAAGCCGCTCGTCAAGAATGGCACGACCCGCGGTGAAACAAAGGAGCTCACTCCCAAAATACCCAATCGCCGTGCATGGAAGAAACACCCCGCACCAGAGCAGACAGTGAGGACTGGGGCTGCCGCTGAAGTCGTCAAAAAGCTTAAACAGGCAAAACGAGCCCTCACCATCAACGAGCTCTCTGAGAAAGTGGGCAAAGAAGCCAGCACCATCAACTACGCCCTCAACAATCTGATGAAAGACAAGACAGTCAAACGGCGCAAAGCCAAGGCAGAGGAGAAGACTAGCCCTTGTGTCAAGTACGTCTATGAGGTGGCGGCATGAAGATCCCTAGAGCCAAAATAAATATCGAAGGGCTCAAAGGACCCCTTCCCAATACTGGGGACCAGGCCGAGTGGTTGAAAAACCCAGACAACTGTACCCAAGGGGAGCGGCTGGAAACAACTACTTCCGGCTGCGACTGCCCAAAAGGTCCCGGCTGCGACCTCTGCCTAACTAGGGCTCAGATGCTTTTGGACGAGCGCGATGGAACCGCAATGGGAAAAGTCCGTCCTATAATCGAGAGCCTCAGCATCCCCTACAGATGGAGGAAGAGAAAGAACGTCTTCATCTCCCCAAAAGGCGACCTGTTTCATGACAACATCGAGCCGTGGTTTGTCCACAAGGTATATGACATGATTGGGGACCTTCCGCAGCACAACTTCATCTCGACCACCAAGCGGGAGCACAATCTTCATCTGATTTCTGGGTACACCAATCTGTGCAATGCCTACGTGGGTGTGTCCATTGAGGCCCAAAAATACCTCGACAGAGCAGATGCGCTGCTTGAGTTACCCAACAACTTCTACAAGATCTTGTTCCTCGCCCCGATGATCACCCCTTTTGATTTGAGCAAAAGGATCCTTCGGGGTGTAGACTGGATTATATGTACCCCAGAGCGTGGGGGACAGGGACGGGTAGCAAGACCCTGCCCTGAGGAATGGCTGGTTGATCTGATCAGACAGGTGGAGAGCTTCGATCCAAACCTGCCCATTTTCCTCGATATGCCCTTTCAGCAAGAGAGGGTCTATAGACTGGGAGGCAAGTTCTTGGAGGCACTAGCCTCATTGTTCGACTGATGGGCACGGTTACCTGGGCAAACTAGGAATATTTCCATGTAAGTGGGAATCCTACTTGCCCAGGTTTCCTTTTATCCAAGAGGGTTCAATGTCAAAGGAGTCAACTAAGGACCGCCGGGTCCTGATAGAAGTCCTGCGCTGCAGGGCTCATAATGTATCCGCGCTCTGCATCGAGGGTCGCCGGGTTACTGGTAAGAAGTGCTGTGGATCTTGGAGTGTACAGGAACGATTTGTTGTGCGCGCTCGGGATGTTATTGAGGCGCTGAAGGAGGAAACATGAGTGTGGGCTCCTTGATACCGCATTGTTTCCGTTGTGGAGGTACAGAAGTAATTTCTAGTAATTTGAACCGGCTATGCATATTTTGTCTTCAAGAGACAAAAGGCATGATTTGTCAAGAGGCCACTTGTTCATCTCCGGGCTATGATCGGGAAGGACTAGATGGTATCCGCTGCCGATATCATTGGTACTGGCAACATGATGTGAAAGAGTGTGAGGCAGGAACCTGCAGTCACCCTCGGGGAAGAAAAATGAACAAACCAAAGGTTCCGATTAAGCAGCTCGAACCGAAAGGGCAGAAAGGGTAGGACCATGATCATCAAGGGAGATTGCCGCACCATAGTTCCGACCCTAGGTCTATTCGATCTGATTATTGCAGATCCGCCATACGGGTGCACGCCTATGAAGTGGGACGTCGTCTGCGTCGGCTGGTCCGAAGTGATGGCTGCTGCATTGAAGCCAAGCGGGTCGTTATGGGTCTTTGGGTCCATGCGGAATGTTCCCCTCCTATTCAAGGAATTCGCGTCTTGGAAATTTGCACAAGAGATCGTTTGGGAGAAGCACAACTGTTCCGGCCCTGTGACTCAGAGACGTTTTGCAAGGGTGCACGAATTTGTACTGCAATTTTATCGAGGCGCGTGGCACGATGTGTTTGCGATCCAGCAAACGACCCACGGGCACGCCAGGAAGGCGGCGACTAGGAAGAACACAAGCCCGACCACCGGACGATTCTCCCCGTCTCACTACGATTCGACGTCCAGAATCGCCAGGTCTGTGCAAAAGGTTCGTTCTGCTCATGGGTCGGCGACGCATCCGACAGAACAACCGGAAGACCTATTGCGCTTGCTGATCGAGTATTCATGCCCTCCTGACGGTCGTGTGCTCGACCCGTTCGCTGGGTCTGGATCTACATTGCGCGCAGCGGGCAACAGGGAAGCGGTGGGGGTTGAACGCTTTCCGCCGAAAGCAGACGAGGGGGAGTGATGATCGACAAACTAGAGGCGGCGAAAGAAGTCCTGCGGGACATTCTTTACCAATACACCAACAGGACTACCGGCGTTTTCTCGTTCGACGATCCGGCTGTGGTCAGAATCTTCGAGTATGGCCAGGAGGAATACAAAGCTGGATTTCGGGCTGGGCGAGCGTCGATGCCCGACGAACGCTCTCAACCAAAAGCAGACGAACCATGAGGCCATACAAAAAACCGACCATGAGGCGATACAAAAAACAGATATGCCCACGATGCGGTAAGGTCCGCCGCAATGGATCTCCGATGATGTGGGTTTGGTGGCATGTTCTTGATGTCGGGTATATGTGCTGGCGCTGTTACGCGCAGCTTCAACCAAAAGAGGATGACGGCAATGGGTAAACGCAAAGAGGAGCGGGAGCGGATCGCGGCGATTATCGAGCGCCTGATCCAAGACACCGAGGCCGGCAACGTCCACTATTGGGACGCCCAGCATTGCCCAACGATGGGTGAGCGCAAGGGGCGAGTGCATTTGCTCAGGTGGCTGTTGCGCGAGGTGGGACGCAAAGAAGCGAAATCGCCCGGAGGTGAGTAATGGATTGGAACGCGCTACGAGAAGCCCTGGCCGCCCTGGAGCACGACCGGTGGGGTCGGTGGCAGAGATATCTGCATGGCAAGTGTGACAAGCATTTCGAGGAAGAGGACTCGCTTCTCATCCCAGAAGAGAGCGTCCGTCATTGGGAGCGACAGATCGCAACGCCGTACGCCGAGCTGTCTGAACGCGAGAAGGACAGTGATCGCAAGGAGGCCGACCGCACAATCGAGGTCATCAGGCACTTTTTGACGGGAGAGGGCGATGGGTAAATATCCTGCCAAGGTGGCCCTGTTGAGGGCTGATACACCTGACCGTCTTGGGTATTCTTACTCTGCTGAGGCTCTCCAGAGAGCAGCCGACAATGATGATCGGATGTCATTCGACGGCGAGACGCTTTGGTATCACAACCTTGTCGACGCGGAAGATGAGAAAGATGCGTTTGCCAAGGTGGGTGTACGTATTTCGACAGGAGAGGGCGATGAGTAGGCTCGACGAGATCAGAGATCGCCTGCGGCAACTGAACCACTGTGAGCCAGATGATGCACGCTATCTGTTGCGGTTGGTGGTTGAGCTGGAGCGCGTCATTGAACAATCGACGCCGCCGATCCATTTGGCTGCGGCGTTGGAGCGTATCGGGTTTGCACGGGAGAGGGCTGCACACTTTGACGGAGGAGAGCCCTAAGGTGGTTTGGGAGCGTAGCTCAATTGGTTGAGCAGCAGACTGTTAATCTGCGTGATGGGGGTTCAAATCCCCTCGCTCCCGCCACTTTCTTTTTTACCTATTAGCTCGACCATCTTCTTGGCCCACCGGACCCTGGCAGGATGGGGCTGGTCTAGCCAGATCTCCTTGCGCCGGCTCCATGGTACATGTTTACGCTGATCCACACAGGGCTCTCCTGGGCGCACGTAGCAGGTAGGACATTGAGCAGCCAGAGGGTGCGGTGGGTGCGGGATGTCTACATGAATCAGCACGCCTTCTCGGCGCTCATTGACGTAACGGTTGAGAGATTTGGGCTTGTGCTCGAGAAGACGTTTCCCTACTTGGGGCATAGTAAAAAGTGCTGTCCACTTGGGTAAACAGTGAGAGGTTCAGGAAGGCGGCCTAGAAGCCGCCTTCCTGATTATCAGACTTTACGCTGGCTCATCGATAATAGGGATTTCGCTCTCTACGTACGCGGGGGCATCATGGAATGCCTGGATGACGGTCGACAAGGCAGTCCCCAGACCACCATGAATCGGGGCGTATCCAGTCACCTTGTTGCCATTGAGAATTGGAGCGTTGTTCTCGTCCACAGGAAACTTCACTGTCTCAGGGGAGAAACCCCCACCTGCAAGGACGTTGTTCCACGCATCTTCTGTGAAATACAACGCGATCCTTTCTCCGTCACCATCCAAGCAGTCTAGCTGCTGAATGTTGTTGCCGTTGAGCCCGTTGTAATCAGTACCGAACAGACGGGCGGAGGTTCCAGGCGACCCCATGAAGATCCCATATAGAACCTTGCCAATGAACTTGTTCTGGCCAAAGTAGCAATAGTCAAAGCCAAGCGTAACCAAGCCCATCTTCACCTGGCGCTCGCCTGTGAAGACGAACGTGTTCCCGACCAGTCCAATTGGGCCCCACTTGTCGGGCATGCTGTTCGCGATCGTTACACCAACACCATCCAGCTGCCCACTGTACGCGTGGTTCTGAGACACTGTGACCGAACCGTAGTGGTCTGGGTTAGTAGCTCGGAACACACGGCCGCCGATAACGATGGGGCGACCCGATAGCACGGTATTCCCATGATACTCATCAGTTGCACGATAGTGCACCCATGGAGTCATGTAAATTTCGTTTCCTTCTAGCTCAACAGCTCCCCACGGGTCGCAGACCATCAAGCCAAATTGCGTGGTGTTCCTCACCACATTGTTAACAACCCGAATGGCCGACGTCGAAGCGCCGCAATTGGCACAGATACCCATCGTGAACAGGTTGGTTTTGTCTGCGTTGTCCAAAACCGGCCCCGTGTGGAGGTCAATCTCGTTGTCGCTGACTAGCACACTGCCGGTAACGCCATTGGGGTATGAGCCAGACCCGACAACGATGGCTGCAGCCTGGTTCTCTCCACTGACGCGGTACGCCATGCCCTGCATGTTCTTGTGCTCGATCCTACAGCCCTGAATGACAACATCAGCCGCGTAAGCGATGTAGATCGGGAACATATGGAAATTCTTGAAATGCAGATCACGAAAAGCGACGTTCTTACCTGCCGCCAAGACATTGAACGTTTGAAACCCGCCGTTGATCACTGGCTTCTGGCCGTCCACTAATACACCTTGGAAGGTCAGTGTTTTGGAAACCGAGAACCGATGAAAGCCTGTAGTCCCCAAATACCTCCAATGACAGGTGCCATCAACGATGTCGTCGTCAGTTCCAGATGGACCACCCGAAGATGCCGAGGTTCCTGCCACGGTGCAAAAATAGGCCTTTCCGCCATTGCTGCGAACCGTATGCACGCCGTAGCTCGGAAATGCGGAGGCAAGACCTGTGTAGGGTGCGTACTCGGTGCTGGGAGCCCATGCAGGAGCCCACGCTGGATGGTGGGTGTGGAGCTGGAACTGCTCCCCAGATGCGCCGTTGGACAACTCAATAGTGTCCCCATCCGACGCAGCCGTGATTGCAGCTGCAATATTGGTATAGTCAGTTGCTGGAACACCTGTTGCTACTACTTGATGCACTGTCATTTTTTTTCTCCGTTCAGATTTTTGGTTTATCAGCTGGTTGCTACCCAAGAAAGCATGCACGAACACCTAGCAACCCAGTCCACTGTGGTCGCCAAGGCGCCGGTCACATTTACATCAATCATGAGGTCATCGACCGCTGCGCCAACATCCCATGCAGCATCATCCTCATACTCAACAGTCTTTGTTGCATTGAGAATAGAAACGACCGCCCCTGACCTCTTAGCTGCTAATACAATCTTGTAGGACCCTACTTGACTTCCATCCGACTTGTAACCCAAGATTCCCACCTCGAACCGATGAGCGGAAAGATCAAGGATCGGGATGGACAGAATAGTTGTAGCTGCATCGTCTTCCGTGGTGGCACTACCTAGCAGCACAGGCCCAATCTTCTGACTGAGTTGTAGCAAGCCAGTCTGAGACGCTTGACCCACATTGCTGATCTGAAGCGTCAGCTGATCAAGACCTGCGGATACCTCATCTAAAGAAACCTGATGAATCCTACCCAAGGAAGCTAGTTGCCCTTCTAGCTGGGCTACGGCCAGCGACGCTCCTCTGATATTGGATTCTTGAATTTGTCCCAAGGAAGCCAGTTGTCTCCCCAACTGCCGAACAGCAGAAGCTACGCCATCAATAGCTGCCTGATTAGACTGGCCCAGCAAGGACAACTGTTTCTCCACCTGACAAACGATGTCAGACAGATTCCTGATTTGCTGCGACTGAGCACAAGGAGAGTTCAGATGAGATTCCAGTTTCTGGGAAAGGCTAAGCAATCTTTTCTGAACGCCCAGCTCAGCTCCGGAAATGGAATTCTCTTGACTCCTCTTCTGCTCCAACAATATTGGCAGCGTCGACATGGCAACTCCTTTCGAACCCTCTTAGGAAACGTTTATGATGTGCATACTTGCACAGTTCAGGGAAGGGCCCCCGTAACTTTCCCGACAGGCAATGACGATCTTTTCAGGACCGTGGCTAGAAAGTACCAATTGACACTCCCCAGTATCATCGGTCTGAATACTTACTGCCTGAGACCCAGCCCCATGGAGGATGGTCCCAAGAGAAGCTGAGTCTATCTGCGTCACGTTAGCCACATCCCCAGGAAGGCCTGAGTCTAGAGAAGATTCCAAAAATAAGGCTGTAGACAGAATAACTTTCTGACCTACTAGATCCCCACCAGGAGAATCCAAAACTTTGATGTACACTGTTGCAGTCCCGGACAAAGTGTCTGGGCCGCTC
>Ga0180437_10000756_pt1 | contig 59190 bp, 52 predicted proteins | sample SS_ome_4_FD_132410 | JGI IMG/M metagenome (GOLD analysis project Ga0180437, IMG submission 132410) | Hypersaline lake sediment archaeal communities from the Salton Sea, California, USA - SS_3_D_1 metaG | ecosystem: Environmental > Aquatic > Non-marine Saline and Alkaline > Hypersaline >...
ATTGTGGGCCAGATCTTTTTTGAGCATGCTGCTGAAAAGCGTGATCGTTCCCAGGGGATTGTTCAGCTCATGAGCGACTCCGGCTGCCAATTGACCGATGGAGGCCAGCTTTTCCGACTGGATTAGCTGCCTCTGGGCCTGCTCCAATTCGTCATGAGAAATTTTAAGTTCCTGATGGGATTTATCCAGACGGGAATACAACCGCCGCGACTGCGCGAGGAGATGGTGCATGCACATTTCCAGTTCTGCCAAACCCTGTACCACAGCGATCGCCTTCTGGCGGCAGGTGCTGAAACCGCATGCCCCGCAGTCCAAATTCCGGTTGGGGTATGTTTTTCCCAGCTTGGATAAAACGGCCTGGATCTCCTTTTCGTCGGGCTCCGGCATAGACGCATCTTTAACGGAAAAGCTCCGCGAGAGATCGAGATGTTTCAGCTCGGCAGCAACGTTTTTATTCGATTCCCAGACAGGTTCGCTCTGAGACTCGAAAAAATCCACGACGATTTGCTTCCGGCTGGGACCGGAGATATTTTGATCGACGATGGGGCCGTCGATGCATCCCTGGCAGAAAAGCACATCCAGGAATTTGGACCGGAAAGCCCCCTCCCGCAACTGCTGGATAGCCCGGATCGCTCCCTTCGGGCCGGATGCCACCACAGTATCCAGGTTCACCAGGTCCTGTTCGAACCCGGCACATTTGGACATTCCGCCGGCAATGCTGAGCAATCTTCCCAGGCCCGGCTGCGGCCCGTCGAATCCGGATTCTTCCTGAGCCTCACGATCGATCCCCTTTTTGTCGAGGATATCTCTGATATCGTGGTAGGTCAGCACACAATCCACGATCCGCTTCAACTGGGGGTTATGTCGCTCATAGATCCGGGAGATGCAGGAGCCGATAAAAACGACTCGGGTGTCTTCTCCTCTGAGTTTTTTTATGGCCATTCCGGTCGCCATCATCGGAGACACCACGGGCACCAGCTGATCGACCAACTGGGGGACGAATTTTTCGATATAAAGCACGACCGAAGGACAAAAGGAAGAGACATGAGTTTTTTCCCTATCCCCCCAGAGCCGCTTCCGGTACGCGCGGCTGATCAGATCTCCTCCCAAAGCCGATTCCCAGACCTCCTGAAATCCCAGTTTCTTCAAGGCCGTTACCAGCTGGCCGGGCGTTCCCACATCCAAAACCGCAGGGAATGTCGGATCGAGGCAGGCGACGATCTTCTCCCCACGTTCCAATCCTTTCAGGACTTTATTCACCCCTGTTTTGGTTTGGATCGCTCCATGCGGACAGAATTTGTAACAGGACCCGCACAGGATACAGCGGCTCTCGATCAGGACGACCTTCCTCTTTTCGACTTTCAAAGCATTGGTGGGGCAGTCCCGAACACACCGGCCGCACAACCGGCACTTCTGCCTTGAGATATTTAACAATTCCATAAGACTAAGGGATTAACCGCCTTTTAGCTTGTCAGGCGCTCTATTTCATCGATCAGGACTTTGGGGCTAACAGGCTTATCCAGAAGAATATCCGCTCCGCTGACTTTGAGGACGTCTTCGCTGGAAGAAAAATCCAGGTTCGTCTGCGCTCCTATTGACGTCAGAAGCATCACAGGCAGATCCTTGTGTATCTTTTTGATCTTTTCGCTGGCTTTGAACCCGGAATCGAACTGCTCCATCATGACATCGAGAATAACGATGTCGGGTTTCACCTTTTCCAGTTTTGCCATGCACTCGTTCGCATTCCTGGCTGTGATCACATCATAACCCCGGTGTTCCAGCACGGCCGTGTGCATTTCCAGAAAATCTCTGTCATCATCCACTAGAAGAACCTTTTTCCGTTTTCGATCCTCCTCTTTGTCCTTCTTTTTGGCGACCAAGGATAGAATGCGCCGCAGACTCTCTGGGTCTTCGATGGCTTCTTCCACTTTGGTGACCAGTTCGTCTCCCTCGTAATAGGAGTATTCGATCTTGCAATCGCACTGGACATGACAGCGGAATATTTGTTTCATCGCATCTTCCGTATCCGATATGTCCAGTTTTTCTCCTTCGAAATAGGGACATGCCGTCCATTCTCCAGGGCTTATCATTTCCTGGCATTCTGGACAGTACACTTGAATGAAAGGTTTATTCTTTTTTTCCATTATTCCCTGCTCCCGACATGTAATCGTTCCTGGTATGAAAAATATGAATTCTCTCGAAATATCGATAGGCGAATACCTGCACTATGGCACCCTATCTTATCAAAAAACCTCTGAAATTAAGGAATTTGAGTAAATCATATTCTATATGAATCGATAGGGGAATTCAATAGAAGCAGACAGATTTCTTCTTGAAAAGGGATTCCCCATTTCCATTGAAGTCGCGACAGAAATGACTTATTATGTTTCGGGAGGAAAGGGACATGGCCGAACGTTTAAAAGATATGTTTTTCACTGAAGATTCCATTAAGGGCTTTGCTGATGCGATCAAAAAACACTACCCCCCCTTCGACAAAAAGCGATTCCTCGAACTCATGTTCGATGAATCTTTCGAAACGAAAGAACTGCTGGACAAGATGAGACACACGACAAGATGCCTGCACGACACCCTGCCGGAATCCTACATGGAAGCCCTGGAGATTCTGATAAAAACGGCCCCGAATGTGAAAGGCTTCGAAGCGATGGCACTGCCCGACTATGTGGCCACCTATGGTCTGAAAGAGTGGGAACTGTCCCTCCCCGCCCTGGGTCATTTCACAAAATATTATTCTTCGGAACTGGCCATCCGCCCGTTCCTCGCCAAAGATCCTGAAAAAGGGATGGCCTGCATGACGGATTGGGCAGATGACAAAAATCCCAAAGTCCGGCGCCTGGCAAGCGAGGGCTGCCGTCCCCGGCTCCCTTGGGCCATGGCCCTCCCAAAATTCAAAAAAGACCCGAGCCTCATTATCCCCATCCTGGAAAAGCTGAAAAACGATGTTTCGGAAGATGTCAGGCGGAGCGTGGCCAACAACCTGAACGATATCTCCAAGGACAATCCAGATCTAGCTCTCAAAATTTGCGAAAACTGGTATGGGGAATCAGAAGAAACGGATAAGATCGTGAAACATGCCTGCCGGACCCTGCTCAAGGCCGGAAACTCACGAGCTCTGGCCATATTCGGCTACGGCGATCCCTCGCTGGTTACCGTGAAAAATTTGAGACTAGACAAAAAAACCTTGACCATAGGCGATTTTTTGACTTTTTCCTTCGACTTCACCGTCGCAAAAAAAAGCAGGGTGCGTTTGGAATATGCGGTCTATTATGTCAAAGGCAAGGGGCGGCTTTCGAAGAAAGTGTTCAAAATCACGGAAAACGAATATGCTGTCGGTTCTTATTCCCTCACACGGAAACAGTCATTCCAGGAACAGACGACCCGGAAGCACTATCCAGGCATTCACCAGGTCTCCATTATCGTGAACGGGGAGGAAAAGGCCAAAGCGTCTTTCGAACTGAAAAAATAAATGGGCGATGTTTAAAATTTGTCGATAACGATAGCCTCTTTGAGATCTTTTTTTGGAGGCGCTTCCGGCCATTCATCCGGAGTGCCGATCGGAGTGATACAGACCCTCTGGAAATTGTCGGGGATGTCGAGTATTTCTTTGGTCACATCTTCGGGGATAGAATTCACGCAAAAAACAGAACCGTAGCCCAGAGCGCGGGCAGCGAGCATGAGGTTTTCCGCAGCCAGCGCGCCGGCAGTCACATCATTCGCGGGATTCCTTGTCTGGGTTTCGGCCAACACGACCACATATACCGGGGCCGACAAATAATCGGTAAAGTACTGCCTGCTGTTCTCCCCGGCCTTTTTTATGCATGCCTCTCTTATCTGGTCCAAAATTTCCCGGCTCTTGATGACAACGAATTTCCAGGCCTGCCTGTTTCTGGGACAAGGGGCATAGTGGGCTGCTTCCAGAATCTGGGTGATGTGTTCGTCCGGAACAGGTGTCGGCTTGAATTTCCGGACAGAACGGCGTGTTTTGAACGTCGTGAAAAGGTCCGGTTGGGTCTGGGCGATAGCTGCACCGGGCATTATGGAATATCCGACAAGCCCTGCAGAGCCTGCAAGGCCGGCTTTTAAAAATTGCCGTCTTTTCGTTGTATTCATGTTTTATCCCTCCGTAACAATATTTTTATCTATAAATACAATTACGAACGAACGGAAATTTGGTTTAAATGTCTGGCACCTCGTGTAACGTTATCCCTGTTACAGCGTATAAAATGGTGAACGAACAAATCGGACAAACAAGGAGAAAAAAATGAAAAAAGCTGTCTTGATCATGGTCACTGTCATACTCATCATGTTCTTCAGTTGTGAACTTATGGCGGTCAACTTGCAAAAATCCATCATCCCTGCCGAGGCAAGCTGGGTGATCCACTTCGATCTGAAAAAATTCGCTTCCACCCAAATTGGGAATGAACTTCTGAATGAAACAGACGTTCTGGGTATAGGGAAAAAGCATTCTCGATTCAAAAAGAAATACCAGATCGATCTTAAAGAAGATATCGACGGCCTCACCGTATTCGGATTCGGTAACGGAGATGAGAAAATCGTGGCGTGCCTCCATGGAAAATTGAATCAAAAGTTTCTTCTCGGTCTTCTGGAAGAAGAAGAGTCCCACATCGAAATTCCTTACGGGAAACACACCATCCACAACTGGGATGATGATGAATACGGGACCTTCGTCAACGGAAATCTCGTTCTGATAGGGCCGAGTGAACAGGCGATCAAACTGACGCTGGATGTCATCGACGGGAAAAAAGCGAACGTCACCAGCTCAACAATGAACGAGTATATCAAAGAGATCCCTTCGGAAGCTTTTATGACAGCGATGGCCGGGAATATTTCATCCCTGGCAGAGGGAAAATCCAAAGTTTTCATCATCAAAAAAACCGAATCGGCCATGTTTTCTCTCGCAGAAATCAAAGAAAATTTCAACATCCGCCTGAATTTCACGGTGAAAACCCTGGAAGATGCGCAGAACATGGAAAACGTCATAAGGGGACTGATTGCTCTGGCTAACATGCAGTTGGAAGAGATGAAAACCGGATTCAAGGTTCCCGAAGATATCGTCATAGCGACCAAGGGGAAAAAAGTCTTCGTGGAAATGAACTATCCCGCTAGAGCGTTGCTCGATATCGCTTTGGGAAAAACAAGATTATCGGCTCTGCATTTTATCGCGGATTTTCATCTCCTGCCGGAAACCCTATGAATCAGTCCGAATAAGGACTATAATGAATGGGGAATGTTTCCATGTCATGCCAATCCGCACCTCCTGAACACATCTCCGATGAAGAACTGGCCTCTCAGGTGGCCGCCGGTTCCCGATCGTCTTTTGAGGAACTGGTTTCCCGTTACAGTTCCCGCTTGTTCTATTTTCTCCGTCCCCGGTTCAATGCAGATCAGGAAGTAGAAGACCTTATCCAGGAAACATTTCTCAAAGCTTTCCGGAATATCGGGCGCTTCAATCCCGAGCAGAAATTTTCGACGTGGCTTTATACCATTGCCATAAGGCAATCCATCAGCCGGTTCCGGGCTGAGAAAAAAAAGCAGTCAACGATCAATCCGTCCCCAAACCCTCCGGACCCACAGGACATCGTCATCAAAAAGGAAGAATCCCAAAACATCTGGCATTTAGCCAGAAAGTTGGGAAACAAGCAGTACAAAGCCCTATGGCTGCACTACGCCGAAGAAATGCCGATCAGAGAAATGGCAGAAATCATGAAAAAAAAGCCGATCACTGTCCGGGTTCTCCTGCACAGAGCCCGGGTGAATCTGGCAAAGAAAATGGACCATCCGAACGCTTCTAAAAAACTTGCAGGGACTTCTACCGCAGCCCATAAATTTTCATTCTTCTGATGAGGAGAAGCAACATGTTTTGCTCGATTTATAAATGGAAGATATCCCAGGCTATAGATTCGGGAAAAACGATATCCGGCAAAGTGCATGCACACATGCAGCGCTGTGATTCATGCCGGGAATACGCCGAGCTCTGCACATCGCTCAAACCGCAGTCGATCCAGGATAAACGATCCATTCTCGAGAAATTCGATAAATCCTTGAACGAGAAGATCATGTCTTCCATTCCGGAAATCCCGGAAAGGGAGACAGAGGCGAGCCGAAAGGCCTCCCGGCAAATATTTCCGTTTCGACGCCCCACCCTCGTCCCCTCCCTTGCTGTCGCCCTAACGGTGCTGGCTGTTGCGGTCGGCATCATTTTCCTGGCTCTGCCGAGTACAAAACAAGTCCCTGCGCTGGGACAAATTTCCGCCCTTGTCAGTGCCGCTTCTCCGGAGGACGTGCTGTCGAGAGTGGAAAATCCCCTGGAGAAAGAATATACAGGATTGAAACAGACCTTCGAATCGACCGGCAAATACCTGATTCAATCCTTCGAATTCCGGCTTGGCCAGCAGGCTAAATAAGCGGGAGCAGGATTCGATCCCAATTCTTAATAGATCATTCTTTCCAAACCAAAGATTTTACCGTCCCACTTCGAATATCTCAAATCGCCTGAGTGTGTTATAATTAAAAAAGTGAAGACTATTACAAAACAGCTCCAGCCGTTTTTCTGGGAAACAGATGTAACAAAAATAGACATCGAAAAGAATAAACTCTTTATCATCGAAAGAATACTCGAACTGGGAGACAGCGAAGCTGTCGGCTGGCTTTTTTCCAATTTCACGTTGTCCGATATAAAAAAAATACTCAAAAAAAGCAGGCGTATCTCTAAAAAAAGCAAGAACTACTGGTCAATCTTTCTGGAAAATCGGCCTGATGCATGAAAATATTTTAGACACATCGACGAAAAAGAATTTGGGGCTTCTTTCCCAGCAAGATTTTATCAAACACTTTTACCTTGCCGGAGGCACGGCCTGTGCTTTACACCTGGGGCATCGGACATCCGACGACCTGGATTTCTTTTCAGCTCAAGATCTTATTAATTACCCGATACAAAATTCGCTTCGGAATAAGGGACATTTTATTGTGGATTATTCCGATTCCCAAACTCTAATCGGCAGATTCAATCAGACGAAAGTCAGTTTTTTCAACTACTCTTACCCATTGATCGGAGAATCCGTTGACTTGCTGAACATTACGATCTCCTCCCTAATGGATATCGGATGCATGAAGGTGGATGCCATCTCTGCAAGAGGAAGCAAACGGGATTTTGTCGATCTTTATTTCATATTGAAAAAATTCAACTGGTCTTTGAAAGAGTTTTTCACATATTTCGAAAAAAAATACGGCAGGCCAAACTACAATTTCGTTCATATCCTAAAAAGCCTGGTTTATTTCGACGATGCGGATAGTGATCCAGAACTGAACATGAAGGTCCCGTTTTCGTGGGAAGATGTTAAAGCTTTTTACATAGAGGAGATCAGACTATTCAGCCGTTTTTAATCGGTCACCATTATCATATTCGACAAGATTCAATGTTAACAAATTCAGCTATAAATAAAGGAGCTGGATTATTCCGGGCAAATATCCTGAGGGGAGAGTCATGAAAAAACAGATCAGTCGGCGGAATTTTATCAAGTCTTCTGCGGGAGCCGGGCTTTTGCTTGGCCTGAACGGGTCTCGTTTCCTGATGGGAAGAACAGACGAGGCCTTCGACGTTTTGATCAAAAACGGGTCTGTGTGCGACGGCATCGAAAACACAACCTACAAGGCCGATATCGGGATCGTGGGAGAACGGATCGAACGAATCGCGGACCTTCGCGGGGCACAGGGAAAAAAGGTCATCGATGCAACGGGGCGGATCGTATCGCCTGGATTCATCGATATCCACACGCACACGGATGTGGAAATTTTGATCAACCGCAAAGCCGAAAGCAAAATACGACAGGGGGTAACCACGGAACTGGGAGGCAACTGCGGGTCGTCTCCGTTCCCGATGAAACAGCCCATTCCGGATTATGAAAAGCGTTTGGCAAAGGAGGCCGGCATCCCCTTCGATTGGACGGACTTGAAAGGTTTTCAGGAAGCGATCGCGGGAAATGGCACGGCAATAAACCACGCGACATTAGTTGGCCAAAGCACGGTCCGCAGCTATGTGATGGGGGATGACGATCGGGAACCGACCCCGGAAGAAATGGAACAGATGAAATCCCTCGTCGAAGAGGCCATGGAGCAGGGAGCCTTCGGCTTGTCGACGGGACTGGAGTACACGCCAGGAGGTTTCGCCGGAACCGATGAGATTATCGCACTCTGCCGGATCGCTGCCAGATACGGGGGATTCTATGCCACACACACCCGGAACGAAGACAAAGCCGCTCTCGAAGCCGTGGGGGAAGCCATCCATATCGCTCAAACAGCTGGCCTCCCCCTGCAGATCGCCCATTTCAAGGCTGTCGGAAAAACAAACTGGTGGAAACTGCCCTTGATGATCGACTTGGTGGAAAGAGCATCAGCAAGGGGGTTGGATGTCACAGCCGACCGCTATCCCTACATCGCCTACAGCACAGGGTTGACTATCCTCTATCCCCAGTGGGCTTTGGATGGCGGTTTGGAACAGCTCATCCTCAGACTGAAAGATGTAAAAATACGGGAGTCCATGAAGGCCGAGACGCTGAAAAAAGTCGCGGGATACGGCTGGGATAAGATCGTGATCTCCAATCTTGACAAAAAACACAACCAATGGCTGATAGGCAAAAGCATCGGAGAGGCCGCTGCCTCAAAAAATGCCGATCCCTATGAGTTCCTGTGCGATCTGATCATCGATGAAGAATCCAATGTCTCCCACATCGGATTCGGCATGAACGAGGAGACCACAGAAATGGTCCTCGCACATCCCCTGGTGATGCTGGGATCGGACGGATCATCCCTCGCCCCCTATGGCCCGTTGGGCGAAGGCAAGCCCCATCCGCGGAACTACGGCACTTTTCCCCGTTTTCTAGGATATTACGTGAGAGAACGAAAACTCCTGCCCCTCCCTGAAGCCATCAAGAAAATAACGTCCAAACCGGCCGCCAAGATGGGGTTGAAAGATCGAGGCTCTCTCAAGCGGGGGAATTTTGCCGATATCGTTATATTCGATCCCGGAACCATCGCCGACACGGCTACTTTTATCGACCCGCATCGATATCCGGTCGGCATCGACTATGTTCTCGTGAACGGCACACCCGTCATCGACCACGGCGAACACACGGAAAAACTGCCCGGAAAAGTCCTTTACGGTCCTGGGAGGTAAGGGAACCTTTTGCACGCGAATATCGTATAAAAAATAGAAGACAAGACACCAGAAGTTCGCTATAAAAATAAGACCGTAACCTGGGAGGATAGCATGCATCGCCTAAAAGACATCGCCGTCATCGTCATCCTGTCCTTGGCACTCCTGTTTGCCCTGAGCCTTCAGTTGTCTGCACAGGAAGAAGAGGAAGCAGAGGAAAAACCCACTTACTCATCCAGGCATTATCCTATCAATTTGTCCCTGTGGTACCCGGTATCCATCAACCGCACTCTTCACGATTCGGCAAACATTAATTTCACTCTTCTTTATGGACGGATCGGAACCGTCCAGGGCCTTGACCTGGCGATAGGCGCATCCGCCCTAGAGGAAGGACTTCAGGGGATCCAGGTCGCAGGGCTCGCGGGGATCTCAGGTGACCGCACATCGGGCCTTCAGATCAGCGGCCTGGCAAGTATCACAGGAGACGAGCTCACGGGAGCTCAAATTTCCGGCCTGACCAGTATAACGGGAAATGCAGGCAGGGGATTCCAGATTGCCGGATTGGCGAATATATCCGGGGACCGCCTCACCGGTCTTCAGGCTTCCGGCCTGTTCAACGTCGTGGGAGAGGAATTCAAGGGAGCCCAGGTTGTCGGTGGATTCAATGTGGTCGGAGAAAGCTGCGTGGGCTTCCAGGCAGCAGGCCTTTTCAATGTGGTCGGAGAACAATTCAAAGGATTGCAGGCCTCTGTCCTTTTTAATGTCGTAGGGGATGACCTCACCGGCGCTCAAATCGGCACCTTCAACGTTGCCCCCAACCTCACCCATGCGGCCCAAATCGGTATCGTCAACGTATCGGCTGAAATGCGCGGGTTTCAACTGGGCGTAGTCAACTGGAACGGCGAAACGTACGGCCTGCCTGTCGGGTTTGCGAACATTTCGAAAAGGGATGGGCACATCCGGTGGATCAGTTGGGGAAGCAGCATCAGCGGCATCAACTCGGGAGCCAAGTTCGAGGTCGGAAGGATCTACTCGATCGTTGCCCTCGGGTACTGGAACTTCCTGAAAAGTAAGGGGTCTGCCCTCTCCTATGCCGGATACTACGGGATGACCCTGTACCAGGGCCGGGACCTGTTTTCGATCGGCGCGGATGTGGGATACATGTATATGGACAACAAAACGATTTTCCGAAGCAATCCGGATATGCCTGACCAGCATATCCTTATGGGACGGGCCCATGTGAGATATGAAATCTCCTCCCGTGTTTCTCTCATCGGGGGCGCGGGATTGAGCTATATCGCCGACCGCCATCGATCATTCGGCGACGGCAAATTCCGGCCTCTTTTCTTCTTCGGCATAGAAGCTTTCTGATATTGGACCAAAGTCCAATAGACACCCTTCTCCTTCATCTCTAAAACACTGAAAGAGAATTGAAATATCTTAGACTCATAAGTCTAAATAAATTTAAGGAGAAATATTATGTGGAAAAAAATCGGCAAAATTCTCCTCTACGGACTTCCGGGGATTTTGGCCCTTGTGATGTTCTCATGCTATCCTCCATCGCCCTCGAGTACGGATTTATTCTTGTCTCCGGAAACGTCCGTCATTTCCAGGGTATCCCCCGCTTGAAAATTGAGAACTGGATCGAGTAGAAAAACTTTAAAAAGAGTTTAAAAATCCACACTCAGGATGTACTCTAAAAAATGTGAAACTTTTTTTGTTTCGCGGGGATCATAAAGGAACGGTTCGATATCCTTTGCCATTTTTTCAAAATTGATATCTTTGCATCTTTTAATCAAAAGGCTTTTTAATTCTTTGCCGTCCTTTATACCCATTTTCTCCTGCAGGTAGTCCATATTCGGTGTTGTTTTTCCCAAAAGAAACACGCTATCGAAAAAATCTCGGCCCATTCTTCTCGGACGTGAGAATATGCAAAAGATTTTTTGTGCCAACAAGATATCAGAGGGAACCACTCTGATCCTCTGAAAAACATCAAATTTATTGAGTATGAAATTTTCGGGATCGTATTCAAATTCCTGCGATTCTGTATCGATCTGAATGTTCAGTTTCTCTTGCTTATGCCCTGAGAGTTTCAACTCAAAAAGGAGATCGGAAAATTGGAAGTATGATCGGAAAGCACCTCGGTAGACATTCCGGCACTCGACTTTATATCCCATGCGGGTCAGAGACACCTTTACGGTTGCAATCAACGAGTCAAAGTCCGATCTTTGGAGTCCGCGATTGTCGAAATCCAAGTCTTCTGAGAATCGTGTGTTCCCATGAACGAGATGAATCCCCGTTCCTCCCATAAAGATGAGATTTTGACCAAATCCTGTATCATATATTGTTTCAAGAATCTTAAACTGCAAATATTCCCTTAATAAATTCCTTTTATAAGGACGGAGATTCTCAGGATAGAAAGATTGGATCTGCTTGATATCAAGCATGGATTTTCTCCTTTTGATCAGATAAAAACCGGATAAGCCGATTCAAACGGCTGACTAGGGTCTTTTGAGAATATTTTTGCAAATAGGCATTCAATTTATTCAAATCAATTGCCTGAAAGAATATCTCGTGGTTCATGCGAAGGCTTTCGAAATCTGCATCAGCTTTTAAATGATGATTCAGGTAAAGAAAATCAAGCACAGCCTTTTCAGGTCCTGCAATTTTATAGACGCTGCCATTATGGGTATTTATCTCATATCCGAAAAAAAGATCTGGCTTGACGGTACGGTAGCGAAAATTTCCAAGCGGTGTGTGAAAAGCGTAAGTCCTTCTTGTGGAGGCAGACGTTATTCCATACACACTTTCGGGGATGAACTGATAAAAGGAGAGCGCCGCCTCAAACGAAATATATGAGGGTTTGTAAATCCTGTTCGCTATCTCGAAAAGAACATTCTCGTCGATGAATTTATCAGAAAAAATGTAATACTCTTTGACGACTTTTTTGATATAGCCTTTTTCCTGCCATTCGTTGAGTCGTCGCCGATGAAAATTCGGCTCGAGCTGTCTGATATCATTGAGAGAGAATATGGTGTGATCTTTGAAATGGTGCCGGAGCTGGACATATTGCATTATCTATTTCTTATAAGTGCTATTATTAGCCTTTTTACGAAATACATTAACATTCTTTGAGGAATGTTGTCAAGAGGGAATTATAATTGCAAAAACGGGATATGGGACTAAATTCCAATTGCGAAGTATCCGTTTTTTCTCTATGATTTTAAGCGTTCTGCAAAAAAGAGGCTATCTCATAAAGGAAAAAATCATGTCAATGCAAAAGTGTTCAGCCTTAAAACCAATTTTTTCTGTTGTGCTTTTGTTTCTTATTTGGATCTTGGCGCCTAGCCTTCATGCCCAGAAGGATCAGGAAGTTACGAAGGATGCCCAAAAATGGAGAAGCAAGCCATCCTTCAACTTGAGATTCGGGACCTACTTTCTTTCATTGGATACGACTCTTCGTATAGATTCCGAAACTTTAGGCCGTGGAACAGAAATCAATCTCGAGGACGTGCTCCAACTGGATACTTCTCCGTTCGTCGTCCGCGGGGATGTCGATATCAAAGTATTCCCATGGCTGGGCCTGGATCTGGGGTTTTATTCCATCAACCGAAGCAAGACGGTCGTGATCGATAGAGACATCCAGATAGGTGTCACAATCTTCGATCTCAACCAGACCTTAAATGCGAAATATAACCCACCTATCTTCGAACCAACCTGAAATTCTCCTTTATCCATAATCCCAAGCTCGATCTCGGGGTTTGGGCCTGAGCCAGCATCGCCTTTTTTAAACTCCGCATGGATGCGCAAGAAGCAGGTGAGACCCTTATCGAGGAAAACGATGTCTGGGCGCCCATTCCTGCCGTGGGAGTACACTTCTCCTACGCTTTGATTCCGAACCTGTACCTTTTCGGCAAAGCGGAGTATTTTTATTACGGTCTATCGGATAATCTCAAGTTCACCTCGACCAGCTTCGATATCAACCTGAACTACTACTTCTATAAATTTTTGGGCATCGGCGCTACTTACGAGTATAACCTGGCCAAGCTGGACGGCGAAATATCTGATTTTTCAGGAAAGTTGAGCAACAAGTTCGGCGGTTTCCAGATTTATGGCATTATAGGCTTCTGACGCCCAAAAAGTCATCTTCCAGAAGCGAACGCCTGAGCCTGAATAGACTACTGCGAACGACCATGGTATATTGATTGTCTGTTGAGGACAGATCATGCTTCAGGTTCGAAACCTCCATTATTCGATTGGGGACCGGGATCTTTTATCCTTTGTGAACTGGAATCTCCAGCCCGAGAAGCGATTCGCCCTTGTCGGGCCTAACGGATCAGGCAAGACCACCCTCTTGCGCATCCTGACCGGGGAGATCGAACCCCAGGGAGGGACCATTGCAAAACCGCGAAACTACATCATCGGCTATCTTCCCCAGGAAGAAATCGTGAAAGGACAAGGGAGCGTCCTGGAGAACGCCCTGGCCGGGATTCCGGAGATCCAGGAGCTAGAGCACAAGATCCATGCCCTTCATGCGGCCTTAGCGGCCAATCCCAAAGATGAAGCCCTCCTTACAAAGCTCGGCCCCCTGGAACAGCGATATCAAAACCTGGGAGGCTACACCATTGAAGACACAGCCAAAAAAATCCTTTCGGGCCTAGGATTCGAAGAGGAGCGATTCCACACGGATTACACAGAACTGAGCGGTGGATGGTGCATGCGGATTTATATAGCCCGGCTGCTGCTCCAAAATCCAGATCTGCTTCTCCTGGACGAACCGACCAATCACCTGGATATTCCCTCGATGGAATGGCTGGAGCAATATCTCCTGAACTACAAGGGAAGCGTTGTCATCGTGTCCCACGACCGGTTTTTCATCGATCGCCTAGCCCATGAGATCTACGAGCTTGACCGGGGTGAGCTCACTCGATACCGCGGGAATTACCACTTCTTCGAGAATCAAAAAAAGGAAAAGATCCGGCTTTTGGAAAAGAGAAGGGATGAACAGGCCGTAGAAAGGGAGCGCATCATCCGCTTCATCAATAAGTACCGGAGCGATAAAAGAAGGGCAGCCCAGGTTCAGAGCCGGATCAAGATGCTGGAAAAGATGAAAACGATCGAGCTCCCTCCTGTCCCCAGGCGCCTGGACTTTCGCCTCCGGGTCGAAACACCTGGCTACAAGGATGTGCTGACTGTCGAAAACATGAGTTTCCGCTATCAGAAGGATTGGGTGTTGAAAGACCTGAACCTTCACATCTCCCGGGGAAATAAAATCGCGATGGTCGGTATCAACGGGGCAGGAAAGACCACCCTGACACGGCTGATCGCTGGAGAATTCAGGCCGCAGAAAGGAAGCTTAAAGCTCGGGAATCAGGTGAAGGCAGGCTTCTACGCCCAGCACCAAATCCAGGCCCTGCACCCCGAAAACACGGTCTTCGACGAGGTGGCTTCCACGGCGGCCACGGGATTCATCTCCAAGATCCGTCAGGCATTGGGAATCTTTCAATTCGGTGATGATGAGATCGATAAAAAAATAAAGGTCCTTTCAGGAGGAGAGAAAGCCCGGGTCTCCCTTGCTAAGATCTTGCTTTCGCCCGTCAATTTTCTGATCATGGACGAACCCACCACCCACCTGGATATCACGGCCCGTGAAGCCCTGGAGGATGCCCTGGCCGATTACGACGGCACCCTGCTGCTCATTTCTCACGACCGCTACTTCCTGGACAAGCTGGTAAGCCGGGTCATCGAGCTTAAGGATGGCCGCATGGACGAGTACCATGGCAATTACTCTTATTATCTGTGGAAGCGCGACCGGGAGTTGGACTCCACTGAGTCCCAACCGGGAGAAACCGCACCGCAGGCTTCTGTCATTCCCGGCTGGAGGACAAAAGAACAAAAACGCAAAGAGGCTGAAGCTCGACAAGAAGTCAGCCGTGAACGAGACCTCCTTCAAAAGAGTATCATAAAAATCGAAAGGGACATCGAGGAGTCCGAGTCCCGGCTCAAAGCAATAGAGACCAGGCTGGCAAATCCCGAAACCTATCGGGACGGGACGGATATTGCAGGGTTGAACAGGGACTATGCGGAACTGAAACAACACATCAAAAAGCTTTACGAATCCTGGGAATCTCAACGCCTCCTGCTGGAGGAGATTCTGGAACCTGTAAAAATCGATTGATATCGAAGACATCGCGATCCCATCCGGCATAATATGTTGGCTATATTTTTCTTTTCTGGGTGTATCGTGCAATAACTTTCCTGATCTCATCAGCAATGGAAGGGGCTTTTATATATTTCTTTTCTAGAATTTCCTCAACGCTCAGGTCAAAATCCCGATAGAATTTGGCATTAGCATCCGTGTCGATGGAAAGAGAGGCCCCTTCGATAGAGATACCCGCAAAGAGCCCTTTGCTTTTTGAGTAGGAGTAAATCTCTGCTTCGAATCTGATATCTGTGCTCGCCTCGGCTTTTCTTCCCACCGGACCTGCAGCAACTCCTGCATCTGCCCCCAGCGTGAACGTCCCCCCGGTAATGGTGTTCACGCTTTTCTTGTTTTTAAAAACAAGAATGATATCTGCTCGTTGGACACCGATCTGAAAGCCAACACTTCCCCCGGTCATGCTGATGAATGCTGGATAGCTCCACTCTCCCTCACTTTTTCGGACAAGAATCACACCTTTTCCATGGCGACCGCCAATCACCCAAGCCGCTTTCCAGAATCCAGGAATCACCGCGATGGCCTCAGCCATGTCCAGAAGGGCTTCAGGGATTCCTTTTTCGGGCAAATTCACCATTTCTTTGAAAACATCGATCGCATTCTCCATCTTTTCGATTTCTTTAGACTTCTCCTGGCCCTTCAAATCCATCGATAAAGGCAAATGAATGACTGCCAAAAAAAATAAAATTGATATCACGGATATCCGATTTTTTTTAAAAACCATCTTGTTCTCCTCTCTCCTTTGGATTTTAGCATCTCCCATAATTACAGATTTGTCAATTATTTCGACAAAACACACAATTGGAAGGAAAAAAACTGGATTCACAAGTCTCTCCAGGACCCGCTCTCGTGCTTAAAATACGAATACTCGAACTACAAGCTCGCGCTTGGAGTTTCCAACAAGTTCAAGAATGGAATTATCCGACAGAAAAGGAACATTTTCTAACTGTCTCGTTATTACCGTGTAGACAATTTATCTCCCTTTTTTTACAATAAAAACCAGGAGGCTGAAATGTCAAAATATTTCAAACTGATGGCCATGGGCTTAATTCTGGCAGTGCTAGCACCGAACGCCTCCGCTCAAAGACATCGGCTCGGTTTTTTCATAAATGCCGCAGGTTTTTTCCCCACGAAAAATAGCTTGAATTCCGGATACGGATCAGGAATTGGTGCTGTATTCTTTCTCGATTCCGATGTTTCTATTTCTCTGGAATGGAAATACAGCCGGCTCAGCGTCGATAAGGAAGAGGGCAAATTTCTGGACAGCACGCTCACTATGACTCCCCTTCTTGCCTCTATTCATTACAACCTATCCATTAGCGAAACTTTCTCTCCTTACGTTTTTGCAGGAGGAGGACTGTTTTTAAGCTCTCTTCGCCTCAGCGGGGGGGGAGACCTTGAGGAAGCGAAGGTTCGAAGACAAGAAATAAAAAACGGCATAGGATTTTATGGAGGGATCGGGAGCACGATAAAGCTGAATGAAAGATTACACTTGTTCTTCGAAGGCCTCTATCTCGGGCGAACGGCCGATGCGGAGACGATCTATATCGACAATTCGCGGACAACCACATTCAGAGTCAACCTGAGCTCTTTCAGCGCCCTGATAGGGCTGGACTACTTCTACTGAGGAATATAAGGAGGGAAGGAATGAAACCGAAATACATCGTCATTCTTGTGTTGACGGTTCTGGCTCTTATCATAGCGCTTCAGAACCAAGGAATCGTGACCTTTCATATTTTTTTCTGGACGATCAGCATGTCCCGCATTCTGATGATGGTCGGATTTCTCCTGATCGGGTTTCTGGTAGGATTTCTGGTCGTAAAGCGCTCAAAAATTTAGAGATCGTCTGACCGGAAGAAAGTCGCCAACATGCAGTTCCTATAAATTTACGTATCGTAACGGATTCTTTATTATGAAAGGGAGGCCTCATATGAAAAGCTTGCAAATATTGGGATTCATCCTGGTTATCAGCTCCTGCTTGACAACAGGAGCAGTTGCCCAAGAAGAGGAAGGGCAAAAATGGGGAGGAGATGCGGCAGTAGGCTTGGCCCTGGCCCGTGGCAACACCGAAACGACCAATTTGTCTTTCACTTTTTCTGCCTCAGGCCCAATTTCAGGGTCCATTGACAGCACCAATAAAGCGTATTTTCTTTTGAGCAGAGAAAAAGATATTACCAATGCCGAATCCATGGGTTTTGAGAGCCAGATCCAATGGAAACATTCGGAAAGATTTTTTTCCTATTACGGGATTCAGGGGCTCAGGGACCGGTTTAAAAACTACAGCTACAGGCTCCTTCCCGGCCTGGGAATAGGATATAAGATCCTAACCTCGGATAATATCCAGCTGTCGGGCAATGCCGGACTCTCTCAAGTCTTTACCAAGTATTACGATTCCGAAGAAACAGACAACTATACGGGCATTTCATTGGGAAATGAATTCGCCTGGAAAGTGAGCCCGAACGCAGAAATATCCCAATCGCTTAACCTCAATGCAGATATATCTGAATTGAGCCATTATTTTTTGCAGTTCGAGGTGAGTCTTGCCTCAGCTATAACAAAGGGATTGTCGGTCAAGCTGACACTGATGGACAAGTACGACAATAAGCCTGTCGGAGAAGGCATCAAGAAAAACGATGTCTCGTTTATCGCGGGCTTATCAGCCAAGTTTTAGAAAGGGCTATTCTTCTTCGATTGGCAGATAGAGATCCAGCACAATCTCTTTTTGCGAGGCCAGCGGGTCATGGACCTTCTCCAGCTCATGGACCTGACGCCATTTGTACTTGCTGGATTTGACCCACTTCAGGAGAGCTTTCCAAGTCTCGAGGATATTCTGGCCGCTGGGATCATCTGTCAGTTTACACGTCGTCACGGCATAGAGTCCTCCGGGGTAATCTTTGATTGCGATCTCTCCCTCGGATGCCACGCCGGTGCCGACTTTTATCCAGAATTCGTATCCGTATTCCCTGCTGTCCGGCTGGGGATTGGGATTGTTGAATCCGAAAATGGGATGGTTCTCATCATCCTGGAGGAATCCCCTGGGCTCTGCCCAATCGCGAAGCATACTCCAGGCTTCCACCTCCGGGCTTTCGCTGACCACCCGGACGCTCGCCACACGCATCGGCTCGAGCTTGACGATCCGCACATCCAAATCGCTCATGCCCCCTCCTTTTTGCCTATTACATGGCCGTCCTGAATCTAAAAAACTCGGGAACGTTCAAGTCTTAGGAAAATATTTTACGCCATCGAACTTTGCAAAGTCACTAGCCAAAGTCCAGACGGTCGCTTCCAGCGCTCTTCCTGTGGCCAAAACGATACTATCGGCCATAGGAATTTTATGATCGAAGCTGATTTCAGCAGCATCGAGGGCAATCTCTTCGGAGAGGTCGACAACTTTCCCCTGTTTCATCAAAGCGACAGCCTGCAACGCATGCGCTTCTCCCCGTTCTCTCAACACAACTTTGAACACCTCATACAGGCATATTGTCGGAACGATCAGGGTATCCGGTTCTCGGAGGGGATCTTCGAAAGAAATTGCCTGGGGACCATCGGCAAGATACTCCAGCCATCCGGAAGAATCCACGATATTCATATTCTGTCTTTCTCCCGGTCGATTCTCGTGTCGATCCCTTTAAGATATCCGCGCATTTCGGATATCCTTCGCTCGGGTATCAGCTCGATCCGATTTTTGTAAAGTATGACCTGGAGCCTCTGACCAGGTTTGAGTTTCAAAGATTCTCTCACTTTTTTTGGAATGACAACCTGAAATTTGGGAGAAATCTTGACGGTTGACATACGTCCTTCCTATCGATAAAGCCTATGTAATACTATATATAAATCGATAGCCTATGTCAAGAATTCCTCCAACCGATATACGAACCTACTAGCGCAAAAAGCTCATTCCCATTTTTTCAAAAATTTGCGGGGGCTTTGGAAACTTCGGAGATATTCACATCCTTTTGAGACAGATCCTGTTTCATGCCTTTTTTCCCCACTTTCAGATATTTGCCTATATCGCTATCCTAACTTTAATTTTTTATCCATGATGTTCATGAACTGTTTGCTGCTGATTGGGTGAAAGGCCAGGAGTTCCCCATCATAGATCAGGCTGAATATGGCATAGGGAGAGGGCGAATTTTGGGCCATGTCGTGGTCTTTGATCTCGATGAAATTCGCTTCGATCCCATATCTTCGCTCGATCGTATCTCTGATCTCACCGACCGATTTTGCGATATACGGGCACTGGTCGGACCAGAGGATGGTCAGGCCCCTCCCGTATTTTTCCAGAGCTTTGCCCCAGTTACCTTTAAATTTCGGCCCGGGTGCACCTTTTTCGAGTTTTTTCGCCATAAGGTCGAAATCGGGCTCGGCCCTATCCGCCACTTCGAACCCCTTTTTCACGAAAATGTCCTTTCCGGCCATCCAGGCCCCCTTTCGTGTGACAACAGCGACACCCTTTTTATCCGAATCCCTGGCATCTTCGATGCACTCATCGATCATCTGCGAAGCAACGCCCTTTTCTCTGTAAGGTTTGTAGAAGATACACAGGCAGTGGATAACCATGTACTCTGCGGCGTCGACTGCCCTCCAGGCGTATTCGCCCGGAATGTATTCGATCAATCCTACCGCACCTTGATTTTCGGAATACAGCACCTTGTATCTCATTCCCTCGGTGAGTCTTTTTTTGAACCATTCCGCTTTCCGGCGGCACCCCTCATGCTGGATGCTTTTTGTCCCGCAAAATCCGTAGTCGAAGATATTTGCAGCATCCATCTCTACGATCCGCACGTTTTGCATTTTGTCCCCTCCCTATAAATACCAGCATCCCAACAAAAATTCCAGTAAGGAACGATAGCATCCCTGTTTCTCTGATAAATGGGGCTTTTTGGGATGGTTGAAGCGACCTTGACAGCTTTAGCCATATTGCCGTTCTTAGAGGGAATCTGACGCAAAAAAGGACGGAAGACGGCTGTGCTGTACTCGGCACGACTTTGCTTAAACATTAGAGATGAAAGCAAACACAGGAACAGAGGGTAAAGGAGATGAGATGGGTGTTGAGGTGCGCAGTTCACAGCCGGCGAGAAGGACGGTAAAGGAATGGCGTTAAAAAGCGTCACGGGAGCAAAACCATTCCTAAAAGCCCATACAACGCCTTTTTATCATGGAAATGGGGATGCTTTCACAAGGAGCTTCGGCAATAGAGGTCAGCATCCATGGGAAATGCCATCAGGTTCGACCGCATCGCCAAAGAAGATTCCAGATATTTTTACTCGTGTTTGATCGCATCCACGGGATTGGCACGGGCGGCCTTGATGATATGGGAACTGATGGTGAGCGCTGTGATTCCGACGATAACGATTAAGGGCAACAGAAATAGCAGGAGATCCAAGTCCATCCTTTGCGCAAAGGAAGCCAACCACTTCTGGATCCCCCAGTAGGTCAAAGGCCAGGCAACGAACAGGGAGATGAGGATCAATAGCAAAAAATCCCAGGCTAAAAGCCTCAGGATGCTGGAAACCGTGGCCCCTACGACCTTGCGGATCCCGATCTCCTTGGTGCGCTGCAACGCCAAAAATGCCGACATCCCGAATATCCCCAACCCTGTGACAAACAAGGACAAAAGGGCAAATATCCCGATGACCCTACCGAAGAGTTCATCCGATTTATACTGCTGGTCGAAATAATCGTCGAGAAAAAAATACTCATACGGATTGTTCGGGAAAAATTTGGCATACTCTCTCCCGACCAGCGCGATGGTTTCTTTGACGTTCCGGGTATTGATCTTCAGCGCAAATTTACCTGTCCATCTCAGGCCGTAAGGAATGAACCGATAAATATGCGGTTCGAACGCCTTTTTGGGGGACTGCTGGTGAAAGTCGGACAGAACGCCGATCACGGTGAAGATCTCACCCCAGTAATCTACCAGTTGCCCTATGGCCGATTCGCTGCTCTCGAAGCCCATCCATCGGACAGCCGTCTCATTCAGGATTAGGGCCTTGTTATCGGCCGGAAATTCTCTGGAAAAATTGCGACCATACAGGAGTTCGATCTGGAACACATCCAGATAATCATAATCCACGCCCACGATTTGGTAGTTCTTTCCCTTGCCGGGATCCTCGCCGGCCCTGAGGATGGCTCCGGCATCCCAATAGATCTGCCGTCCGGGGACTTCCGTTACCACACATATTTTCTGGATATCGGACTGTTTGAGAAGTTCTTCCTTGAAAACATCGAATTTCTTCCCGGAAGACTCATCCCTAAGCCGGGGGGCATCGACAACGAGGATCTGATCCCTGTCAAATCCCAGGTCCCGGTTCTTCATGAAAAGGATCTGACGGGAAACGGCAAATGTGCCTGTCATCAAAACAATGGCCATGATGAATTGGAAAATAACCAGCGCTTTTCGCAGCTTCATTCCCCTGGGACTTTTTCCCAGGACCCCTTTCAATACTTCGGCAGGTTGAAAAGAGGAGACAACCGCCACAGGATAGGATCCGGACAGAAAAATCCCCCCTAGAAACAGGGCAGCAAGGGATGCCCAAAACAAAGGTTTTTCCCAAGGAGTGTAAGATAAGGGAGTGCCGGCGATCTGGCTGAACGCCGGGTAAAAAATCTGGACAAGCACGATAGCCAGGGAAATCGCGATCAGGTTGATGATCATCGTCTCGAAAAAGAGCTGGGCGATGATATGACGCCGGGAAGCACCCGAAACCTTCCGCAATCCCACTTCCTTGGACCGGGTCAAGGCACGGGCCGTTGACAGGTTGACATAATTGATCCAAGCTATCAATACGATAAAAATGGCGACAGCCATCAGAAAATTCACGGAATCCCGGCTACCGTTTATCTCGTATTCCTGCATGTAATGCGAGGTCAAATGAATGTCCGTGAGTTTTTGTAACTTCAGGTCGATCAGGACTTTGTAGGCGCGCATGAGCTCACCGCAACTTTTTTCGACGAGGGCAGGCATCTTCTCTTGAAAAGCAGCGGGATCGGCTCCTTCCTTGAACCGGATGTAGGTGAAAAACCCGGTGTGGCCCCAGGATTCCAGAACATCGGGCCCGAACAGAGAACGGATATCTTCGAAGGACAGGATGATATCCATTTTGAGATGGGAGTTCGTCGGGATATCTGCGAATATACCGGCAACCGTGAAATCCGTGTTCCCTCCCACGGTGAGAGTTCTTCCGATCGGGTTTGTCGTTCCGAAGTACTTTTGAGCCGTGGAACGGGAGATGAACATCATGCTGGCCTTGCGGATATCGTTCAGAGGATTCCCCTCGAGGAAATCCAGAGAGAACATCTCGAAGAAGCCTGGCTCGGCATAATACATCCTCTCTTCGGTGAACTTGATATCCTTTTCCTTGAGCGTGACCACGGTTTGATTCCGGAAAATGCGGGCGATGGTTTCCACTTCCGGAAACACCCCCCGGATGGCTTCGGCTGCCGGAGGAGTGCAGGAGGCAAATCGTACGGCCGTCCCCTCCCCGCTTGTCCGCTCATAACGCAGGCGGTATATGCGTTCGCTGTCCGGGTGGAAACGGTCGTAGCTCTTCTCGAAACTCACATAATGAAGAATAAGGAGGCACAGGGCCATGCCGATCGAAAGTCCCAGAATATTGATGCTCGCAAAAAGCTTGGTTCGCCTGATGTTCCGTATCGCGATCTTGAAATAGTAGGCAGCAATCATCGGAAAATCACCATATCACCGAAAAGAGAAAAATGCCAGTGATTACAGAGAACATATCTCTTTTACGAAAAAAAATGGGTGCAAGTTCACACTCTGGGAAGCCCTTGTTCCCATGAGGTTTTATGACAGCCGATCAAAACATTTTGTTGCAATTATTTTTTTGCCTGTTCGTCGTTCAGAATTTTCGATATAATTGATTTTGAATCAAGGGAAGACTTGGAAGGAGACACATACCATGAAAAGAAAAAGATGGGCATTAATTCTGTTGCTGGGATTTTTCTTATCGGCCACGGTCGTTTTGGGATTCCATAACAGTCAAGAGGAAGGGGAAGAATTCGGAAAAGAATTGGGTTTGGATGAGATTTACGACCAGATGCGCAACGGTGTCCGGTTGGTCCTCGCCTATCATCGGGCTTCGTTCTCCTTTATAGGATCCGTGGAAAATGTCACGGATAAAACCATCAAAAAAGTTCGCGTGGAAGTCCACCTTTCCAACGGCGCAGAATTGGGTCCATCGGAACCGAAGGCCTTGGAACCCGGTGAAAAGTCGGGTGTTAAAATCGAAGCCACCGGTCAGGTCTTCGAATGGTGGAAGGCCCATGTCGAATCGAGTTCCGAAACACACACATTCATTTATTGATCCTATCGAAAAGACAATTCTGAGAGACATATCCGGATGGAGGGTACAACTGACTGCAAAAAAGGACAGTCGCCTCCTTTGGAAACCCTGAAAGTACATTGGCACGAATATTGCCGGTTAGAAGGGTGAAAAAATGGAAAATGGGAGGCCGACATGAAAAAAACGATCTGTTTTGCGATTTGCCTGTTGTTGATCGGGGCTTTAGGGGCTCAGGACCAGCCGGAGGAAAATCCGAAAGTGATACAGGAAAACCTGACCTTGAAAAGGATTTTGGGTCCGCAGAACATCTGGCAGGATGATACTCTTTTCAGCACACAGGCCACCCAGGGAGACCGATCCAGGATTCTGATGCTGACCTCTTATGTCACAGACGATACCGGCGAGATCATGCAGTGCCTCGATCTTCTGGCGACAGAGTGGATATCTTTTTTTGTGGAATTCACGACCATTTTCAACACCGATGTCAGGTTTCACTTCATCTGGACCGGCCCGGAATTTTACTATCATGTCACGGACTGGTATGAGGCAAGATACAACGAATACTACTACTTCTCAGTCGATACAAATACCGACTGGAAAAAAGGCGTGTACAAACTCGTCATCATGGCCGAGCAGTGGACAAAGGGCGGCGGGGCCCATTCCGTTCACGAATGCAACATTAAGTTCTATTGAGATCCCGCTTTCGGCCTGCGGTTTAAATAGACTTTTATATCTCTTTACTTTTGCATGGCGGTCTTTTCTGTATTAATATCCCTATTTCGGATCAGTTACAATGACGAACATCCGGTCCAATCTCTGGAAGGTCTACGCGTACAAGCTGCTGAGCGAATTCTGGGTGATCGTGCCGATCCTGATTCCCTACTACCAATCGAACGGTTTGAACAAAACCCAGATTTTCACGATTCAGGCAGCCTATGCCCTGTCCATCCTGATCATGGAGATCCCTTCCGGATATCTGGCCGATGTCATCGGCAGGCGCAGGACGCTGATCCTAGGCGCCGTGTTCATGCCGCTCGGGATCGGGGTTTATGCGTTCACCCACAGCTTTTTCTCCTTCCTGATCGCAGAGTTCATCATCGCAGTAGGAAACAGCATGCGCTCGGGCTGTGATTCTGCGCTGGTCTACGACACATTGATCCAGCTTGAAAAAGAATCCGAATACAAAAAGTTCGAGGGCAGGTCCTTTTTTTATGCCCGGATCGGGACATCCGTTTCTTCTATCGCCGGAGGAATTCTGGCCCTGGTTTCCCTCAGAATGCCATTTTATACCAATATTGCGGTAAGCGCGTTCATGCTTCCGGTTGCATTGCTGCTTATCGAACCTCAACGCAAAAAGCTGGATTCGCCCAGTCCCATCAAAGACATCTTAAAAATAAGCCGTTTCTGTTTTGCCCATTCCCGGATGAGATGGCTGATGTTCTATGGGGCCCTGATACGAAGCACCGGGATCATTGGGGTATGGGCTTATTTTTTATATTACGAATCCATCGGGATCGGCATCGCTTATTTCGGGATCATTTTTGCCGGCTGGCAGTTATCCAGCGCTTTCGGATCCAGGTCCGCTCACACGTTGGAAGAAAAATCCGGAAAATCAGGATCGGTCTGCCTGACTCTATCGATTGCCCCGACTTTTATCATGCTGGGACTGTTAAAAACACCTTTCCTTCTTCCCCTGATATTTTTCAATGCTTTCCTGTTCGGGTTGTCCTTCCCCTTGCTTTTGCACCATATGAACCGGCTGATCGAATCGGATGTTCGGGCCACAGCCCTTTCGGTCGCCAACATGACCGGCAGTTTTTTCTTCGTGATCCTTTCTCCCCTTTTCGGTAAGCTGGTGGATGCGTTTTCCCTTTCGGATGCCTTTCTTGCCATGGGCGTTTTTTTTATCGTTTACGGCAGTTTGAATGCGACAAAAATCGCCCGGAATTTCCGGTAGATCACATCCTGTTTCCGCCGCCAACATGGAGGACCTGGCCGGTAATCCAGTCAGCTTGCTCGGATGCGAAAAACTGACGGGAATTCAAATAGGCATCGTCATGATGCGATAATCTAAATCTGAAAATCCGGACTTCCGGTAGGCTTTGATAGCCCTTTCGTTCCCTATGTGTACATAGAGGCGCAAATCCACAGCACCTTCTTGTCTGGCAACCTCTTTCACAGCCTCGAGAAGTTTTCCCATCAGTCCTTTTCCTCGGTATCCGGGAAGGAGGAACATGCTCTGTATCCACCAGTAATATCCAGCGTTCCAGTTGCTCCATTCTTTGACGACAGACAAATTCCCTATGATTTCCGAGTCTTCTTTTTCCAAAACCCAATACAGGGCAACGGAATCATCCGTCAATCCTACTCTAACACCTTCCCGGATGAGTTCTTGCGGTCTGGCCGTCTTTTCCGCTTCTTCCGCCTCAGCGATGGCAAACGATACCAGTTTTTCCAGATCTGAAGGGGTCCCTCTTCGGGCATGAAAATCCTTCCTATTCATTTGTCCTCTCCCGCTTGGTTGTCAAAACAAGGATATAAAAAAACGGAAGGAAATTCCATACGAAAATCTTAATGAGAACAAGCCCATTCCTGAAAGCCGATAGGAAGCCTTTTGAATGTGAATTGTTGCCCGGCAAAAGAGGCAAATGGCGAGAATGGGGGGCATGTGTTATCATAATGAGTTCTTGACTGAAGGTGCCGAACATTCAATTGGAGAATAATAATGGATCAAATAGCCGGATCGAAGGAGGTCCTGGAATGACCAAGCAAAAGAGAATGATCGTCGGGATATTGCTCGTATTGATGCTGGCGATCCCGGGTTCTATGATAGGCCAGGGAGGGGCTAATCCGGAAGACGCAAAAACCGCCCCTCTCGATCAAAAAATTCCCATAGACCCTAGAGTGACAGTGGGACAATTGGAAAACGGTCTTCGTTACTACATCCGCGAGAACGGCCGGCCGGAAAACAGAGCCGAACTCCGCCTGGTCGTTAACGCGGGCTCCGTCCAGGAAGACGACGATCAACGGGGATTGGCCCACTTTTTGGAACACATGGCATTCAACGGGACCGAAAACTTCGCCAAAAACGAGCTGATCGAATTCATGGAATCCATAGGCATGCAGTTCGGCCCGGGGTTGAACGCTTATACCGGATTCGACGAGACCGTTTACATGCTGCGGATTCCCACCGAATCAGATGAGGTCATGAAAAAGGCGTTCCTGATTCTCGATGACTGGACCCACGCGTTTGCCCTCGAAAATGAGGAGATCGATAAAGAGCGGGGGGTTATTATCGAAGAATGGCGTCTCGGCCGCGGCGCCATGGCAAGAATGATGGACAAACAGCTTCCCATCATTTTCAGAGGATCCCAGTATGCCGAACGGATGACCATCGGAAAAAAGGAGACCATCGAAAACTTCGAATATGATGTGCTGAAAAGATTCTACGGGGATTGGTACCGTCCGGACCTGATGGCGATCGTGGCCGTAGGAGATTTTGACGGTGCCAGAGTGGAATCCTTGATCAAAGAGCACTTCGTTAAACTCCCCAAAGCAGCGAATCTGCGGCCCAGGATCGACTATGAGGTTCCCGACCATGAGGAAACCCTGTTCGCCGTCGCATCGGACAAAGAAGCCATGAGCGCAAGTGTCGCCGTGATACACAAACTCCCCGTGCAGGATATGAGCTCTATAGGAGCCTACCGGAATATGATCGTCGAACAACTTTATCATGGCATGCTCAACCAGAGATTTGCGGAATTGGCACAAAAAAAAGACCCTCCATTCCTGGGGGCATCTTCCGGGAAAGGACAATTCGTCAGGTCCAAAGAAGTTTATGTGCTGAATGCAGGCGTCAAAGAAGATGGAATCCTGCGGGGCCTGGAAGCCCTGAGCATCGAATCCGAGAGAGTTTCGCGCCATGGATTCACCCCAACAGAGCTGGAAAGACAAAAACGCCAGATTCTCCGGGAAGTGGAAAGCGCTTACACGGATAGGGAAAAGAACAACTCGGCACTCTATGTGTCGGAATATATCGGGAACTTTCTGGAAGGGGAACCGATCCCGGGAATCGCATACGAGTTCGAGCTCTTCAAACGTTTCATTCCGGAGATCACTTTGGAAGAGGTCAATAAGATCGGCCGGGATTGGTTATCGGAAGAAAACCGGATCATCATGGTCAATGCTCCCGAAAAAGAGGGGCTTATCATCCCGACAGAGGAAGACCTCCAAGGAGTGCTGGGCTCGGTTTCGGGAACGGATATCGCTCCCTATGAAGACTCGTCGAGCGAACTGCCACTCATGGCTGAAATCCCTGAGGCAGGAGAAATAACGGAAACAAAAGTCCTGGATGAATACGGGATCACGGAGTGGAAACTTTCAAACGGCGCCCGGGTTATCCTCAAGCCTACGGACTTCAAAGAAGACGAGATCGTGTTTCAGGCCATCAGCAAAGGGGGAACATCCCTGGTGGGCGATGAAGATTTCATCCCGGCAAGAACGGCCTCGCAGGTCATCTCGGCCGGAGGGATCGGCGAGTTCAGTGCCATCGACCTCCGGAAAAAGCTCGCCGGAAAAGTCGTCAGTGTCCGTCCGTTCATAAGCGACTGGGAAGAAGGGTTGGCGGGGAGCGCATCGCCAAAAGACATGGATACCCTGTTCCAGCTCATCCATCTTTACTTTACGGCCCCGAGGGCGGATGCAAACATGTTCGATGTGCTGAAAGGCCGGATGAAAGCCGCTCTGGAAAACCGTAATGCCGACCCGAGGTACGTGTTTTATGACACCCTCGGGCGCATTTTGACGCAAGACCATCCGCGGGCCCGCTCTCTCACGGTCGAACAGCTGGAAGAAATGGAGCTGGAAAAGTCTCTCCGGTTTTATAAAGACCGGTTTGCCGACGCCAGTGATTTCATCTTCGTTTTTGTCGGGAATCTGGATCTCAAGGCGGTCGAATCCCTGGTGGCCCGGTACCTTGCCTCTCTCCCTTCGCTCGACAGGCAGGAAACATGGAAGGACGTCGGGATCCGCCCTCCTAAGGGAGTCGTGCAAAAAACGATCGAAAAGGGAGTGGAGCCCCAGAGCCAGGCTGCCATCGTTTTTACGGGCCCGTTCGAATACACTCAGGCCAACCGCAACGCTATTCGCGCCATGGGAATTGTGCTGGAAACCCGGCTGCGCAACAAGATCCGCGAAGACCTGGGTGGAACCTATGACATCATGGCAAGCCCTTCCTATGATAAAATCCCGGAGCCAGCTTACAGCGTATCGATCAATTTCGGAACCGATCCCGAACGGGTGGAAGAACTGGTTAGCGTAATCTTCCAGGAGATCGACACATTCAAATCAAAAGGCGCGACAGCGGATGAACTTCGGGATGCAAGGCAGGCCATGTACCGCAATTATGAGACAGGAATCAAACAGAATCGGTGGCTAATGACCCAACTGTATTTCAGATACCTGGAAGGGGAAGATTTGGAAAGCCTTTTCGATTATACGAAATCCCTCGAAAATCTGACCGAAAAAAGCATTCTGGAAGCGGCAAAAACATATCTCGACACGGATAACTATGTGAAGGTCATTCTGTTTCCCGAAAAAGAGAAGTGATTGATCGAGGAATAATCACCCTGGTTTGCCAAAACGATCGAGAATCGATTTCTCTCTGAAGGAAAAGATTTTCTCGAGGCGCGGCCTGACGAAAAAAAAGTGGACAAGGGGAGAAAGGACAAATCCAGGGACAGCGTACCGGACGATATCTGTCATTCGTGTTCCCCCCTCTAATTCTGCAAACTGGTGCGTGTGCTCCCAGACCCGGAAGGGCCCTTTTATTTGTCGATCGATGAAGCACTCCGGGGGCTTCCAGGTCGTTATCTCCGTTTTCCAGGTCAGCGGCACGCCCATGAGATTGATGGAATAATCGATCAAGGCATGTTTTTCCATCCGGATGGGATGCGGAGTCAAAATCCTGAAATTCAGCCAGGGCGGCGTTATGCCTTCCAGGTTTTCGGCATCGCTGAAAAAAGAAAAAACATCTCCGATTTGGGCAGGGATGAACGCCTGCCGCCTCAGCTCATAGATCTTTAAGATGTTCAGCATAGGGAATTCGGGGGGACCGGGTCATTTCCTGTAAAGAAAGACGCTGTGCTCTTTTTCCCATTCGTCCGTGACATAAAAAGTGCCGATTTCCTTTTCTTCCCAGCCGGGGATCCGGTAATTATGGGTCACGACACGAACGCCGGGTTTCAATTGTTCGTCGAACATCGGGCGAAGGATGGCGTTGGATTCCGGCAGCAGGTAAAGGGCCACAACCGTAGCCTCCGAAAAATTCATGGTCGTGGCATCCCCGAGGTAAAACCGGAGGAGGCGTTCCACATTCGCCGATTTGGCACTTTCTTTGGCCTCGTCGATCCTTACGGGATCGATATCGATGCCCACGCCACGGGCACCATATTTCTCTGCCGCCATGACAACGATGCGCCCGTCACCGCATCCGATGTCGTAAACAACATCTTCGCCAGTCACCTCGGCGACTTCGAGCATTTTGGCTACGACCTCCATGGGCGTCGCCACATAGGGGGCAAGGTCTTCCGCATCGGCCCTTCCATGGGACCCTTCATAGATCTGGATCAAGTTATTTTCATCATACCGGAAGGCATAGGGCCTGCCGGGCGTGAGGTTTCTTGTCGTTTTGGCGCCGATCCGCTCCCAGGTTACCTCCAGGGCGAAACGGGAGTTGTAACGGTGGATCTCCTTGGGTTTGATCACCTTTTCCTCGGGAAGGTCGAAAGTATTGTTCGGTTTGATTTTGTAGTGAATTCTCGTCTGGGTCACATTGCGGAGGGAGATTTCGGGGCCTTTAGAAAATTGGAATCCCTCCTCTTTCTCTCCATTCATCAAAAGCAGGGCAATAACGCATGCGCCGGCAACCAGCACCAGGACCGCGGTTTCTATGATTCTTTTCATCGGCTTTCTCTCTTTAAAATCAAATCGAAACATTTCCTAAGGTATCACTCCCCAATCCAATTTTCAACCCAATGAAGACCTCTGTTTCGTTCATCAATAATGCCGATGCATTCTGTTTTTAGAATTGATGTCGGAGTTTTCAGAGAGGAATGTTAAGTATCGGCATTATTTATGAACAACCAGGCACTGGATTGTTCACAAGTCGAGGTCGTTGAATTTCCGAGGCATGGAGGATGAAGCTGTATAAATATACTGCGATTCCTCCATAACGAAGGAAATGCAGCGAGATCGGCTTGCCCGAAGGGGAAATAATGCCGATGTATCATATGGTTAGAATGATTATCTATGTTTTTAGAAAAAAATGTAAAGTATCGGCATTATTTATGAACAACCAGTGGGTTATTCGTAGCGGATGGCAATAGCCGGATCGGTCAATGCTGCTCTGATAGCCTGGTAGCTCACGGTCAATATGGAAATCGCCAAAGTCAAAAAACCGGCAAGCACGAACACGATCCCTCCGATCCCGGTTTTGTAGGCAAAATTGTTCAACCAGCCGTTCATGGCAAAATAGGCAAGCGGCCAAGCGATGATGTTCCCGGCCAAAACCAAAATGGCAAACTCCCTGGATAGAAGAACGATGATATTCGCGAGAGAGGCTCCCAAAACTTTTCGGATCCCGATCTCCTTGGTGCGCTTTTCCGCCATGAAGGATGCGAGGCCAAAAAGCCCAAGACTGGCGATGAATATGGCGAGAAGGCTGAAATACCCGAACATTCGCATCATCCGTTCTTCGTTGCGATACTGCTCCGCGATCCGGTCGTCCAAAAAATCATACTGGAAAGGGTATTCCGGATTGAACCTCTCCCAAACATCCTCTGCATCGTGCAAGGCCTCCCTTATCCGTCCCGAGACAACCCGAATAGAGACGGTATTCGCCTGAACGGGCTGGATGTAAGTGATGATCGGGATGATCTCATGATGCATGGACTCGTAGTTGAAGTCTTTGACCACTCCGATGACATTGCCGCTAAGGAAAGGGGCGATCGTCCTTATGGGCAATCCCACAGCATCCTCGGGTCTTTCCAAACCCAGCCGCCTCACAGCTGTCTCGTTCAAGATGAAGGCCTGATTCGCATCGGTGGGATATTCCATGGAAAAATCCCGTCCCGCAATAATTTCCATTCCGTAGGTCTTGAAAAAATCGTAATCGACGCGGTTATGGGGCATGCTGAACGGGCTGGTCAGCATCTGGCCGTTCAGTTCCACCCGGAATCCGGGAGCATCCAACAGTCGTCCTGTCGGTGCCCTTTTCGACAGGGTGGCATACAGGATATGGGGACTTCCGGTAAGCTGTTGTTTGAAATCCTGCCAGCTTTGTTTGATCCTCTCATCGGCACGGAGCATGATGACATTTTCCCGTTCGAAGCCGAGATCGGCATTTTGCAAAAAACGCATCTGTTTGTATACAACGCCAACACCTACGATCAAGGCAACAGAGATGGCAAATTGAAAAACGACAAGAATCTTTCGTATCAAGGCCCCGCGGACACCCCGGGTCAGTTCCCCGCGCAAAATGGTCGCCGGCCGGAATGCCGAAAGATAAAGAGCAGGATATAACCCGGAAACAATGCCTGTCAGGACAAAAACGCCCAAAATTGTCAGCAACCCGACCGGATTGAACAGGGACCCAAAACTAATTTGGCGGTTGGCAAAAGCATTGAATGCGGGCAAAAACAATCCGACAAGGACCAGCGCCAGCACGATGGCCAACAACGCAATGGCCAAAGATTCTCCCAAGAACTGGCTTGTGAGCCGCCGGCGGCTGGCACCCACGACCTTCCGCAAACCGACCTCTCTAGCCCTTTGCGTGGCTTTTGCCGTGGAAAGATTCATGAAGTTTATGCAGGCAATGATCAGAACGAACAGCGCAATGACGGTGAAAAGGTTGACATACCGGATATCGCCATTTGTCTCCAGCTCTTTGCTGGTGTGGGAATGAAGGTGGATATCCGTGACCTTCCGCAAAAGGATCGTGTTTCCCTGGCTGGCGCGAACGACATTGCCGTCCTTGTCCTTCCGGGTTCCCAGAACACGGTCCATGAAAGCCGGGATTTTTGCCCTTACCGCATCGGGATCTGTCCCCGGGGCGAATCGCGCATAGGCAAAAGTCACATTATCGGAAAAATTCCGGGTTCCGTGAAAATAATCCCGCTCGCCGCTCCCCCGGAGTCCTTTCAAGGCAATATAAGAAGCAAGGAAATCGAAGTAGACATGGGAATTTGAAGGGGTATCTTCCATGATCCCCGTTACCTGAAATAGATAGGTTTGATCGAATTTTATCTGCTTCCCCATGGGATCTTCATCCCGGAAGTATTTCTTTGCCATGGACTGGGAGATAACCAGCCCATCAGGCTCGGCCAGAGCCGTCTTGGGATCTCCGTTGATCAAGGGAATGGAAAAAACATCGAAGATGTCCTGTTCGGCGAAATAAACACGTTTTTCCTCGTAATGGGTATCACCCACGCTTGCCAGAATGGTTTCGACAGGGTAAATACGCACGGCATTTTCGATCTCGAGGAATTCTTTTTCCAAGAATACCACGAAGGAGGGCGCCAGCGAGGCAAATCCGCCTCGCACCGATCCGTCCGGACTGAGCCACTGTCTTTCGAGCCGGTAGAGATCTTCGGCTTTATCGTGGTAGGTATCATAGCTCAGCTCGTACTGAACGAACAGAAGGATGAGGAGACAGACCGCCATCCCGATGGCCAGGCCCGTAATATTGATAAATGAAAAACCCTTTTTTCTTACGATGTTTCTCCAGGCGACTTTCAGGTAGTTTTTTAACATGATTCCCTCCGATATGACCTAACATTTCTAGCAAACAATCCAGACCTCCGGTTTCAATTCGGTAGACGAAGTTTTTAACGAGATAGTTCCGACCGAGAGGAAAAAATGGCCCGCCTATCCCTCATCAGAACAGGCGGGCCACAAGTAATCGCTTTTCAATCCGGTATTTTCAGAATCTTCTGAAACGCCTCCGCGTGCTCTTTTTGTTGACGGCTTCGGCATCGATAGCCCACATGCCACGGCCGTGCGTAGCAATCACTACGATGTTATCCCGGGGATGGATGATCAGATCGAGAGCGAAAACTGAGGGCAGGTTTCCGCCCAGCACATTCCAGGTCTTGCCGCCATCTTGAGTGACATACACACCCACGTCAGTGGCAACATACAAAATGTTTCTGTCTACAGGATCCTCCCGGATAACATTTACAGGACCGAGCGGGATGTTGCCGGTGATGTCGACCCAGTTTTCCCCGAAATCCGTGGATTTCCAGATATAAGGATTGAAGTCATCGTCCCGCTTTCCGTTCTGTGTCATGTAGACCGTGCCCATGTCATAGGTCGAAGCGACGATTTTGGATACCCATTTTTCAAAAGGCAAACCCTTCATGATCTTTTTCCAGGTTTTGCCACCGTCCTTGGTGATATGGACATTCCCGTCGTCGGTGCCCACGTAGATCAATCCGAACTTGAGGGGGGATTCTGCGATAGAAAAGAGGGTTTGGAAGGGGATATCCCCCAGCTGGGGCGGGACATTCCGGGTCAGATCCTGGCTGATTCTCTCCCATGTATCCCCTTTGTCCCGTGACATGAACAGATACTGCATCCCGTGATAAATGATATTGTTGTTGTGGGGAGAGATAATAAAGGGCGCTACCCACTGCCCTCTAAGAGGGGGCTCATCGGGATAAGGATTGGGCAGGACACTTTTGGTTTCCCATCTCCCATCCTTGCCCAGGACGCTCCTGCTGATGGTTCCGTAAAAACCGGCGGAATACACGGTGCGGGGGTCTGTCGGGTCGATGGCATGGCTGCTTCCTTCACCGCCGGGTGCCCCTTCGAAATCTACGGTTTGGATGCCTTCCAGCGGTCTCCCGTACCGATCCGTCCCGCCTTTGATCACCTGGCCCCGGTAGCTGCCATGATCCTGCATGGAACCGTAAACACGGAAAGGAGTGTCCATGTCGTAATTGATATTGAAAAACTGGCACACAGGCAGGTTATCCGTAAACTGCCGCCAGGTCAGGCCGGCATCGTAGGAGATGACGATGCCACCGTCATTGACATTGATCAGGTAATCGGAATTTTCGGGATCGATCCAAAGGCCATGGTGGTCGCCATGCATACCTCTGAGTGGACGGAAGGTTTTGCCGCCGTCATTCGAGACATTCAAGCCCAGGCCCATGGTGTAGATGGTATTTTCATCGCTGGGGTCCACGCGCATCTGGCCAAAAACCCAGCCGTATGTGGCAGAGTGTCGTTCCATGTAAGGTTTCATTTCATCCGTGAGTCCGCTCACCTGAGTCCAGTTTTCGCCGTTATCGTCGGAACGGTAAACGGTGGCTCCTTTGATGATACCTCTCAGGCCAGACGTGTAAGAATCGGCTTTTTCCTCTTCGGTCAACTCTCTGGCGAGTTCATAATTGTCGACAAAGGCATAGACCACATTGGGCTTGGTCAGGCAAAGATCGATGCCGATCCGGCCTCTGTATTGGGCGGCCGGGAGCCCGTTGTTTATCGGTTTCCATGTCGCGCCGCCGTCTGTGGTCTTATGGATGCCGCTCCCCCCATAGTTTGGCTCGTTCCGGGGATCGTTCCATTTTTCTCTCACTCGCTGCCAGGTTGCGGCATACAACGTGTCATGCGCCATAGGATCCATGACAAGGTCGATGGCTCCGGTCATATCATCGATATAAAGGATTTTTTGCCAGGTTACTCCCCCGTCCGTGGTCTTGTAAATACCGCGTTCCTCATTGTTGGTCCACTCGTGACCGGAAGCTGCAACGTAGACAATATCGGGATTTTCGGGATGAACGACGATCCTAGCGATCGTGTTGGTGTCAGCCAAACCCATGTGTTTCCAGGTTTTCCCTGCATCTGTGGATTTGTAGATCCCGACACCAGCCTGCGAGCTCCGGAAAATGTTGGCCTCCCCTGTACCGACCCAGACGATGTCCGGATTCGAAGGAGCGATTGCCACGTCGCCGATCGAAGTGGACGCCTCTTTCTCGAATACCGGTTCCCAGGTCGTCCCCTCGTTCACGGTTTTCCACACTCCGCCGGACGCTGTCCCCACATAGATCGTATAGCTCTTCCCCCTTGGCGTTATAACAGCGATATCCGTGCACCTTCCACTGACATTACTGGGCCCGATGTGATACCACACCTCTTTGTTGAAGGGCGAGCTTTTTGTCATCTCAAGATGTTTGGCATATCCGTCTAACCTGAGGGCAGGATCCGTTGATTGAATCCTCTGCGGTGTGTTTCTTCGTTGTGCTTGAATGGGAGATCCAGCGAAGGCAAGAACAAGAATAAATAATCCTAAAACCGCGACTGTCCAAAAAAATCGTTTTTGGCTAATCATAAGGCCTCCTATTAGTGATATTTTTAGGGAAGAGATGATTTTATTGATAATAATCCTTTTTTTCAATACTTTCCTTCAATTTCGTGACGGGATACCTATCCCCTTATTATTATTGTTCTATTAAGTGGGGATCCTAATTCATTTATCCGGACCTATTGGCCAAGTTATTATTAGGTGAAAGGGTATCCAGTCACCAAAATTGATCACCAAATTTGATCTCATCAAATTGATTGAATTAGGGGGTCAGGTATTCCGTCACGAAATTAATTGCTAAAAAATTAGCATTTTTACTTGACAAGAGCAAAAAGATGTGCTATTTTTTTAGCAGATGCTAAATAAGCAGCATTCTGACGATGAAATCGAAAGGCAAACAAATGAAGAACAAACTGATCACACATTTGAGCCGCCGGGAGCGCCAGATAATGGACATCATCTACCAGAAAGGAGAGGCGACCGTGGCAGAAGTGAGAAAACTTCTCCCGGACCCGCCCAGCTATTCCGCGGTCCGCGCCCTGTTGAGCGTGCTCGAAAAAAAAGAATATTTGAAACACAAAGAACACGGGCGCCGTTTTACATATTACCCGACCGTTGCACTGGACAGAGCGAAAAGGTCTGCGTTGAAACACCTGATGGAAACCTTTTTCGATGATTCGGCAGAGCGTGTCATGGCGGCCCTTTTGAACATCAGAGGAACAAGTCTTTCCGAAAAAGAACTGGAAAGGATGGCCCGGTTGATAGAAGAGGCCAAAAAAGAAGGAAAATGATCGACAGCACCTGGGTCGAGATCCTCCTGGAATTGACTTTGAAGGCTGTCCTAGTGTTGGGATTCGCCTTTATCATTCTTCTCATCGGGAAACGTTTTTCCTTTGCCACACGGCACCTCATCCTCACCTTTGCGGTGATCAGCCTTCTATTCTTACTGCCCCTATCCCAATTTCTTCCTAAATGGAACCTTTCTCTGCTTCCCTCTGTGTCACAATATAAAATCCAAACCCAGAACGAAATACAGGAGGCCCAATCTTTAGCCCCAACCTCTCTCACCTATAACAGCTTATTTCCGGATTTTTCTTTCCGGCCGGGCGCGTCTGCTCATCCGAATCCTATAAAATGGCCTGTTATTCTTTTCATCGGATGGCTGGCAGGGGCTTTCGTCGTGATGGTGCGTGCAGCGGCGGGTTCGATTGGAACACGATTGATGATCCGCCAGGGTTCTTCTTTTGACAATCGCTCTCTCATTGACAGCCTCGCTGCCCACGCCAAAACACTGGATATAAAGCGAAACATCCGCCTTCTCCAAACCGCCAAGGCCCTTGTCCCCCTGACATGCGGGTGGCTTCACCCTGTGATCATTTTGCCACCGGAAGCAACCGGCTGGTCCGAAAAGAGAAAAGATATCGTGCTTTTGCACGAATTGGCCCATATAAAACGAGGGGATTTTTTTCTGTCTTTTTTGACGAGGACGGCATCCATCCTGTATTGGTTCAATCCACTGTTGTGGATTGCTATCCGGCGGCTCGCCATCGAGCGTGAACATGCCTGCGACGATTGTGTCCTTGCAACAGGCACAAAAGCCTCGGAATATGCCGGCCATCTGCTGGACATCGCTCGCAAAGCCTCGTCTTCCCGGTGGTTTTCGCCTGCCGGCATAACCATCGCAAAAAAATCCAACCTGGAGGTAAGAATCATGTCTATTCTCGATAACAAAAAGCCCACCGGCCAGATAAAACTATCCACCGTACTCCTGACCGGACTTTTGGCTCTATCCCTTATTCTCCCGATCGCCAGTATTCACACCTGGGCTCAGAATGAACAATCCCAGGAAGAACAGGAAAAAACGGAAGAAAGCACAGACATACCCGACAAAGAAGAGATCAAAAAGGTATTGAAAGAATTCTTCTCTTACATCGAAAACCTGGATTTTTCCAAGGCTCTCACTTTCTTCGCCGACGACCCGGAAATCGAAATCACAGAGGACGCCCCGGTCGTCATCGTAAAATCCGGCAAAGTAATCGGGGACAAAAATATCCAGATTCTCACAGGAAAAGACCTGAAGAAGATCCAGGTAAAAACAGACATCAAGTGCATCGTAAAGAATGATAATGCTGTGAAGGTAGATGGAGAGATCGCCATTATCGGAACGGACAAAGACGATGTCAAGCGCATCTTGCTTAAAAAAGACAGCGGCCACACAATGGTGCTTAACTATAAAGACGGGAAATGGAAGTTGTGCGCCGATGCTCTCAAACTGAATTTTGTCCGCGATGATGTGGACAAAACATCGAAAAAAGTTGCCCTCTGTCTCACCGAAGACGGCGTTACCTACACCATAATTCGTGTCAGCCCCAGCGTCACTGTCGTCAAACAGGAAAAGAAATAAAGAAAAAAAATTGGGCGGCACTCTTTCTGCTTAGCGGCTAGAGTTCCATATTGCTTCCCAACATTGAGCGGCTATATAATAGCCGTATCATGAAATCATACATTCATAAATCATTCCCAAAAAACGTCCTTATTTTTCTTATTATCCTAACCGGAGCATGGGGCAGCGGGTTCTGTGATTCGAGCCAATCTTGGCTCAACAACTCCGCCACCTTCACCATTTCTTCAAAGCTGGACCTGAAGCTCACGCAAGAAAGCCGGTATCTGGACATAGCCTACGCCAATCCGTACCTGAAAAACGTCCAGGGCGGAATGGTCTTCAAGCTTCCCAAAAGCTTTTATTTTGCTACCCTTTACAAGCGGGAACATGTGGAAATCGGGGAATTAGGCTACAACGAAGATAGGTACACGCTTGAAGGAGGATGGAAAACAAAGGTGGCGGAAAAGCTGGATTTCGACATCCGCTTCCGGACAGAAATCCGGGAGTTCGATGAAGATTGGGTAGAAGACCATCTAAGATTCAGGCTCCGCCTTCGGTTGAGAACCCAGTTAAGCATCGGAAAACTCAAACTGAAACCCTTTGTCGCCGCTGAATCCTTCGGCAAAACCAAAGTCTATACCGTACAGCGAAGCCGGCTTTACATCGGTACAAATTTTCCGTTGAGCGATCATGTCGAATTTTCCCTCAGCTACCTCTGGCTGGCCACCCGTGGCGACGAGTCTATCCACATCCTGCATTCGGGATTCGAATTGAAGTTTTAGTCTAGGAACTTAAAGGGAAGGACGAACCTTTTTTAAAGGTGCCGTTTCTCGGCTGCCTCGAGGGTTTGCGAAATGAGGGAGACGATGGTCATCGGGCCGACTCCCCCGGGAACAGGTGTATAGGCACTGCTCCGCGGGGCCGCTTTTTCGAGGTCGACATCCCCTATCCCGCCTGGATGAAATCCCGCATCGACAATGACAGCGCCCTCCTTTATCCAATCGGCCTGTAGGAACTTGGGTTTTCCCACAGCCCCCACAACGATGTCCGCTTCCCTCACGACACCGGGCAGATCGATCGTGCGGGAATGACAAATCGTCACGGTGGCATGGCGGTTGAGAAGCATCATGGCCAGGGGCTTTCCGAGAATCGGACTTCTCCCGACCACGACCGCCCGCTTTCCTTTGATCGGGATATTATAGTGATCCAGGATCGTCATGATTCCCGTGGGAGTCGCGCTCCCGAAGGCAAATTCCCCCATCGCCATCCGTCCGAATCCCAAGGATGTAACACCATCCACATCCTTTTCCAGAGCGATGGCGTCGAAACAGGCCCTTTCATCGATCTGATCGGGAACAGGATGCTGGAGCAGTATGCCATGGACATCAGGATCCCGGTTGAGAACCTCTATCGCATTAAGAAGTTCTTCGGTCGTGGTTGCTGACGGCAATTCGATCTTCCGGGATTCCATCCCGATCCGGCGGCAGGCATTCCCCTTCATCCGGACATAGGTGGCAGATGCCGGGTCGTCCCCCACAAGAATGGTGGCCAATACCGGTATTTTCCCCCCGGATTTTGCGATCACCTCAGCAACCCTAGGCTTCAAAGACTCTTCGATGGACTTGGCTAAATTTTTCCCCTCAAGCACCAATGGTTCAGCCATTGCATTCGCTCCTGTTCTTCGATCTTATCATTCATTATACATTTTCCTGTAACCTATCACACTCCTTATCCGATTGACAAGAAATTGAAGTTTCCCCTGTATCTGACATATCCAATTTTGGTACAATTCCTGGTCATCGTCGCTCATAGGAATCATCAGGAGGCGGGAATGAATAAACCAAAATTCAAATTCCGGGCTTTCACAGCGCTGGTCATCCTCTGGTCCTTTATCATTGAAAACGTGACCGGGATCGTCTTGTATATCGTGCCACCCGGACGGATCGCGCACTGGACAAACTGGAAGCTCTGCGGATTCACCAAGGAGCAATGGGCAGCGATGCACACGATATTCGGCTACATTTTCCTGATCTTCGCCGTGATCCATATCTATTACAATTGGAAAGCTATTCTCAACTACATCAAGCAGAAGATCAAAGCCGGCTTGCGCATGAGGCTGGAACTGGGAATTTCTTTGATCATTACGATTTTGGTTTTTGTCGCCACCATCTTGAGTATTCCTCCCTTCAGCACAGTGATGGATTTCGGAGAAAAAATGAGAAATTCCTGGGAAGAAAGCAGCCAGGAACCTTTCGTTCCCCATGCCGAGCTCATGAGCCTCGATGAATTCACCAGCCAGGTCGGGATCCCCACGAACACGGCTGTCAAGATCTTCGAAAAAAAAGGGATCGCGGTCCGCAGCCCAAGCGACCTGATCAAGGACATTGCCGCAGATAACGATACCTCGCCTGTCGCTTTGTACGAGATGCTCGAACGCGAGCTTTCCACCGACGCCAAAGAAAAATTCGAAAGTCTGACGGAACAGAAAAAACAACCTGCCGGGGGCGGTTATGGCTGGAAAACCATCGAAAACCTCGCCCAAGAATTGGATATCCCGGTACTGGATGTCCTAAAACACCTCCGGTCCGAGGGAATCGAAGCCGAAAAAGACGATGTCATCCGGAATGTGGCGGAAAGGCACGGGTTGAAAGCCTATGAGCTCGTGGATATGATCCGAACGATCAAATGACCTTACCAGACATGCCAGGCCCTCTATTCATAAAGGAGATATTTCTGGCGGGCCTTTTTGAAGGCCTGAATGCCCGGTTCCCATTGCGCAAGGATCTCATCCGGCGACCGGAGCTCATCGATGGACCGTCGAAAAGAAGAGATCCCGATCAACCGCTCGAAATTCTCGCGAAGTTCTAGCTCTGCGGGATAATGTTTTTTCAGCGTAACGAGAAGATGGGTTACAACCTGAAGAGGACGCAGAGTATCCCTGTCGGTTACGATCAAACTCAATCCATGCACATCCTGGTCTCTGTACTTGTTCCAGGGGGCCGCCTGGGGGAGCATAACAGGAGTAAACGTTATAGGCTTGAAATAGATCCCCGGAAGGTGGCAGGAATTCATGGTTTCGGCCAGCTTGGAACTGCTGATCCATGGTGCCCCTATCTGCTCGAAGGGCCGCATCGTGCCGCGCCCTTCGGAAACGTTCAGGGCTTCGATCATACAAAGTCCGGGATATACCGCTGCGGTGAGGATCGAAGGGATGTTCGGGGAAGGCCTTATCCAGGGGAGTCCTGTTTCATCGAACCACATCTTCCTCTGCCATCCCTCCATGGGGATAACCTTCAGATCAAGTTCTTTCATCCCTTTCATCCAATCCTCGCCCTTGATCATTCTGGCCAGCTCCCCCGGAGTCATCCCGTACCGCACGGGAATCGGATACTGGCCGACAAAGGAGGCGTGCAGCTTTTCCAAGATCGGGCCTTCGACGGTCTCCCCGTTTATCGGATCGGGACGGTCGAGCACGATGAATTGTTTTCCATTTTCCGCGGCAGCCTCCATAGCCAAGCCAAGGGTGCTGATATACGTGTAGAAACGGGCCCCGACATCCTGGATATCATAAATCAGCACATCCACATCGGCAAGCATCTCCCCCGTAGGTTTGAGATTCTCTCCATACAGGCTCCAGATTTGGATACCAGTCCTTTCATCCGGATACGAATCCATCTTGGTCCCATCCGGGAGGTCCCCACGAATACCATGTTCCGGCGCGAAAAGAGCACCTATAGAGACATCCTCGATACCGGTCAAGATATCCACGATTTGCTCGCCGGACGAAGAGATGCCGGTCTGGTTGGTGATGATCCCGATGCTTTTCCCCTTGAGCGACTCCAGGTGGTCGACGAGGAAAACATCCAAACCGGCTTTCACCTTCTGATTATCCATGCTGAATGCAATTCCAGCAAAAAAACAAATCAGCACGAAAACGATGAGTTCTGCTTTTTTCATCATGCCACATCCCGCATACATATATATATGATATTTGACGTCCACACAACAAAAACATCTGTTGGCAAGCATCCCATAGCACCGTTTTGACTTTGGGCTCGGGGATATGCTATAGACAGAAATAGCTCAGGTTTATACCTTTCAAGCACTGATGCAGAAAACTTTGGACAACCACCTGGCCAAAACCAGTTGTGGTAAAAATCTGATGATGGACTGGCAACACGAAAACCCGGGAATAAAAAAGATATTCGCTTTGTCTAATAAAGTGAATGGAAACAAGGCCGGCAAAAGAATGTCCGGTCTATCATTTCATGCCGGATATCGTGGAAGAAAAACTTAGCGACAAGGACCTTGTCCAAAAAGCCCGGAACGGGGATAACAATGCCTTCAGACGACTTGTCGAACAAAACCAACACAAGGTGGCTGCGACCGTGATCGGCATGTTAGGAAATTGCCCGGAAGCAGACGATGTGGGGCAGGAAACATTTATCCGATTTTATCGATCTTTGGATCAATTCAGGGGCGAATCCAGCGTCGGAACCTATCTCACGCGGATAGCGATCAATCTGTCTTTGAACGAGCTCAAACGGCGAAAACGCCGGAACACGCTTTTCTTCTCCAGGAGCGAGGTAAAAATGGAAACGGCACCTGAAAAAAACGATCCAAAAAAGAAAAAAGAACTCAAAGAAATCGTCCGGTTGGGACTCGAAAAACTCGATCCGAAACACCGCGCTGTAGCCGTATTACGGTTGATCGAGGGATATTCGACAAAAGAAACAGCCCGGATCCTACGCCTTCCGGCCGGGACGGTCCTATCCCGCCTGGCCAGGGCTCAAAAAAAACTCAGGGAAATTTTAACGCCTTTATACTGGGAAGGGGATGTATTCAAAGAGGAATGACATGGATAGAAAAATATTAAAATTGCTTTATCGGTCTTTCGACGACGAGTTAACCGAAAAAGAACGGGCTCGACTGGAAAAAGCCGTGAAAGAATCCGATGACCTCAGAAAGGAAAAAGACCGGATCCTTGCACAGCGCGAAGCTCTGGCAGAAAGCGCTGCGCCCTCGTTCAGACCTCTCTTTCCAGAACGGGTCATGCGCCGGATCGAATCGCTCGATCAAAAGAAAAACGGCTTCGAATCCTTCTACGAAACACTCCTCGTTGTGTTTCGACGCTTCGCTATCGTGGGAGCGGCGATTTTGCTTCTGCTTTTGATATACAACCTGCAATCCGGAGATATCCTACCGAGTGACGAAATCTATTACGCCTCGGATCTCACTTTCGAGGAAATCCTCAATCTTCCATTATTCTAAGAGAAGGAGTCCGATATGAACATGAAAGTCAAAACAACACTGATTATCATCATAACCCTGACTCTGGGGATAATGCTGGGCGCCATGCTCAATAGAGCTTTCATGCATCTGAGAATCCAGAGGGCCTTCGATGCGGTCAATCCCAACAGATTTGCGATGATCCTGGAACACGCCATCGATCCCACTCCGGAACAGAAAAAACTTATCAGAGAAATCCTCAAGAAACACGCTAAAAAAGCAGAAGAGCTCCGAAAAAAATTGGATGAAGGGATGACATCTTCTTTTATGGCCTTACAGAAAGAACTGGATTCCGTGCTGACACGCGAACAAAAAGAACGCCTGGAAAAAACGGTGAGAAGACGCAGGCCCTGGATGAGGCGGAACAGGCGTTTCCCATGGCCCCCGTCCAAATTCCGTCCGGATAAAAGGCTGCCCCGAGATTTTGAATAAAAAGCAGAGCATATCACAGAGGAAGAATCTGAAATAAAAAAATTAAAAAATACCTTGCATAACAAAGTAAATTGTGTTACAACTTAGCTGAGATATCCAAATGACCAGAGAAAAAGGAACGTTGTTGAGCAATTGGGAGTCACAGGTTCGAAAGGGAACATTGGATTTCATCATCCTTCTCTGTCTCCGGAAACAGGAACGATACGGTTACGAGATGATCAAGACCATAAAATCCGTGACTGGTATGAACTTATCCGAGGGAACGATCTATCCGCTGCTTAACCGCCTGAAAAAAGACGAGTTGATCACTTCCCGATGGGTCGAGATGGAAACCGGAATTCCCCGCAAATACTACTGGATCACCGAAAAAGGACAGGATACCCTGAAGGAAATGGAAAAATCCTGGGCTCAGTTTGCCGCTTCTCTGAGCCTTTTGAGCGAGGACAAAAAATGATAGGCGAAAATTTTTTCAAAAACGCCATTACCCAAAAGATATGGAACCAGTACGATCGCAGGCTTCAGCACATTTTGAGAAGAACGGATAAAGAAGAAAAGAAGGAGCTTCTTCTCGAGATCAAAAGTCATCTTCTCGAAAGCTTCCGTCAGGATCCCGCGGAATCGGAAGAGGAAAAACTGCTGAATGCCATCGACCGCCTGGGAGATCCGGAAATATTTCTCAGGCCGCTCATCGCAGACAAGTACATGACCCGGGCTTCACGGACTTTGCGTCCCAAAGATGTGGTCAAGGGATTGTATTTTTCTCTGTTTACCGGATTCAAGAAAGCTTTCGTTTCGTTTCTGCTAGGCCTCGGCTATATTCTTGTGTTCGTGTTGGCAGCCATCGCCGTCCTCAAACCCTTTTTTCCGAATCATGTCGGACTGATCCTGTTCAATGACGGTTCCATGACAGGCGGAATGTCTTTCAATTCGTCAGGAGTTAAAATAGATTACCTCGGTTACTGGGTTATCCCCATCGCAGCCTGTCTTTCCGTTCTATTGTATATCGGCCTGACAAAATACCTGAGAATCGCACGCCGGTCCCGATCCGGAATCAAAAAATAAGAATTTCGAAAAAAGGAAAAATTTTTTGATAATATACATCGTTTAACATAGCATTTTGTAATGCATCGTTAAATCAGGCGTTTTATATTGCGCCTGTTTTAAACAACGAAAAAGGAGTTAAGAATGAGAAAGAAATGTTTCAGACCATGGATTCTTTTGTTTTTATTGGCAGCGCTGGGTCCCGCCAATGGGTTTTCCATCCAGACATCAGGACAAAAACTTCCCGAACTCATCCCGCGACAAGTGCTCTTCGGGAATCCGGTCCGGATGTCTCCTCTCATCTCCCCTGACGGCACTCTTCTTTCCTACCTGGCACCCTCGGAGGAAGGGACCATGAACATCTGGGTAAGGACTCTGGGAGAGGAAAACGACAGCCAGGTTACTCAGGACAAACGAAGGGGTATCCGCAATTACTGCTGGGCGCAGAATAGCCGGAACATCATCTATCTCCAGGACAGCGATGGCGATGAGAATGACCATGTCTATCTGGTGGATTTAGAAAGCAAAAACATCCGAGATCTGACTCCATTTTTAGGAGCAAAGGCTGTAAACTTGATCGCCAGAAACGATCACATACTCGTCGGGTTGAATCTCCGGAACAGACAGCTGTTCGATATCTATCGTGTCGATATGGAAACAGGAAAACTGGAACTCGATACGGAAAATCCCGGAGATGTCATATTTCTTATGGGAAAAGAATGGGTGGCCGACTCCCAGGGGACTATCCGGGCCGTCAAAGCCATGGACATGAAAACCGGTGGTTCCATACTGCGGGCACGTAAATCCAAGGATGCTCCCTGGAAAGAACTGAAACGCTGGCCCCTGGGAGCCCTGTTCGACGGTTACCTTATCGGATTCTCCAACGACGGCCGATCACTCTTCGTGACTTCAAGCGAAGGATCGGACATGACGCGGCTCGTCGAGATCGATGCGGAAACCGGAGAAGTGGTTGGAGTCGTAGCGCAGGACCGGAGGTGCGACATCTGGTTTGAATCTGTGGTTGTCGATCCGGAATCAGGACGGATCCAGGCTTGCGAGGTGGATTATCTGAAACCGGAGTGGATGGTGCTGGATGATGACATCGCATCCGATTTCGCCAGATTAAAGGCCTTCAAAAGGGGGCATTTCACCATACGAAGCCGTGATCGGTCGGATTCGAAATGGGTCGTGTCCTACATGACGGACGACAGCCCCCTTTCCTTTTATCTCTATGACAGAGAATCAGGAGAGATGCGATTTCTCTTTGATGACAGACCGGAATTGAAAAAATTCCAACTGGCTCAAATGAGGCCTGTGATCATAGCCGCAAGAGACGGACTGAAGCTGGTTTCCTATCTCACGCTTCCCGCAGGAATCAAACCCGAAAAACTCCCCATGGTCCTGTATGTGCATGGAGGACCGACGGCAAAGGATTCCTGGTGTTACGAGCCACTTGTTCAGATGTTGGCCAACAGAGGTTATGCCGTGCTTCAAGTGAACTTTCGAGGGTCTGTGGGTTTCGGAAAAAAATTCCAGACAGCAGGAAACCTGCAGATCGGTGTGGGCAGCATGCAGCACGACCTGACCGATGCTGTGAGATGGGCGATCAATCAGGGATATGCCGATCCTGACAGGGTTGGAATCTATGGAGGCTCCTATGGGGGATATGCCACTCTGGCAGGATTGACGTTCACACCTGAGATCTACGCCTGCGGGGCCGAAGTCTGTGGCCCGTCCCATCTCAAGACCTTTATGGAAGCCATCCCCCCCTATTGGGGACCGATGAAAGAGATGTTCAAGGGCATATTCGGAGATCCAGAAAATGATCCCGAATACAACAAACGGGTTTCTCCCTTCCATCAAGTGGAAAAGATATGTGTTCCCCTGTTGATCGGACAAGGCACCAACGACCCCCGCTGCAACATCCAGGAATCCGATCAGATCGTGGCTGCCATGCGAAAAAAGAATCTGCCTGTGACCTATATCGTCTATCCCGATGAGGGGCACGGGTTCGTCAGGCCGGAAAATGAGCTGGACTTTTACGGGCGTTTGGATGAGTTTTTCGGCAAGAACCTGGGGGGCCGTTTCGAGCCCATGAAAAAAATCACCGGTTCTTCCGCCCAGATCCGTTAACAATGTTGGCGCCAACGGCGATCTGTATTGAAAATGATTCGTTAAACTCTATGAGCCACACGTTATGAAGCTGAAATATGCTCCTGATTCATCACTTAGAATAGAATGGCGCTGTTTATTTGATGATCAGCGGCCTTCTTTCCCGCCTCTCCTGGATCATTTCTTCACGCACATGCCGCAAAAACCTTGGGGCGCTCCGTTCATGGACAGTCATTTCCCCCTCATTTTTGGTTGTATTCGTTAGGAAGATGCCATGGTCGGGATCATACAGATTCCCTATCGTGTTGATGGCATCGCTTGCTTCGGATAGCCAGTAATCGATTCCGGGGAAGTCCGGGTGATGCCTTTCATTCCGGTCTATCGGATATAAAATGTGTTTTGCCGCCCAATAATCGAGGGCCACGGGATCCTGGCTTGCGATGATCTGGTCGGCTCTCATAGTGTCTTCTGCAGGATATCCTCTGATGTTCCGATGGGAAACCCAAATGCAATCGAGGATATTCAACACAGGAGTTTTGATGGATGCGACCATTTTGCCGCAGGTCTGGCCCAATCCCTTGTAATGGCGGAACCTGCTCTGGCCATCGCTCATCGAGAGGATCCCGTAGAAATGCTTTAAGGAGGCCGTGATCTCCGAGCCGTTAATGTCATGATGTTTCAGCACGGGAACGTTGATCAATTTGAGTTTGTCATCATGCACTTTCCCGTTCCAAACGCCATCCCGCAATTCCACCCTTCTCCCTCCGGCTGTCGTGAAACAAGGGTAAGATACGTCCTGATAAATCCTGTACCCGTCCGTTGTATGATCGGCACTTCCGATAAAAATAGACCTGATGGGATCCAGGAGGTAGGAAGAGACCCGGGGATCGTTGAACACGCTGTCCACCAGATGCAAAAAACTGTGGCTTTTTTCCTCGGCATTGGCGCGGATGGAGTAATCCGGATAAGGATTATTCCTTCCTCCTATCGTATCGCAGTTCAGGCTTCCTCTTCCCTGACCGTTTTCAAAAATCACGACTTCTCCGGTGAAACCGTCGGGATGGTCGAGGATTCTCTGGACCAATCCCCTCACCAGATCACTGTTCGTGCATCCCCTGTATTTCCACTGGGCATTCACTTTGATCAACACCACATCCTCAGGCCCGATCAATCCAAGGGGACCGCTGAGGAGAGAGATTTTGTCAGAGCGATACCATGTCAATCCCTTCTCTCCCATGAAATGAAGGAGACAATCCACCCCTGCGTGATGGTTCGGTCCCAGCTTTTCAATAAATGGGAGGCGAGGAATATCCTTGACCCAAAACAGGTCATTTCCCATCGACAGTCTCTCAGGAAAGCTCCGGCTAAAAGGATTCAAAGCAGAGAGCAGGAATCCCTTTCCGGTCCATCTTAAGAAATCCCTCCTGCTCAAGGGGTGGAAAAATGGATCTTGTTTCATTCCTTACATTTCCTATAAAATACGTTATTTTACTAAATTTTGGACGATCCGTAAACCAACATTCTCCTCCATGGTCACCAAGCACAGTCTGCCATTTTCAGAAATTTATCATACGACTATATCTTAGTCGCAGAACCGATAATAAGGATTAAGCCGAGGAGAGAGACGCTAATCCGTTGACCTTGCCGTTTTGGATGTGATAATCTCACTCCAGACCAAGTGAATGAACTTGTTACAAGGGAAAGGATCATATCAGAGGATGGCTTGACAGGAGGTATCTATGAGTTTAAAACGCCGTGATTTTATCAAGATGATCGGACTGGCCTTATCCTCGCCAGCTTTTTCCTGGCAGACTGCGAATCCTTCAGAGAAGGTGGAGGCTTTCATCGCCGCTCAGATGGACGAGGGCCCTATTCCGGGATTAGCGGTGGCAGTCATGAAAGACGGCAGGCTGAATTGGGCGAAAGGATACGGGTTCGCCGACCTTGAAAAAAAGATCCCGATGACCCGGGATACCATCATCAATATCGGCTCGATCTCGAAACCTGTAACCGCAACGGCCGTGATGCAGCTCTGGGAAGCAGGGCGGTTCCAACTGGATGACGACATCAACGACTATCTCGTTTTCAATGTCAGAAACCCCCGCTTTCCCGAAAGCCCTATAACCTTCCGGCAGCTCCTGACGCACCGCTCCTCGATCAAGGACGGGAAAGCTCTCGATGGCAGCTATTCCTGCGGGGATCCCGTGATCGATTTGAAAGACTGGATACAGGGATATCTCACCCCAGGCGGAAAATTTTACGACCCCGAAGATAATTTCCACACCTGGAAACCGGGTCAGGAAGGGGAACTTCCAGCCGAACCGAGAAGTTATTCCAACGTCGGGTACGGCCTTTTGGGTTACCTGGTGGAAGTGATCTCTGGCGAACCGTTCTCTTCTTATACCCAAGAACGCATCTTTCAACCCTTAGAAATGACGGAATCGGCATGGTTCCTTGCGGATATCGACACTGCCAAACATGCTGTCCCCTACACCTATGTCAAAGGGAGAGAGCCTCAAGGGGAAATTATACAGCCTGCGGGAAGCTCTAAAGGCCTCGACATTGAGGAAGGATTCGCAGCCAACTGCCTGTACAGCTTTCCGAACTATCCTGACGGCCTTCTTAGAACCAGCGTCCATCAACTCTCCAGATTTCTGGATGCTCAGATCAACGAAGGGGTCTACAAAGGGAAACGCATACTGAAGGAAGAAACCGTACGCCTCATGCTTTCTCCGGAACATTTCGGGAGTGCCCTGTGCTGGACTTATGCCAAGATGAAAGACGGGAAAGAAATCTGGCTGCATACCGGAGGCGACCCCGGGATCAACTCGCTGATGGTTTTTTGCCCCAAGGATAAAACCGGATTGATCCTCCTCCTGAACACCTTCACCCCCCAGCTGGGTGCGCTCGGTATCGGCCTTCTGACCTTAGCTGGTGGCTGAGGCTTATGATTATCCTAAGGACTATTTAAGAGCGAATCGGGCCTTTAAGTTTCCGCGATGAAATGTATCCGGTCAGCAGAGAGGCCTTCCCGCCCATTGGCCTGAAAGGAAAAAAAGGAAAGGATGACCTGTTCGAAGGTCATCCCTTCCCCTTAAGTTCGATCTTTATTTCTCGATTTGCAGGCTATTTCAAAGTCTCGAAAAAGAGAGTGCCCAGCAGCCAATCGTTGCTGAGCTGCCGCACTTCGACGATATACTCGGCCAGCTCTTCCAACGTTTGGAAATTCGCGATGTAGATCTCGTCAACGGTGTCGATCCGGTAATAATCGTCACCCTCTCCGAAGACGAAGGTCTGAAGAAGCTCGTTTTCAGCATCCAGAGTGGCCGCCTTTTTGAAGACGTTGACAACCAGCCCGTCGTTGTAAACGAAGGCTTGGTCCGGGTCCACGACATCGCGCATCTTCAACGCGAACTTGACGGGCATGGTCCTCCCCGCCTTGTTATTGGTCGAGCTTGGGAGACGCGAGATGATCTCCAGGTTGTGAACGATGAAAGGAACTCCATCGCTCCAGCGGACGTTGCCATTCCTGTCCGTGGCCTTGGTCATCAGCACGAACGGACCGTCATGAAGCTGGGTCGTATCGAACATAAGCTTCCACATTTCGGGTGTTTCCGGGTCGTCCTGTATGGCCGGCATCTCTTCATATCCGATATCGGCCAGTTCTTCCTCTGGAACTCCCTCCACTTCTTCCTGGAAGGGCTCGCGAAGAGAAAACATCACGCTCTCGAGGGGCCTGTCATCATAGGCCTCTGCCAGGAATTCATGCGTCCCGAAAATCTCGTTGTCCGCTTTCGGGAACAAGATCCAGGACTCAGGGAGGAAATGAAAAGGAATGATCCTGCGCATGTAAATGTCGCTGGTCCAGCTGCCGTATTCATCGGGCCCTTCTTGCAGCCAGCTGGCATACATTCTTTCGCCGCTCGGGAGTTCACGGAGTTGGGCTTCCCCTTCCTCCTCGCTCTCATGAGCTTTCCCTCCGCTTGTGGCCAGCCAGGGCCAGCGGACCTGTGTTACACCCACATTGGGACCCTGTGTGGGCACCCAGGTACTCCAGAGCAGTGTCTGGCCGCTGTCAGCGGTGAAGCTCCAAAAAAGATCGAGCGGCACCTGGGTCTCATCGTTGGCTTCCGTCCCGTAGGAAAAATAGACCACTTCCGTGTTCTGCAGGTCCTCATCCCGCGGGGAACCCGAAATGGAGCCTGGGGGACCTACGATACGCGGCTCGATAACGCTCTCGAAATTGTTCTTTAGGAGTGAGACGTTGCGCGCGGGCTCGTATTCGCCCGGAGCAAAGGTCTCGTAGACCTCGAAATGCCTGTCGGCAGGGTCCGCGGCCTCAGGGTCGAGGAAGATCTCGGTATGCTCGACGATCCCCTTTCCTTTCGGATCGGTGGTCCAGTGCCTGCCCCCGTCGAAGGACCGGCGGATGTAGAAGTTGTACTTGTCGTTGTAGTTCCGGGAAGCCGCCCAGTTTGGTGTATAGGTGTATCCGATAGTCAAAAAATCGCCTTTGAGGCTGCCCCTGTGGGCACGAGCTTCCTCATACGGGTTTACGCCGGACCGTTTCATGAGATTCTCTTCCGGCTGCTCCCATTCCAAGACCTTGAGCCTGTCATCGCTTTCGTTTGTGCCCGAGGCACTGGTGAGCACTAGAGGAGTCACCGTGCTGACGTTGCGGAAGCCGGGCACGAGATTGCTGGTCTTGTACGGATTCCCCGTGTCTCCATTGGGGGTGACGATCCGGCGCATCATGATATCGGACGGCCGGCCCTGCCCCTTTTCCCCTTCTTTATAAAGGATGACCGCGATGGTTCGGGTTGAGCCGACAGCGCTTTTGCCTTGAAGAACGAGGCGCGGCCGCCTGGCATTCTCGTACGCGATCACAGGATTGCCCATCCAGTCGACGGCGACACTGCCATCTTCGAGGATGAGGTAACCGGGGGTTCCGTTCCCGCTGCAGTCCACGCCTTCGGGATAATTGATGATAGTCCCGCCGCTCACCACGTCGGGATTCGTGAATTCGAACGTGTGGTAGATGACGTTCTTGCCTTCGTCTTTGTAAGTCCTGTCGTTGGGTCCGTGCTCGTCTTCATCCAATTCCGGATCCTCTCCGCTTCCTTCACCACCCCAGTCGGGCGCGCCGGTTCCGTTGCCGTGCGTCTCCTCATAGATCACGAGGGCGTAGGCACTTTTCGTTCCGTCCGGCTTCTTAAAAGGCTGCATCATCAGGTTGGCCCGGGAGGCTGATGTCTTCCCGGACATCAAGCGGAGGTCCTTGGTTACGGCACCGGTGCGGGGCGCTCCCTGCGAGCTGTAATAGTCGAAGAAACCCTGGCCCAGATCCGATGGGAAAGGATTGCCCGGATTGTTATTGGACCAGAGGTTCGGAACCTGACTGAAGTAGCGGTGGATCCCGGTGTCGGGGATGCCGTCGCCGTCGGTGTCCTCGAGGTTCGTTCCCGTGCCTGGGATATAGTTGCCGCTGGCGTCGAAGAACGCCGTGTTCCTGGTGTTGATGACCTCGTTGTCGGAGATGCGCACCGGGAGGGACATGGGCACGAGGCCTTTGGGCCGCCCGGCGAAATCCGGGTCCTTGAGAAGGGGATCATATTGGGGCTCCCCGCTCGATTCAAAATGGGTGTCGATCTTGTTGAAATCCTCCCACTTGATCCAGCTGTACCATATATCGGTCGTCTTGTTGGTGATAGCACCGCTCCAGCCATCTCCAGGACCTTTGGCATGGCCCGGATTCAACCCGACAGGATCCTCCTGCCAAACGACGCCAAAGCCAGCTCCGTCACCGCCGTTTGTCGCAATTTGAAGGGCGTCGCGGCGGGCCGAGGTTAGTCTTTCCGGTTTGAACCAGACGACGTCCCCGACGAAGCTGCCGACGCCTTTGGCGACGTCCGATGCACTGGCGATGACGCCGCGGGCTACCCAGACGGCACTGAAGGGGACCTCTCCGATGCCTGCCAGGTCATAGACTTCCAAGTAGTCGACGGACTGCTGTTGGCCGCCGACGCCCCAGATGTCGTCCACCCAGTAGGGATCGTCGTAGGCATAGCCGTCTGTCTTGTCAATGGCATAACGCGGCCTGCCCCCCTTGGCGTACTTGCTGGTCCAGGCAACAATGATCTTGTTGCCCTTGACCGTCATAACCGGTTTGACACAGTGGCCGAAATACTCCGTGCCGTTTTCCAGGGTGAAGGAAGACTTCTCGGCCATGTGGGACAGGTTCTTCCGCTTATACGTCGCGCCGTCGTCCCGCGAGACCGCAGCATACACGTCGTGCTCACCTCCAGGGCCGGTCTCCTGGGTGTACGTGACGACGATGGGCTTGGCCATAGTCTCGGTTCTCATCAAGATCCCGTCAGCGTCGTAGTACTCGAGGGGGGCGGCAGATGAGTCGTCGGCCTTCATGGCCGGGAACCAGGGATAGACGACGGCCATGTTCATCTTGGCTTTGGCGTTCGTCTGCCACTCCGCTTTGGACACGTTCTTGCGGAACATGCCGGGATTCTCTTGATTTTCCTGGGACATCAGGAATACGCCGGTGACCAAACAGGCCGCCGCCAGGATTACCAGAGTGTTAATAAGCCTGCGTCCTTTCGTGATTTTTGACATCGTTTCTCCTTCCTTGTTATTCTTTTTCGCCCCGCTAAGGAGGCCCTGTCAGTATCGTCAAATCGAATACAGACTATATGATGCCAGAAGGGATTCATGGAGACGAATCCCTTCTGGCAGAACTTCCGTTTATTCTCCGCTTCCTTTGGAGGAACGCCAGAAAAATTAGCATATCAATAAAGTATCCAACTAGGTGTTTATTGCTTTTTGACCCGAGAAAATTGCTGAAGTCTACCTTCAGGGCTTCTCTGAGGAGCTATCGTGAGCTGCGCCTCCTCCTGTATCTCCTTCGAATGATGATTCAGGAGAGAGCTCTCCACTAGCCGTAAAGCCGGAGCTCATAAAACCTAGAACGAAAAGGACGACCCGAAGGGCCGCCCTTTTCTTTAATTCTTTCTTAACCGAATGGCTATTTTTTCTTCTTGCCGCCGCCACTGGGCAAATTGACGTAGACATCGACATAGGTGCTGTCGCCGATGATCCCGACGAGTTTCTGCTTGTTCTTGTTAAGATCCTCAGCCATGCACCCTGTGGACAGGATGTAGTGCTCGTCGTTGTTGACGATGGCGCCAGAGAGACTGAGCAGCGGATCGTTGAAGTGTATCCAAATCCTGTGCCAGCCCGGCATCGTGGGAATCCAGCCTCCGCCGGCCGAGGCAAAGTTCATCTTGCCGCTCGGGCCGATCCCCGGCTCGATCGGGATCTGGGTGATGCCGCCGGCCGGGTCCCAGACCTCGGCCGTGAACTTGCTGGTGAGGACCGTGGCGAAGGCGACTTCCTTCGTGTGCCCCGTTCCATCAAGGGTTGACGTGCCGAATACCTCGTCCCTCGTGCTGGGATAATCGAGACAGGCCATCTTGTAGGCTATCATCGGCGTGTCGAGATAATCGTAAAGGGCCATTTCCACGGGAAAGCGCTGGCTCACTATGGGAGCGACCGTGTTCTCCAGGGGATTTCCCCAGTCGATGAAATCGACATTGACAACCGGGGTGAAAGAATCGTTATCATCATCCTCCAACATGACCCAATCGGCCTGCCAGCTGTTCACCCCTCCGATCTCGGTTCCATCGATATATGCGATATTCCAGATGTTGTTGGGATTCTCATTGGAATATATCGTGTCCGTCGTCAAGCCGTCAAAGGTCGTTACGGTCTCTGTGGCGGTCGCGTCCATATTCACGGGCTGGTCGTACCATGGCTGGTTGGAAACGAGCCAATCGTACATGGGAACGGGGTCCGTGTAGTCAGGACTCCCATCGGGCAGATTTTCGACTTTCACATACTCGTCCAACGTGAGAATCCCGTCGCCGTTCAAATCCTCCCATGTCTGGGTTAACGTATCGGCGGCGCATCCGGTGGTTTCATCGACAATGTAGGTGGTGTACCAGAAGGTGTCATTTCCCTCGTAGGTCCCATCGTACGTATCGGAGATGCTTTCTTCGACCAGGATCGGGACCGGCACGCCATCACCGGCCACGTTGTCGATCGTGCCATCTCCAGTCGAGTCGTAGCCGAGAACCCACTCTTTTTCATCACAGAAGCCGTCGATGTTCTCGTCGATCCAGACCTTCTGGTAGAAGATCTCGATGATGTCGGTCATGACGACCGGGAACGACAGGTTCGGCGTTGCCGCAACCAAGTTCTTGCCGGGATTGGGATTCGGCACGGGATCGTCGGCCGGCTTCTTCTGGATAACCACTTGGCCGTTTTTTTTCGCTTGCCCGTAGCTAAACCCTAGCACGAGCATCAGTGCGATGGATAAAACGCCCACTACTCCCAAAAATTTTCTCATACCTACCTCCAACTAAAATTTAAATTATCAAGACGGTTAAGATTACAATTTTGTAAATATATAGGTCTACGGAATGATTGCTGTTTTTTTGGCGTTTTTTGCGCGGTTTCTTTGATGATTGGGGGCTGCTGCCGTGAATCAGAATGAAGGTCGAAGCCTGCGGTTAAGAACCGGCCCTGTTTTTAAGCGATTTCTTGAATTCGCTCGGCAGAATTCCTGTTCGCTTCTTGAAAGCCTTGATGAAAGTCCCGTGGTCTCTGAATCCAATATAATGGGCAACCTGCGTGATGTTGAGGTCGTCCCTCTTCAGAAGCTCCTGGGCCCGGCTTACCCTCAAGGCATTAATGAAATCCATCGGGGTCATCCCCAAGTGTTTCTTGAACACCCGGCAGAATTGAAACTTGCTCAGATGTCCTTCCCTGGCGCACGTTTCAAGATCCAGAGGACTTCCGAGGTTATCCTCGATGAAATGGACGGCGCGAATGAGGTTGGCGGGCATGCCTGTCAATATTTCCCCGGTCGTAACCGGATTCGGCTTTGGCTCATCGATATAAGGCAAACGCCTCTCCCCAGACATCCTCTTGAGTTTCAGGAGGCTATTCGAAATACGTCGAAGCCTTGAAACGCTAATGGGCTTCCTAAGGTAATATCTGGCCCCGGCTTGGAAAGCCTCGATCACAGACTCCTCGGTACTCTTTTCGTTGATGATCACGACCATAGTGCTGGGACAGGCCTTCTTGATCTGTTTGAGAAGCGCGATCCCTTGTCTGGTCCGGAAGCCGCAGTCGATGAACACGAGGTGGGCTCTACCTTTTATGGTCCATCCGGGCCCATCCTGACACACAAGGACCTTGGACGATTCCATGCCCGCAGCAAAGGCTTTGTAGAAGGAATGCAGTTCCTTTTCCGCAAAGACGACCACTAACTGCTCTTTAGCTCCCATGAGATCAGTCCTTTCGTTCGGTAAAAAATTGGAGTCTTTTGTTTGGCTGTTGCATCCTGGTGAATGTCTTCGTCATCACCGACCTTTTTTTCTGTTTTTGGGGATTATAAATTTCCGTAAATAAGATGTCAAATGAAGGAAGCAGAAAAATTGGATCGAATCCCATGGAATCTAAGAGAGACTGTGCAATTTGGGCACTAATATCCTGATCGCGGAAAAAAACCCCAAAAGAATCACAGAGTTGATGATAATCGCTGCGGGCTCGCTCAGGTGCTCTGCGATCAGGCCTACCCACAAAGAACCGAGCGGCATCAGCCCGAAAAACGAGAAACTGTAGATGCTCATCACCCTTCCCCGCAGGGAGTCGGATACAAGGGTCTGGATCATTGCATTTGCCAGGTTGAAAATCAGCATAGTAGCCACTCCCACGCCGAAAAGCATCGCCAACGAAAAGGGGAGCCAATGAAGGAAGCTGAATGTCAGCAGCAATAAAGGAAAGGCAAAGCTCCCCAGCGTCAAAAGCCGACCTCTGAATTGGAAGCGTCCCAGGGATGCGATCGTCAACGCCCCGAACAGCGCTCCCAAACCACGGGCAGATTGAAGGATTCCATTGGTCGTAGCATCGCCTCCCAAAATTTTAACAGCCCATGCGGGAATCAACGTGGCGAAGGAAATCCCCAACAAACTGGTGGCAGCCACGACGCCGATCAATGTCCTGATCATGGAGTGGTCGAAAATATAGCGCATCCCCTCCTTCAGGTCGGAACCCATAGAATTCCTCTTGACCGGCTTGGATTGCGGGTCGATCCTCATAAGCGACAGGGTGATGATTATGGCAAGGAAGGAGACGGCATTTATGGTGAAGCACCATGCCGGGCCGACCAGGGCATAGGTTACCCCGGAAACAGCAGGCCCGATGGTGGTCGCCGAATTGAACATGGCCGAATTCAGAGCGATGGCATTCGTCATGTCTTCACGGCCAACCAGTTCCCTCACAAACGCCTGCCTGGCCGGAGCATCGAAGGCATTGGCTACACCCAGACCGAAGGCCAGAACGATGATGTGCCAGGCCTCGATGACATGAAGAAAAGTCAGGATCGAAAGGATAACGGCCAGGATCATCATCGTCGTTTGGGTGATGATCAGCATTGTCCGTCGCGCAACTCGGTCTGCAAGAACACCCCCATACATCATAAAAAGCCAGGAGGGGATTCCCATGGCAAAGGCCGCATAACCGAGGTAAGCCGGAGAGCGTGTCAGTTCGAATATCAGAAATCCTGCCGCTGTTTGCTGCATCCAGGTCCCGAAAAGAGAGGTCATCTGTCCCCAAAACCAGAGGCGGTAATTCCGGTACCGTAGAGCGGTGAATGCCTGCTTCCAGTGGATGCTCTCCTTAAAACGCACGGCAAAAGGTCTTGCCGGCGAGCCCTCCAAAGGCGGAGGAAGAGGGGCTTTCAATCTTTCCGGATCCATAAGAAAGGGATTATCTTTTTAATACCCATCCGAGTCAACAACAACAGTGGATCATGGGTGGCTGCGTTATAGAGAAAAGTCGTTGATCATTCCGATCGGCGTATGATAACCTCAAGAACAGAATTCGCGAAAAAGCTCCGAAGAAAGGAATTCTCCCATGGAATGGATCGCCCAACCCCAAGCCTGGGTGGCCCTGGCCACCCTGACAGCCTTAGAGATCGTTCTCGGGATCGATAATATCGTTTTTATTTCGGTTTTGGTCGGAAGACTGCCGGCACACCAGCGGAACAAGGCCCGGACCATAGGCCTCGCTCTGGCAATGGGGACGCGCATTCTGCTCCTGCTTACCCTGACATGGATCATGACTTTGACCGCCCCCCTTTTCCATATTTTCAAAAACGAGATATCCGGCCGGGATATCATCCTGCTGGCGGGGGGACTTTTTTTGCTCGCAAAAAGCACCCACGAGATCCATGCCAGCCTGGAGGGGAAACCGGCATCGGCCAAGGCTAAAGTTGCCCGAAATCTCGTTTCCACCCTCATCCAGATAGCCATCCTGGATATCGTGTTCTCGTTGGATTCGGTCATCACTGCCGTAGGCCTGGCCGATCATATCCCGGTCATGATCCTGGCCATCGTCATTGCCGTCGGTGTCATGATGTTATCCGCCCGCGTTATCGGCAATTTTGTCGACAGCCACCCCACGATCAAGATGCTGGCTTTGAGCTTCTTGCTTCTTGTGGGGTTTTCGCTCATGGGAGAAGGGCTCGACCTGCACATCCCCAAGGGATATATCTATTTCGCCATGGCCTTTTCCTTGGGCGTCGAGATCCTCAATCTGAAGGTGAGAGAGCGGGCGAGAAAACCCATCCGGCTGCACAAGGCGCTGAAGGAGTAGGATCAAGCGAATAAAGCGGATTCCTGTTAATTAAAATAAGGAAACGACCGGGTTCGAGCCCGAAGCCAGTCGCACCTTTGCCCAGATTTTTAATTCCCGGGGCATCATAGGCCTCATGCCGCC
>Ga0180437_10000757_pt1 | contig 59174 bp, 45 predicted proteins | sample SS_ome_4_FD_132410 | JGI IMG/M metagenome (GOLD analysis project Ga0180437, IMG submission 132410) | Hypersaline lake sediment archaeal communities from the Salton Sea, California, USA - SS_3_D_1 metaG | ecosystem: Environmental > Aquatic > Non-marine Saline and Alkaline > Hypersaline >...
CGTTTTGCAGCACCTCACGAAGTGCCGCATCCCCCATATTTACAAATCCAAATACCGCGTAGCAGGTCCAGAAACCCCAGGCGGCCAAGAAGTAGTCGCCCGTCATGCGACGCGACGGCTGAACTAGGAAAGCTACCAAGACCGCGGCGACCGAGAATACAATCGGATTGGGTGCCAGCGGTAACTCGTAGAGCCTCGTGGCCATCGCACCCATATTCAGGTTGGCGTAGAACAAGAACCCAAACGCGACCATGGCGGCAAAGAGTCGCGTCAGAGAAGGCGCAACATAGCCCGGCGCCAGCACATGCCCAAATTTCGGGTGCGGCAAGGCCGCCGCGCGAGCCTGGCTCGCTGGCGAGCCTGCTGCGGGATCCGTGGCTTGCGTCCGCAGCTGGGATGCTGTGATGGAATTCGCGGATTTCATCGATCGGTCCGAAAAGGCCTCCAGCTTAGGCTGCTACGGGAGTGAATTTCGAGGAGTCGGCGGCGCCGCTCATGTGGCATTGCCACCAATGATGAAACGCCACCAGAGTGAACAATTCCTCGGTGCGATCGATAACAAAACGCGACGTGCGTCCTCGGACATCACGGAATAGCCTCTGCACCGAACGTCGATCGAGGACTCCCTCCGCCACGGCTGGACCGGACAAAATAGTTCTTTCCATGTGCGGTGTGGCGGCCTCGGTCATCCAGCGACGCCTCGGTATCGCAAATCCCCGCTTCGGTCTTTGGGCAAACTCCGTCCCGAAATGCCCCGCGGCAATTCCGCGAAGAATCCGTTTTTCTTGCCCCTTCTGAAACCGGATCTCCTCGGGAATCTGAAAGGCCAAATCGGCCAGCTCTCGACTGAGAAACGGCACGCGGACCTCCAGGCTACTCGCCATGCTGGCCCGATCGACTTTGACGAGCATGTCGTTGGGCAGATAGAAAAGCAGATCGAACAACTGCACCTGCGTCACCGGCGGCAACCCTGAGAGTTCCTGTCGATGACGATCGATTTGCCAAAATCGCGAATCAAGCGATGAGCGAAGATCTTCGGCCAACAGATCGGTACGGCAGCCCGCACCCGGCAGGCGCAGAATCGACATCCGTCGCGAGTCGGGAGGCAGAGCAAAGCGACGTCCCCAGACGTTGAATCGTGACTTGCCAGGTGCCAGCCCCGCCACGGCACCAAACATGCACTTTGAAATGGTCGCCGGAACACGATCGAGTCGGCTGACTCCCGCGGCCAGATTATGGTGTTTGTAGCCAGAGAACAGCTCGTCCCCGCCGTCTCCTGACAGGGCGACTGTAACGTGCTTGCGAGCCATCGCGCTGACGGCCGTCGTCGGCAATAGCGACGAGTCCGCAAACGGCTCGTCATAATAATGAACCAACTCCGAGAGCCGATCGATCGACTCGTGATGCAATGTTTCAAAGTGTGCGTCAGATTGAATCTGCTGGCCTATCTTCTCGGCGGCGACGCGTTCCGAACAGGTCTCGTCCTCAAAGTCAACCGTAAAGGAGGCCAACTTCTTGCTGGATCCACGAGAGGCGAACAGCGACACCAGCGAAGAGTCGATGCCTCCGCTGAGAAAGGAACCGAGCGCAACATCCGAGACAAGCTGCTGCTGAACGGACGCTTCGAGGGCGTCGGAGACATCGCTCTGCCACGACTCGAATGCTCGGCCGTCGTGGGGTCGATACTCCGGCTTCCAGTAGCGAGTGTACTTCGCTTCCCAGGTCTTGATATCGAGCGTGAGAACATGAGCCGGCTCCAGTTTCCTGACCCCCTTATAGATGGTGCGAGGGGCGGGAATCCATTGGAAATCGAAGTAGTCGTTCAGCGCGTCGTGATCGATCTCCCGCGCGACCTCTCCCGAGGCCACCAGAGACTTGAGCTCAGAACCAAACACCAGCCGATGGCCGTCGAGCGAGTAGTAGAGCGGCTTGATCCCAAAGGGGTCGCGCGCCAGCACGACTTGATTCTTGTTCAAGTCAACGATCGCAATCGCAAACATGCCATTCAGATCATTGACGCACATGAAGCCACGTTCTTCGTAGAGGTGAAGAATCGCCTCGGTGTCGGTCTGCGAGCGGAATTGGTGATTGTCGGTCAGCTCGCGACGCAAAGACTGGTAGTTGTAAGTTTCCCCGTTGTAGACAATCCAAATCGATTCGTCCTCGTTGGGCATCGGCTGCGTGCCCGCTTCCGATAGATCGATGACCGACAGCCGGCGATGTCCGAGCCCCACAGGCCCCATTGCCTTGACCCCTTCGCCATCGGGTCCGCGGTGCCGCAGAGTCGACGCCATCTTCGACAACACCTCCGGCTCGGCGCGTCGACGTGGATCTCGATAGATGACTCCGCAAATCCCACACATCGCAGATACTCTCCCCCAATAATCAGTTCTTACGCGGTCTGCAATTGAGCAGGTCGCTGGAATGCTACGGGACACTCGGAGGATAGCCGCACGCCTGTCTCTCGCAGCACTTGCCGCATTCGAGCGGCCACCAAGGGAGCCTGAAACTGTCTCGAGGCCTCAATCGCGTTCCCAGACAATTTCTCTCGCTCTGCCCGATTGCCTCGCAATTCGTCGATCGCGCCTCGCAGCTGCTCGACATCTGGCTTGTCCACAATCCGCGCACATTCGTTATCGCGAAGCCAGCGATTCAAAAAGCAGCCAGCAGGACTATGCGCAAGGAGCGGCCGCCCCGCGAGCAAACACGGAATCGTCCTCGTCGGAAAGATCGTCTCGTATTCCACGGCGCTCAATCCGCCTTCCAGGCCATGAGGCAGGATTAACAGATCGTGCTCTCGCAAGGCGGATGAGGCCTGCTCGGGCGCTACACGCGTTAGTGTGATATTGCTGCCCGTCACTCCGACCTTGCGATAGTACCACTCCGGCGTACCCGTATAGACCGTCAGATGCAGGGACTTATCCGATCGGACAACTTCCGCGAACCGCTTTGTGGCATCCAAGTTCGAAGCATTCAGATTACCCAGCAGCGCCAAGCGAGTCGTTTCTCCAATCGTGGAGACATCGGGAGCACCGGGCATGCCTTCGTTGTGCGAATGGACCAGGGACTCGAAGCGAACATCGGGATACTTCGACTCATAAAACCGCTTGAGCCCGTCGCTCATCACAAAGACCGCCTGAGCATAAGCCAAGACCTTTCTTTGCAGTCGAGCGGCGACCGTCTTCGCAAGTCCGAAGCGGTTCTCCAAATAGGTATTGTGGAAGTACGGATAGAACGGGAGCCCACGCTGTTTGGCGAAAGCGTAGGCCGCCGCCAAGTAGTATTCATCCGGAAAGATCGCCACGACGGCCGCAATTTCCTGTTGTTCGGTGATCTCATGCAATCGTCTCGCAAGCCGTGGAACTGCCAGGCTTCGTGTCCACCGAAAGAAGCGTCGCCCTCGCTTGGGCCAACTGCCGGGCGACCCGATATAGTGCATCCGCGGAAGCCGTTCATGTCGCGGAGTCAGCTGCCCGGAACAGGCCTCGCCGGCGAGAATCATGTCCTCGCGGCTGAATTGTTGAGCAAGGTTATCAACAATGTTGGCGCTACCGCAGATTGCTGGAGAGAGACTCTGGGAAACGACCAGGATCTTGCCAGGGCGACCGCCGAACTGTTGACTCGACGACTTCCGGCGCCCGTCGATCGAGTTGTCATGATATTGCGGTGATTCCACAGTTATCGCCCTAGGCCGCGATGCGCTGACTGCTTGGATCGATCGCCGCGACCATCTCTTCAATGATCGTGCCCAGGCTGTACTCCTGGCTCCAATCTGGAAAGTGCGAGCGAAACTTGCGGAGGTCGGAGTAATAGCAGATGTGGTCGCCGACTCGATTCTCATCGCTATAAGTAAGCTGTGGCCGTTTCCCCGCCACCGTCTCGATCAACGACACGCATTCCAACAGGCTAGCTGCGTTCTCTTTTCCGCCACCCATGTTGTAAACCTCACCAGGACGAGGATTCTGAGCAAAGTGCCACATGGCGTTGATGACGTCACTACTGTGAATCTGATCGCGAACTTGCTTTCCCTGGTAACCGAAGATGGTATAAGGACCTTCCTGGATGGCCGTCATGACGAGGTAATTGAGGAATCCGTGCAACTCCACGCCCGAGTGCGAAGGGCCGGTCAAGCAGCCCCCACGGAAAACTCCTGTCTTCATCCCAAAGTAGCGACCGTACTCCTGCGTCAGCACGTCGGCGGCGACTTTCGAAGCCCCGAACAATGAGTGCAGGCAGCGATCGATCGAAAAGTCTTCCGCGATCCCGTGCTCGTATCGCTGATCATCGAATTCATATCGGGTGTCGAGTTCTTTCAGAGAAACGTGATTCGGACCGTCGCCATAAACCTTGTTGGTGCTCATAAAGACAAACACCACTTCAGGGCAATTCTGCCGACAGCCTTCCAATAGATTGAGTGTGCCGACGGCATTGACGTCGAAGTCATCGAAGGGGCGGCTGGCGGCCAGGTCGTGGCTGGGCTGCGCCGCCGCATGAATGACCAAATCAAACTTGCCGCGTGACAGCAGGCTGTCGACCGCTTCTCGATCGCGGATATCGAGCGTGCAATGTTCAAAACGACGGCAAACCTGCTCCAGCCTCCGACGATTCCAGGTGGTGTCGCCCTTCTCGCCAAAGAAGTCGCGACGCATGTTGTTGTCGACGCCCGTGACGGGGAAACCAAGTCGATCAAAGAACTGGACCGCTTCCGATCCGATCAAGCCGCTGCTACCGGTGACGAGGACTCGCATAGGGGCCGTCTCTTCCAAGACTACTGAAGGTAAGAATCAGGCAGGTCCGCGTGCAGATGAATCACGGCGGATGGCTGAGAATAGTAGCAGGGCCATCAGGGAGTGGCCAGATCATTTCCAGCTAGCACACGAGGGCGCCGACCGCATTCTCAAGCGACTTGGCCCAAGGCCTTGTCGCAACCAGCGGCCCTCAGCGGCCCCAGGCCTGATTCGCCCTGGTCTCGCTCCAAGGCTCCCTGCTCCGCAATCTCCAGCAGCCTTTCCGCCGTACGTCGTCCGGCACGGCCGTCAAAGCTGCCCAATTGTTGACGAGTCACGGCGGCACAACCGTCGCGATATCGCTTCGGATGTTCGACGATATCATCGACCTGTCGCACGAATTCATCGAGCGTGTACGCCTTGCCGATTCCACCGGTGGCGAGAATCTTGGCGTAGTGCGTGTAGCTCTCGAAACGGCGTGCCGCGAGTTCTGGGCGAACTTGCTCGGCGCCATCGAAGAAGACGCTGATCGAAGGCGTCCCGACACACGCCGCGTCGATGACGAGTGTTGAACTGGGCGTGGCCACGACGTCGGTGGCAAGCAGGAGTCCGGTCAAATGCTCGGCATCTGATTTCGGCAAGTCCCAAGCCAGTCGTTCGGAAACGACGGGCGGCTCTTCGACATGAACGTCGGGCCCGGCCAGATTCTTGAATTCTTCCAGCGGGCGTTTCCACGGTCCATTGATCACTTGGGGGTGTAGCCGCACCCAGAGATAGGGACGCCGCTTGAACTTCCCGTTCTCGATGGCCGCGACAATCGACTTCAGAATGGCCAACTCGTGACCGAGTACGCCGGGATTGATCGTGCCATAGAAAATCAACGGTCGATCGGCCGGAACGCTGTGTTCTTGCTTCCACCTCGCCACATCGAAACTCGGCTCTCGTCCGAAATATTGATCGAATTGGGCCGCTCCGACCTGGTGGATTTGCTCACCAGGATAACCGTGGTACTCGACCGCTTCTTCCGCCATCAGCTCACTCCACACAAGCAGATGATCGGGCGTCCCGTTCATGTATCCCTTGGAGGTCAAATTGTCCCAGGAGAGCATGACCGTTGCCGTGGGGATCCCATGTCGTTTGGCTGCCCTCAACAGATGGGCATCGAACTGGTTGAAGCCGGGCGTGCCAGTCACAACCAAGTCGGGGCGTTGCCGCGTCAATTCTTGATCCCATTCCGATCCCGGGAAGAATCGCTGCTCCATCGCCATGTAGGCGTCACGCAGATGCCGGCTTCGCCCCAAGACGAGATTAACCCCTCGACTAAGATGCGACCACAGAGGCCTTTCTCGACGAAAAGTCTCACGTTTGTGATTCAACGTCCCACCGAGAGCCGGATTCATTAAGAAGTACTGCCGCAAGTTCATGGCTCGCGATTCGATCCGCGAGAACCGCGCGGGCATCTCTCGCAAGGTCACTCCAGGCAGATCGAATTCACTTCGAAAATACTCCTCCCGGGCATTGGCCGAGTAGATCAACAGCTCCGCATCGCGACCCAGCACGGTTTCGGCAACCTGGGAGCGCAGTAGCATCCGAGCCTGAAATCCGTGCGTGATGTTGAATAACATTTTGGTCATAACGAGAGGCTCATGATGTGGGGGACGCGATGTGTGATAATTCCCATCAGGCTGCCGCGGACTTCCTGGCTTGTCGACTAGATCGGCTTGCCTGCGATTCTTGTTCCACTTGGTGGTGGAGTGCCTGCAAGGGCTCGTAAACATCCGAGTCGCCCTGATAAGTCGCCGGAATATCTCGGAAGTAGAATTTTTCGACTAGCTCCAGGTGCTCTTGCAACGGAACCGAGAAGAACAACTCGGCATATCGATGGGTTTCCTCATGGTCGAACACCGGGAGATACCTGGCGTTCCAGGCCGACAGCCCCACCGAGACATGATCGTAGGGGCGGAATTGTCTGTTCTGAGACTCATAACAGCGCAGCGCATCCCTCTTCCGACCGATGACATCCGTGATGTCAACATAGCCATTGGGGTAGACCGTGTTATGAACCTGATAGCCCCACACTTCACAAGCGGGCAGTGGTCGACGGAGGTTCGTCAACCACAACAGATGATTCATCAGTCGATGTTTCGGCGGCGAATCGAACAGCCAGGGGACCATCAGCACATCCGGCGCAAGACGCTCGATCAGCGCTGCCAGAGAATCGAGATGCTGGAGCGTCGGTTCCGGCCGAGGATTCCAGAGTCCCAAGTGATGCACCTGGGCCCCTATCGTCCGACACGCCCGTTGGGCCTCCTCTTCGCGAATCGCCGCTATCTCGGCAGGTGACTCGGGAGTGTTCAGCTGAACGCCATCGGTCGCGAACAAGACGTTCACCTGACATCCTGCATCGGCAGCGAGGCTCAACGTTCCCGCGGCACCGATACTCTCGTCATCCTGATGCGGGGCGATGAGCAGATAAGAACGCTTGCGGAGGACGGGCAGCTCCACCGGTTTGATCTCGCGGCGAAAGAACTCCGTATCCATAGCTCGAGCAATTACATCGAGATCGGTCAGGTGATCCCAGCGGCCCACCAGAAATCGGTAAGCGCCATAGGATGCGGAGAACCGCTCGATTCGTCGTCGAATTCGCTGCCAGAGTCTCATGCCGCGGCCCCCGACTCTACACCGCCCGCATTCTTATCGCTTCGAGATCCTCTGCCGTCGGTCTTCCAATGGCTGAAGTCTCGGGCCAACAGATCTTCCAGCCGGGCGATGTGTGGCGCGAAGTGTCGCTGCAGATCCGCGCGCGTCTCGGCACTCATCCGCATGTCGCCTTTGGTCTTGCGAAACAACGACAATAACCGAGTATTCAGACGACGCGCACGATAGGAATCCCGCGCCAGAAAACGCGTTGTCCGTGAAATCATCCTGGCTGTGCCCCGCTCCAGTTGCTTGAGGCCGGGAAGCTCTGCCCAACGACTGGGAAGGGTCGTCCAGTTTTCGTTTACTTGGGTTCCGATCCGCTCCATGCCTAATTCCGGATCGACACCGATCCAGCGGAACACCTCCGCCGCTGTCTCGACAGGTCGATCCATCAAGTCGTCGAGCGCCACAACCAGAACCTGCTCCCGGGGCACATGCTGAAAAAGGTCTCGCAGACTCTCGTCGTACTCGCCCCTTGTCCGGTAAGAGAGGTGATCTCGAGCGTACGCGCTGTTCGTGATGCGATCGTTCTCCGCGGCCAAGGCATCTTCGAATGAAAGCGTCTCGCGCCCCTTGCCAACTTCGTTCCAATAGTGAGACCAGGCCCGGTCGATCGGGTTTCGCAGAGTCACGACAAACCGACATTCGGGCAAGTACTTGGCAAGACGAGCATGTGCAGGGCGCCAGAAAAGATAATCAGCACTTTTCTCGCCGACTGCGGTTGCTGACTCACCCGCCTCGAACATCGCAGCGTATTCGACTTGGCTATGTTCTCCATCCCAACGTTGGTAGTCGAGTTCTCCGTCGAGCCAATCGAGACGTCCGACAATTTCGTCATCGACAAAATAGGCCATGTCCAGCCGGGGATGCAGGAAGACGTCGGGATGCGGCTCCAGCCATTTAGCCAACGACGTCGTTCCTGAGCGACGCTCTCCGACGATTACAAAGGTTGGCAATGACATGGCAAATCCCTAATTTCGACTTCTTCGCAATTGATTTCGGTTAACGCGACCGCTGAACTACCCGGGGGTGGCCGATGTCTGTTTCGCGGGACTGCCACCAGGCGAGGCAAATATCCCTCGAAACTGATCTCGAAGCCATCGCACGTCGCTGCGGCGAATCCACAAGAGCTGTGGCCGCCGGGGTGACACACGCCGCAAATACAAGAACACGAGAACCGCCGCTCCGATGGCGTAGGTGAAGGCACAAGCAACGGCGGCTCCGTAGACTCCGAACTGGGTGGTCAAGGCGATGCTCAATCCCGTCCCAACCACGAAAGCCACCAAGTGGGCCACGCTGTTCAAAAAGGGGCGGCCAATGCCGCCAAAGAACTTGCACAGTACTCGGAAGGAGACACTTGCCCCGACCCCCGAGAGCAAAATCGTCGTCAAAGGTCCAACTTGTTCGTAGCCGTCGCCGAGCAGCCAAGGAACGATAAGAAATGTAACAGCAATGAGAAGAACCGCCAGCAGCGAAGACGAAATCACCATGATGCGATGAATTCGCTCGGTACTGGTCGATCTCTCCGCCTCACTGCGAAACGCCGCCACGCGATTGAACAGCACCGGCCCCACCGATCGGACCGGCAGCCAACAAAGTTCCGCGATCATGGTAGCGATGGTGTAGTTCCCCAGGGCCGCCGGCTCACAGAGCATGCCCAGAATTAGTTGATCGAAACGCAGATTCGCGTGCTGCGCCAACGCTCCCGCCCAGGCCTTTATACCGTGAGCTGCGCCTTGTGCGACGAACTCCGAATCGATACGTAAGACAGGTCGGTAGCGGCGCCACACTTCGCCCGCCAACCCCAAGCTGGTGACGACGGTGGTAACCACCATCGCGATCACACAGCCGGGCAAACCGAGGCCGAATATGACGACCGTCAGAAAGAGAGTCGCCGCGAGCAACACCCGCTGCACGAGCATCCATAGATTGTTCACCCCGAACCGGGAATCGGCGATAAGCAATCGCCCTAACATGATGCGACCGCCTTGCAGAGGCAATAGCGCCAACACAGAGAGCACAAGCGTCTGGTCGATCTCGGCCGAAGTTTTGCCGAACAATCCAGTTTCCCAAAGCGCCGCGATACCTAGCGCAGCCACCATGCCGACCAACACACCAACCACCACACAGGTGGCCGCAATTCGCCGGACTTCGAAGCTGCGATTGGCCACAAAGTACGAAACCGACACTCCAAAGCCGAAGAACATCAGCGGCAGCAGGGTGCCACCCAGCAGCAGCAAGAACGCGTACTTCCCTCGGTCGACCGCACCCAACTCGCGCGCAATCACAATGCTGACGATGATGGTGATCGCCAGCGTGACCGTTTCTGTGGCCAGGATTCCCGCCGTGCTCTTGGCCTGACGAGAGTCCGTGGCAGCATTGCCCTCGTTGAGTGATGTCGCCACGCGATATCCTTAACCTGGTTAACGCATCAACGTGAGATCGACTATTGAGCCTCGGGCTTGAGACGGAAGACCGTGAACCAACGGACATCGTCTTCGATCTCCTGGCGATGAAGATCGTGAGTCTGGGACTCGATGAATTCATAACGATCACCAAGCCGATCGAGAATCGCGGCCACCGTCTTCACTCGGATATCGACCAGGATCAGTCGCGGCAGTTGCTCCGCCGCCATATCGAAGATATTGGTGTTGATCGAGTTGGCGTGAAATTCACCGTCGAGCCTCAACATCGGACCGTCGATGAAGACGAGATCGTAGGGAGGCGGCAACTCGGTGTCGTACTTGATCTCGACCGGCGAGGGAGTGCGGTCTTCCACCACGCCACAAACTCGAAACTCGATGTTCTCGTCCGCCTCGGTTACTCCAGCTAGTTCGCAGGCCAGCTCTGACCAATTGGCATTCTGATCGCACGAGAGATACTGTGCCTTGCTCATCTTGGCGTACCGTGCGAACACCGAGGAACTGGAACCGGCGCCGAACTCGACGATCCTCTCGGGCAATTCAGTTTTGAGAATACGCCAGAGGTCGAACAACTTCAGATCCTGTAATTCCCAGGAGTACCCGCCCCGGTCATGAAAGCTCTTCAGGATTCCGTCAATCCACTCGAAGTCTTCCGTGTTATCAGATCGCAACTGAGCGACCACTTCCTTGGTTCGCTTGGCGGCTGCGCGGGCTCGAAGCTTCGCGTTGACTCTCGCCGGAACCTGCCAGGGCGGCGCCAAGAACACTCGACTAAGACTTTGCACACTCACTGGAATATCTCCTTCTTGATTCCGGCGTTCTTCAAGAAGAACATGCCGTAGTCGTCACGATCGTTGTTAATTTTTCTTCAGGCGGGAGGTCTCTTCTGGAGATCTGCCGACCTCTCTGTCGTTGCCCTAAGCGGCAGCCGCCCTTGGCAAGGCTGCTGATTTCAATAGCTGCTCCGCCAAGAACAGGTCGAATGGCTCATCGATATCGCAGGCTCGTTCGCGTGGAATTATCCAGGCCCGACAATCCTTCCCTCGAATCGAATTCTGCTCCATGAGAACGGGCATTTGCGTCACATAGATCGATCCTTCTCGAAGATAGAGTTTGGCCAACTCTTGCCGACGTTGCCCCTCGCGTGCTTCAACAAAGGGCGGATCGATTGCGCGACCATCTTCCGAAATGTATTTCATACGTGCCGGGTGGTGCCCGCCAATATCGACAAACGACACGACCGAGTCGGCTCCCGTTGCTTCGAGCAATTCGATTGCCCCATCGATATCATCGCTGCGCCTCAGTGGGCTCGTCGGTTGCAGAGTAAACACCGCATCGTAACTCTCTCCCTCCGCCTCCAGCCGGCGAACAACGTCTTGTAGTACGGGCAAGGAAGGCGTGTCGTCGCGAGCTAGCTCCTCCGGGCGCATGAAGGGAACGTCCAGGCCCAGTCGACGGCCGACTTCGGCGATCTCCAGATCCTCGGTCGACAAGACGACACGATTGATATGCCGGGAAGCCAAGGCCGCATCGGCGGTATAGGCCAGGAGCGGCCTCCCCGCCAGAAGCGCAAGATTTTTGCGGGGAATCCCCTTCGATCCTCCGCGTGCTGTTACGATCCCTAAGACCTTCATCACTACTCCCTAGGCGGCAGCCCTTTGCTGCGCGAGTCTCGGATACGCCAGGCTCTTCTGCACGTACGGCGTCAAGGTCGCCAAACATTCCGCGACGCGCGGAGAGACCTGCCCGTCGCCGTAGAGCGTGCTCGGTTGATACCGGCCGATGGCGAGTTGTCTTCGTATGGCCGAGACGATCTCAGCCCCATCGGGCTGCACCTGTGTCACATGCACGTCTCGCTCCCGGTCGTTTTGCCGATTCCCCACCAACACCACGGGCGTCCCAAAATAGCCCGCGTCGCGGACAAAGCTGCTCGAATTGCCAATCGCACAAGCCGCCCCTCGAAGCACGAGATGGTAGTCGCTGGGGTTGAAATTAGTCCGCAATCGCAGCCAGGGCCGCGGCTGCTCATCTCGGAACACTCGAATTCGCTTGCTGATTCGATTGGAGCCGGCATCGACGTTAGGCCACAGCAGGACCGTTGGCTGCTGAACTTCACCGAGCGCGGAAAGTAGCTGATCGATCTGTTCCGCTTCCGTGCCATACTCGGTCGTTGTCGGATGATAAACCACGAGCAGATATGGATCGCTCGGCGATATCTCGCCTCCCGAGCCGCGATCGTTGAGCAGATCGGGACGCACAAAAGCCGGAAGCTCACGAGCCAAATCACTGGCCGGACAGCCAACCGTCAAGATCGTCTCGGGAGCCTCTCCCATGCGAATCAAGTAATCCGCCGCCCGCTGCGTGCTAGGGACATGAAAATGGGAGAACTTTGAAATGGCGTGGCGGGCGCTCTCGTCGATGGAGCCAGAAATCTCACCGCCTTGGAGATGAACCAGGCAGAGATTCATGTAAGCCGCGGCAATAGCCGCACCAAGTGCTTCGTAGCGGTCGCCGATCAAGAGCACTAGATCGGGCTGCAAGCGACGAAATTCATTGCTGAATTCGGTTATCCCGACCCCCACCGACTTGGCCATCGTGACCGGAGTGGAACCTTCCAGCTCCATATAGACGGTGCCATCAATATCGAAACCGTCACGCTGGACTTCGTCCATTGGGCGATCGAACCGCTCCAGCACCATGGTACCCCCGACGACCAGCTGCAACTGGAGGTCGGGATGCCGTTGTATCTCTCGCATGACCGGCTTCAAACGCCCGTAATTGGCGCGATCAACCAGCACAACGCAGATCTTCCTGATCTGTGACAAAATCATCCTCCCTGAATAGTTCGTCCGCCGTCATGGACTTCGCGAGCGTCCTGCCCACGAACTCGGACTTTCGGGCTGCAGGAATTCCGGTGCCCGGCTTCTTTTGAACGATATCATCGGCACCAATCACTTGGCCCGCAGACAGATCGCAAGAGGCGACCAGACTCTTGGAGAAGAGCCCCCGCAATTCGCTCAACTCTTCCGCTTTCACGTCCTTGTCGACGGGGTGGGAGAGGCTACAGCCGATCGCTCGCACGCCTTCGGTTAGACGCGCCAGGCCCTGAGTCGTCACCGACGCTGGCACATCCGGCCCAAAACACTCTTTGGAAAAAGTCACATGAACTTCAATCATGTTGGCACCCAGTGCGGCGGCCGCCAAAGATGCGTAGATATCGCCCGAATGATCCGACAATCCCACGGGACATCCGAATCGCTCGCGCATCTGAGACAAGATGTTCAGCCCCCACGCTTCGGGCGGACAGGGATAGGCGGTCGTACACTGAAACAGGCCAAAACTCGCCTGCTGGGCACGCAGAATCTCAACGGCCGCCTCCAGTTCCTCCCAGCTCGACATACCACTGGAGAGCAGCACGGGCCGCCCCGTCTGGGCCATCTTCTTGAGCAAATCCAAGGAGGCCAGCTCGCCTGACCCGACTTTCCAAACCGGCATGTCAAGCTGATCGAGCAAGTCGACGGCCGCTTCCGAGAACGCCGACGAGATGAACATCAGCCCGCGCTCTGCCGCATGCTCTGCCAAAGTGGACCATTGTTCCGGGGTCCATTCCATTCGCCGCCAGTAGTCGTAACGCGTCTTGTCCTGACGAGAGAAGTTGACTCGAAAAGACTCCGCAGGAGTCGATTCGGCCGCGGCGATGTGTGTTTGAAATTTGACAGCATCGGCACCCGCGTCTGCTATCGCGTCGACGTAGGCGTGCGCTGCCCCCAGGCTCCCGTCGTGATTCTGGCCGACCTCGGCGATAACGAGGCACTCGTGCCCCGTACCTATCTTCCGGCCGCCAATATCTACCACATCCAACGACATGATGTTTTCTTGTCCGAGCATAAGCCTTGCGGGAAAAGCCACACGTGCATGAGGAAGTTCGAGACGCGTGGACGGAGATTGATAACAGAACGCGAAGATGGCGGCAATAACAGTCCGCCCGCATGGCATGCTAGCACCCCGACGGCGATGTTAAATCCGTATTTGCGATGGTTTTACAACCGAGTACAGTACCGCGATCAATTTCTTTTGGCCAACTGTGCAACGGGCTCTTCCAGATCGATATGAAGCAGGTGATCCAAGATATCCGCCGCGGAGGTCTTAGCGTGGAGACCACACCGGTCCCGCAAGCGGAACCGGGAAGGGTGCTCATCGCCAATCGCTACTCGATCATCTCGGTCGGCACCGAGAAGATGGCCCGCTCTTTGGCGCAGAAGTCCCTCCTGGGCAAAGCCCGTGAGCGTCCCGACCATGTGCGTCGAGTCCTTGAAAAAGTGAGGAACGAAGGGCTACTGAGCACCTTTCGGCAGGTTCGTGAGAAACTCGATGAACCGATGTCGATGGGATACTGCTCCGCGGGCGTCGTGATCGCCTGTGGCAGCGGCGTGAGCAAGTTCAAGCCGGGCGATCTGGTGGCTTCCAACGGATCGCATGCCGAAGTGGTATCGGTGCCTGAGCATCTCTGCGCAAGTGTGCCCGAACAAGCCAATCTGGAACACGCCGCCTTCGCTGTACTTGGGGCCGTGGCACTGCAGGGTGTTCGCCTGTCGAAGCTGGCACTTGGCGAGACGGCCTTCATTATTGGCTTGGGACTCGTCGGACAAATTACCGTGACGCTCCTCAAGGCGGCCGGTGTACGTGTCATCGGCACCGATCTCGATCCGGCGAGGTGTGAGCTAGCCACGAGAATGGGCGCCGATATTGCGCAAGCCGGTCTGCGAGCGAGCGACGTGGCCTCATTGACCGGTGAACTGGGCGCCGATGCCGTAATGGTGACCGCTTCGACCAGCTCGGATGGGCCGGTCAAGCTGGCCGGCGAGGCAGTCCGACAAAAGGGCCGCGTTGTCGCCGTGGGGGCCATCGGCATGAACCTGGAGAGAAGGGCCTTCTATTTCAAGGAAGCGGAATTCGTTGTGTCGTGTTCCTACGGACCAGGTCGCTACGATCCCCGCTATGAAGAGGGCGGACAGGACTACCCGGCGGCGTACGTTCGTTGGACCGAACAAAGAAACATGCAAGCCATTCTCGACTTGATGGCGACTGGAAAACTGGATCTGGCCCCCCTCATCACACACCGCTTTCCCATCGAGGAGGCCACGAAAGCCTACGAACTTATCGAAACGGGTCGCGAACCGACGATCGGTGTGGTGCTCCGCTATTCCGAGACTACCTCGGCTGCCAACTATGCGACATCAATCGATTTGCCAACTCGACGGAAGACCGAGAGCGAGTCTGGCGCTGTCCGCATTGGCTGTCTGGGAGCCGGCAACTTTGCCCGCATGGTGCTCTTACCCAAACTGTGTGCGATGGACACCGTTCGACCGGCAGCGATCTGCTCCGCCGGGGGACAGTCGGCCCTGCACGTCGCCAAGAAGCTCGACTTTGCCACCGCGACCAGCGATGAAACAGAAGTTATCCATCGCGAAGACGTCGACGCGGTCTTCGTGGTAACAAGACACAACGATCATGCTCGCCAGGTAACCGAGTCGATCCAGGCGAGAAAGCACGTTTTCGTCGAGAAACCGCTCTGTCTGGCAATCGAGGAACTGGAGAGCATCGAATCTGAACTCCTTTCTGCCGGCTCGGACGCTCCGCTGGTGATGGTCGGCTTCAATCGTCGCTTTTCGCCCGCAGCCCTCGCGGTGAGAAAGTTCTTTGACGGCTGCCATGCGCCGCAGACAGTATCCATTCGCTTCAACGCCGGCGCGATTCCCACGGACCACTGGACACAAGACCCTCATATCGGTGGCGGTCGAATCATCGGAGAAGCCTGCCATGCAATTGACCTGGCGACCTACCTGACAGGCTCCCCGGTCACTCGCGTGTTTGCCGAATCGATCGGCGGCCCCTTCTCCCCCGCGGTCACCGACGATCAGTGCTACATCACGTTGCGCCACGCCAATGGATCGGTTTCCAATGTGGCCTATTTGGCTGGCGGTGACAAAGCGCTGCCCAAGGAGCGGATCGAAATGTTTGGCGACGGCAAGGTCGCCGTGATCGAAGACTTTCGTCTGGCAACCGGTTGGCGAGGCGGAAAGAGAAAACGTCTTTGGAAGGGCTCTCAGGACAAGGGCCACCAGGCTGAGTTGCATGAATTCGTGCGGGCCATTCGCGAGGGACAAGCTTCCCCCATCCCGTGGGCTGATCTGCGGGCAACCTCCCTGGCCGCGATCCTGGCCGTTCAATCGCTTCGTGAGGGTGTCCCATTGGAAATACCGGTGCTCGGTCCGACAGCCAGCGAATCGCGAGCCGACGACTCTTCGTCCGAAGCGATCCAACATCCACTCAAGAAGGCGAGTTAACAGGAAACGTCCCGACATGGCACTTTCCCATTGGCCACGACTCTGGCGAACCACCAGCCATCTGCGCTGGTCCCAGGCGACGTATCGTCTGCTGCGCCAGCTTAGGTCGCGGCTGCCGAAAGAGACTGCCGCACATCGACCGGCTCCGAACATTCCTGAGCTGGACCCCGCGGCGCCCGACTATGCCCACAGACTCAACGACATTTCCGCGCCTTCTCTGTCGACCGATCACAGCTGCAGACGACTTGTCTCCACGCTGCAGCAGGGCGGACTGCGACTACTGAACCAGACTCATTTGTTCGATCGTCGTTCTCCGGACTGGAGGCTTGGCGACCGATCCGAGAATCGGCTATGGTCGGTTACGCTCCACTATCACGCCTGGCTTTTCGAACTCGCCCAGATAATTCTCGGCGAAGACCCCGCAGCCGAGCAGGCGGAGGCACTACTCCACTCCCACCTCGAAGACTGGCTGGCTCGCTGCGACCTGGATCGGCCAGGAAGCGAAGCCTTGGCTTGGAATTCCTACGCTATCGCCACGCGACTCGGTTGGTGGGCCCGTCTTTGGCACTTGCTGGGGACAAGCTATTGGCAACGTCACCAACATCTTCGTCGTGATTTCCTCGACAGCATGTGGCGACAGGCCCGCCACTTGCACGCTCACCTTGAGTGGGATCTGCGTGCCAATCACTTACTTCGCGATGCGGTCGGACTGGCATGGGCTGGAACCTTCTTTCAAGGAAGAGAGCCGGACATCTGGCGAAAGACTTCGGACCAACTGGCTTCCGAACAACTCCACGAGCAAGTCTTCGCCGATGGTGGTCACTTTGAGCGCAGCGTGGACTACCATTTGCAAGTCATGAATGACTGGCTCGCCCTGGCGAATCTCACTCGCGATTCCGATCTTAGGCGCAAACTACTTGGGACCTGGGAACGCATGGCCGAGTACGCCCTTTGGTTAAGACATCCTGACGGCGGCTCGGTGCAGTTCAACGACGGCGCTGTTCGAGAGGTCGAGCGGTGCCTGAACGATGGCATGCAACTCGGGCTGAATGCCAATCTGTCGCCGCGTCGAGGTGGACGCTATTTCGTCGACACCGGCCTGGTAGCCTGGCACGGGCATCCGTGGACCGTGTTCTTCGACGTGGGTGAAATCGGCCCCGATTATCAACCGGGCCACGCTCATGCCGATTCCCTGACTCTTGAGTGTTCATGGAATTCAGAGCGACTCTTCATCGACCCTGGTACTTACCACTACGACCACGACGGGCGACGACAGTACGATCGTTCGACGGCGGCTCACAACACCGTCTGCATTGACGGACAAGACTCTAGCGAAGTGTGGCATATCTTCCGCGTCGGCCGCCGAGCACGCCCCGTCGATGTGCGGGTCGCCATCGGTGAAGATCAGCTGGATGCCGCGGGAAGCCATACCGGCTACGATCATCTCGCTGGTTCGCCCCGCCACTCACGACAGATCCGCACCGAATTCGAAGATCGGCTCGCGATCGAGGACCGGGTTGAAGGTCGCGGCGAACATCTTGTCGAAGGGGGTTGGCTGTTGTCTCCCGTCTGGCAAGCAACCGTCGACCAAGACGGCTGGACTGTCCGCAGCGAATCGCAAACACTACGCGTTCAAGTCTCTGGCTCCAGCGAGATTTCCCTCTCCTGCCAAGAGCGACCGATTCATCCGGACTTCGGTGTTGAGCAAACGACAACACGTTTGGCCTGGCGTTATCGAGGACGCCTGCCTCTGAAACTTCAGACCACAATCCAATCTGCCTGCGGTGCTTGACGAAAGGATTCGCGATGCACGTGTTACAGGTCGTCGGGGCTCGCCCCAATTTCATGAAAGTCGCGCCGGTCATGGCGGCCTTCGAGCCGCACGGCGTGCGGCAGACACTCGTTCACACGGGACAACATTACGACCAGAAGATGTCCGACATCTTCTTCAAACAACTCGATATCCCGCTGCCCGATGTGAGTCTGGGCATTGGCTCGGGCTCCCATGCCGTCCAAACAGCCCGAGTCATGGAACGATTTGAAGAAGTTGTTCTCGAGAAGAGCCCCGATCTGGTTTGTGTCTACGGCGATATCAACTCCACGGCCGCCGCGGCGCTTGTCTGCGCGAAGCTGCGGATTCCTGTCGCCCACGTCGAGGCTGGCTTGCGTTCGTTCGATCGGGAGATGCCGGAAGAAACCAATCGCGTGATTACCGATCATATATCGGACTGGTTGTTCACACCCTCGGAAGATGGTGACGCCAACCTCCTGCGCGAAGGCATCAACTCTTCCCGAATCGTGAGAATTGGCAATGTCATGATCGACACCCTAATGCGACTGTTACCACGTGCCGAAATGCCCACGATTGACGGCTTGGCCGAGCAGTACATCCTGGTAACACTCCACCGGCCGTCCAATGTCGATCAGCCGGAGCAACTCGCGAATATCCTGACCGCACTCGACGAGATCAGCCAGCAGGCACAGATTGTCTTCCCCGTCCACCCGCGCACTCGAGCACGTATGGCGGACGCCGGATTCGAGTCGTCGTCGCGAATCTTGCTAACCGAACCGTGTGGGTACCTGAACTTTCTTGCCCTTCAGAAGCACGCCCAGGCAGTGATCACCGACTCCGGTGGCATCCAAGAAGAGACAACCGTCTTGAATGTTCCCTGCCTGACTGTTCGAGAGAATACAGAACGACCGATTACGGTCGAGGTCGGCACCAACATCGTGGTCGGCAACGATTTCGATCGTCTGCAGAAAGAGGTCAACTCCGCTCTCACAGGAGACTTCAAGGCGGGCCACATTCCTCCGCTGTGGGACGGGCGAGCCGCCGAGCGGTTGGCGGCCTTCGTCGTGGCAAATGTAGCAACGGAGTCGGAAGCTTGTCAGTTGGTCGCGTAAGGACAGGCTGACGACCGGCCAAACCGGCGCCGGGCTTCGCACAGCATTCATTGCGAGCCAGTCACCCTCCAGCGATCCCCAACCATCGGAATCCTTCGCCGTGCGAATCCTCTACGTTTCACAGTACTTCCCGCCTGAAATGGGAGCGCCCGCCGCTCGCGTGCATGCGTTGTCCCGCGAATGGGTGCGCCAGGGCCACGAAGTGACGGTCTTAACCGGATTCGCGCAACATCCCGTTGGCGTTAAAGCCCCGCAAGATCGCGGCAAGCTCACTCGCCGAGAGGAGGTGGACGGCATTGACGTCGTGCGTTCCTACATTTACGCCGCTCCGAATCAAGGGATCGTCCGTCGGATGCTCTCCTATGCCTCGTTTATGGTCTCCGCCTTGCTGATTGGCAGTCTGCGGGCGCGTCGCCCCGACGTGGTCATCGCCACTTCGCCACAACTCCTTTGTGGATGCGCTGGGTACCTGCTCGCCAAACGGTTTCGGGTGCCGTTCGTATTTGAAGTTCGCGATCTGTGGCCGGAGTCGATTCTGGCTGTCGATGCGATGAAGGAGAATCGTCTGATTCGCGTGCTCAAAGCAACTTCTCGATTTCTCTACTATCGCAGCGATCGGGTTGTCACCGTCGGACATGGATATCGCCGCGCCATTCAACGATCGTATGGTGTGCCCGATGAGCAATTCGACGTCATCCCGAACGGTCTGGATACCAGCTTGTTCACTCCTTCGACGAAGAACAACGAGATCCGTGAGAGGTTGGGTTGGCAGGATCGATTCGTCGCTATGTATATCGGAACGCACGGTATGGCGCACGCGCTCCATCGAGTCTTAGAAACCGCCAAGATTCTTCGCGATCGGCCCGACATCCTGTTCGTCTTCATCGGCGAAGGAGCCGAGAAGCAGAAACTCAAGCAACTCGCCGCCGACTGGCAACTCGAGAACGTTCAATTCCTGGACCAGCAACCACGTGAAGAGATTTCCAAATTCTATTCGGCTTGCGATATCGGACTGGTTTGCCTCCGCGATACGGACCTCTTCCAAGAAGTCCTACCGTCCAAAATTTTTGAATACTTGGGGATGGAACGCCCCGTGCTGGTAAGTGTCAAGGGAGACGCTCGCGAGCTGATTGAATCGGCCGGGGCAGGGGAGTTTGTACCTCCCGAACAGCCCGTTGCTCTGGCCGAAGCGATCCTTCGCTATGCCAACCAGCCCGACAAATTGGAGGCCATGGGGCGATCGGGACGCGACTATGTAACCCGCTACTTTGATCGTCGTGTGTTGGCGACAAAGTACGTCGAGGACGTGCTCGAACCACTCCACTCGGGTACCGATCGTTCTCAACAGTCGAGCTGGCGGAGCGACGATTCGTCTGGCCAGGACGCCGATATCGCGATTCAAAAGGACCGCCAGGCGGCGTAATTCTCAAACTCTCTAAATGCCCTGTGGCGATCCTGCTCATTTCTCCGGAATCTCATTTCCGCGCGAATGAGACTCTCAGAGACACTCCCAAGCCCTGATTCCTTGGGGACGATATCTCTGGCTCAGATCCCCGCCCAACGGCTGGCTCCGCCTTCCCACGGGGTGAACTGTCTACGTTGCCTTTAGGCAACATTCTGGCCAGCGAGGGTTGTTCTAAAGCCTCGCTATACGATGGCCCGTTGCCCCATGGCAACAAGCATGTCACCCCCTGGCATCGCCCAGCGGCCAAGTTGCTAGCACTCGCTTGCAGTGACCACCTCTCTGTAGTTCTTGACATATAGTTTCGGTGGGTCGGGAGAGACAGATCTCCCGGCCAACCAAATCAACAGAAGCCGCGATTCCGCAGCCAGACCACTCAGATTGACAACCATCGACCTGGACCGGAAACGGAACAGGCCGAGCTCGGGGCCAGACAGCCAGTATGCCATTCCCTGCTCAGCGTTTAGGGCGCCATCGCTCTTCTCAAATTGAATCTCTCGAGTCTCGACTCGTGATGGCAGGCCAATCGGTTGCCGACTTCACGCTGGATAGTTCGATCGAGCGGATCGCCGATCATGTCGATCCGGGAATCGATCAGTCACTGGCCAACGCCCACGATCAATCAGGACTCACCGCGGCCAGAAACGCCTATGGCTTCACCGGCGCCGGACAGACGGTGGCCGTCATCGACACCGGGATCGCCTACGACCATTTCGCTCTGGGTGGCGGTTATGGCGAGGAATACCAAGTTGTCGGTGGCTGGGACTTCGCCGAGAATGACGCCAACCCCTACGACGACGGCTACATGGGTTCGCACGGCACGCACGTTGCCGGAATTGTCGGAAGCCAACACAGCGTTCACACGGGTGTCGCCCCGGGTGTCGACCTGGTCGCCCTCCGAGTATTTGACGATAACGGTTCTGGCTACTTTAACTGGGTCGAGGACGCGCTCGACTGGGTTCACGCGAACCGCAACGCCTTCGACAACCCGATTACCACGGTTAACCTCTCGCTGGGCGCCGAATGGAACGCGGATACGCTTCCAAACTGGGCCAATCTGGAAGATGAATTTGCACAATTGGAAGCCGATGGCATCTTCATTGCCGTGGCCGCCGGCAATTCGTTTACCAGCTACTACGAAGCGGGGCTGAGTTACCCGGCCGTTAGTGAGTACGTCGTTCCGGTCAGTTCGGTCGACGATGCGGGCAAACTCAGCTCTTTCAGCCAGCGACACCAGCGGGCCATCGCCGCTCCGGGTCAGGGCATCGCCAGTACCGTGCCCGACTATGTGGGCAACTTCAACGGCCAGACGGATGACTTCGCCACGTTCTCCGGCACGAGTATGGCATCCCCTTATGTCGCCGGTTCGAGTGTGTTGTTGCGTCAGGCTTACGAATTCACAGGGCAGACGAGCGTCACCCAAGACCAGATCTACGATCTGATGATGTCCACGGCCGATTCGGTCTGGGATGGACAGACTGGTCAATACTATTCGCGACTTAATCTCGCGGCTGCACTCGATGCCATCATGCCGGAGGACGACTTCGGCTCGACCGTGGCCACCGCCCATGACCTCGGCACGCTGGCTGACGCCGATGCGGACTCGCTCGCAGGTATCCTTGGGCGACTTGACGACGTGGATTACTTCAGCTTTACGGCGAGTGCCACCGGAACCGTCCACTTCGACACGACTTCCAGCGACGGAACGACCGACTGGGCACTACCGGGTCAACTCTCGCAGGCCACGATCGATGGGACTGGTGGGTTGTCTTTTGAAGTAATCGCCGGGCAGTCTTACACCGTGGGCGTCGAGTCGGCTGATGGACTGGCCCACTTCGATCTCAGCTACGAACTCGAAGCGGCCGCCATCGACTGGGGAACCATCGAATTCGAACAATTCTCGGACCAGAGTCTGGCCGGCGATTCCTGGTTTGCGATTCAGGCGAGCCGAGACGGAATTCTCACGGTCGAGGCCTTCTTCGCCCATGCGGGCGGAGACGTTGACCTGGCCCTGTACGATTCGGATGGAAATCTGCTGGCCACGAGTTCGAGCCTGAGCGATAACGAGCGACTTGATATCGATGCGACCGCGGGCGACTCGTTCCTGCTGAAGGTCACCGGCGGCAACGCGAACGTTGATTTTCGCCTGACGAACCTGGTGCAAATCACGGGCGATACGGTGACGGTGCACGGCACCTCGGGAGACGACACGGTCACCTTCGCGGCCGGCGATGTTCAGACGATAACGGTGAACGCCGTTCGCTACGAGTTTTCCGCGGATACGATCTCTCACTTTGATATCCAAAGTGGTGATGGAGTCGACCGTGTCGCACTGGTCGGCTCCGCTGGCGATGACACCGCGGTACTCCGAGTCGGCAGCGCCACGTTGACCGACGGCGTCTACTTCGTCAGTGTCGCCGGAGCGGAACAGATCGCCGTCGATGGTGGCGGCGGAGGACATGACGTCGCGACGTTTCACGATTCGCAAGGCACCGACACTCTGCGAGCCTACTCGGACCGTGGTTATCTAGAAGGCGACGGATACATTAACTCGCAGACAGGATTTGATCGCACTTACGCCTATTCATCGGCTGGCTTCGACACGGCCTATTTCTATGGCACCGAGGGCAACGACACTCTGCGAGCCTACGAGAAACGGGGCTCCCTCGAAGGCGACGGATACTACAATTTTCAGTCGGGTTTCTACCGCATTTATGCCCGCGCATCGACCGGTTTCGACACGGCCTACTTCTACGATTCTCTCGGCGATGACACCCTATTCGCCACCTCGACGCGGGCCTGGCTCCGAGGCGGTGGATTCTTCAACTATCAATCGGGATTCGATCGAACCTACGCTCGCTCGCTGTCGGGCAATGACACGGCAATCATGCAAGATTCCGCCGGAGACGACACCTTCTTCGCCAGATCGAATCGGAGTTGGATGCAAGGCGGTGGCTTCTGCGTTCACCAAACAGGCTTCGATCAGACATTTGCCTATGCGACCGCTGGAGGGAACGACACAGCCCATCTGTTCGACGTCAGCGACGACGATGCGGTTTATGGACGGAACAGTTATCTCGACTGGCAACAAGAAGAAATCGGTCGCACGCTGCAAGGGTTCGACAACCTCTATGCCTACCTCGCGCCCGGAGATTCCGGCGATGACGACGTCGAATCGGTCGACTATCTATTTACCCGACTGGGATCTTGAACAACGCTCGGAGACAGCGTCAAGGCAGCGCAGGCACCTCGCATCGGGACTAGGCCGCTCGCTTGAGTCCGCCGGTCCCCAATAGCCTCTCAGGAACTTCCTGCGATTCTCGTGACAAGGTCTCGATTGTGATGGTCGGCTGTTCGCTCATCGCGCTGGACCAGTACTTTTCGACCGGTTTGAGAACGTCGACCAGCTGCAAGAGCGTCCATTGGCCAGTCACCTCAGCCGCGGCACTCGTGACTGTAACCTCGCAGAACTTGCCCTCGGGAGTGGCATGGTTCGCCGTGAACGTCCAACCCCTCTTCGCCGCGTTATCACTATCGGGTTGTCGCCAGGTATATTTTCGACCAGAAGCACTGTCAGAACCGACAATCACTTCCAAAGAGGATGCACCACTGTTCGCCGCTTCTTCCCGAAGCAACTTCCAACATTCACTGAACGGAATCGCGGACAGATCGGTCGATCGCATGGCCCGCAACGAGCTCTTCGCTCCCAGCAGCCGGTTGCCCAGTCGCGTCAATAACGACGCGATCGACATTTTGATGAGCGCTAGCTCATGGTGCCCGATATACTGCTGGCGAACCGCGAACGCCACAATGGTAATGCCCGTGATCCAAGCGATCACTTCACTCCTCAGATAGACCGCGGTGGCGGCCGCGGCGCCTGTCGTCAGGCAAAGCACGCCAATGATTCGCAGCGCCTGCCAGTTGGAAAGACCTCGGTCGAGAAGGCGGTGGTGAAGATGCCCTCGGTCGGCCGCATCGAAGCGGCGGCCCGTAAGCCAACGCCTGACGATGGCCAGGGCCGTATCGAGCATGGGGATGGTCATTACGAGAGCGGGAACCGCGATCGACAGCGTGGCGGTCGTTTTTTGTGTTCCCTGAATCGCGAGTACACCAAGCACCAGACCGATCACCATGCTTCCAGAGTCGCCCAAGTAAATGCTCGCCGGGGGCAGATTATAGATCAAGAAGGCCAGCAAGGCCCCGACCAGCGCGCTAGCAACAATCGTAGCGCTGTCGTTGTTGTTGCCATAGGCAATGAGCGCCAACATGATCGCCGAGGAGATCCCCACGGTGGAGGCCAGCCCATCCATACCGTCCAATAGATTCAGTGCGTTAATGCAAGCGACCAGCCAGAGAACCGTCAACGGCATGCCGACCCAGCCCAATTCGAGCGGTAGGCCGAACAACGTGATCTTCTCAACATAGAAGCCTGCCAAGACGATCGGCACAACTGCCGTACATTGGAGCAGCAGCTTGAATCGCGGTTTCAGATCCAAGCTATCGTCGACACAACCAACAAGGCAAACAAATCCGGCCGCCACCGCCAACACCAAGGCAAACGACGACTCCGGTCCGACCAAGTTCCGGTTGCTGGCATACGCTCCCGCAACAAACAGCCCAACCAGAAAAGCGACATAGACCGCGACGCCACCCCACAGAGGCACCGGAGCCGCGTGTAATTTTCTTTTTCCATCCGGTCGATCAACCGCTCCACATCGACGCGCCGCTAAGCGAGCGAATGGAGTTAAGATACATCCGCTAAGCAGGGCACATCCGAATGTTAACGCCATGAAGAACATCAGCCCCGAGCCTCCCGATTAGGAACGTTATTCGATCGCTTGGCGTTTCGCACCCGGCCGATGGTGGCTTGTTCAAGAAGTCGCTTCACTTGTGGATTTTCGGGCTCTCTCTGAACGCACCAACGCAGGTGATCTTCGGCTTCCGCGAATTGTTCGAGTTTCACGAGGTCCTCTCCCAAAGCCAGTCGGACTTGTCGGTCCGTCGGCAGTGTCTCAATCGCCTTCCGACTGTATTTGAGTGCCTCTTCCCGACGCCCGGCCTTGGCGTGTAGCTCGCGCAAGATAATCCAACGGCGGCCAACCTCTTTTCCACGATAGCGCTCTATGTCACGTTCCGTCGCCGCGACGAAATAATCGCAAAATCGGTCGATTTGTTCCGGAGTACTGGTCGCGCGAAACTGATCGTAGAGATATTCCCAGTCCGACAAGTCCGGCTCGAAGACCTTGAGGAAGAACTCGACGGGAACATCTCGCGAGAGCAAACTGGCGAGTTGCGTCTTGTACCTGCCTCCTTGGTGATAACATTTTCGCCAGTAGACGATGGCGGCGTCCCAGTCGGTCGACAGCATGGCGTTTTTGCCGGCGGCGAACAGAACGTTCTCGTTGTGCGGGCGAACTTGCAGTGCCTGGGCTACCAACGTCGCCTTCGTGTCACGATTACCGCCATCGAGGAAGCACAAGTCGGCCAAGTAGAGATAGCCTTCGCCCTGCAGCGGGCCGAGAGCCAACCCACAACGGACATGCCACAGCGATCGATCGAGGTTCTTTCGATTGGGCCCAATCGCCCGATCAAGCCAATCGACCAGGGCCTGTCGCGACGAAAACTTCGAGGCGATGGCCGCATTCCCAATCTGGCTGAGACTCATCGCGTTCTCGGAGGCCAACTGTTGATGTTCAAAGCGGCGTAGGTAAAGACCCGCCAAGCGGACATGGGCTCGCGCGTTGCTGGGATCGTATCTTAAGACATCCTGCAGGTGACCGATCATGGCATCGGTGCGTCCCACAAAGACTTCATCAGCGTTCGCTTCGACATCGATCGCTTGGCGCTGATCGGCTTTCGCTCCCGCCGCCGAAACACGCAAGTATCGGTCCCAATGCGGGGCTGCAATCGCGGGTCCAACTCGATTCGAGATCATCCAGCAGCCGGCCAACGTCACGACCAAGAGAGAGACGACCGCCATACTACGGGACATGGTCGAAGAAGGATCGGTCCCCGTGGCTTGCTGCCGTGAAAACTGGAACATTCTCAACAGACAGGCAACGAGCAACAATGTCACCGACATACAAGCCGGTATATACCAGACAAAGTCCACGAAAGAATGCGCGAGGCTGGCCATGAGTCCCGCCGTGACCGCTCCACAACAGGCGAGAGTGGCGGTTGAGGTACTTTTGCTTCGACTCCTCCGATCATCTTCGTCACGACGAAAGAACAGCCGAAATGACCAATAACCGACGAGAGCCATGACGATCAGCATCAACGTCAGCCCAACAATTCCGGCCTCACTGGCGATCTGCAGATATCCGTTTTCGGCATGCGTGAACTCAAGCGGAAACCACTGCTCCAGGTACATCGTGTAAAAGTCGCGGTGGCTGCCAAGACCAGTCCCCAACAGGGGAAAATCCTGAAAGGCTTCAAGATTGGCCCACCAGAGCAAACGGCGAGTTTGCTTGCCATCGAGCTCATCCAAGGAACCGGCCACCAGGTCATCAAGTCGTCCGCCGACCTTATCTTGGCCATGGATGAATAATGCACCGGCCAGCATGCCGACGACCAAGACTCCCCAGGCCAGATGCTTGAATTGCAGCAGCGACGATTTCACCAGAAAGATCCCGCCGACGAGCACCGCGATCCCCATGGCCAACGCCCCGCCTCTCGACAGCGACATCAGGCCAGCGAAGAGGACACATCCCAGAGCAATCACCAGAACGGCGGCTGGGGCGACTTCGAGCGAAGTCTTCCGCTCCTTTCCCGCGAAGCCTTTCTTTCCGGACGATGTTCGTTTCGAGAGAGTGGATGAGGTCCACCACAGCAAGGGACCGATGCCAAGCGCCAAGAAGTGGGTGAAGTGATTTCTATTGATAAAGCTGCCTAAGACATACTTGTCGATCTTGCGAAACGGATGTTCATAAACCCACATGAATTTGCCGTTGCCGGCCAGATACTGGGCCAGTCCCACAACGGCCATCAACACGGCGGCTCCGGCGATCCAACGCAAGATGCGCTGAACATCTCGAATCGATTCGATCCGTTGCACGAGGACCAGGAAGAACAGGCCGTACGAGAGACACATCACAAAACTGCCAAGCGTCGCCGTGGGCGTCAAACTGAATCGACTCCACGTCGTGATATGAGGTGAGGCCGCGGCCGCTTCCGACGTTAGGATTTCCGGAACCTGAGGGGACGCCCCCGCCACAATCGAAGACGACCAAGGGATGAACTGCACCAGGCATAACAACACGGCCGCCAGCAGAATCCACTCGGCGACCGACGATACCCAACGACGACTCGGCAGCAGACATTGCCTCGCCGACCAGGCGATAGCCATCACCACGGTCAGAATGACGAACACCAGTTGGCCGAGCGGATGTCTCCCACCCATGAAATACGGTGCGAGAAACAGAACTCCGAGCAAGGCCCCGTCAACAACCCACAACAGAATTGCGGCCCATTTTGTCCCACCAGCAGAGGCCGACAGCATCTGCCCCGCAGGCTGAACCGGGCGTCCTCCGTCTGGCTGACCGTATGCTGCTGCGTATTCTGACATCGCTAACGAGTCCTGGGACGCTGCTTACGTTACTTGCCGATCAAACAAATCAGGCGACCTTGCGCGGGACAATCGCTGCCGGATCGCCCTGCGCTGCTGGTGGGTACTGCGCCGCCGGGTGGGGAACGGAAGCTGGTGGAGGAATCATGGGCGCGCCCTCTGTCATCTCTTCGGCCGCTGCTTGGCGCTCCACGTCCGATTCGCCGTATTGATAGGAGTAGGAGTATCCATATCCGTAGCCATAACCCTTGGTTTTTTCCGCGTCGATGCGATTGGCAACAACTCCCAACACATTGACCTTCATGGCGTGAAGGCTCTCGAAGGCTCGTGTCACGATTCGGCGGTGATTCTTGTCGGGATTGATGACCAGGACCACGCCATCCGACATGCGCCCGAGCAACATCACGTCGCTGGCGGCCAGTACCGGCGGACTATCGATGAGGATCTGATCGTAGTGCGTCTCGGCCCACGCCAGCAGATCGCCCAACTGTTGACTGGTAAGAAGTTCCGCGGGATCGGGTCGGCGCGGACCCGAAGGCAAGATATCCAGGCCTTCCTGAGCTAGACCTCGCACATGCTTTCGCGCGAACTCGGCCACGTCTTCCTCGGTTCTTAAGATATCCGACAAGCCTTGCTCTTTCTTCATCGCAAACAGATTCGTCAGGCCGGGCCGTCTGAGATCGGCATCGATCATGAGAACCTTCTTGCCTGACTGGGCGATCGAGACGCCAAGATTGGCCAACATCGTCGTCTTCCCGTCGCCTGGCTCGGCGCTGGAGACGACCAGCTGCCTAGTTTCGTCGGCGTTGAAGGATAGCGCGGTGCGAAGAGTACGGAACGCCTCGGTCTCCGGTGCGTTTGGAGAGACGAAAGCCTGCACGGCTTCCAATCCATGATCGGCGGGCGATTCGAGCTGCGCCACCATGGCCAGGGTCGGAACTCCCAGCCGCATCGTCACATCATCGGGAGACCGAAATCGGTCGTCCAAAGCATCCTGAATGAAGATAATCAAACCGCCCGAGAAGAGCCCCAGAAACAAACAGCCAACGGCAACGAGGAAGAATCGAGGCGAGACCGGCGCCCCCGACGCGATGGCGTCCTTGGTGACGGTCGCTCGAATATCTCCTTGCTGTTGTTTGAGATCGACGCTGGCGATGCGATCGATTAGCACGTTGTGAAGGTTTCGCATTCGCTCCACCTCGTGCTCCAAGTTTTCGATCGCCGAGAGCGCGCCGTTGAGTTGAACCGCCTCGGCTTGAGCTTGCAGAAACGCGGTGCGAATATTGTTTTCCTGTTGCTGCGCGTTCGCCAGTGCTTGCTCCATCATATGCGTCAGCATCGGGCCCAACTGTGTGTTTTGCAGTTTCGACAACTGATCCTGGATCTTCACCGCGTATTCACGCAGATATCGTTCCCGCATCTGGATGCGGACAATAACCTCCTGCAAACGCGGGTGGTTGCGGCCATATTGTCTACTCAGCGAGTCGGCTTCAGAGCGGTCTTTGAGGAGATCGCGTTCCAGTTCTGCCTGAGCACGAACGTCTCGGTCACTGAGCCCCAGACCGGCCAACAGAACCGCGCGCCCGACCGTTTCTTCAACCGCCATCAAGTGCTGCTGCAGGTTGGCGCCGTTGCGAATCGCCGCCTGAATTGCCGTCAGGGCACCTTGATACTTTCGGCGGATCTCTTCGGCCTCGGCGAGAGCGACCGTAAATTGGTGCAATCTCTGGATCGCATGATGCGTTACCTTTCCCTCATCATTGAGACCGATGCCGATATCCCCGGATTTCTGTCGGGCAGCCAGCAGCTCCTGCTCCTTTTTCTCAAGGTTGATTGCCAGCTCATCCCTTTCCTTCTTCAACACATTGGTGATCTGAATTGCCGTACTCTCGTGAGTTCGATCGACGAATTTGAAGTAAGAATCAAGCAGAGCGTTGACAACGGCCACGGCCGCTTCCGGATCCTTGGAACGATAATGGACGCGAATAATATTCGTCTTACGTACGGTGTTCAGGGTGAGATTCCGCGACAGCACTCCGACCCGCCCTTTTTCGCTGACACCTTCAAAGTCGATCCGATAGGCCGGCGGCACGGCGTCGTACACTTCGCGAAGTACAACCGCGCTTCTCAAGAGCTGCTCATAGGTGGGCATGTAGTCATGGCTTGCCCCGTCGACGCCCATCGAGGGAGACGCCGCGTCATTGCCGTTTTGCAAGATTAAGATCTCGGCACTCGCCTGGTAGTAGCGTGTGGCCGTCGCGTAGTAGAGCCCACCGAGAAGCGAGACAACCAGCAAGGCAATCACGATCACGTTGATACGATATCGCACGACGCGGAGAAATTGCGTCACACGATTGATCAAGTGCGAAACGGACTGATCGACCGTCGCCTCATCCAGCTCACTCAGCTCGACTCCCGTCGTCATGGACAGCAACCTACCTTCTATGCCTAGAATACTGGTACGGCCGCCGAGAGACCGAACCGAATGAAGCTCTTTACCGCGTCCAGCATCACGGTAGCCGGAGTCTGCTCAACGCTCACGATATCCCCGGGCGCCAACAGTAGGTTTTCCTGCCCATTAATCTTGGCCTCACGAAGACTAACCTGCACGACGACCGGCTCTGCCCGGCCGGGAACGCGACGAATCACGTAGATCTTGTCGGCGACGGAAGAATTGATACCCCCGGCCATGGCCAGAGCATCCAACACATGCACTTCCTGATTCACCGGCATTTCATATTGATTTGGCTTTGCCACCAACCCCATCACATGCAGCGGTTTCGGATCGCGTTTCAGTACCATCACAACATCACCGTCGCCGACCTGCACTCCGCCCTGACCAGAATGCGCGGCCGCGACCAGGTCGATGCGCACGCTTTGCGGTGGCCGAAACTGCGGGCCCGAGACAAATGAGGCGGGCTGCGCCCCCGGAACTTGAGCCTCGCGAGGCGAATGCGAACGATCGTAGCCATGCGGTTGAACCCGCTGCGCTGGACGACGGACTTCCACCATCACGCCTGCCTCCTCGCTCAGCCCACCAGCAGCGACGATGGCCGCCAGCAAGTCACTCGATCCACGCGACAGCTCGTACACACCCGGCACGGTGACGGCGCCCACGACGGTCACCTTATTCACGCGTTTTCTCTTCATGAGCACCGTGACGAAGGGAGCTCGATAGACATCGCGAGCCACGGCGGCCGCTCCGATGGCCTGCTCAGCCCCTTCGAGTTCCAGTCCGGCCAGAGCAACCTTTCCGACCAACGGCACATTGGCCGCCCCGTCGTCCGCGACACGAATCGGTGCCGTGTACGTTCCTTGATCTGAGTAGCCGGATCCGATCGTGACATCGAGAACGTCACCCGGAGCGATGAGCTCATTACTTTCGGAGTAACTCGCCAAGCGAGATAGGTCGACCGTCTGCGCATTGCGAACCGGCGGCGCCACAAACTGTGGCGGAAGATTCTTGGCCGTCATGACCCCACTCGAACAGCCAAGACTGCCAACCACCAATAGCGCAGAGCAACTGGCGAGGAATCGAATTGCTCTAACTCTTCCTGGGCTGCTTGGCATATCTATCTTTGACGTACTCAGGTACTCAAGTCGAATGGCAATGGGGACGGGAGCCGGGCAAAAAACTGTTGAGTTGTGACAGAACGACTGCTATCACGACGATCGATATGTGAATTCGATAAAGGACTTCTTGCCCTGAAGATAGGCGCACGAATTGTCCGCAGAAATGTTGGTTGGTAAGTAGCAATTGCGGGAAAATCGGTCAACGCCACTTGATCGTTTGAGCAACAAATTGCTGAACTTGTCTGCTCAAGCGGACTCGATCTCTACGCAGCCATAGACGCTAGCACTAGCTAGCCGATCGGCGCTGATTCAGAACCACCACGGGTGCCGCGGCGGCCCCACCCATCAGAGCAGCGGAGATAACGCTCTGCTTGGAAAACCAAGGCGTCCATCGATGTTGTCCACGCACCAACGATTTCGTGGTCACGATCAAGAGCCCATCGCGTGAAGAAGGAGGCGCCGTCGACCATGTCCACAGACGATAGACTCCACGATGCCCCGCACAGCCGATTTCGTAGACACCGCCTCGCAGTCCCTGAAACGAGAACCGCCCCGCCTGACTGGTTGCTAGCTCGGCAATTTTTCGTCCGTCCCGCCAGATAGCCACGGGCTCTTCCGCCATCGGAACGCCGTCTCTGCCAACCACAAGTCCATCCAGCACGCCACGGTGGTCGAGTCTAAGATCCAGAATCTCCTCAGGCTGTAGATCGATCTGCGAAAAGCCAGACCGCCGCGACGGCTTTCCCTCGGCCTCGCGATCAATATCCGAATCGGCCGCCAGCAACGACCCTGGACTGTCCGCGAGCAGCAGAAGCAGTGCCGCGAACAAGAGCGTCCTTAGAATGGAATTCTTCATCGGCTCGTCCCGATACGGCTTCACGGCTGCTACCACGACAGGCCGTCGATTAACTTCCAGAATCACGACCCGCGGCCACTGCCACAGGCACCGCCACGGCAATCGCCACGATCCCGGCCATCACAAACGGATCTGCCAGCCAAACTTTGAGCGGAGCGCTCTGGGCGGCGAATATCTCCTTGTCGGAGACAACCATCACGGAACGATGAGCGGTTGGCGGGGCGGTGTTGGCTGTCCAAAGCCGAAAGACTCCCGTCCCGTCTTTGACGTGGACTCGATACATTCCGCCCTTGAGAGCCGAGACCCTGAAGATTCCGTCTTTATCCGAGCGTGTTGTTGCGATCAGCTGTCGGTCATTCCCGATCGCCACCGTGGCATTCGCCAACGGCAGGCCACGACCATCGACAACGATACCGGAGAGCGACCCGCCCTCGCCAAGTTCAACATCCGCGACCTGCGTAACGGGCTGTACGGTGGCAGTCTTGGGTGGACCGGCTGCCAATGCGATGTGGTTGCCCAGCATCAGACTCATGACAGTCACGACCCAAACGGCCACCCGAAAACACTTCACACAATTCATGGATACGGCTCCTGCCAGAGGCCATCGTGGCCTGCTTCATTCCAATATGCGTCGCTAAACACAACAGGAAAATGCAAACTTGTTTCTCACGGCCATCGCGTGATACCTGTCGATTTCTCGTCGAGACTGTTTGTCTCTATGCTGAAGACTCCAGCGATCATCACCCACTCTGATTCAGAGGAGGGCCCCGCGACGAAGAGGAGTCGCTCGAACGTCGAGAATCCGATAGCCCGAGTTGGGCGGGAGAGTAGCCGAAAGAGCCGGCAGCGTGAAGAGCAAAGTGGCAGGGAGAGAATCTAGCCTGAAAAGCAAGTGCCGAGCCCCCATTTCGGAGAGCGACAGCAACGCCAGCTCAGTCAGTCCTAGCAGGCAGGAAAGAGCCGCTGAGTCGAGGGACGTTCGAGGCGCCCTTCATCAGGCCAAGAGCGAGTTCCTCAGCGAGCATCCCTGGAATAGCTGGAATGCTGTACGGGAATGCTGGGATAGAGAGCCGAATCAGGGACAAGAGACAAGGTAGAAATCGACCAGTCGTGGCCAAGTGTCGAATCACGTCCAACCACAGGAAGGCAATGACGCCGGACTCTGTTGGCCTAACTCGCCTCGTTGTCGTGTAGAGCGATCGGCAAGATAATGGCGCCAACGATCGTGGCACCGATAATTACCGGTTTCTTGATCCAGGATTCTGGACAGCCCAGGTTACCACGAACGATTGATTTGTCGTTGTAGACCATGGCAATGTCTTGAGCCGATGGGGGACTCGTGTTGGGAGCCCACAGACGAAAGTGGCCACCACCTTGTTCACTGGCGACAGCATACAGCCCCCCGCGGAGCCCTTCTATGCGAAATTCGCCATTGCTATCGGTCTTCGTGGCGGCGACTTGCTCACCATCGCGGTACGCGGCGATAGCCGTATCCGCTACCGGATCACCTTGTGAATCAAGGAGTTTGCCTCGCAGACTTCCGTTCTTAGCGAGCGAAATATCGATCGGCTTCAGGCTCTTTTCCGTCGATGCCGGCTCCGTCGCTTTGTCCACTTTCGTCGCTGCGGCCAGCTCGTTTGCCAACAGCTGGTTGGGAACCACCGTTGCAAAGGCCGTCAGTGCGACCGCGAACAATTTCAAAAGGCGTGAATGCTTCATTCTCATATCCCCCAAAATCGCACGGCACACTCGAAGCTCTTGTTGACGTCAAGCTCCGCACGGTATTCGACCTAAACCAAGAATTAATGAACGACGGCGTTTAGCTCCCGGAATCGTTACTGGCAGCGATGGGAATCGCGATCGCCGCGGTAATCAGCGCGGCGCTAATCCAGGGATTGGAGACAAACGACCAAAACCCGCCTTGGCCACAGGGCCCACAGGCGCCGTATTGAGCGCGGACAACAGGATCCGCGGATACGGTCAGGGCCACACCTTGATTGGCTCCTGGCGGCGATGTGTTAGGAGCCCAAAGGCGGCAGGTTGATTCACCACCGACCGTCAGGACGTTGTATGTATCACCACGCAAGCCGATGAACTGAAATCGCCCATTTGTATCAGCCGTCGTGCGGGCAATCTCTTGTCCTCGGGCAACAATCATGACCGGCGAATTGCCGACCCCGACTCCTTGGGTGTCTAACACCTGACCATGCAGCACGCCACCCGCGGCCAGCTCGACGTCTCGGACCACGGGAGGAGCACCGACTGAAGGCGATCCTGCCGCAGCTATGGATGCATTCTGCTCAGCAGCCAAAGTCGGCTGGACGAACAGCATTGAGGACAATGCCATAGAGATCATCACGATTTCAACTCGATTCCTACGTTTCATTACGTCACCCAATTGATGCAAATGTAGAAGAGATTTGTGATTGGCTATCGGACGGGAATTCGTCCGCCACTTCATGTTCTAGTTGCCGGCGACTCTCCCCTCGGACTTCGCTCGCAGTGCTTGCTCTACGATGGCAAGGGACCCGCAAACGAGTAGCGCCAGTCTGCAAACTTATCGGCCAAACGCATCTCTTACTTAGACAATAAAACCGAAATAATCGGTAATCTTCCCAGCGCCTCCGCCACTCACCACAACTCCCCCATCTTTCCAGCAACAGGTCGTTGGGGTATGCGCGCACGAAAAAACCCTCCCCGCCCGCGAATTGCGAGCCAGGAGGGTTGTTGATTTACAATTGAAGGTTTTAAGCGAGCTCAGTCAGGCGTCAGCCTTACTCGTGGCCGCCGTCCATGATTTCGATGATTCCCCAGGTGAGTCCACCGACGACGAGGGTCGACAGAATCAGCCCCGATCCGCCAACCTGTGCTCGCACGATGTCACCTTGTTGAACGAGCATCGCAGCTGGCTGGGCAACGGGGGGCGCGGTATTGGGGGCCCAGAGTCGATAGGTCGAAGCTTCACCAGCAGCGGAAACCAAGTAGATTCCACCGGGAACCCCCTGGAACGCAAACTCACCCCGCTCATTGGTGACGGTCTCGGCCAAGGGTCGATTCTGTTGCTGAAGGACGACGGGAGTGCCAGCAATGGCCTGCCCATTGGTAGCCACCAACTGACCTCGGAAGAGACCACCTGGCGCTAAGGAAACGTCCTGAATCGTCTGGGGAGCGGCCTGGCTGGGAGGCGCCAGGGGACCAGCCGCAATGGCAGGGGACGAGCCCACGACAGTCGAGACGATGACTGCGCTCACCACGAGATGATTTAATAGGCCGGTTATTCGCATGCCCTTGTTACTCCTCGATTTTTGGGAGGTAAATAAGATCCCAGGTATGAAAGCGCAGGATCTATATGAATAATTGCTCGACAAACATTGCCCACTTGATCGAGGCAATTGCCGGTCGGCCCTCCCACCTTCACAAGCGCAAAGGCTTACCTATTTCACCCACATGTGAGAGACGTGAGAGGAGTCGAGCTGCCAGTTGGGCGCAGAAATGGCAATCCGATAGCCAAGTTGCACGGCTAGCAACAGAGGCTTGTGCTAGCAAGAGATCGCCGGTGCTAGCCAGCCATCTATCACACGGATGGTCGCTCTTACTTGAACCGTTTGAAATGCTCGACCATCGCGCCTTCGGGATCGGCGTAAACGGCGGCCAGCCGTTCACTCATCTTTCCGGGCGGGGCATGCCGGCGAACGTCGGCGATGTAGCGTATCAGCACTTGGCGAGCAGGCTCCGGGCCATGCAACAGGAAATGAACCCAGGCCCAAGCGTAGCGATATTCACTGCGTCCCATGTCCGCCAGTGTGTTCTTGACTTCCAGACGCTTGAGTTCCGGCACCATCCCAAACCGCATGTTCCACTTGATAGCGGAATGGTGAGGGTTACCGGCCGCTCGCTCACTCAGAGGCGTTTCGAAATACTCGGCGAGCCCTTCGTCGAGCCATAGTGGAACCATGGGAAGAGACGCGTGGAGCATGGCGTGCGTACACTCGTGGCGGACGTCAATCTCCAGTTCGCTCGATCGGTAGGCGAGCACGATGCCTGGTCCCGTTCCCTTGTAGAACAGTGCTCGCCGATAAGGAAGATTCGGAAACTGTTGAGCCAGATATTTGCGATAGCTGGCCTGATCCTTAAACAGAAAGACGGCGATGCGTTCTTCGATAGGGGGCAACCGGAGGCGTTCAAGCAGATCGCGCTGGGTCTGAGCCAATTCGTTAAAGAGGGTATCGTAATCCTGCAAGGGGAAATCGGCGTAGCAGATGAACGGTCCAAAGACGCGATGATCGACCCAATCTTCTGCTTCTGCCGTCGATACCACCGATCCACCAAGGCCGAGAACCAGAATGACTACCGCCACATTACCGAAGTGCTGAAGAAACATCCTTTGCATAATATGAGCGAGGAATATCCTCTGGTCCTCTCGAGCGATTTTGACGTCTCTGAAATCAGGCGGCACGTCGACGAAACCAGCCGGAGATGCCTCGTCGCGGTGGCTGGCGAATCTCACAGCGAACCTCGGCCCCTTCGGCCACCGCGTGTGGGTGGTGGCAGCAGAGATCTTCGGCAATTTCACGGGAGGTGAGTTCTTCGGCACGGCGAAACGCTCTGGCCAGTAGCGGCCGGCGCGACTTCGTTCCGTGGGCATCGGTGGAAATGAAATGGACCAGACCTTCGGCCAGCAGCGATTCGGTAAATGCTTGGATATCCGGCCCGAATGTCCCCATCAGACTGCCAGCGGTAACCTGCATGAGACATCCCGCCTCCACCAAAGGTCGTAGCACCTTCGGCTCTCTCAGGATGCCTTGATTCCGCTCGGGGTGCGAAAGGATTCCGACCATGCCGATTCTCTTTAGCGAATTGAGTACAGGCTCTAAAGGGAAATAGAGTTCGTGGGGCAATTCGAGGAGGACATGACGGCGGCGGTCGGCCAACGACACAATCCGCCCCTCCTGCAGGCCCTGCGGCATATCCGATTCGATTCGAACATCCGCTCCGGGAAGAACGCGCAACGGAACCGCATTCTGCTTCAAGAATTCCTGCACCTGAGCGACGGTTCGACGGATCATCTCACCGTCGTTCTGGGCATAGTTACCACATTGATGCGGCGTCGCGATGATCGTCGTGATTCCATCGTCAACCGCCATGCGGGCCATGGCGAGAGTTTCGGCCCAATCTTGCGATCCGTCGTCTACCCCTGGCAACAAATGGCAATGGATGTCGGTGAAGCCAGACATGATCAGCCTCTCTGGACGTTAGCAGGACCCGTCGCGACCGCCAGCGAGGTAAATCCGTCGCCAAACTCAGCGCGACAAACGCCGCAGTCAGACAACACCTCAAGAGTGGAGGTGTCAAACAGGGCGGGAAGCTACAGACCAGATTGGGTCGGCGTCAAGACAACTTTGAGATCGATTGCGAACTAAGCGGCATGTCGACGCAATTCGTCGGTGCCCGTGGCATGAGACGGCTCACGTGGCGTTAGATCGACACTTGCTGGATACACTCTCAGCTCCGGCGTGGCCGAGGGCGGGGTCACCCGTTGTCCAATCGTGCTGAACCACGAGACGTGAAACTTGTGGTAGCAATGGTGGCAACGCAGCGGCACAACGCAGAACGCCTTGAACGCCAGTCGCTTCACGCCTTGGACTTCGCGAATCCATGCTTTTTCAGCCCAACACTTGGGACACTTCATAATCCAACGCCTCACAGTCCTTCTCGAATCGTCGAATTCACACAGCAATCGCTCATGAAGATTACTGTCTTGGCCCCTTAGTCGACACGCGGCCGTGGTAAACTTTAGCGATTTTTTGGAACATGAGGATGAGGCCCTCTGTCTCGGCTGCGGACCGAACCACCCACGTCCGCTAGAGATCGAAAGCAGCGAGCCGATACTGGATAGATGTCGACGAAGTTGACCACCCCCACGCGGGTCTGGTAGCCTCGCAAGCTGCGCGCTTGGCGCTCCCGCCAGCCTCCTCCCCTCCTTTCGGATACGGAACTGCCCCCTTGATGAAGTCCGCGGCGATTGGCCCCATTTCTATCGAACTGCCCCAGCGCATCGAAAACAACGCCTTCCTGCAAGAGGAGTTCCCGAAGTGGGACATGGCCGCGATCGAAGAGCGTACTGGCATCGCGTCTCGTCACATCGCGGAAGAGGGTGAATGCGCATCCGATCTCGCGGTCCGAGCCGCCGAGCGATTGTTTCGCGAACACGACATCGCCCCTGACAGCATTGACTTCTTGTTGCTCTGCACGCAGACACCCGACTATCCACTGCCGACGACCGCTTGCATCGTGCAAGAGCGACTGGGGTTGCCGACTTCGGTCGGGGCACTCGACTTCAATCTGGGATGCAGTGGTTTCGTCTACGGACTCTCGATGGCCCACGGCTTGATTCACGCGGGCTCCGCTCGTCGGATTCTGCTGATCACAGCCGAGACCTATTCCAAGTACATCGATCCGACGGACCGCTCTCTGCGGACCATCTTTGGCGATGCCGCCGCCGCCACGCTTGTTGACGCATCGGAGGTTCCGTCCTTGTCGTCGTTCAAGTTCGGAACCGATGGCAACGGAGCCAACACGCTGATCGTTAATCAGGGCGGGGCGCGACCGGGAGAGTCCGCCATTCAACCCCGACATCGCCACCGCTGGCCCAGCTCGATGTACATGGACGGGCCGGCATTGATTACCTATGCCAGCGATACCTTGCCACCGCTGATGGAAAACGTGCTCGATCACGCTGAACTGACTCGAGCCGATGTCGACCTGTTTCTGTTCCACCAAGCGACAAGAAAGCTGCTGAATCATCTTCGTGATCTCACGGGTCTGGAAGACGAACGCATGCCCATCGAGATGGCACACTGTGGTAATACCGTCTCCTCGACCATCCCGATTTTGATTCAAACGCTCCGCGATCAAGGGCGAATCGAACCTGGCATGCGCAACATGCTGATCGGGTTTGGAGTGGGACTTTCGTGGGCCGGCTGCATGTGGACAGAGACCTGGAGTCCCCGTTAAGAGTCGCCAACGGATCTCGAGCTTCTTTTGCCAACGATCATGCCCTAGCGAACGCCTACATTTCCAACGGGAAATCGCTCAACAGCCGGACCCCATCGGCCGTCACCTGGTAATCGTTCTCGACTCGAATTCCGGCCTGTAGCTCCTCGGCGTACAAACCGGGCTCGATGGCAAACACATCGCCTGCTTCGAAGTGTTCATCCCAATTCGGATTAGGATGGGGTCCTTCGTGTGGCGACAGGCCGATTCCATGCCCTAGGTGATGGTTGAATTTCCAGGGCAGGCATTCATCTAGAATGGCCTTCGCCTCCTCAAATAACTCCCGGCAACTCTTGCCCGGTCGCACCGAGTTCTCCACGAGCGGAAAGATCTTGGTGCATTGCTTCCAGGCACGAATCTGTTCCTCGGTCGGATTACCGCCGACAGCCAGCGTGCGAGCGTTGTCGGCAAAGTAACCTCGAAACGCCGGGCCAAGGTCAAGAATATAGAGTTCACCCGCTTGAGCTTGTCGGTCGCGTGGCGGACCTCCTCGGGCAGCGCATGCGTAGTCGTTGCCTGTGCCGGTCAATGGCTCCCCTAACTCGCGAACCGCGATCGATTGCAATTCATTGAAGACGTCCAACTCATTGACGCCGGGCGCGATCATCTCGCGAGCCTTCTCGTACATCTTCCCCGTGGCGTTAATGGCCTTCTGGATACGCGCCAGTTCGTCGGGATCCTTGCGACGACGAAATCGATAGAGCGCCGGCTCGATGTCGACGAGTTCCGTCGACAAGGTTTCGGAAAGGTGGTGGGGGAACGTTGGAAACTCACAACCAATTCGACTGGCGGCTCCGGTCGCTTGAATGACCGGCAACATCGCTTCGCTACACTTCTCGGCTTGATCGTTGCGCATCGTCGAAAGCGACTTGGCCTCGAAGACGACGATCTCGTCGGCCGCCGCGATGGGGGGGGCTTTGCCCGGCGCGAACAACGTTAAGTGGCCGTCCGCGGTTAATAGCGCGGCGGAAAAGAGTGCATCGCGAAATCGAGGACCCGAGAGCCATTGAACGTGCTCGGTCTGTGTGACCACCGCTACAGGGATGTCTGAATCATGCATGTACTTGAGCAACCGTTGCTGACGGCCACGACACGCCTCGATCTGAATTTCGAATGGATCCATCGTGAAATCTCTCTCCTTCATGAATGCGCCAGCAGATTGGGCAGCCAGGGCCTTATCTCAATTTGAGAATCCCAATCTCGTTTTGAGCCATATCCGGCTTAAATCCACGCATATAGATGCGTCCTCTCGGCGGAAATATTATATCGCAAGCCCTTACTATAAAACACCTTAAAGAATTCCATAAGCACTCATTCCAACTCTGGCATCACCTTTGCGTTAATAGCCTGCCGTCCGGCGGGAGGAGAGGCAAGACCGCCGGGCAATGACTAATCCGTGTTCATACCTATTTTTCTTCGTCTCGGACAAGCGAACTGAGGGAAAGGATCGCAAACATGTTGGTATTAAGTCGTCAAGCAGGAGAACAAATCAAGATCGGAGACAATATCACCGTGATTGTCTCGCGAATTGCGGGCAATCGCGTCATGTTGGCCGTCGATGCCCCCCGCGATGTTCACATTGTGCGGGGAGAACTGAAACCCCTTTCTCCGGAAGAGTTGGAGGCAAAGTCGCCGCAAGCCCCCGCGCCCCTGCGGGTCCCCGTCGCTCCCACCCCAGGCGTCGAGGACCATGTCGAGATCACGCCCGATGGTGTGAGTTATCTCTCGCGTCGTGCTCGCTAGTGCATGACGCCCGCAACCAGGGGCGCGTGCGGCGCGCTTTTTGTTTCGCCGATACTTGCTCATAATCATGACACATCTCCAGCCGCGCCTAGTTCACCGTGAACGACAGCGCGGTTTATTTTTTGGATAGCCACGGCAACCCGATCGATCGTCGCCTCGTCTGCGAGCAAGACGGGGTGATGCAAGAGGATCGTTCTTTCGGCTGCCAGGCGACTGTGAGTGAGTTCGTCGATCTTTCGACAGCGTCTCTCTCCGCGATCGACGAAACCACGAAAACCGCTGTCGATGGCGACGCCCTCGGCCTGTAACGCGGCAATCACGGTCTCTCTTGAAGGCAGCTCCGCAGTCGCTTCGTATCGCCAGGCCAATTTGTAAAAACTTGGCTCCGAGTTGTTGATTGGCCGCGACAGCGGTCGAAACACCGCCAGGTCCTCCACCAGCGACAGGAGCTGAGTGACCGACTCGCGGCGGCGCCTGTTTCGTTCTTCCAGCAGGTCGATTTGTGGCAATAGCACGGCCGCCTGCAATTCGCTGAGAGGAAAGGCATCGTTGCCTCGGTGGCCATAGATCTTAGCCCTCTGAAAGACATCGGCACGAGATGTGATCAGCGCCCCACCGCGACCGGCCGTGAGCAACTTGCTGCCGCCAAAGCTAAGCACGCCAACGTCGCCCCAGGTGCCAGCCGCTCGGCCTTCGATGGCCGCGCCGGGTGACTGACAGGCATCTTCGACAACCGCCCAGCCTCGGTTGGCGGCTAGTTCCATCAACCGCCGCATGGGAACTAATCCGCCATGAAGGTGGGACGCAACGACGGCCCGCACCTTTCCGTCGGTAACTTGCTCAAGAGTCGCCGGGTCAAACGACCAGTTGCGCGGATCGATATCGACCAGCAACGGCCGTGCTCCGATCGCTTCGACTGCTCGAAAGTTGCCCGGGAAGTCGTAGCCGGCCAGAATCACCTCATCGCCCGCCTCAACTCCAACTCCACGCAGTGCCGCTTCAACGGCGTACGTACCCGAAGCACAGAGCAAGATATGCTCGGCGTCATGCATATCCGAGAGCCGGCTGACGAGCCGCTCGCAATGAGGCCCGTGGTAGCGTCCCCAGGAACCATCGGACCAGGCCGCCTGGAGCGCCGCGCGCACCGACTCGTCCCGCAGCGGCCAGGCGGGAGGGCCCTCGGGCACGGCGGGGGGACCACCCTGGATGGCCAATCGGTCTTTATCAGTAGGAGATTCGCCGGACATCATCTCTGATCAATCAACTTCAACAAGTGACTTTCGGTACGGTCCATGAGGGTCCTGTTTAGGGGAGGAATTTTTTGGCCCAGGGCAGGGGGGCCCCACGTGACTGCCAAAGAATTCCAAGTCATTTTCTGATTGCGACTTAGAACATCCGCCTCGATTCGACGATATCGCGATAACTGCTGACAAGGAAAGCGATTACGAATGATTGGCCCGGGTCGGCCGCCAAGGCGAAAAAACTCACTCCCCCGGGCCATTTCTTCCCAGCAGGATTCCACTTCGATGATGGCTCGCTCACTCGATTCAAACGGGGTCACGTAGAGCATTACTTTCCTAGTCCAACGGGTCTGGATCGCCCGCGTCGACAATCGATTCCTCGTCGAAGCAGGCGTTTCCCTTGTCTCACAGCCTAGCCATCTCACAACCTAGCAGCCGAGTGGAACATTTCAAAATGAGAAATAATGATCCCGCTGCCGGGGCGATCTCCAGCTTTTCATTTCCTTGACACTCGACTGGCCCCGCACGACAATCGGAGCGTCGTTGGCACGCGGCCATTGCTCCGCTTCCTGCCGCGTGTGACTCTCGCCCGCTGGTATAGAAATACCACGGAACCAGGCTCTCCCACCAAGATACGATGAGGCGGCATCCATGAGACTCTCGCAGCGGCCGCGAATTCAACTCGCTTCCTGTGTCCTCGTCTGCATCTGCCTGTTTGTCGGTGCAGGTCGATCGTCGGCCGCCACGTTGGTGAGCATCAACGGTGCCGGGACCGGTCTGTTTGAACTTCGCCATATCGATACGGCGACCGGGGCGTCGACGCTGATCAATGGCTTTACCTTTGACACCAACTTCTGGTTCGCCAACACCCTCAATGTCGACCCATCGACGAACCAGGTCTACGCCGTTTCGTCCTCGACGACGCTCCACCAGATCGATCCCACAACCGCCGCCATCGTCGACCAACATCCGCTGGCCGTTACCAATCTGCAGTCCTTGGGATTTCGCGGCGATGGTCAGTTGATCGGATTGAACGGAGCCGGAAGCGGAATGCACACCGTGCGAACCATCGACCCAACGGACGGCAGCACCTCGGCACTCAACACATTCGCCTTCGACTCGGCCGGCTTCTGGTTCAACAGCACCTATGATGTCGACGCCGCCAACAATCGACTCTATGGGCTGTCCGCCGCTGAGACACTCTATGAATGGGACGCGACGACCGGCGGCGTGCTCAACTCGACGCCGCTCGACGTCGCTTCACTGCCGCAGACCTTCGCCGTAACCGGTGCTCGATCGGATGGCAAACTGGTCGGAATCACTACCGGCGGCGGGTCGAACCAGATTCGCTTGATCGATCCGGCGGACGCCACCGGCACCACGACGGAGTTGCTCGATTTCACCTTCGACTCAGGCGGGTTCTTTGCCGACACGTTCACCGTCGATGCGGCCAATGATCGGTTCTTTGTTGCTTCTTCCGGTCCCACGCTCTACGAGTTCAGTCTCTCCACAGGTCAGATTCTGTCGACGAAACCGATGGATATCTCGCCCCACGCCATGGCCCTGATCGATCTTTCTCCGAGTTGCCTGGTCGGGGACGCCACTTGCGACGGCTTCATCGATATCGCCAACGATATCCTGGTGGCGTTTTCCAACTTCACGGGCCCCGGCTCGTTCGGCAAGACGCGAGCCGAGGGGGATGTGCACGGTCCGTCCGTGGCCACGACCGATCCAGCAGGTCACGACGGCGATGTCGATGTGAGCGATATCTTGACGATGTTCGGGGCCTTCACCGGACCCGCACCCGACGTAGGCGGGCTGCTAGCCGCCGAGGCAGGCGACCCGAGCATTCCGGATCTGATCTACGATCCGGCCACGGGAGAGGTCGTGCTCGATCCCGATGGCTCCGGCATCATCGGCTATTCGCTCAAAAGCGCAGGGGCCTTCAACGCCGCCGGTCATACGACGATCCTAGGAGGCGTGTCGACCAGCCTGCCGACGGAATTGGCCGAAGCGGCGCTCAGTTCTCCCGGCAGCCCGATGAGTATCGGCTTCGTCTTCCCGACCGGGCTCGATCTAACTGGACTGGCCGCGCTGCTGACCGCCAACGAGGTGAGCCGGGGCTTGGGGTCGCCGTTGGTGCCATTCGATCTGGTCGTACTCGGTCCGGCCGTGCCGGAGCCGGCCACCCTGCTGCTCTCGTCTATGGCATTGGGAACCCTTTGTCTTGTGGCCCTTCGACGCCGGGCGACACGAGGTGAGCGTGCCATGCCAGTGAGCTGACGCATTGAGAACTGGTGCCGAGCCGTTAAGAGCTCGCGGATCGTTATCAAGTTCCCAGAGTCTCAGCCGGGACCTTTTTTTGGTTAATCAAAATACGTTTTTTGATTAACCAAAACCGTCTTCTTGGTCGAAGTTTAATCTAGACCCAACACCACAACTCCGACACTCCCGCTTGCCTTTCCGGGCCGCCGACGCTCTTCCTTCTGCTCGTTTGCTCATGTCCGCCTCGTTCGCGGGCTGGCTGCCGAACTGCTTGCGTTGCGCATGGCGATCGTTGTGCCAGGCCGCGTCGCTGACAACTCCTAGGCGATTAACATTCCCCAAACATTCCCCACGTTTCTCGATAGACGATTCTCACGAATCGTGCCAGGAATCGATCGACCATGAATGCTTCATTTCTCGTTAAGCCTCTCTCCGTTGCGTTCCTCTGTGGGCTCTCCATATTCCTCGCCTGCACCGAGGCCTCGGCGCAGCTGACGGCGGCCGATTGGACCAGCAGCTCTTTTGGGAATGAGGGTGAATGCAACGAGTGCGATCCCTGTGGGACGTGCGACGAGGATTTGCTGTGCGACGACGGTTGCAATTGCTGCCGTCGCATGACGCTGTTCAACTGGGGCCGTGGACCGAACTTGGACGACGGGTCCAAGCTGGACGAACCGCTGGTCACCGATCGCCCTGACTTCACCGAAGCAAGCACCACGGTCGGACGAGGCGTGAATCAATTCGAGCTAGGCTACACTTACACGCACGACGAAGAGGGTACCAGTTCTACACGTTCGCACTCTTACCCTGAAATTCTCTGGCGTCGCGGCATTCTGGCGGAATGGCTGGAATTTCGACTGGCCTGGAACTATTCGGAAGAGCGAGCGAACGACGCCGGTGCCGTGGGCAACCAGAGTGACAGCGACGACATTTACCTCGGTTTCAAGATTGCCCTGACACCGCAAGACTGCTGGCTGCCGGAGATGGCACTGTTGCCGCAGATGACAATTCCCGTCGGGGGTCCGTTCTCCGCCGAACAGGTGCTGCCGGGGCTCAACTGGCTCTACAGCTGGGAGATCAACGATCGGCTCAGCCTGGCGGGCAGCACCCAGGGAAACCAGGCGCTCGACGAGGTGACTGGCGATTCCTATCTTGAGATTGCCCAGTCGATAGCGACCGGCGTGAGCTTGACCGACGAGTTCGGTGCGTATGCCGAATGGTACGCCTTCTTCCCGAGTTCGGCCGACACGGCGCGAAACGAGCACTATCTGAACGGCGGTTTCACCTATCTGTGGAGCGACGACGTGCAGCTGGACATTCGTGTGGGGGCCGGGTTGAATGACGCCGCGGACGACTACTTCGTCGGCACCGGTGTTTCGATCCGCAATTAATCGGGCGAACTCGACGAATCGATCCAACTCGACAGCCGGTTTGGCAAGATTTTCTACGGGCGCCGCTCGTCTAACTGGCCGTCGCCGCAGCGACTAGTTCTTCGCAATGGCGGGCATCGGTCATCCGCGCCAACCGCAGCAGGTTGGGGCGGATGGAGAAGAGCGAGCCGATCGGAAAATGGGTCAGTCGCGTGAGCGGGCAGAGCTGCGTGCGAATCTGACGTTTCGTCTGCAACGAACCGGGGCCCAGATCGTACAGCCAGTCACCACGGGCGAAGCTATCCTCAATCGAACGGTAGCAGAGAACGCTGCCGACTCCCTCGCGACTAAAGTCCGCATCGTACCCCACGCGGAGTCCGTAGACGCTGCCCTGGAAGTGATAGTTGTAGGCATAGGCCGCGGGACGATCGTCGACATAGAGCAGATTGAGATCGAGCGACCCGGTTTCGGCGGCTGCGTGATGCACATCTCTCAAGAAGGGAACAATACTCTCGTGGGACAGGGTAGTACCGGTCTTCGACTCCCCCTGCCAACTCTTGCGAGCCAGTTCGAAACATTGCTCGTAGAGGTCCCAACGAGGATCCCCGTCACCGTCCGCCAGTCCGACGGGTCGATAGCGCTCGTAGCGAACCTCTCCCCGCTCGGCCAGACGCCGCTCCCAGCGCCGCCAATTGCTGCGGAACTTGGCGGACCGGCTGGCCAGGTATTCCTCCCAGCTGCCCTTCATTTCGATGACCGAAGTGACTTCCGGCTCGGTCGGACGGGCACTCCAGCCAACATCGGCCAGCGCCGCTTCGGTTGTTTCGGCCGAGGTACCGAAAGCACCGGCCCAACGCAGCTCCAACACGTCCCAATCTCGCCGGCGTTGGCGGAGATAGTCGAAGGCGGCCGTCAGCGTCTTTTGCGGATTAAAACCGATCGGACCGTAGAACGAGCCCCAGAAATCGAGTGGGTAAGTCAAGAAACGAATGCGACCGGCGCGCGTCTGTTCTGACTTGAGCGTGAGCGGAACAATGCCAACCAGTTCCCCCTCGTCGATCTCCATCAAGACGCGTAAGCTCTGCCCTTGGCCGTAATGCTTCCAATAGACTTCGAGCCATTCCAAAGTCTGAAAGAAATTGGCGCCAGGTGTGGTGGCCAGCAATTCGCGCCAATGACGGCGATAGGCGGCCAGGTGTTCGATATTGTTGATCTCAAGAACGTGAGCCATGATCGATGTTTCGGGGGGGATTGTTCTACTGACTTGTGGGGCCGCGTAGGTCGGGAAGCGGGCTTCGAGAAGCGACGCGCCAACCTAGTGAAAGAGTAGCTGACGCCCGGCAAGTCGGCGGCGGAATAGCTTCATTCTCGTGGCCTCTTGAAGGCCGCCAGCGAAGCGGTTGTTCCGGTTGTAGGGGCCGGTTCGACGAGGCCCGGCTTACCAGACTCGGCGCCTTGCCCAGGCAGATGTGGGGAAGGCGGCTCTTCTTGTTGCGGCACGCTCCGCGAACGCTCACCGGTTGGATTGAGAAGAGATCGCTCTTCCAGCTCTCACGGCCTCTCACTGACTCGCATGTCCAGCCATGTGCGTGATATGATGGGTGCCATGGCAAGAACTCGACTCTTCTTGATCGGTGGATTCCTCGGCGCGGGAAAGACCACCGCCATCGCGCGACTCGCTCGCCACTTCACGGATCAAGGTCTGCGCGTGGGCATTGTCACCAACGATCAGGCCTTCGGGCTGGTCGACACACAAACCCTGCAGGCGGCCGGCTTCGATGTTGGTGAGGTGGCCGGCGCCTGTTTCTGCTGCAAGTTCGACGAGTTGGTCGCGACTGCTGAAGAGCTTCGTGGCGAGTCGCCGCCCGATATCATCTTGGCCGAACCGGTCGGCAGTTGCACCGATTTGGTCGCCACGGTGATCGAACCCCTGCGACAGCTTTGTGGTGATCGGTACGAGACAGGTCGTTTCGTGGCGTTGCTAAAGCCGGGACACGGGCAGAAGATACTGCGGGGCGGTGAGCAGCTCGGGTTCTCGCCCAAGGCGGCCTATATCTTCCTCAAACAAATTGAAGAAGCGGACGTCGTGGCCATCAACAAGATCGATCGCCTTACGGAAGAAGAACGCGAGGAGTTGATTCAACTGGTCAGCAAGCGTTTCGAAGGCAAAGAGGTCATCGCCGTTAGCGCCCGTGAAGGGGACGGGTTCGAGGAGCTTATCGAAGCTCTCGAGGAGCCCGGCGCCGAGCATGAACGGATCATGGACGTCGACTACGACACCTACGCAGAGGGCGAAGCCGAGCTTGGCTGGTTCAACTGTCAGGTGACGCTGCAAGCCGCTGGAGACGACAAGTTCGACCTGGATCGAACTCTGGTGCAACTGGTCGAGCAGCTGGCCGAATCGGTAACAGCTCTGCCGGCAGAGATCGCTCACCTGAAAGTCTTTGGGTCGGCGGGCGACTCGGTGGCGGTTGCCAACGTGGTCGAGGCAGGGCAGGGAGTGGAACTCTCGATCGCAGCCGAGACCCAACACCGTCGGGCCGAGCTGACCGTGAATGCCCGCGTGGCCACCGACCCCGAGACGCTAGCGGAAGTCGTTGAACGCGAGATCGGTCTTCTAGGCGACAGAACAAATCTGAGCGCCGGCATTGAGAACATGCAGTGCTTTCGCCCTGGCCGGCCGGTCCCGACACATCGGGTCTCTTAATCGATAATAGCAACGCCCTCAGCTGCGCAGACCTCCCACGACCTCTTCGCCCGCCGCTCTCCGGTTTCTCCCCGGCACCTGGTCTTCTTTTTTTTTGCGCTGATGCCAGACGGATGGCGCTGATCCCGGACGGGCAAAGACGACCCCCGCGACATAAGCGGCATTGTCTTTTGCCGCGAAATTCACTACTTATCCTCAGCCGATTTTTCCGGCCAGAGGCTTCCTATTTGGGGCCCAACCAGCTAGCAGCGACGGCACGACCATGACGCGAATTGGCGCGACAACCGACGCTCCGGGAGAGGACTGCGCCTGGGGTGCGCGCCCGGGTGCGAGATTCGGTTTGCCGAGGGTCGTCGGTCTCGTCTATGGATTGCTGGCCACGATCTTGCTTTCCGGCTGTGTTTCGACCTGGACCAATCTTCGAGAGACGAGGGCGGCGAGTTGGGATCTTCCCTTTTTGGCCGCCGGGGAAGAGATTCCGGAACCGAGTTCGAGAACCGTTCAACTGCTCCGGCTCTATGAGCTGACGGAAGAGAGCGACGCCGATCCTCAGGTCCAGCTCGAAAAGTTTGGACAAGCTCTGGCCGCCGAACCGACTCCCGAGAAGGTCTTTGCCTTCGCGGAGCTGGCCTACCTGGGAGGACTACGGCTGGAGGCGGAGGACGAGAAGCGGGCTTTTGACCTCTACATCAACAGTGTTGCTCACGCTTACCTCTACTTGTTCGATGACCGTTTTGCTCAGCAGCGCAACGCTTACGATCCGCAGTTTCGAGGGGCCTGCGATCTCTATAACCACTCACTCGAACGTGCACTCCGGTTGATCAGTCGACATGGAGGACTGCATGCCGGGGCGTACCACCAGTGCAACGCGGGCAGCCAATCGATCGAGTTATCGATCCACCCCCAGAATCCAACTTGGCGCGGACATGAGTTTGATCGCTTCGAGTTTGTTTCCGACTACGATGTCGAGGGACTATCGAATCACTATCAAACGTTTGGCCTAGGTGTCCCGCTAATCGCGGTGCGAAAAGCGGGGTCGGAGGAATCGGCGGTCGAGAAGCACTATCCGCCTGGCTTGAGTGTTCCGATGACGGCCTTTCTTCACCTGTCGCCTCGCGAACCAGGCGTCGGCGGACCACGTCGCGCCGTGCTCGCGCTGCACGACCCTTCGCTCAAGGAACATGTCGCCGTCGATGGACGTCGCATTCCGTTGGAATCGAACCTTAGCACCCCGCTGGCCTACTTTCTCGACAACCTGGGGCATAGCGATCTGTTGCTAGCAACCGGGGGTCTACTCTGGCCAGAGGAAGCGGAGTCGTCGTCAGGCCTCTACATGCTGCAACCCTATCAGCCCGACAAGATCCCAGTGATCATGATCCACGGCCTGTGGTCGAGCCCGATCACCTGGGTGCAGATGTTCAACGATTTGTTCAGCGATCCCGCCATCCGCTCGCGTTGTCAGTTTTGGTTCTACTTCTATCCGACCGGAAAGCCACCAGAAACGTCGGCCGCGGACCTCCGCCGACAGTTGGCCGAATTGCGACATCACCTCGACCCGCAGCGCCACCAACCCACGCTCGACTCGATGGTACTCATCGGGCACAGCATGGGCGGGTTGATCGCCCGCATGCAAACGATCGATGGGGGCGATCAATTCTGGAGCCAGATAGCCACGAAACCACTTAATGAGGTCAAAGCCAAGCCCAAGGTCCAGGCGGAGCTGGTCGACAAGTACTTCTTTCGCGCCAGCCCCTCAGTCCGTCGCGTGGTCACGATCGCCACACCTCACCAAGGGGCCGAGCTGTCGAACTCCGCGACGCAATGGTTTGGTCGTCGCTTCATTGAACTTCCCAGATTTCTGGCGCGGTCTCGAGACAAGTTGCTCCGCGATAATCCGGGGTTGTTTCGCGACGGCAAGTCGACAACCACTTCCATCGACGCTTTGGCGCCTGGTGCTCCGCTGCTGAGCGCCTTGGCCGTATCCCGACCCGCGCCGTGGGTGACCTATCACAACGTGGTGGGACGCATCGAAGAAGATCCGTGGTGGTTCTCACCCGTCTCGGGTGAGAGCGACGGTGTGGTCGCTTTGGCGAGCGCCCAGGCCATCGACGCGGCCTCCGAGGTCGTCGTCCCGGCGTCGCACCAGGGAATTGAGAGCCATCCGCGAACCGTGCTGGAAGTGCGGCGGATTCTGTTGGAGCATCTTCGCACGGTACGGTAGAACCGGCGAGTGCTCCCCACTGGCAAATAAGAAACGGACGTCGCGCTATCCCTGCGCGAACGAGAAACGTGGTGAAGCGCAATCTGTTCCTACGCAGATCGCGATTCGCTCTTGATCGTCCGATGGTTGGCGGTTGCTAGCGAGGTCGAGCAACAAACTGAGTCATCGGCATCGAAAGATGCGAGATTCGGTTGTGGGTGGTTGGTGCGCTTCCCGGCGCGCCGAGCCTTGCGATCTCTTCGGCATCGTCGGCCAGATCGACCGGGGCCGGTGCCGGAATGGCAGAGGGTGAAGCAATCGCTTCACTCTTTGTCGTCGCTTCGGTGTTCCCTTGGATCGGCTGGTGCTCGGTAAGCGGCTCCAGCTCGCTACGAACGATGCGCACCGATCGAGGGGCTTCGATTCCGACTCGGACCGAGTTTCCCTTGACCGACAGAATCGTCACGACGATCGAATCACCGATGCAGATTTTCTCTTGCGTCTTTCGGCTAAGAACTAACATGGCATGCTCCTTCACGCGAGTTTCAGAATAGAAATGGAAGTGAAACGCCTCAAGAACCGGAAAATAGCGGAGCGCATGACGGTCACGAGATAGCTCGATAAACTGCCGGGGCACGCCTCCATTACCCGGAACTCATAAGATGGGATAGGAACCGAATTGCAGCGCCCGTGCCAAAGGCGACAAAAAATCGCTCGCTCCGATATAACCCCAACTAGATCAAGGGGTTAAATCGTCAGGGCAATCTTTGCCATTGACGAGGGGAACTGTGCAAAATTACAAAACGATTGAATTGATGGGATCTAGCGAAGTGACATTGAAGCCGGCGATTGGTTAATACCACCGGGTAACTTCCTGGAAATTCTTGCTGTCCGAGTGGACACTTTTGGACTAGTTTGCTCGGCGGCGATCCAGCTCGTCTCGAAGTCGGGCCGCCATTTCGTAATCTTCCGTAGCCACCGCGTCGTCTAACTTCTCCTCCAGCGTGCGATCAACACTATATTGTTCGCGGACCGCGTCACGGAGTTCTTCGAGCCGGTCGACCAGATCCTGGCAACCTCGCGACTCATCTGAATCATAGGCATCACGATCGATGGCGGCCAGTTTCTCGATATGTTCAACGCCTCGATCCAGCCGAGCGATAGCCGCTTCGGGGCCACTGCTAGCTAAGTACTTCAACGCCGCCGCTTGGGCCAGATGGAAGAGCACCAGGGGACGATGGCGTTCGTGACTCTGATCCCACTCCTCCGAAGGAGAGACGACCCGGGCAAAGTCCATCAGGGCTAGCGTATGCTTGGCATCGCGAACGGCCCGGCCAAACTCCCGCAGGGCCAGCCAGCAGACGCGGCGGTGGTAGAACTGCAATAACTCGCGATCGAGTTCGCTACATTCGTTGCCGGTGAGCTTCCCTTCATGATCCAACACTTCATACCGGTCGCGGAGATAATCGAGATAGGTAACAAATCCCTCGGGGCGTCGACCGTCGGGGCGATCGTCCGACTCCATCTGCAACAATCCCAAATCCAATCGCATCTGCACGACTTCACGGCCGTCTTCGGCGCGAATAATTCGAGCCACGACTTGCTCGTCGTCGTAGTCCCATTGCGACAGGATGTCGTCGATGTCTTCGCGAAACATTGCTTCGAGTTCTCCCCCTGACGCCAGCGGACCAATACCACGGGTGCCCTCGCTCATTATAGGTCGGCTCCGACTCTCGTCAGCCACGCTATTGGGCGGGTCGCTCCCTATAGGCGACACCGGCAGCCTCGGCTCTGCGATTGAGATTCGGCCGCGGAGGCGAACAAGAGAGTTCGCCATAACAGCTTTCCGCCGAAACTTACGATGATCCACCAACCTCTGAGTTGCAAGTCCCTATCCAAGAAGTCATCCGCATCGAGCAGTCGAACGGAGGAACGACATCGGCCAACGGTAGCGGACCGCTGCACCGTTGACATATAATGGACTGTTTATCGCTCAGCGCGAGTTCGCGATCGCGGTCTGTCCCTCTGACATCGTTCCGCGCATGGCGGCTGCCTATCCCTAATCGGCCCCGGAGTGCCACAACTGGCCATGAGTGTTACGGAACAGGAAAAACAAGAAAAGCAGATGGCCGAGGCTGAGGAACTCCTCGGCGACAAACTGGCACAAATCGGTTTTGCCAAGGCGTTGTACTTCGGACAGTACAATGCCGATGCATTGCCAGAGTACCCCGACATCTTTGCGGACGAACAAGCGAATCAGCTTGCCGGTGAGTTACGGGAATTCTGTGACAAGAAAATCGACCCCGACCAGATCGATCGCTACGCTCGTATCCCCGATGACGTGATTCGCGGACTTGGTGACCTGGGGGTGCTGGGGGCCTGCATGCCGCCGAGTTGCGGAGGTCGCGGCCTCAGCCAGGTCTCCTACTGTCGGCTGATCGAAATTCTCGGTTCGCATTGTGGCAGCACGGCCCTGTTCGTCAACGCCCATCACTCCATTGGTCCGCGTTCGCTGGTCTTGTTCGGCACGGAGGAGCAACAGAACGAGTGGTTGCCCAAGCTAACGACCGGCGAGTGGCTGAGCGCCTTTGCGCTGACCGAGCCCGAGGCGGGTAGCGACGCGGGGAACGTGCAGACTCAAGCGACGCCCACCGAGGACGGCAGCGGCTACGTGCTCAACGGCGAGAAGCGCTGGATCACCAACGGCGGCGGAGCCCAAATGCTGACCGTCATGGCGCGCACGCCGGTCGAGGATTCGGATGAGACCAAGATCACGGCGTTCATCGTTTCACCTGATATGCCGGGCTTCCAAGTCGTGGAAGAACGGATGGAGAAGGTCGGCGTCCGCGGCACGATGACCTCGCGTCTGGCATTCAAGGACATGTTCGTGCCCAAGGAGAACATTTTGGGCAAGAAGGGCGCGGGCCTGAAGGTCGCTCTGACCGTGCTCGACTTTGGTCGCACGACCTTCGGCGCTAGCTGCACGGGCGCTGCCAAGTTTCTCATCGAAAAGGCAACCGCGCACTGCAATGATCGCGTGCAATTCGAGAAGACGTTGGGAGAGTTTGAACTGGTCAAGAAAAAATTGGCCTACATGCACGCCGGCACCTACGCCATGGAAGCGGCGACGTTTCAGACGGCCGCCCTGATCGACGCGGGCGAAGGCGACTACATGATCGAGACCGCCGTACTGAAGGTCTTCTCCACCGAAGTGCTGTGGAACATTCTCAACGACACGATCCAAATCTTCGGCGGGCGAGCTTACTTCACCGACGAACCGTATGAACGAATGATGCGGGACGCTCGCATCAACACGATCGGAGAAGGGGCCAACGACGTATTGCGGGCCTTTGTCGCCCTGGTCGGCATGCGAGACGTCGGCCTGGAACTGAAAGGGGTCCTTGACGCGCTGCTCAGCCCGCTGGGTAATTTCCACAAGATCCGTGGTTTCGCCGGCCGCAAACTGAACTCGCTGATCTCGTCGCCAACTCCTCCGGTGAAACACGCGGAGCTGCAGGACGACGCGGTTCGACTGGGCCGATTAATCGGCTCCCTGGCCGCGGACGTGGAACGCTTACTGCGCAAGTACCGAGAGGCGGTGCTCGATCGTCAATACCAACTGGAACGCATTGCCGACAGCATGACCGAGATCTATGTCAGCGCATGTGTACTCCAGCGATTTGAGCGAATGCTCAGCGATCCGCAGGCGACGGCCCAGCAGCGAGAGGATGAGCTGGCCACCGGCCGCTACTATCTGAAGACGGCCGGGCGTCGCATTCGGCGCAACTTGGATGCTCTGTGGGACAACGAAGACGATGCCACGACGGCCCTGGCCGACCGCAAACTGCGCGACGCGAAGTAGACCGCCGCGGCGAGACGTCTCCCTTGAACGGGCCTGATCGGTAGACGGCGAAATACTGGGCGGTGCGCCGTGGCCGAATTTGCGCGTTAGTCGTCGCCTCGAACGGCGCGGCGGTTTTGCTTGCGTTCTGACTTGGCCCGCTTTTCCTTCAGGCGGCGTTCCCGCGAGGCCTTGGAAGGACGCGTCTTCTTGCGCGGCTTGGGCGCGGTGGCGACCGACTCCAACATTTCACGCAACTTCGAGAGGCAATCGGCCACGTTGCGGCCTTGATCACGAAACCGCTGACTGACGACGAGGATGTCGCCGTCGCTGGTAATCCGGCGGCGATATTTCTTGAGAAACCGGTCGCGGACGCCACCGGTGAGACTGGGAGATGACTCGACCGCCCAACGGAGGGTGGCCTTCGTGTTCAGCTTATTGACATTTTGACCGCCGGGCCCACTGCTGCGCGAAAACGTGAACTCGAATTCGCGAAGCGGAATTTTCAGTCGTGAATTGACAACAAGCATGATCGTTTCCCATCCGGTCCGTCTGAGCGGTTGCTTGACGGCCAAGTCAACTATGGTATCGTGACGCTGCGCGCATCGACAGGTCAACTCGGCCGATGGTCGTCCCGATAGACAGCAGGGCCCCGACGGGCAGCAAGACTGACGTCGACCGATCTTCCCCCTACCGGCGGCGCGAGAATCAACTCGCCCCCCTCTCACCTCCGCCCTTGATGACTCTCGATAAACAATAAGATGGCACGAATCTCACGAATCGGTTTGGCATGCACGATCCTTCTGGCCGGATGTGGAGCCCAGGCTGAAGAAGGAACACCCGACCAGACCCGGCTCCGCGTCACCAAGTACGAACGCGTTGAAGTCCCCGATCTACGTGAGCGGATCTCCGGTAGTGACTGGCCAGGATTCTTGGGACCGAACGGCGACAGCAAGTCGACCGAGACCGGAATCCTCGCGCAATGGCCGACGACCGGCCCGCCGATCGTTTGGGAAAAAGAGCTCGGTACCAGCTACGGCATGCCATCGATCAGTCTTGGTCGGTTGTTTCTTTTCGATCGTGACAACGATACGGCCAGGCTTCGCTGCCTGAATAGCGAAACGGGCGAGGAGATCTGGCAGTTCGGCTATCCCACGGAATACGAAGACCACTTCGGATACAACAACGGACCACGGTGTTGTCCGGTTGTCGACGACGATCGAGTCTACATCTATGGCGTGGCCGGCATGCTGCACTGCTTGCGTGTGACCGACGGAGAGCTGCTCTGGAAGGTCGACACGATGGAGCAGTTTGGCGTCGTGCCCAACTTTTCGGTGTCGCCAGCGCGCCGGTGGTGGAAGGGGACCTGTTAATTGTCACCGTCGGGGGGAGCCCCGCCGAATCACAAGGCCTGACGATTCGTAATATCGATCAGGTCCAACCCAATGGGACAGGCATCGTCGCTTTTGACAAGCTGCGTGGCAAGGTCGTCTATACGCTGGCCGATGAACTGGCATCCTACGCTTCGCCCACCCTGGCCACGATTGGCGATCGCCGCTGGTGCTTCGCTTTTCTTCGCGGCGGGCTGCTGGGCTTCGATCCCAAGACCGGTCAGCAGGACTTCTATTACCCGTGGCGTTCGCGAATCATTGAGAGCGTCAATGCCAGCAATCCGGTAGTGGTCGGCTCCGAGGTCTTTATCTCCGAGACGTACGGCCCCGGGAGTTCCCTGCTGAAGGTCGAGCCTGGCAAGTCGGAGGTCGTATGGCGGGACGCGCCACGTCAGCGGCACCGCGCCATGGAGATGCACTGGAATACGCCGATTCATATCGATGGCTATCTCTACGGCTCCAGCGGCCGACACTCGGGCTCCGCCGAGCTGCGTTGCATCGAGTGGAAGACCGGCAAGATCATGTGGAGCGAGCGACGGCTGGGGCGAGCTTCTTTGATGTATGTGGACGGGCACTTTGTCTGTTTGAGCGAAGACGGAGAGATTCGACTGCTGCGCGCAACGCCCGAGAAGTTTGATGTGGTCACCTCAACGACCCTCTCTCCGACCAACGCAGGTCCTCGCGAGATGAAGCTACAGTATCCCGCCTGGGCCGCGCCAATTCTCTCCCACGGACTGCTGTACGTTCGTGGCGCCGACCGGCTGGTGTGCCTGGAGCTGATCCCTAAGATGCCCGCAGCCGAATAAAGGGCTCGCTACAAACAGGCGGTTTGCAGAAGCTGCTGGCAGGTGTCGTTCGATTCGCGCACCAGTTGATCGTAGTTGGCCAGTTCAATATCTTCGCCCAGCAGTTCCACGTCGAAGTAGCCCTGATAGCCGGCCGCCAGGTAGCGGGACAATATCTCGGCGAGAGGAATGCCACCCTCTCCTAGCAAGCAACGATTCTGCTCCCCTTCGGCGATCGTCCGGCAGTCGCCGACATGCACAATAGCGGTGCGAGATACCAGCTCGTCGAGGCGATCGAGAATATCGGCCTGCTGAGCCAGATGGTACGTGTCGAACACCAACTTTAGCTGATCCCCAGTCACGGCGTCGAGGATCTCTAACGTGTCGTCGATGTCTGTCAAATAGGTCCAATCGCAAGCACAGCTCACATGCATCGGCTCGATCGCCAAGTAGACACCCCGATCGCGCGCCACGGGTGCCAGCTCCTTAAGAGCCCCCAGGAGAAGTCGTCGGGCGTGATTCTGCGTGTGTCCGCCGCGTCCCCCGCTATAGACGACCAGGCAGTCGGTGCCGAGTTCGGAGGCTAGCTCAATCGCTTCGGCGGCGTCCTCAATGCTCTCCTGGTGACTGCGACCATCGCTGCCCGTGAAACCACCGGCCCAGAGTAGATTGGAGACGGCCAGCCCCGATTCCTTTAACAGCTCGGCCCCTTTTTCCTCACCGAAGTCGGCCAGCTTCTGCCGCCAGACGCCAATTGCTTGGACTCCCGCCTCGGCATAGTGCGTCACATCTTCTTCAAACGACCAACGGTAAGTCGTCAATTCGTTGATCGAGACGCCGCCCATCCGTGAAATCTCCCAAGTTGTGAGGTTCTTCAAAGCTGGCGAGCCAGTATGGGATATCGCTTTTGGGGTGTAAAGCTGAAACGCGAGGACGCGACAGCACTGCCAGCGGAGGGCGCAGAAGCAGGAAATACGGCCATCGCGAGCGCCGGTGGAGCGCCAACACGCCACCTATTCTTCCCAGGCTTCGCATTCACCTCTCGTGGCGCCTCAAGAATTGCGGTTCCGTTACATCTTTCCTTTCTTCCTCAACTGCCGTGACTGGCATGTCCGATACTACCGTCACGGAAACGTTCGTATGGCGTGGCCAGACCACGCGACGCGAGGCTCGAAACTTAGGAATAATTCGATGTCAGACAATCGAAAATGGATGCTGCCTGTCCTCCTGCTAGTCTTTTTCTCCCTGGCTTCGACTGCCAGCGCCCAGCGGTACCAACCGTTTGGCCCGCTCTTGGGCGAAGAATTTGACCACGACTGGCAGATTTTCGCCCCCGCCGAGGTAAGTTCCTTCGGAGGCGGCCCTGACCCTCACTACGGGCTCTACGCGACTTACGATCGCATGCACGTTAGCTCGGGCCGTAGCAACGAGGTGTTGTCCTCCTTTGAGGGCGACTGGGCTTATGGCAACCGGATGAACTTCGGTTACATGACCGAGGACGATCACGGCTGGCTCTTGGAGGTCATGAAAGTCAGCGAATTCGCCAACGGCTCGGTGAACGGTTTCGCCGCCTATACCCAGCTGACATCGGGCGAATTGATGAAGACCTGGCGCCACAAGCCGCTGCACCACGGTAGCATTGTCGAGACGATGCTGGGCTTCCGTTATAGCGTACTCAAGAATTCGTATGTCCAATTCGTTCCGAATAATGGATTCCCGTTCTTGCAACAAGTCGCGATCGAGAACAATATCTACGGTCCGCAAGCGGGACTGCGATGGTACAAACAGAAGGGTCGGTGGACGATTTCCAGTGAAGGCCGCTACTACTATGGTTTCAACGACCAGCACTACGATCCCACGGTGACCGTTATCTCGGGAACCAAGCAGCAACGCTGGGTTCACGCCGGCGACATTCGCGCGGAAGTGACATACGACATCACCAAGTCGTTCGCGCTGAGCCTGGGTGCCCAGTTCCTCTACTTCGGAAACGGTATTGCCCGAGGCGACGCGATTGGCAACAAC
>Ga0180437_10000759_pt1 | contig 59169 bp, 53 predicted proteins | sample SS_ome_4_FD_132410 | JGI IMG/M metagenome (GOLD analysis project Ga0180437, IMG submission 132410) | Hypersaline lake sediment archaeal communities from the Salton Sea, California, USA - SS_3_D_1 metaG | ecosystem: Environmental > Aquatic > Non-marine Saline and Alkaline > Hypersaline >...
TCGTTGGCATCCGCACCCAAGACACAGATCCTGGCCCGGTGGGCGATATCGGCCTCGGTAAAGAAACGGCCCTCAACGGGGATGTAAACACTGAGAACCCGCGGCCATTGGGAATTCATGCCCAGGATGATGGTGCCGGAACTTTTGATGTTCTGGTAGCGGATGGGGATGCTCTCGAAGAGATCAACCGGCAGGTCCACTGCGACGTTCTTCACCGCCGGACATTCCTCTTGAATGGCCTCGGCATCGTCGAGCGTCAGGTCTTTCCTCTGCCGGTCTTGATCCGAAAGACGACCGATTTGGATGCCCGGTTCATGTTTATTGACGACGATGATATCCGATCCCGCCGACTGCAGCTCGCTGAGGAAGGTGGTGTTCAAGCCCTGGATGATCGAGACCATGGCAATGACCGTCATCACACCGATCATGATCCCCAGGAGAGTCAGGAGCGAGCGCAGCTTGTGAGAGCGGATGGAATCGAGGGACATCCGGACGATCTCTTGGGCGATTCCTAACCTCATAATTCCGACCTCAAAGCCTGGATGGGATCGAGCCGGGCCGCCTTATTGGCCGGGTATATCCCGAAAAAAAGCCCGACGGAGGCGGACACGCCGATCGCCGCCAGGATAGAGAACGGATCCACCCGGGAGGGGAGGGAAGTGGCCAGAGAGACCGCTCGGGCCAGAGAGAATCCCAGAAAGATTCCGATGGCTCCGCCAAGAGTGGATAAGGCGGCGGATTCCATAAGGAATTGAATCAAGATGTCTTTGCGTCGGGCCCCGACCGCCATCCGGATCCCGATCTCAGCGGTCCGCTCGGTGACCGATACCAGCATAATGTTCATCACCACGATCCCGCCCACCACCAGGGAGAGGGAGGCGATGGCGATCATGGCGAAGTAAATCCCCGTGGTGGCGGACTTGTATATATCGATGAATTGGTCCGAGGTGCGTATGGAAAAATCGTCCGGCTCCCCGAACCGGACGCGGCGCTTGGAACGGAGGACCGTGCGGACTTCATCTTGCGCCATCAGCATCTGTTCCTGAGAAGCGGTGTGGACGTTGATGTCGATGCTCTGCCGGCTTCCGTAAAGCTTATGATAGGTGCTGATGGGGATGCGGACAAAGTTGTCCTGGCTCATTCCCAGCAGTTTGCCTTTGGCTTGGGCGATGCCGATGATCAAGAAGACATGCCGTCCGATCCTGAGGCGTTTCCCCACCGGATCGAGGTTGGGAAAAAGCTTATCCCGGATGTCGGTCCCGATGATGCAGACCGCGCGGGAATGATCTTCATCCTCCGGACGGATGTGGCGGCCGTACTCCAGTTCCAAGACGCTTCCGATCAGGTGGTCGAGGTGGGTGACACCGCTGATCGTCACTCCCTTGAGATATTGGTTTGCGTATGCGACGGTGCGTTCGGTGGAAACCGATGCGCCCACCAGTTCGCACCGGCGGCACCGGCGCCGGATCAGCAGCATGTCCTCAATGGTCAAGTTGCGGCGCTTGAGCTGTTTCCGGTATTCCTCCAGCGACAGCCCGGCAAAGGTAAATTTTGATACCTTGAAGTCGTTGGCGCCGAAGAAGGCGAATTTGGTGTAGACATAGTCGTTGAGTCCTTGAATGATCGAGACCACGGCGATGATGGTCAAGACTCCGATGATGACGCCCAGCAGGGTCAGAAAGGTGCGCAGCTTGCTGGCCCGTAAAGAAGTCATAGCCATGCTGATGGATTCGCCGACTTGTACGCGCGCCAAGGTGTGCTCCCGCACTTATTGTACATCAACCGGTGCGCGAGCGGAATATAAAGGTTCTTTCCGGGCTTCGGCTCGCTCCCCTTGGCAGGGAACCATGCCCGCTCGCTTCCCAAGCGGCTTCCTCATCGGCTTCCCTGACTGCTCCGCTAAACCACAGGATTTCGTAAATGCAAGCGACAGCACTTTAAACAAAAGGGTGAAAAGACTACAATGGCGTAAGGAGGAGGAGATGAGCACGGAATTGACCCACCGGAATGACGAAGTCGCCGTCCCGGGCATCTATTTCCCCACCTGTGGGGCGGCGAACACCAGACGTACACTGGAGATATCCACACGAAGGGCGAGCAAACTTGGACTAAAAAAGATCCTGGTGGCGACGACTTCGGGGAAAACCGCACTCATGGCCCTGGATTTTGTGGCCGCTGAGTGCCTGGTAGCGGTCACACATTCCACAGGTTTCAGCCGGCCGGACCATCAGGAATTGCCCTCTCCCATACGGCTGCAGCTGCAGGACGCCGGAGTCCATGTGCTGACCTGCCAGCATGCCTTGGGGGGAGTGAACCGGGCGGTGCGCAAGAAACTCGGCACGTATCAACTCGACGAGATCATCGCCTATACCCTGAGGCTTTTCGGACAGGGTACCAAGGTGGCGGTGGAGATCGCCTTGATGGCCGCCGATGCAGGCCTGGTGTCAACGGCGGAGCCTTGTCTCTCCATCGGCGGGAGCAGCCGGGGTGCCGACACGGCGCTGATCCTGAAGCCGGCCCATACCCAGGATTTTTTCGACCTGCGCATCTTCGAGGTCCTAGCCAAACCTCATCATCCGGATTGACGCCTTCCATGCTGGTACGCCTCAACAAATTCATCGCCCGGTCCGGAGCGGCGTCGCGGCGCGAGGCCGATCGCCTCATCGAGGCCGGCCGGGTCAAGGTCAACGGCCGGGTGATCAGGACGCTCGGCCACAAGGTCGAGTCCGACACCGACTGCGTGGAAGTGAACGGACGGGCTGTTAAGCCGGCCTCGGAAGCTGTCTATCTCATGCTGCATAAACCCCCCATGTTCCTGGTCACCCGCAAAGATCCCTATAATCGGCCGACCGTGATGGAATTGCTGCCTCCGCATATGAAAGGCCTCTTCCCGGTGGGCCGGCTGGATTTCGACAGCCAGGGCTTGCTGCTGATGACGAACGATGGGGTGATGGCCTATCGGCTTCTTCATCCCCGTTATGGTGTCACCAAGTTGTATCGCGTAAAGGTTGCCGGACACCCTGATGCCGCCGCCCTTAAAAGCCTGGAGCGGGGAGTGTATTTGGAGGGGAAAAAAACCGCTCCGGCCCGAATCAAACCCATGGAGCTCAAGGCTCGCCACAGTTGGTTGGAGATCGAACTGCACGAGGGCCGTAAACGAGAGGTGCGAAGAATGCTCGAACAGGTGGGACATCAGGTCATGGTGCTGAAGCGTGTGCGCTTTGCCGGTTTATCTCTGGGGGGGCTGCGTTCCGGAGCGTGGCGGAACCTTAGCGCGGGTGAGGTCCGGCAATTGAAGAAAAAGGTCGGGCTGCTTCCTTAGATCCCGAGTGGATATGCGTTGCTGTCAGCTATTTCTTATTCTTCTCCTTGCCCTTGTCCTTGTCGTCCTTCTGATCGAAGGTCTTCCAGCTGGTGGCCAGCCGCTGCAGTTCCTGATCGACCAGAAAATTCACCGTCCCGTCCTCGAAGCTGCTGTCCTTACGCCGGCGGCCCGCTTTGATTCCGGTCAGGATTTCGATGCCTTCATCGATGGTCTTGATGGGATAGATGTGAAAATTTCCTTGTTCCACGGCTTCCCGGACATCCCTCCGGAGCATGAGGTTCTTGATGTTCTGATGGGGGATGATGACCCCTTGGCTGCCGGTCATCCGCCGCGCTTTGCACACGTCGAAGAATCCTTCGATCTTTTCGTTGACTCCTCCGATGGGCTGGATCTCCCCCTTCTGATTCAGGGAACCGGTGACGGCGATGTCCTGGCGCAGAGGCAGTTTGGACAGGCTCGATAGGATGGCATAGACCTCGGTCGAGGAGGCGCTGTCGCCGTCCACTCCGGAGTAGGCCTGCTCGAAGGCGATGCTGGCGGATAATGAAAAAGGCTTGTCCTGCGCGTACTTGCCTCTCAGATAGCCGCCCAGGATCAATACCCCTTTGTTGTGGGTTCGGCCGCTCAGATCCGCCTCCCGTTCGATATTGATGACACCCGCACGTCCGACGGCTGTGGTGGCGGTGATGCGCGTGGGCTTGCCGAAGGCATGCTGCCCCATCATATAGACCGACAATCCGTTGACCTGGCCGACCACACGGCCCCTGGTGTCGATCATGATGGTGCCTTCCTCGATCATCTCCTGGATTTTGTCTTCGATCAGACTCACGCGTTCGAAGCGTTCTTCGATGGCCTCGTCGATGTGCTTTCGGGTCACCTGCTTGCTTTTGTCCTTTTTGGCCCAGTAATCGGCCTCCCGCACCACGTCGGACAGGTGGTGGAATCGGGTGGAGAGTTTCTTATGGCGGCCGGCCAAGCGGATGCTGTATTCCAGCAGCGCAGCCATGCCCTCTTTGTCCAGCGGCCTGAGGTTCTCCTCGTCGGTGATCTTTTTCACAAAATCCGCGTATTCCAGCATGACCTGTTTGTTGAGGCGTGTCTCAGAATCGAATTCAGCCTTGATTTTGAAGATCTTCTTGAAATCTTCGTCTTTGTAGAACAGCAGGTTGTAGAGAAAGGAGTCGCCGATCATGATGACCTTGACATCGACGTCGATGGGCTCCGGCTTGAGGCGGGAGGTGGTGAACAGGAAGAGGGAGGCAAAGTTTTGTATCTCCATTTGCTGATTACGCAGCGTGCGCTTGAGAGTGGGCCAGACTCCGGGTTCCACCAATGCATCCAGGGCATTCACGACCAAGTGGCCGCCGTTGGCTTTGAGGAATGATCCGGCTTTGATTTTGGTGAAGTCGGACTGCATGAAGCCGAACCGGGTCATGCTGGATTCGATGGAACCGAAAAGATTGACATAGTTGGGATTGGTTTCCATGACCACCGGGGCTCTCTTAAGGTCCGCGTTGTCGATGAGCAGGTTGACACGATATTCCAAAAATTGATCCATGGGTTCTTTGGGCTTTTGATCCTGCTTTTGCGCCTTGAACAGATCGACGTGCTGGTTGAGGCTCTCCTCCACGCTGTTCAAATACTCCTTGATCTTGGGAAAGGGAAACTTTGACCGGATGACGTCGATCGCCTCTTTGATGATCGGCCGGATGGATTTTTTGTCCCAGTCCTTGAGCATTTCGCGCGTCTTCTCTTCGGCTTCTTTCATCTGCTTGAAGACCGCCTCCAGTTTTACGGTGAGGTCTTCGTATTTTTTGTGCAGCGCATCCAACGATTCCTTGGGGATCCGGCCTTCTCTGGCCTCTACCTCCAGCTTGTCGAAAGGTGTGGGCTTTCCTTCGATCACCGGGATCAGATCGGGCCTGACAAAGGTTCCGATCTGGATCTGGATGACGGAGAATCCTTCTTTCGCCACCTCTGCTTCGAACTGTTTCAAGACTTCCTTCTGCTTCTTTTGCTGGCTTTCTATGATGCCGTCGCGTTTCTCCGTATAGTACGCGCTTTTGAGCATTTCCGGTATGTCGACCTGCAGCACCTGGATGAGCTTGTCCATCTCCTCACGGAAGTGCCTGCCTTTTGCGGCCGGAAGCGTGATCAGCATCGGCTCGTCCGGGGATTTGAAGTTGTTCACATAGAGCATGTCATCCGGCATGTGTTTGGTCTTTTTGACCTTTTCCAGGAACTTCTTGATGGTGGTGGTGCGGCCGGTGCCCATCATCCCGGTGATGAAGATGTTATACCCGCGGCTCTTGATCTCCAATCCGGTCGCGATGGCCTTTAGGGCCCGTTCCTGGCCGATGATTCCATCGCAGCTCTCACATTCCTCGGTGGTGTCGAAGGGCAGCTTTCCGGCTTCGATTCTCTGATAGAGCTTATCCGGGGCAAGTTCCCTCGCGGTCGGGGCCTCTTTCATGCCAACCTCCTTTGGTATTCGGTTTATCGATCCCGTATGACCAAGATTATAGTGTGAAAACGTGTGAAACTCAAATTTTCGGACCGACAAATTTGCGTGCAAAAAGACATTCCATTTGTTAAGATAAGAAAACTCGTGGAGAGAGCGCGATTGAACGACACCCGTATCGAAAAGGTGAGCGGCCGCAAAGCCCGGAATAGATTCATCAAATTCGCCTGGCAGGTGTACAAGGACGATGACAACTGGGTTCCCCCCTTGATCATGGATATCAAGGAGCGGCTGAATCCCCACAAGCATCCGTTTTTCGAACATGCGGAGATGGATCTCTTCCTGGCCTATAAGCAGGGAATTCTGTCGGGACGGGTTGCAGCCGTCCTGGATGAGAACCACAACCGGACCCACAATGAGAGAGTCGTCTTTTTCGGCATGTATGAGAGCCGTAACGATCCGGAAGTGGCCGCCGCTCTGCTGGATCGGGTGGCGGAGTGGGGGCTGGAGAGGGGAATGACGGTCCTCCGCGGCCCCATGAACCTGTCCATGAACGACGAGTGCGGCTTCCTTGTGGAAGGTTTCGACTCTCCCTCCGTCCTCATGATGACCTACAATCCACCCTTTTATCCGACTCTCATGGAGCAGTGCGGCCTGGTCAAGGCCAAGGACCTGTATGCCTTCTACATGCATAAGGACCATGAAACCGCCCAAAAGGTTGATCAAATCGTTGCCAAAGTGAAAGATTCCACTCACATCACCCTCCGCACCATCGACATGAAGAAGGTCGACCACGAAATGGCAAGAATCCGCCACATCTATAATCAGGGATGGGAGAAGAATTGGGGTTTTGTGCCCTGGACGGACCGTGAGATGGAGTATGTGGGACATAAGCTCAAACAGATTGTGGACCCGGACATCGTCATCCTGGCCGAAGATCGAGGCAAGCCCGTTGGGTTCGCTGTCGGCCTCCCCAATTACCATGAGGCGCTCATCCATATCAACGGACGGCTGACCCCCCTGGGGATTCTGAAGCTGATGTACTATCGACGCAAGATCACCGGTATCCGGGCCATCGTGTTCGGCGTCCTGAAGGAGTATCGGATGACCGGTTTGAGCTATTATCTGTATTGGCAACTGGAAAAGAACAGCCTGGCCAAAGGATACACTTGGGCGGAGACATCGTGGCAGCTCGAAGACAACTACGCCATCAACCGATTCGTGGCCTCGCTGGGGGGGAAGGTCTATAAAAAGTACCGGATCTACGAGAAGAGCATTCCGGACAAAAAACCGGATTGAGGAGGAAAGAGTGGCATATAATAACTTGATCCTTAAAAGTGACGGCGGGATCGGCTGGATCACCATAAACCGCCCGGACAAGCTCAACGCGCTCAATCGGGAGACGGTGGATGAACTGCGTGCGGCTTTCCTCGATTATCGGGGCGATCCGGACGTCGGGGCCGTGATCCTGACAGGGTCTGGAGATAAAGCCTTTATCGCCGGTGCCGATATCGCTGAGCTGTCGCGATTGGACGGCGAGAGCGGCCGGGCTTATGTACGCAACGGACAGGAGCTGACCAAGCTGATGGAGTATTTCCCCAAACCGGTGATCGCCGCCGTCAATGGATTTGCGCTCGGTGGGGGGACGGAGATGGCCCTCGCCTGCCACGTGCGCATCGCTTCGGAAAATGCCAAGCTGGGCCAGCCGGAGGTCAAACTCGGTCTTATCCCCGGTTTCGGAGGCACACAACGGCTGTCGCGTCTGGTGGGCAAAGGTAAAGCCCTGGAGCTGATCTTAACGGGGAAGATCATCGGGGCTCAGGAAGCGTTCCGGATAGGCCTGGTGAATCAGGTAGTGCCCCTCGCCGAGCTCATTCCGGTTAGTGAGGTTTTGGCCCGAGAGATGACGGCCAATGGGCCGTTCGCCCTCGCCTACGGGATCGAAGCCGTCCAGAAGGGATTCGACATACCTTTGGACGAAGCCTTGGAATTGGAAGCGGAGCTGTTCGGCAAGACTTGTGCAACAGCCGACAGCAAGGAAGGCACCAAGGCTTTTCTGGAAAAGCGTAAGCCGGAATTCCGGGGAAAGTGAACTCCTGAGTCTGCGGGCCGGGAAGGCGTGAGAAAGTGAGGGATAGAACCATGAAGACCTTTCAAGGAAAACTCCAAGCCAAAGGACTGAAGATCGGCATCGTGCTCAGCCGATTCAACCAGTTCATCGGTGAGCGCCTCATGGAAGGCGCGCTGGATGCGCTGTACAAGCTGGGAGCCGAGACCGATGATCTTTCCATATACAAGGTGCCGGGTTCCTTCGAGGTGCCCGGTGTGGCCAAGAAACTGGCAAGATCCCAGAAGTTCGACGGAATTCTATGCTTGGGGGCTTTGATCCGTGGGGACACCCCGCACTTTGATTTCTTGAGTGCTGAGGTCACCAAGGGATTGGCCCAGGTCGCGATGGAAGAGGGAGTCCCGGTTTCGTTCGGCATTCTCACCGTGGATACCATCGAACAGGGGATCGAGCGAGCCGGCACCAAGGCGGGGAATAAGGGCTATGATGCCGCTTTCGCCCTGGTCGAGACCATCAACCTGGAGAAGGAAGCCGGGCTTAAATGAGGCCTCAAGCCTGAAATGGGCAGACGCAGGAAGGCCCGGGAAAGCGCACTCCAGATCCTTTTCCAATCCGAGTTTGATGATGCGACGCCGGATGTGATCCTCCAGCAGTTTTGGCAGGATAGAAAAGCTTCCCAGGAGGAGCGCCGGTACTGCGAACAATTGGTAAGGGGGATAGGCGAGCATAGGACACGGATCGACGCCGTCATCCAATCGGTTTCCGAAAATTGGCGCATTGCGCGGATGTTGATGGTGGATCGCAACATTCTGCGCATAGCCGTGTTCGAACTATTCTGGGGAGAGCGGCTGGCACCCGGGATCGTCATCAATGAGGCGGTTGAGATCGCGAAAAAATTCAGCGGTGAGGAATCCTCGACGTTCATCAACGGGATCCTGGACGCGCTGCGCCTCCAATCCGATGCCGTCATCAAGAGCGTGAAGGATAATGAGCATGCCTGAAACCAAGAAGCGATCCAAACCGCAGGACGATTTGAGTGAACAGGAAGCCGTGCGCCTGACCAAGATGCAGAGATTGGCCGATGCCGGGATCGATCTCTTCCCGCATAAGATCGCAGTTAGTCATTCTATCCTCGACGTCACTTCCCGGTACACCGAGGTCTCCGGAGAGGATTTGGAATCGGACCCGGTCCGGATGGTTGTTGCGGGGCGAATCGTTTCCATCCGAAAAATGGGGCGCGCCGTCTTTTTTCATATCAAAGACAGTGAGGCGAAGCTCCAGGCTTATCTGAGGGAAGATAAGGTGGGAAAGGCGAGCTTCCGGCTTTTCTCCGATATCGATATCGGCGATACGGTGGCTGTGGAAGGAGTCCTGTTCAAGACACGTACGGGAGAGCTGACCGTCATGGCCTCAAAATGGCACTTCCTGGCCAAATGCCTGCATCCCTTACCTGAGAAGTGGCATGGTCTCCAGGATGTGGAACTGCGTTTCCGCAGGCGCTATCTGGATTTGATCGTTAATCCCGAGACGGCTCACATTTTTCGGCTGCGCAGCCGGATGATCGCCGGCATCCGCGAGTTCTTTGATCGCCGCGGGTATATCGAGGTGGAAACCCCTATGATGCATGCGGTCCCCGGGGGCGCATTGGCTAAGCCCTTCCAGACCTTTCACAATGCGCTGGGAATCGAGCTCTTTTTGCGGATCGCTCCCGAACTCTACCTAAAACGGTTGACCGTGGGGGGCATGAACAAGGTCTATGAGATCAACCGCAATTTCCGCAACGAAGGCATTTCCATGGAACACAATCCCGAGTTCACCATGCTGGAGTTCTATGAGGCTTATGCTGACTACAACGATATGATGGCCATGGCCGAGGAACTGATCCATTCTCTGGCGATGGATCTCCTGGGCCGCGAGCAGTTGACCTACGGTCCGCATAGGATCTCCCTGCAGAAACCCTGGAAAAGGATCAAGTTCATGGATGCACTGGCCCACTACAGCGGGCTTGCTCCATCGCGTTTCGATGATCCCGACGAAATCTTGGAGCTGGCTGGCGGTTTAGCAGGCGAGGGATCTCACCTAAGCTATGGCAAGGCGCTGGATGTCATCTTCGACAAAAACGTGAAACCTCACCTCATCCAGCCTACTTTCGTCACCAATCCCCCCAAGGAGATCTCGCCGCTGGCTAAAGGTTCCCCGGAAAATCCTGAAGAAGCCCAACGGTTCGAGCTCATCATTGCGGGCATGGAAATCGCGAACGCCTTCAGCGAGCTGACCGATCCGGCCGAACAGCGCCGGCGATTTGAACAGCAGGTGGAGGCCCGTCGGAAGGGGGATGAGGAATCGCACATGATCGACGAAGATTACATCAGCGCCCTGGAATACGGTCTGCCGCCCACCGGAGGCCAGGGCATCGGGATCGATCGGCTGGTCATGCTCTTCACCGACCGCAAGTCCATCCGTGAGGTCATCCTCTTCCCGCTGCTCCGCCCGAAGTAAGAACTTGGGGACGTTCCCCGAGGTGCCACCCTGCCTTTAATAGATATTCTCGAGACCAAGGCCAAAGCTATCCTTATACTGAAGGTAAACAATCTTATCCTTATAAAATAGGACAGGGTGGCACCTCGGGGAACGTCCCCAAGGGCACCAAGGGCGAAAAACGACTTGACGGAACCGGTTTCAGAATTTACCCTGTAGCAGAACATGTCGTACGAGTGGTTCATCGCCCGCCGCTACTTGACTGCCAGAAGGAAACAGGCCTTCATATCGGTCATTACTTCCATCTCTATACTTGGGATTACCATCGGAGTCATGGCGCTGGTCATTGCCATTGCCCTTATTACGGGATTTCAGAACGATGTGCAGGACAAAATTTTAGGTTCGACGGCGCATGTCATGATCCGCGATTATTCCGGCGATGGCCTGAAGGATTTTGCAGCGCTAATGGAACAGGTCGCGGCTATAGAGACCGTGCAGTCGGTGACTCCCATCGTCTATGACTCCGTCATGATCATCGGCCCTTATCAAAGCCAAGGCGCTGTATTGCGCGGCATGGACTTTGCGCGTGAGCTGCCGCAGTCTCGCTGGCTGCGGGAGTTGGAGCGGGGAGATGTGCCGGAAAGGGGCGCTCGGCGCGACGGGATTCTGCTCGGGCGCGATCTGGCATTCAGCTTGGGCGCCGGCTTGGGGGACGTGGTCACGGTCTTGTCGCCCTCCAACCGCCTGTCTCCTCTCGGTGTGTCCCCGAAGGTATCCCGACTGAGGGTTACCGGGATCTATTCCACCGGCCTGTTCGAATGGGATTCCACTACGGCCCTGGTGTGGCTGGATGTGGGGCAGCGGATCTTCGGCCTGGGCGAAAATGTCAATCTCATCCAAATCCGGATCGACAACATCTTTGATGCGCCCCGATTCAGGGACCGTGTGCGCGAGTTTCTGCCGGATGAGACCTATGCCATCACCTGGATGGAAATGAATGAATCGCTATTCTCGGCGCTCAAGCTGGAGAAGAGACTCATGTTCTTCACCATCACCCTGATCGTCATCGTGGCTTCCCTGAATATCATTGCCACCCTCATTCTGATGGTCATGGAAAAAACGCGGGACATAGGAGTGCTCAAGTCTATGGGAGCCACTTCCCGCAGCATCATGAAGATCTTCTTTTTTCAGGGAGCCATGATCGGCGTCTTCGGCACGATCATCGGTGTGGCGCTGGGATTGTTATGGTGTTGGCTGGCCAATACATTCGAGTTGATCAAACTGCCGGTCCATATCTATATGATTCCATTCGTTCCATTCCGCATCCATATCCTGGATCTCCTGGTCATCATTGGAATCGCCCTTATGATCAGCTTCTTGTCCACGCTTTTCCCATCCCATCGGGCCGCGCGCGTCGATCCAGTGAATGCATTGAAATATGAATAAGATCCTGCAAGTCCAAAGTCTGGGTAAGGAGTATCCATTGCCCAAGGGATCGCTGCGGGTGTTTGAAGAGCTGGAATTCGAGTTGGAAAAAGGCGACCTCATCGCCGTCATGGGTGTATCGGGAGTGGGAAAGACGACTCTGCTGAACCTGCTGGGCCTGCTGGATGTCCCCACCCACGGCCGGATATTCCTGGATGGTGACGATCTCTCCCTCAAGACTGAAGCGGAAAAGGCCGAAATCCGTAACCGTAAGATCGCTTTCATCTTTCAGTTCTATCACCTCCTGCCGGAATTCAATGCCATGGAGAATGTCTGTTTCCCGCTCTTGATTCGAGGTTTCAAACGGAAGGAAGCGCAGCAGTGCGCGCTGGCTATGTTGGGTGAAGTCGGTCTGCGTGACAAGGAGCTTCTGCGCCCGGGCCAACTGTCCGGCGGGGAGCAGCAGCGGGTGGCCATTGCCCGCGCCTTGGTCAGTGAACCCATGCTGCTCCTGGCCGACGAGCCCACCGGAAATCTGGATTGGCGCACCGGGGAGAATATCCTGGAGCTCATCAAGGACCTCCACCGCAAGCGGGGCCTGTCATCCATCATCGTTACCCATAACGACAAGGTGGCGGAATTCTGTCAGCACACGTATCTCATGGAAGCCGGTCGGCTGCACCGGCTTTGAATCGATCGTCCCTCGAGAAACAATGAAACCAATTCGGCCCCGGCGGGGTTATAAATATGTGAAGAAGTTCGCTCACTTGTGGAAAAACCGATTCCTATACCTTGGGGATAGCGGGCGGTTTTCGCTCCGCTCACAGACGCCCTCCGCTTTATTTTTCCAGGGGAATATGGTATAAGGAAAGTGCCATGAAAAGGATAGCCTTAGGTATGTTGATCTGCCTGCTTCCTCTGGTGTTATTCGGCCAGGAGGTGGTGGAAAGGATAGAAATCGACGGCAACCAGCGGGTCACCAAGGAGACCATTCAGTACTACCTCTCTTCACGCGAAGGTGAATTCTTCAGCCCTGACCTGTTACGCCAAGATTTCAAGATTCTCTGGGCCACGGGTTTTTTCGCCGACATCCGGATCGAAGAGTCGGACGGCCAGTACGGTAAGATCGTCCGGATCATCGTAAAGGAGAATCCGGTCATCAAGGACATCGCGTTCAAGACAGGAAAAAAGGTCAAAGAAAATGATATCATAGACAAGCTGAAGGAAAAGGACGCATACCTGCTGCCTTATTCCTACTACAGCGAGCACAAGGTCCGCCGCATCCAGGAGATCATCAAGGACCTGCTGTCGGAGAAAGGCCTGCCGGCCGCAAAGATCCAGGCTCTGACCGAATCCAAAGGACCGAATGAGTTGGAGCTGGTTTTCGACATCGATGAAGGGCCCAAGATTCGGGTGGGGGAAATCGTCTTCGAAGGGGATCCCAAGCTTCCCGAGGCCTCTCTCCGGTCGGCATTCAAGGAGAACAAAGAGCACGGATTCATAGCCTGGATAAGCGGAAAGGACTCCTTTAAAGAGAATGTGGTGGAAGACGACCTGGCCAATCTCAAAACCAAGCTCCAAGAAAACGGCTACATGGAGGCCACCATCGGCGAGCCTCGGTTCGAAGACATGGAGAAAAGGTCGATATTTCTGCGCAAGCAGCCCATGAAACGCATCATTGTTCCGGTGGACGCCGGCTATCTGTACACCGTGGGCGAGGTGGCCATCGAAGGCAACCAGTTCTTCAATGTCAAGTATCTCAGATCGCTGGTCAAATTCGAAGAGGGGGATGTTTACCGCACCAGTGTGAGGGAAGATGCCAAAGAGGAGATCGAAACCCTTTACCGCGATTGGGGCTATCTCTATGCTCAGGCCCGGCCGGTGGAAAAACTCGACCCCAGGCGCAAACGGGTCAACCTGACTATCCATATCTTCGAAGGGGAAGTGGCCTATCTCAATCGTTTGGAATTCAAAGGCAATGTTTTTACCAAAGACAAGGTCATTCGACGCGAAATGCTGGTACGAGAGGGGGACCGGTTTAGTTTTGCGCTGTTCAAAGACAGCCTCCTGCGCTTGAACCAGCTGGGTCTGGTGGAGCTGGAGGGAGAACCGGAGATCCAGCCCAATCCCCAGGATCCGACTCAGATTGACGTGAATGTCCGGCTCACCGAGCTGCAGCGTAACAACATCCAATTTTCCGCCGGGTACAGCGGATACATGGGGACATTCGTTTCCGTCAGCTACTCGACCGTCAACTTCCTCGGTGCCGGCGAGCGGTTGGAATTGGCTCTCCAGTACGGCAAGCGGATGAGAAACTATTCCTTTGGATTCAACGAGCCTTATCTGTTCGACCTGCCCATCAGCGTGGGTTTCAATGTGCACGATCAATACATGGTCTATCCCGGCATCTTCAACCAGCGCAGCAAAGGAGCGGATTTCAATTTCGGCGGCCGGATCAAGGGTTATTTGCGGGGAAACCTCGTCTACAGCTATGCCAATATCGAAGTCACTCCCTATGAATTCGCGGAAAATGATCCCTATCTCAATCCCTATTACAATCCCTATCTCAATCCCTACGGCGGCGGCTACATGGGATATAATCCCTACTACCGTTTCGGCAAGTACAACATCAGCGCTCTCAGCCCCACGATCTACCGGAATACCGTCGACAGCCCTTTGACTCCCAGCCGGGGGAGCATGTATCTTGCCTCGGTCAAATACGCGGGGAGCTTTCTGGGCGGAGACGTGGATATGATCAAACCGCGCTTCGAGCTGATCCGCTTTATACCCGTCTTCGGGCGCCAGTCTTTGGGGCTGCATTTGGAGTACTCTTTTATCAAGCCCATCAAGGGAGTGACCGAAGTCCCGTTTTGGGAGCGCTACTTCCTCGGCGGAGAGCGCTCGATCCGAGGCTATGAGATCTACACCATCGGGCCGCGGGGCGAGTCCGGCGTCAACGAGGGAGGGGAGAAGTCACTGGTCTTCAACGCCGAGTACATCATCCCTTTGAGCGGGCCCCTCTACACCATCCTGTTTTTCGATGCCGGCAATGCGATCCCGAAGGATCAGCAGTTCAGCCTCCACAACCTGTATACGTCCGCCGGCATTGAGATGCGCATCTTTGTTCCCGCATTAAGAGTTCCCTTTCGGCTGATTTTTGCGTATAATAACCGTTTGGTCTATCGAGGAGACACCAACTACAATTTCAGGTTCGCGATAGGAACGACGTTTTAGACACTTTGAACAAAACAAGTACGCAGATTAGGACATAAACCTCGGTTTAATTCATAAGAGGAGGCAAGAGATGCTCAGAAGCACCGCCAAGTTCATGGTCATGGCCCTGATGATCGCAGTGTTGGCTTCCAGCGGTCTGGCTCAACAGGAGATCAAAATCGGCGTCGTGAATTCTCAGGAAGTGCTGGAAAAGTCGGTCGAAGGAAAAAGAGTTCTAGCCCAGCTCCAGGATAAGGATAAAAGAAATCAGGCCGAGCTTTCACGCCGGGACGAAGAGATTCAGGAGCTGCAGACTCGGCTCAACACCCAGCGCCTGACCCTCACCCAGGAAGCGCTGCGGAACCTGACGACGGACCTGGAGCGCAAGCAGACGGAGCGCAGGCGGTTCTACGAGGATGCAGGCCGCGAGATGAACGAGACGGCAGAGCGTCTGTTCCAAAAAGTCCAGAATGAACTGCTTCCCATCATCGAGCAGGTGGGCAAGGAAAAGGGCCTGGATATGATCTTTGATCTGGCCAAGAGCGGCGCGATCTACTTCAGTCCCACGGTGGATTTTACCCAGGAAGTCATCTCAAGGTACGATGCCTCAAAAGCCCCCACCAAAAAGTGATTCATACGCTTTAGACATCGAAAAGATAATGGGGATGCTTCCCCACAGGTACCCCTTTCTATTGATCGACCGCGTCCTGGAGCTGGATGCCAAGAAGTCCATCCGGGCCCTCAAAAACGTGACCTGCAACGAGCCTTTCTTCCAAGGCCACTTCCCCAACTACCGCATCATGCCGGGTGTGCTGATCATCGAGGCGCTGGCCCAAGCGGGAGGCGTGCTTCTTTTCTATTCCCTTCCCGATCCTGAGACAAAGCTGGTCTTTTTGAGTAAGATCAACTATGCCAGGTTTCGCAAGCCGGTCGTTCCCGGGGACCAACTGATCCTGCAGGTCAACCTTCTGAAGTTCAAGAAAGGATTCTGCCAGATCGAGGCCAAGGCTTTGGTGGATGACGAGATCGTGACCGAATCTGAAATCTTGGCATCCGTGGTGGGGCTCGAGGATCTGCATGGAAGAGCCTGAAATCTCCATACATCCGACCGCGAACGTTCATCCCCATGCCCGACTGGCTGAGGGCGTTTCCATCGGCCCCTTCAGCGTGGTCGGCGAACATGTTTCCATCGGGAAAAACAGCCGGCTCGATGCCCATGTGTTCATCGATGGGCATACGGAAATCGGGGAAGACTGCCGATTTTTTCCTTACTCGGCCGTAGGAACCGATCCCCAAGATGTGGGATACGATCGGGAAGAGACCCGGATAAGAATCGGCAGCCGCAACCTCTTCCGCGAATTCATGACCATCAACCGGGGAACCGCCAAGGACGAGAGCGAGACCCGGATCGGCGATGATAATTACTTCATGGCCTACTCTCACATTGCTCATGACTGCCGCGTGGGAAACCACATCGTATTCATGAATGGCGTCACACTCGGGGGGCACTGCCGGGTAGGCGACTATGCGCAAATCAGCGCGTTCACAGGTCTTCACCCATTCTGCCGGATCGGGAAATACGCCTATGTCGGCGGATACTCCGTAATAACCCAGGATGTGCTTCCCTTTTGCAAGGTGGCGGGCGGACGCCCGCCGCTTATTTACGGACCTAATGCCATAGGCCTGCGCCGTTTGGGTTTTAAACGGGAAAGGATCCAGGCCGTCAAGGGGATGTTCAGGCTACTCTTTTTTTCCGACCTGAACACCCGACAGGCGGTGGAGCGAATCCGGCAGGAGTTCCCGCCCAGCCAAGACCGGGATGACATCATAGGATTCATACAAACCTCCCAGCGGGGCATCGTCAAAAAATTGTCCGACGAATGGAAAAAAGACTTGGCGTGATCGCCGGATCCGGGGAATCTCCCGCCTTCATTCAAGACCGGGCCCGCGAATTGGGTTACCTTTGCGTGACCGCGGCCATTCGGGGCGAAGCGGAGCCCGCCCTCCATCCCGCCGGCGGAATCCTTTCCTGGTTCCAGGTGACGAATGTCGCCCCCATCATCCGATATTTTAAATCCCACGGCATCCGACAGGCTGTCTTTGCCGGCAAGATCGATCCCCGCAACATCTACCCCGCAAAGAGCCGGGGAAACGTTCTGATCAAGATGTTGGAGAAGGGCCGGGACCGGAGTCCCGAGACCGTCATCCGGATGGCCATGGATTATTTCGCCCGTAAGGGAATCAGCTTCATTTCGCCCGAACCCTTTCTCTCGCCTTTGATGTGTCCGGAGGGCCCGCTCACAAAAAAGAGGCCGACGGCGGCGGTTACAGCGGACATCGCATGGGGTTGGGAACGCGCGCGCCGGCTGGCCGATGCCGATATCGGCCAGTGCCTCATCGTCAAGGCCAAGGCCGTCGTGGCGGTCGAAGGGATGGAGGGAACGGACGCGGTTATCCTGCGGGGCGGGGAGCTGGCAGGCCCGGGTTGTGTGGCGATCAAAGTGGCCCGATCCCGTCAAGATCCCCGTGTCGACCTGCCGGCCGTGGGCCTGGACACGGTCAGAAGTCTGGTGACGGCGGGCGGCGCCGCCCTGTGTTTCGAGGCCGGGAGGATGCCCTTTTTTCAAAAAGAAGCGGCCGTCGCCCTCGCCGATCAGCACCGCATTTCCATTTCAGCACGCCCCTGATCCTCATTCTTCCGCCCCCCTAGGCCTGCCGCCTGACATTCTCAAGCCGTCTCCCTAGAGACTCTTTCTCAGGCCATCCCCTTCGAGACCTCATAACGGCAAAGCCCAAACAGCGCTGAATGCAGCCCTGATTAAGTGACCGGGTCCCGGGTGCTCCGGTGATCCGGAAAGGCAGCCGTCCGCTGCGAGCGGATTTCGTTCCTCAAAGGGGTGGGTGAGCCAATAATTTGGGAAATGTTGCGGCAAAGATGATATAATACCTGCTGGGCTAGCGCGGACGAAAGGCATTTCCATTGATGGAAAAGGTGAGAGTCGGAATCATCGGCGTGGGCTATCTGGGGACCCAGCATGCGCGCATTCTCTCGTATTTGGAGGGAGCGGAGCTAAGGGGAGTGGCGGACGTGGACTTGAACAAGGCCATGATAATCGGAAACCGTCACGGGGTGTCTTATTGGCAGAACTTTGAAGATATGCTGGACGAGATCGATGCGGCCATCGTCTCTGCCCCCACCTCAGAACATTTCTCCATCACCCAGAGGTTGCTCAAAGAAGGCAAATCGGTGCTGGTGGAAAAACCCATGACCGATACGGTGGAACAGGCCGAAGCGCTGGTTGATTTGTCCGGCACCAACAAGCTTATCCTCCAGGTGGGCCACTTGGAACGATTCAATCCTGCGGTCGAGGCCCTTCAGAATCTGATTTCGGAGCCGAAGTTTATCGAAGTGCAGCGGCTGGGATCGTTCTCGGCCCGCTCGCTGGATACCAACGTGGTGTTGGATCTCATGATCCACGACCTGGACATCATTCTGGATCTGATTCAGGACGAGGTCAAGGTCATCCGCTCCTCCGGCATTCATGTGCTCTCGGAAAAGTTCGACATCGCCAATGCCCGTCTGGAGTTCGAATCCGGTTGCGTGGCCACCCTGACCGCCAGCCGCGTGCATCAGGGAAAAGTCCGGAACTTGCGGATCTTTGAGCCCACCGCCTACTACTCCATCGACTACATCGACCAAGCGGTCAAGGTGTTTCCTCTCGACGGCCAACAGACCGACATCAAGAATATCAAGATCAAGAAAGAAGAGCCTCTCAAGAAGGAGCTTCAGAACTTCATCCGCTGCATCAGGGACGGAAAGATACGCAAGGTCAGCGCGGAAGAAGGCTTGCGGGCGCTGAAGCTGGCGCACCAAGTGCTCAGAGAGATCGAGACTTGATCCAACTCCAGCGTGAATTGTGATCCGGGATATTTAACGGATCACTTTGATCTGTCGGCCACGCTCCGGCTTCTGGTCTAGTTCCAGGGCGTTCATGACTGCGAACTGCGGCCAGAGCTCCTCGGGAATGCCCTGTCTTTGGAAAATCTCCCGGATCGAACTCCGACCGTCGGCCGAGACCAGCCGAAGCCGCTTGGGCTGTCGATTGAGGTATTTCTTGTCCGTTAAGGTGCGGAAAGATCCGGCGGTCGAACTGAAATCGGTTTGATATTTTGCAAAGTCTTCCCGCCTGCTCAGCGCCGTGAAGGAGTAGATGTAAGACCCGTATTGAATGTACGTCAGCTGCAGCCGCAACTGGCCGTTGTTTTCATCTTCGTAATCCCAGACCTGCTGTAAAACATTCAATCGGTTCACGGTCGCGGCCCGCTCATCACGAAGCTCCGCTCCCTCGAGTTTTTGGGCGCGTCCGGCCGCATAGCTGGACAGGCTGTCCGAGCTCTTTTCAGCCTGGAGGATTATGGCGGCGTCTTCTTCGGGCGCCACCATCGACACTTGATAAGGCAGGTTCTGAACCGCCCATTTTTCGGGAAACCGATAGCTGAAGCGCAACGTGGGATGAAAGAACGCATTGCCCTCGACATAGCCTTGCCGGGGATCGTTCCCGTACACCATCCCCTCAATGCGCTTCAGGTAGGCGCCGCCCTGGACTTTCAAGCTCTGGTCCGACTCTTGGATCATCTCCCGGGTGTTTTCGATCCTCTCACTGGTCAAGGGATGGGTGGAAAGAAAACCGGGCAGGGAATGACCTCCGGACAGATCACCCATTTTTTCCAGGGAGCCGAAGAAATCGATCATCTTGGCGGGATTATAAAGACCCGCGCGGGAATATTCGACCCCCAATTGGTCCGCCTCCCGTTCGTCGTCGCGGCTGTATTGGAGAAAAAGTAGCTGGAGCCCCACGCTGGCCAGGCCGGCGAAATCGGCGAAGGTTTTGCTGATGGCGCTGCCCGCCGCCAGCCCGATTTGGGCCAGCATCACATTGCTCAGGCGCCGCATGCTGTGCCGGGCGTTGACATGACCCAATTCGTGTCCCAGGACCACGGCCAGTTCCGCCTCGGAGTTCATCATGGCCATGATCCCTCGCGTGACATAAATATACCCTCCCGGGACGGCGAAGGCGTTGACGACGGGCGAATCCAACACCGCAAAATGATACTCCAGATGGAGGCGATGGGTGTACGGTGTCAAGGCTTCACCCACCCGGCGCACATAGGCATCGGTTTCCGCATCCTGGTAGATCCCGAACTGCTGAACGATCTGAGGATGGGTTTCCTTGCCCAGGGCGATCTCATCCTGTTCGGAGTACAGCATGAACTCGCGTCGCCCGGTGACGGGATTCACGGCGCACGATTGAGCCAGGGCGATGATCAGCAGGCCGATCCCGATGAAGAGGGCATATCTTAGGCGATGGCGCTTCATTGTTTCGCAAAAAGGCTGTCGTCTAGGCCGGTGTTGAATTTGACCTCATCCAGGGTGATGATCATGAACTCTTCGCCGTCCATGTACTGTGTGATGTTGAATGCCGCCATCATGCCTTCGATCTTGCGGTAGTCCGTGGTGTAGCTCTCCATCAAGGATTCCGCTCCCGTCATCATGTTGGGCTGAAGCGATTTGGTCTTATTGACCAGATGGGTCTGGGTATCGATGTAGAGGGTGACTTCATATCCGTCGGCATAGACCATGCGCAGGACGTCATAAGCGGTGTCTTCGAGCTTTTCCTGACCCTGATGAGTATAGACGATTCCGTGTTTTTCGGGTTCGAGATAGACGGAATCTCCCAGGGCCTGACGTTTCATTTGGACCAACTGCTCTCCCGTCAGTTCCTCTACGGCCCCGCTTTGCGGATTGGTGAACCAGCCGATTTCTCCATCATAGGCCTGAGTGATAAGCATGCCCATGAGCTCTATGTCCATGCGGAATTTTTGCGGCGTCTTGGTGTAGAGGGTCGCCGATCCGGCCATCCCCTGCATGACGATCTCCAGGGTCCCTGTGGCGGTCATGTCCTTCACGGCCCGCAGGACCTTTCTTCCACCCATAGCTTCGATCATTTTTTCCAGCACCTGCAGGGCTTTGGGATCGGACTTCGCGGCTTCTTGGGCGGTGAGGATCGGAAGGGGGGATGCCAACAGTCCCAGCAAAAGAACAAAGGTGAGTCCAAAGACCAAATTTCGTTTCATCACTTCCTCCTTGGAATATTCTAAATAGATCATGGAGAAGAGTAAACCGTTTTATAATTATCGCTTCCGTTCCCCGGGACGCTTGCGCACGAAGGAAATGTGGATCCGGTCGTCACTTTCCTCCTCGATCCTTTCTCGGATGAAGCGGGTGTCCCAGAGATAATCGGCGTGGGCTTTCAAATAACTGAGACCCTGGCGGCTGAGGAAGTCCAACCATTCACCCCTCGCCGTTTCGTCCATCAGCTCAGTTGTCTCCTCCACGTAGGTGATGCGGCGCCGTTCCGAAAGACGGCTTTCCCGGGAAGAGCGCCGTTTGGCATACAGGTTGACCCCGTCATGCCGCTCAAGATAATTCATGTGAGGATGCCAGCGGGCCGCCCAGCGCTCATAGCGATCATAGAATTTGTGGTTGGAGTCATGGATGTCGGGCTGGCCCTGCATCCCCCGTATGATTTCGGACTGCAGGGCTTTGCCGGCCTCCACCCAATCGGGATAGATGGGAAGCGAAAGAGTCCTGAAAAAGGCGAACCACCCGCGGGGGATCCAATAATCACGGAAGAGAAAGGGGACGTAACCTGAGAACGGCTGGACCCATTCGTGCGAGGGATAGCCGTGCAGATTGAGATAGATGTCGGGAAACCATCTCCGGTTCAGGAAGCCCCGCACCTTGGCTTCCGGAAGCAGGGGGCGGGATGCGCCCACTTGATATCCGGTGTCGATTCCCAGAGAGGAGTACCGGCCGGCATGCAGGCTGTGGAAAGGCGTCAGCTTTTGCAGCTCATAGGCCAGCGCGGCCCCGTCGGGATTCTCGAGGGGATGGAGCACGAAGTTCATCCTTTCAGGATAGCGGCCGAATTGGGGGTCCCGGGCCAACAGCTCCGCCCAACGCAGGATGTAATTGGTCGCGCTGACCTCGTTGGCGTGCTGCCGGCCGCTCATATACAGGGTGGGTTTGGCTGTGATCAGCCGGGGCAGTGAGACATGGGATCCGCGCGGCGTGAAGATCTCCAGCACATCGATGGGGCGCCCTTCGAAAGACCGACCTCCCTGGTAGCTCCGAATGGCGGGGAGGGTGGACAGCCGCCGCACAATATCGAGACCCATCTCGGGGGATATGATCTCGTGTGTGGGGACGATTCTCTGCCGGGGGAAATCCCCCGAACCCGCGGTTTCCGGCCGCTCTTGAGGTGCCTTGATCCGCAGTCGGGCTTCCCGGGATAGGTCTTTGTGCTTGACCCGCAGGAGCAAGGTGTTCACGTTGGGGAACTCCGGGGCGGGAATCAGCTTTTGGGCCTGCAGCCCCTCCATTGCATCCAGGATATCGATCAGCGCCATATACTCTTTTTCGGCACCCAAGTCGATCGAGGCCAGGATGCGTTCGATGCGGCTCTGATCACCCGTATAGACAAAACCCGGAATTCTCACCGCCTGGGATTTGAATTTCGGAAACACCGCCCTGCGGCTTTCGGGATGACGGCCCGGCTCCCGCCATTCGATCTCCATCTGAGGCGTGCGGGCCTGCCAGTCCTCGAACGTGACTTTCACCCGACCGCTTTCCCCTTCCAGTGAGGGATGGATCATAGGCAGGATATTGCCGGGGGCCGAATAGCGGGAGGTATCTTCCTGAATCTCTTCCCCGTCCGGGGGTTCGATCTCCGTGATGCCGCGCAGGAAGTCCAGGGTGTCGAAATAGAGCTCATCGTGCACCGCCTCCAAGCTGCTGATGATCTCCTCATCCAGTCCCAGCCGGTAATCCGGCTCACTCAACCACAGTTCGATCAGGAGCCGTTTGAAATAAGGCTGTTGGTCGAAAGAGGGCCGGCGGTTCGTCTTTTTCAGGATGTAGTCATAGACCTCTGGAAGGACATCCTCCTGATAGAATGTCCAGAAGCGCTCCAGATCGCTGGGGATATCGACGTCCGCCACCGGTTCGCCTCCGCTGTGGATGGTCAGCCATCCGGTCGAGACCATCACCTCACCCCATTCCGGAAGGGTGGAAAGATAGGGCATGCGGCGGATTCGAGGAGAAAATCCTTCCTGCATCAGGATGGTGTTCTGAGCATCGAAGGCGATCACCTCATAGACCGGATCGGCCTGGTCTTTGATCTCGAATTCGATGTCCTGCAGAGACAGGGACGTCCGGCCGGCGATGAGTTCGTCCACCGGATACAGCTCCTGCAGCCAGCGGTACGGATCTTGGTAGAATCGTTTGGGCTGGGATAGATCGTCTTCTGCCCGGCAAAAGCGAATAAGGAGTCGGCTGAGGCCGTCGCATCGCTCGAGACGCGGGAGGATACGCTCCATGATCCAAAAGAATCCTTGCTTATAAGATGACAGCACTTCGACCGATTCCGATTCCCGCGACATGTCCTGCAGGAGTCGAGTTATCCGGGATTTCAGCCGGGCACGGACCTCCGGGGATTCGCTGAGCCCCAGCCTGATGGAGACCGGCCCGGTCCCACCTTCCATGCCGGCCAGATGTTTCCGTATCAGCGAGAGGGCTTCATCTCCCTCCCATCCCAGCTCATGGGCCTTGGTGAAGACGACTCTAGCATCCTGCAGAGCTTGGATGCGGACCTCTGCCTCGGCCGCTTCCAGATTCTCCGTCAGCAAGCGCTGGATTTGTTCCTTGAAGCGTGGATTGCACTCGGGGAGGACCAGTTCGAGATTCACGGACCTAAGAGTTTTTTCCTCTATTTTTTCCAGGATTTTTTCCAGTTCTTGATGAAAAAAGGCTTCGGCGCTTCCCCTTTCTCCCCGGAGTAAATCGTCGATGAATTCCGGCATATGGTGGATACCCGGTTCCCCGGCCTTGTAGCGCCGCAGGTAGGGAAAGGTCCGGCTGAAGTAGCCGAGGGCGGCGCTTTCACCGGCGGGATCGTGCCCCAAAAAGACCAGGGCATTGGATTTGTTGAACGCCGACGGGACCACCTGAACCAAAGCCTGCCCGGGAGACAGTTCGGGAACGTGCAGCTTCCCGGTCCGTATCAATTCCTGTACCAGCACGTTATCGCGGCCGATCAGGACGGCAGAGTCCAAACGCTTGGGATCCTCGATCTCGGAATCCAGGTACATGAGCGGGAACGATCCCCCCGCGGTGGGCAGGACCAGCCGGGTCGCCAACCGGGCGGATTCGACAGATGCAGAGCCGGAGGAGAGGATAACGGAGGCGTTGATCCGGTCCGGAAGCCCGTCCCGGTCGATATCCGCGTAGGCCGCCCGGGTGGAGAAATAATCCAACAGGTCGAAATTTTTTTCGGGGATACGCGGGCTGCGGGGAGACCGGTACCCGGGTGTGAGCAAACGCTTGGGATATCCCATGCGATCCAGATTCACCGAGGCTCTCCGGTTATCCCACTCCAGCTCGATGGAGATCCGGGCGCAGCCGGAGTAGCTGAGGATATCGGTCCGTCTTCCCCGCCGGTGGTCTTTTCCCAGCGTATGCAGGCGATCCCGGGCGCGCTCCCAGGCATTGAAATCAGGCAGGCGGACGCGCACCGTGAGGGTGTGGATTTGTCCGGTGTCGTATTCGAGGCGTTTGATCGTTTCAAAAGAGGAATTGCGGGGCGGAAAGCTGTAAAGGGCCCGAATGATGTCGATCCGAGATTTTTGGATCCCTTCGCTTTCCAGCCAGGACCGCAGGTCTTTTTCCAGCGTGAAGTACGTTTCTCCCTCCTGCCGTCCCCAGATCTCCCACAAATAAGGCCAGCGCAGAAAAAAAGCCCGCCCGGTCTGAAGGAGGGCTTGATCGGAACCGGCGGCCAAGATCACTCCGCTCGAATCCGGCCGGCTGAACACGGATACGAGTCCCTCATGTGATTTTAGAGCACCGAGAGAGAGCCGTGCTTCGTCTTGCAGTTCCCGGACCCGGCGGAGGCGCGATCCGATGAGGATGAGGGGGCGGGGCGGCTCGGCGTCAACCCATCGGGATTCGAGCTGAACGCTGGAGAATTCCACCCGCAGGGATTCCAGGTTGAGGCGGCCGGACAGGTCGCCTGCCACCGCGATTTCGTGAGGATTGGGTTTATCGGGCAGGAGAATGGTCAGGACCGGAGTGTCGGCGAAGCCGTCACCGTCGCTATCCAAGAGGCCTTTGCCCGGGAGGAAGAGTTGCGAGAGGCTTTCGATCTGCCGGGCACCCGGAGCGGCTGCCAGGAGGATCAGGAGGCATAAGCCGAGGGCGATTTTTTTCATGATAGATCTCTGCTCCTTAGCAGGCTTTGAGGTTCATTGTGATGCTTCTGGTCCGTGAAGTCAACGAAAGGACCGGATTCGGCTTGGATTTCCGGCAAGAGCTCGTTACCAACGGCATCTCGACATCCCTCATACCCCCGGGCTTGGCTGGAATCAAGGCGGCGACGATGTGTCAGGCTCCGCTGGCGGCCCTATGTATTAAATATTGAGGAATATGCCGTAGAACAAGGTGGGATTGAACAATTTCGTACAAAAGCAGCCGAATTTTTGGAAGGTCTTGGCATCTTTTGCAGTCTAAAAAATAGAAGTTATTGATGTTCTTGTTAGGAACGATGCCATGCAAAAGCCATCCGATGCTTTTCGCTATCCGGCCGACCTGTCTTCCCAAGTTGAAAAGTGGAGTGAGATGATCCGGAATAATGAACATTACGATTTAATAAAAGACTTGGTGGAACACACCAACTTTTCCTTACAGGATTTCGAAGAAGTCGAGTTTGATTTTTTGGATGATTTTCTAAGAAGGCTTTCCGAAGATGAGGTGTTCGAGGCCTACATCGAATATTTCTGCTACGAGAGGAAGCTTTCGTTGAATGTCGTGGCAGACCATTTGGAAAAGGCGATCATCATGTGGGCTTTGTTCGATAGCCGCGGCAATCAGAAGAAAGCCGCCTATAAATTGGGCTTGGATTATGTCACCTTATCCCGAAAGTTGAAAAAATACGCCATCCACCCCGATTCTCTCAAGAAGAAGCTGGAACAGGAATGATGAAGGCTTGACAGGGGGGAATTTATCCGCTATGGTAGGGAGACTTTTAAAGTCGGCTAACTATACTAAATATAGTATTTAAAAATAACGAGGTTGCACATATAGCGATTTTTCTTGACAACGAGGCCATAATCCGGATAGAATTATCCCACCCAAAGTCGGCAAATGCGAAAATTCCCCTTCACCCATCTTAAATATTTATACGCCGTCGCGCTGTCTCTGTTCCTGTTAGGGGGGGAGCCGGTGGAGTTCGGCAATGAAAAAACCTTTTTCCATGATTATTTGATCCCCAAGCCCGTGATCCACATCGGGCTGGGAGTAAACCTCGACGAGATCAAGATAACGGCCTCGTCGGGCATGAAGGTATACGAAGTCAAGACCAAGTACCGAATGATCTCCGAGAATGCCGATGAGGCGTTCATCAAAGGGAACAAAGAGAAGCTGAATGAGAAATTTCTGATTCAAGTCGCTCAAATGCGCGAGCGCGAAGACGCGGAGCGTCAGGCCCAGGAACTGCGCTACCTGGTGGACCGCAAGGTGATGGTATCCGCCGGCGGCGACGATGAGGCGGCCGGCAGCTTCAAGGTCATGATCGGTGATTTCATTTCCCGCGACGACGCCCTCAGCTATATCGTCAAACTCAATCGATTGGGCCTGCAGGACACCTGGATCGTGCGGGAAGAGGTCACGGAAAAGGAATCGCGGCCCCTTTGGATCATGATCAATGACGAGGTTCAAAGCCTGCGGAACGCGACGGTCGTGTATTTCATACCCAGCAGCCCACAGGGCTATCTTTCTTATCGAGGGAGGGATTACCGCGGTATCTTCACGCTGCGGGCGGGCCGCAAGGGAATGGTCCTGATCAACACCCTCAATCTGGAGGATTATCTCAAGGCCGTGGTGCCGAGCGAGCTCTCCCCCTATAATTTCCCCGAGATCGAAGCGCAGAAAGCCCAAGCCGTGGCGGCCCGGACCTATGCCATGCGGAATCTCGGTCAATATCAAGCATTGGGCTTCGATCTGGTCGACACCCCGCTGTCCCAATTCTATCGCGGGATGAACGCCGAACACCCTCTCAGTTCCCAGGCGGTGGAGGAAACCCGCGGGATGGTGATCAAATATCGGGATCGGCTCATCGATGCCCTCTACACCAGCACCTGCGGCGGTGCGACCGAAGATGTGGAAAACGTGTTCCTGGGCCCGGCCCTGCCTTACCTGCGCAGCACGGAATGTGTCTATGAAAAACAGAGACAATGGCCGGTGGTCACGGACCGCTGGCTGGCGCCGATTTATGTGCACGGCCGGAACGTCAGCCCAGAAACCGCCCTCCTTATCAGCCTGGGCGTGTTACCGGCCGATGTGCCGCTCGACAATTTCCATGCCGATGTGCCGCCGGAGGAGCTGCGGTCATGGGTGCGATCAGCCATCGTCCTTTTAGGAAAATCCGAGGATCCCGGAGTGCTCGAGGGGAATGCGGTATCGGTCGAGAGTTTCCTCCATTATGCGGTCCAGGCATTTGGATGGCAGGATCGGGTAGCACACCTCCTGCGGGACAGCGAACAGGAGTACATCCTAGGCGGGGCGAACGGCTGGCCCGAAGGCTCAAGGCCTCTGGTGTCCTACTTCATTCAGTCCGGGATTTTCCCATCTCCCGAAAGACTGGGACCATACGACCGGAACTTGACTCGCGGAGAGGCGGCCTCCTATGTCGCCGCCATGTTGCAGACCTACAGGGATTTTCGCGAAATCGGTGTGTTCCAGCGCATGGAAGGGAACTCCCTGGAAATTCGAGACAACGGAGAGGTCCGCGCGTTCAGCCTCGCTCCTGAGGCCTTCCTGATGCTCAACCAGGACGGCCATTATTCCTTCGTCAGGTCTCTTGATCTCTTGGGGGGAGAGAATGTGCGCTGGATAGGCCGGGATGGCCGGCTGGTATATCTGGAAGTCATATCCCCGGCGTTTTCCAATCTCTTGGACCGCAGTTCCCGGTACCACTCGTGGAGGGTGCGGACGTCACGTGAAGACCTGAGCCGGAGGATCGGCAGGTATTATCCCATCGGCGAGCTGCAGGATCTGACGGCTGCGAAGCGCGGCAAATCGGGTCGGGTGCTGGAGCTGCTCATAAAGGGCAGCGACACGCAGGTTACCGTGCGCGGATTCCGCATCCGGCGGGTCCTCGGCCTGCGTGAGATCCTGTTCGTGATGGATAAGGTCAGGGATTCGGAAGGGCGCGCCTCCCATTTTGTCTTCACCGGCAAAGGCTGGGGGCACGGCGTTGGCCTCTGTCAGGTCGGAGCCTTCGGCATGGCCCAGTCCGGTGCGGAATATACTGAGATTCTGCTGAAATATTACCGCGGGACCAACTTGGATAAAATATACTGACTCAGTCGTCATAGGCACCAGCGGGTGCACGCCGTTACCCGCTTAATCCCTTTAAGTGGCCGCCGAGTGATCCGAGGATCTCCACTTATAGGAGCCGAGGCGCTCGATTGCATTTTCAGCAGGCATAACATACAATGGCAGGTCCATTTATTCCATCCGGCCCAGGCTGTTGGATGAGAAAGGGCATATGCAAGGAGAACATCGAGAGAGAGTCGCCGGCGTCGGCCTGGCATTGATTCCGGTCATATTTCTGGTGCTGGCCCTTTTTATCAGCATAGTGATCCTGGATCAGCCGCCCCACATTCCCCTCATTCTGGCCGCCGCCGTGGCAGCCGGTGTGGCCGCGCATCTAAAGTATTCCTGGAAGGAGATTCAGGAGGGAATGGTCCAGGGGATCAACCTGGCCATGGGGGCCATCCTCATCCTGATGGTGGTGGGGACCATGATCGGGACCTGGATCTCCGGTGGAATCGTTCCCGCCATGATCTTCTACGGCTTGAAAGTGCTGTCGCCCGGAATCTTCTTGGCGGCGACCATGATCATCTGTTCGGTGGTCTCGTTGGGTACCGGATCTTCCTGGTCTACGGCCGGCACCGTCGGTGTGGCCCTGGTCGGCGTGGGGCAGGGATTGGGCATCCCGGCGGCCATGGTGGCGGGGGCCATCGTATCGGGTGCCTATTTCGGCGACAAGATGTCTCCGCTTTCCGATACCACCAATCTGGCGCCTGCAGTGGCGGGGACGGATCTGTTCTCCCATATCCGTCACATGGTCTATACCGTGACTCCGGGATTTGTCGTCGCCCTGGGGCTTTTTGCCTTCCTGGGCAAGCGTTTCTCCGACGGCGTGCTTGATTCCCAGAATATCGAGACCATGCTGTCCACCATGCGGGAGCACTTTCTGATCCATCCGATACTTCTGCTGCCTCCTCTGCTGGTCATCGTCATGGTAGTCATGAGAATCCCCCCGCTTCCGGCCTTGCTGGGAGGCACGGCCCTGGGAGGGTTTTTTGCGGTTACGGCCCAGTCGCGTTCGCTGGCAGAGGTCCTGTCGGCGGCTCAGCTCGGCCACATTTCGGAGACCGGCGTCGCCATGGTGGATGACCTGCTCACACGCGGGGGACTGATGAGCATGATGGAGACCGTGGCTCTGATCATCTGTGCACTCTCTTTCGGCGGGATCATGGAGCGCACCGGCATGCTCCGCGTGCTGGCGGGCTCATTGCTCAAGTACGTCAGACGGACCGGCACCCTGATCGCCACCACGATCTTCAGCTGTATCGGTATGAATATCATCGCGGCTGACCAGTACATCTCCATCGTGGTCCCGGGAAGGATGTTCAAGAGTGCCTTTGACGCCAAAGGCCTGCATCCCAAGAATCTTTCCCGGGTCCTGGAAGACTCCGGAACCCTGACTTCTCCCCTCATCCCCTGGAACAGCTGTGGGGCCTTTATGGGGGCCACCCTCGGCGTCAGCCCTTTGGTCTATCTCCCTTACGCCTTTCTCAATCTTATCGTGCCCGTGGTTTCCGTATTCTACGGCTACACCGGGATCACCATCGAGAAGCTTCCGGAACCGGAAGCCTCTTCCGAATGATCGAATCCTAACCGGCATGCTCACAGCCCGTCATTGCTGACACCGAGTCTCCCCGGTATCTTGTGCCCGCCAAACTTTTTCCTATACGCGGGGTGCGTGCCCAGCCGGGGATGAAGGTTTACCTGAACCTCCTTAGTTTGCTATAATGCATGCTCTGGAAATGAGGGTCTAGCCGGATGATATACGGAGTGGGTATCGACGCCATCGAGGTGGAGAGAATCCGCCGCCAGCTTGACCGGAGCGACCGCTTCAAGACCCGGATTTTTACCGCGCATGAGATCGCCTACTGCGAGGGCAAAAAGAACCGGGCACAGAACTATGCCGCCCGTTTTGCGGCCAAGGAAGCGTTTTTCAAGGCCCTCGGCACCGGTTGGAGCGGCGGACTGGCCTTCACTCAGGTGGAGGTCGTCAACGATGCGAGGGGCAAGCCGGAAATTCGGGTATACGGCAAGGCCAAGAAATTGATCGAGGAGACCGGCGTCATCCACATCCGGGTTTCCTTGACTCATCTCAAGGACATCGCGAGCTCGATCGTTACACTGGAGACGAAATGAGGAGAGATTCATGTCAAACATAGGTTCATATATAGAGCGACGACGGGATTTCGACTGGACTCTTGCGGAACGTGAACTGGGACACAAGCCGGGGTCGCCGATCAATATCGGCTGGTACTGCTCCGACCGGATCTGCGAGGCGGGCCGGGCCGACAAACAGGCATTGATATGGGAGGGACCGGGCGGCGTCAGCAAGATCTTTTCATTTAACGATATTCGCCTGGCCTCCAATACCATCGGCCGGTTCCTGCGTGATCTCGGTATCCGGGATCAGGACCGCATATGCCTGTTCATGGACCGGATCCCGGAGCTTTATTTGGGCTTTCTCGGCATTCTCAAGATCGGGGCCATCGCCCAACCCCTGTTCTCCGCCTTCGGAGACGAGTCCCTCTTGGTACGGCTGGAGAACGCCGAGACCTCGGCCGTCCTCACCCAGAGGAAGCACGTGGGCAAGGTCCGAAAAATCCGGGATAAGCTGCCTCATCTCAAACACATCATCGTCGTGGACTATGACGGGCGAAGACCGCTCCAGGAAAGAGAAGTGGCGTTCTCCCTGGATGAAGCTACGCCCGTGGAATCGCTCGAAGTATTCCCCACCACGGCCGAGTCGCCTTCGGTGTTGCATTATACGTCCGGAACCACCGGATTGCCCAAAGGCGTAAAACACGTTCATTATTCCTTGATCGCCCAGTATCTGACGGCCAAGTGGGTCCTCGACCTCCGTGAGGACGACATCTACTGGTGCACCGCCGATCCCGGATGGGTGACCGGGACCTCCTATGGAATCATCGGACCCTGGAGCTTGGGTGTGACACAGTGCGTGCTGGACAGCGGGTTTTTCGCGGAAGCGTGGTACCGGTTCATCGAAAGGCACCGGATAACGGTCTGGTATTCCGCACCCACGGCCATCCGTTCGCTGATGAAGGCCGGTGAGGAGCTGGCCGAAAAATGCGACCTGTCCAGCCTGAGGCACCTGACCAGTGTGGGAGAGCCGTTGAATTCCGAGGCGGTCATCTGGTCGGAGAAGGTCTTCGGCCGCCCCTTCCATGATACATACTGGCAGACTGAGACCGGCTCCATTATGATCGCCAATTATCCGGGGATGAAGGTGAAACCGGGATCCATGGGGCGGCCTTTTCCGGGAATCACGGCCGCAGTGCTCGATCCCAAGTCCCACACTCCCATCGAAGAGCGGGGAAAGATCGGGCTCATCGCCTTCCAACCGGGATGGCCCTCCATGATGCGCACCTACTGGAATAACGAGGATACCTACCGGTCCAAGTTCGTCAACGGCTGGTATCTCTCAGGCGATCGCGCCAGCATCGATCGGGACGGCTATTTTTGGTTCGTGGGCCGCGACGACGACGTTATCAACACCGGCGGCCATCTGGTAAGTCCCTTTGAAGTGGAGTCCGCCCTTCTGGAGCACGAGGCGGTGGCCGAGTCCGCGGTGGTGTCGACTCCCGACGAGCTCAACATGGAGGTGGTCAAGGCCTTCGTGCTGCTCAATCCCGGCTACAAGCCCGACACCGACCTGGAGCTGAAGATCATGAACTTCATCCGTAAGCGGTTGTCACCCCTGGCCATGCCGCAAGAGATCGAGTACGTGGATTCCCTGCCCAAGACCCGCAGCGGGAAGATCATGCGGCGGCTGCTGCACGCCAGGGAGTGGGGCGAGGAGATCGGTGACACCTCGACCCTTGAAGACGATGAGTGAGGCGAATGGGACCTGTTTTTCCAAACGATTTGGTGTAAACTGATGTCGCCGGCCGTCCCCGAGAGGGAGTGCTGTGATCACTTGTGAGGAAAGGAGTTAAGAAATGGATGATATGAAAGACGTCATTTTAGAGTATGTCGAGGAGGAGTATCTGGAAGACGAGGACGAAGAGATCACATATGATACGCCGCTCATCTCCGGCGGAATCGTGGATTCCTTTTCCATGGTCTCTTTGAAGCGATTTCTGGAAAACCGATACAACATCTCCATTCCGGATGAAAAGGCCACTCCCGAGTCCTTTGATACGGTCAACAGCATCGCAGAGGTGGTCAAGGAATTCATTAAGAAATAGCAGGCGGAAGCCTGAGGTTTCGCTTTTCCAAACGCCGTGACGGGTAGGAATAGGTGCGAAGGGCCTGCCCGAGGCTGAATTTCATAAAGGAGGAAGGAGGAAGCAAAATGAGTTTCAGCGATAGAATCCGTGGTCTATATCGGGAACAACTGCAACAGATTCAAGAAGCCGGGATATTCAAACAGGAGCGCTATATTCATTCTTCCCAGGCGGCGGATATCGATGTCGAATTTCCAGAAGGGTCGAGTCTGAAGCGTGTGATCAACATGTGCTCCAACAACTACCTGGGGCTGTCCAGCCACCCCGAGGTCATCAAGGCGGCCCACAAGGGTTTGGATTATCGCGGCTACGGCATGTCTTCGGTACGCTTCATATGCGGGACCCAGGATATCCATCACGAGCTGGAGCGGAAGGTCACCGAATTTCTGGGGACCGAGGACACCATCCTGTTCCCATCCTGTATGGATGCCAATACCGGGGTTTTCGAGGCCGTACTCACGGATCAGGATGTGATGATCTCGGACCGCCTGGTTCATGCCTCCATCATCGACGGCATCCGGCTGGCACCGGCCCAACACGACACCTTCAAGCACTCCAATATGGATCATCTGGAAAAGAAACTGCAGCTGCACGCGGATAAGCGCATTAAGATGGTCATCACCGACGGGGTGTTCTCCATGGACGGCGACACCGCCAATCTGGATCAGATGTCGGAGCTGTGTGAGAAGTACGATGCCATGTTGCTGGTCGACGATTCCCATGCCACCGGCTTTATCGGCAAGACCGGCCGCGGAACCCATGAGCAGTGTGGGATCATGGGGAAGGTGGACATCATAACCACCACCTTCGGTAAGGCGTTGGGCGGGGCTTCGGGAGGTTGTGTATCCGGCCGTACGGAAATCGTGGAGATGTGCCGCCAGAAGGCACGGCCCTATCTTTTCTCCAACACCATCGCGCCCGTGGTGGTTTCAGGCGTGCTGCAGGTGCTGGAAATCCTATCCCAGAGCACGGAGCGGCGCGACAAGCTGGAAAAGAATGCGGCATTCTGGCGTCAGGGACTCACCGAGGCGGGATTCGTGCTCAAGGAGGGCGACACGCCCATCGTTCCGGTGATGCTGTTCAACGCCAAGCTTTCGCAGGATTTTTCCCGCGATCTATATGGAGAAGGCATCTACGCCATAGGCTTCTTCTTCCCGGTCGTCCCGCAGGGACAGGCCCGCATCCGCACCCAGATCTCGGCCGGGCATGAGACGCATCATCTCGAAAAGGCCCTGGAAGCCTTTATCAAGGTGGGCCGGAAATACGACATATTGGGCAAAACGAAGCAGGAGATCATCGAAAAGTACGGGATGTAGTGTTTTTGGCTGTGGTAGTTAGGGTTTGAGACATGTGAAGAAGAAACGGGAACTCATGAGTCATGCGATGGACGTCGATGAGTATCTCGGTAGGCTCGATGCCGACCAACGTGCCGCTCTCGGCCGATTACGGAATTTGATCCTGGAAGTGGTTCCTGAGGCGATCGAGTCTATGCGCTACCGGATGCCCACATACGAGTTCAAGGGAAATCCGCTCTGCGCCTTTGCTTCTCGCAAGCAGCACATGAGTCTTTATATACATACCGGACTCTTCTCGAAGTACGAGGATCAATTCCGCGGCCTCAGCATGGGCAAGGAATGCCTCCGCTTCCGGCGGCTCGACGACCTGCCTCTCGATACGATCAGACAGCTCTTGCTAGAAGCAGCCTGGGTGGAGCGGGCGTGATGGAGTCGTAAAAGGCTGCTAAGCGCAGAAAGAGGGCAATCCCGGATTGGAAGGAGTTCAGGATGCAAAAAAAGTCACCGATCATTTTAGCCGCACTACTGCTTTTGACGGTTTTCCCGACGCACTCGCTTCTCCGGCACTCACACCTTGATGGACTGCAGGAAAGGGCGAGTGTCGAGGAAATCGAAAAAGCGCTGCAGTCAGCCTTGGAGGAGTACAAAAGGGGCGATCCGGTAAAAGCCATCAGCCTGCTGGCCGAGGCCATCATGCGCATCAAGAGCAGTATGCCGCTCAAAATAGCGAAGCTCTTTCTCTGCAGCGAAGTCAGGGACTACAACGACTACGACGCCAAGGACGGCTTCATTCTCCAAGCCGGAGAGCCGCTTCTTTTGTATATCGAACCGGAGGGATACGGCATACGGAAGGAAGGGAGCGAGTATAAGATCTGGATTTCTCAGGATGCCGCCATCAAGAACGAACAGGGAGAGACCATCTTCCAGAGGAATAATTGGGTGGAGTACAACAAGGCCTTTCCGACTCCCATCATCCCTTTTTATTTAACCAATCGGGTCAGTGATATCCCAGCGGGAAAGTATACCTATTCCTTGACGCTGAAGGACCATCAAAAGAATACATTTCTTACCGAATCCTTCGAGTTTTTGGTCCAGTGAAGGACGGCCGATTGAGGGGCGGTAAGTAAGAATCAGAAGCCGGACTCAGTAGTTGAGCCCGCCCCGAGCATGGCGTTCTCCCAGCACGCGCAGCATGTCTTCGGTCATGGCCGCCAGGTCATAATCGGGCTCCCAGCCCCACTCTTTCCGTGCGGCGGAATCATCGATCGTCCGGGGCCAGGTTTCGGCGATTTGCTGGCGGGAATCCGGTTGGTAGCTGATTGAAAAATCGGGGATGTGTTTTTTGATCTCTTCGGCCAGCTCAGCGGGTGTGAAGCTCATGCCGCTGATGTTGAAATCCGAATGGTGCTTGAGCCGGGAAAAATCCGCCTCCATGAGCTCACAGGTGGCTTTGAGACAGTCCGGCATATACATCATGGGCAGCATGGTGTCCGGCTTGAGAAAGCAGGTGAATTTCTTGGATTTGATGGCGGCGTAAAAGATCTCGACCGCGTAGTCCGTGGTGCCTCCTCCCGGTAGGGTTTCGTAACTGATGATGCCCGGATAGCGGCAGCCCCTAACGTCCAGACCGTAGCGCTGGACATAGTAATCGCACAGCAGTTCTCCCGCGACTTTGGTGACACCGTAGATGGTCTTGGGCCTGAGGATGGTCTCCTGAGGTGTGTTGTCCCGAGGGGTCTCACAGCCGAAGGCCGCGATGGAACTGGGGATGAAGATCCTTTTCACCTCGAGTTCACGGGCCGCTTCCAGGATGTTGTGGGTGCCGTTCATGTTCACATTCCAGGCGAGTTGGGGATGATTTTCGCCTTTGGCGGACAGAATGGCCGACATGTGGAATATGATATCGATGCGGTTCTGTTCCAAGACCGAGCGAATCGCTTCCGGCTGGGTGACATCCAGATGTTGATAGGGCCCCGAGTCATGCAGGGCCGGGCTGACATCCGGTTTTATATCCGAGGCCACGACACTGGCGGCCCCGAATTTTTCACGGAGTAGGGGAGTGAGCTCCGATCCGATCTGTCCGCCGGCCCCGGTCACCAGGATAGTTGTACTTTTGTGAGTCATGACATTCCTTGAGCTCGGGGGTTTTACAAAACCTAGAGTGCATTTATATCCTGCCTCTCGGACAAAGTCAACCGTTTGAAGACGCGTCGAAGAAATGTTCGGTCAGAGCTTCCAGCCGCCGGCCACCACCAGGTTGGATCCGGTCACGTAATCGGCTTCCGGGGACACGAAATAGCTCACGGCGTGGGCGATGTCATCCAACCGGCCCAGCCGCCCGGCCGGGACGCGCTGATCTTTGGGCAGCACGCCGCCTTCCAGGAGTCCGGGAGAGACCATGTTCACGGTGATGCCGTAGGCCGCCTCAGTGACCGCCGCCGACCGGGTCAGGATCAGGAGCCCGGTCTTGGCTACGGCATACGGCACGATTTTGCGGAACGCGCCCAGATGCTCGACCCGGCTGTATCCGATATTCACGATGCGGCCCCATTTCCGTGTGCGCATGCCGGGGAGGGCGGCCTTCATGCAGGACCAGGCGCTGTAGAGATTCGCTTGAAGGATATGGTCCCAGTCGGAAAGCGTGATTTCGGTCCAGCTTTTCTCCAGGATGGGGCCGTAGCTGTTGACCAGGATATCGAGGCGGCCGAAGTGCTGCTCGGTTTCCCGGATCAGGCGCGCGGCGTCTTCCGCATCATTCAGGTCGGCGGCCAGGGCGGCGGAACGGCAGCCCTTGGCTTGGATGCGGCGGGCCGTTTCCTCGGCGGCTTTGCGGTTCCGCCGATAGTGTACGGCCACCCCTGTGGACATTTCAGCCAGGGCCAGTGCGATGTCCCGGCCGAGTCTGCGGCTGCTGCCGGTGACCAGCGCGATTTTTTCCGTCATCCCGATTTTTCCTTCCGGCTGAATGGAATCCGCCGTGCTCAGCCCAGCACGACCCATGCCGCGGCCTTACTATAGCAGAAAATGCCCGGAGGGCCTAGACTAGGGGACGTTCCCCAAGGTGCCACCCTAAGAGATAGAGTGGTACCTTGGGGAACGTCCCCATCGGTAAAAAAAAACTTGACAAACCCTGGGACGGGTCGTATTGTATATAAGGTGAACAAAATGGTAAACAAAACACGTGCCGAGCTGACCAAGCGGCAGGAAAAGGTTCTGCGGGCCATAGAGGGTTTCATTCTGGAGCGGGGGTATTCTCCCACCATCCGGCAACTGGGAGGGATCCTCGATATCTCTCATCCTTCGGCCGTCTTCAAACACGTCCGGAGCCTGGAAAAAAAGGGATATGTCCGGAAAGAAGGCGGGGAGCTCAAGCTCACCGGCTTTCCTACCGCCGTGGACTCGCATGTCAGAGTCCCGCTGCTGGGCTTTGTCCCGGCCGGCCTTCCTCGGGAGGCTGTCGACCTTTCCCGTGAGGCCGTGGAGGTGCCGGAATGGATGCTGGGCCGTAAAAAGGGCAATGTCTTCTGTGTGCAGGTCGAGGGCAAGAGCATGGTGGACGCCTATATCGACGACGGCGACCGCGTGCTGGTGGAGCGCACCAACACCGCCAGCTCCGGTGAGATGGTGATCGCTTTCCTGGAGGATGGGTCCGTCACTTTGAAGCGGTTGAAGACGGAGGGAGGGCGGATCTTCCTCATCCCCGAGAATCCGGCGTTCAAACCTATAGAGGTCTCACAACTGCGGATTTTGGGTCGGGTTATCGGAGTGATGCGGAAATACTGACTTTCACCTGACATCAGGCCGTTCTCATTTATCGGTTTTGCAAAAATTCCTACAGGATAAGTCTGCTCTTAACCGAAAGTGGGAGGCGGGGCGAGCCTAAGCGGAAGCGCCCGCAGCGAATGAGGAGAGAATGATGCGAAGATGTATTGTCCATATCGACATCGATGCCTTTTTTTCCGCTGTGGAGGAACTGCTCGATCCTTCGCTCAAAGGAAAGCCGGTGATCGTGGGCGGCCTTCCCCATGAGCGGGGCGTGGCATCTACGGCCTCCTACGAAGCCCGCAAATACGGCATCCACTCCGGCATGCCTTTGCGGCAGGCGCACCAACTGTGTCCGCATGGGGTGTTCATCAGGGGAAACTACCAGGTCTACAGGACCTTTTCGGAAAATTTTTTACGGATCCTCTCCCGCTTCACTCCAGACGTGGAGTCCGCCTCCCTGGACGAGGCCTACCTTGATCTCACCCGTTGCCGGCCGCTGTATCCGTCCTTTTCCCGGGCCGTGAAGGAAATCAAGCGGCAGGTGGAATGGGAGCTGGGGCTGGCGGTTTCGGTCGGGGTGGGGGCCAACAAAACCCTGGCCAAACTGGCCACCAACCGGGCGAAGCCGGGAGGACTGTTCGAGATCCTGCCCGGGCAAGAGGACGTGTTTCTCAAAGACCTGGGGATCGAACTGCTTCCTGGGATCGGCCCCAAGGCCCAGGTCATCCTGCGGATGCTGAATATCCACAAGATCGGCGACCTGTGGGGCCTGCCGCGCGCCACGATGCGGTCGCTGTTCGGTCTCAACGGCGAAGAGATCTACCTGCAGGCCAGAGGAGTGGACAGCCGTCCTCTGGCTGCGGCCGGCGTGCCCAAATCGGTGTCGCGGGAGACCACCTTTCTCGAGGATATCTGGGATCGGCGCCTGTTGCTGGCCCATCTGGCGTATCTCTGCGACCGGTTGACTTTGGCTCTGCGCAAAGACCGGCTCTTCGCCCATATCGTGGAGGTCAAGGTCCGGTATTCCGATTTCAAGACCGAGGGCCGCCGCCGGCTCCTGCTTTCGCCGCTGCAGGATATGGGGGAGATCTTCCGCATCGGCCGGGAGCTTTTCGAGGGGCTGTACTCCGGATCGCGCCTCTCGCTGCGTCTGGTGGGGGTGAAGGCCTCCGACCTGGTGCGGGGCCGGTCGCTGTCCCTGTTCGAGCCCTATTCCCCGCGTCAGGAGCGCTTGGGATCGGCCATGGACCGCGTGCGTGCGAAGTACGGTTTCGGCTCGCTGCTCACGGTGCGCGAGAAGATGCTGGACGAGATTTACAGTTTTGAAAGAGATCGGGGATTCGTGCTCAAGACGGCCTCTCTGACGAAATAGGGACGTTCCCCAAGGTGCCACCCTATGACATAGAGTGGCACCTTGGGGAACGTCCCCTAAGGAATGAGATGTACATACCTTTGAGGGTGCACTCCGTATACAGCAAGGGGCGGGGCGGGGTGCTGTTACCCGAGTTCGCCGCCTGGGCCCGTCAAACGGGCCTGGCCGCCGCCGCGCTTTCCGATTTGGAGAATCTCTACGGCTGGGGACGATGGAAACGGGCTGCGGTCGAAGGCGGCCTCATGCCTCTCTTCGGCTGTGAGGTGGAAATCGAAGCGCGAAAATTCCTATTTTTGGTCAAAGAGCCCGCAGGCTACTGGAATCTGATGGAGATCCTCAACCACCGCCGCATCGCCGAAACCGAGGGGTTGATCACCGTGCTGATCCCCCGGCCGACGGACCGCGATTTTCCCTCGGATTTGGAGCCGCTTCGCAGCGAGGACTTCTACCTGGGAGGCGATTTCTTCAACCTGGAGGCGGTCACGGCCTGGTCCGGACGGCATGGGCTGAAGGCGGTCTGGGCCAATCCGCTGAAGTTCATCCACCGGCCCGAGCGGCTCATCCTGCTCTATGCCATCCATAAAAAAGTCCCTTTTCCCCCGGAAAGGGACCGCTTCGGCCGCCGCATGCCGCTTTTCGGCCCGGATCAGGCGCACTTGGCGGTGAAGCGGTTCGGATCCGGGATGCATCCTCTTTTTCAGGCGACCTTTGCCGTGGCGGAAAAGTGCCGTTTCGCTTTTGCGGATATGGTGCCCAAACTTCCCGACGATCTTTTCCCTCGGACCCTCCGGGATGTGGTCATGGACAAGCTGCGGGAGCGCAAGGATCTGAGCTGGAAAGAGCGGAAGCGGGCCCGGATGGAATTGGAGGTGGTGGAAAGGTCGGGCTTTGCGCCGTATTTTCTGGTGGTGCACGATGTGGTGCAGTTCGCCCGCCGGCGGGGCATCCTCCATAACCTCAAAGGATCGGGAGCTTCCTCCTTCCTGGCCTATCTCCTGGGTATTTCCCATATCAGCCCCATCACCTTTGATCTATATTTTGCCCGCTTCCTCAACGCGGGCCGTGACGACCCGCCGGATTTCGACCTGGATTTCGACTCCCGCCTGCGGGATCGGGTCCTGGAGTATGTCTTGGAAAAATACGGGAAAGGTGGGACCGGGGCGGCCTTTGTCTGCAGCCTTAAGAACTATCGCGCCCGGTCGGCTCTGTACGAGACGGCCCGGGCCTTCGGGCTGCCGCCTGCGGAAGCCCGCACCATGAGCAAGAAGGTCCCCATGTTCGTGGAGCCCGACCACCTGAAAAAGGACCGGCCCCTTCCCGGCTGCCGTGAGATATGGGCGTTGGCCTCGGGTCTTAAGGGGGCCTACTGTGAGATCTCCCTGCACGTGGGGGGGGTGATCTTGACTCCGGCCCCGGTCGGCCGCTATCTGCCTCTCGAAGAGTCGGCCAAGGGCCTGCGCATGTCCCATTTCGACCGGGATGCGGTCGAGGACCTGAAGCTCATCAAGCTCGACCTTTTGTCCGTACGGGGACTGGCGGCCGTCTCGAGCACCAAACAAACGCTCAAGCTTTCCAAGATTCCCCCGGAGGACGCACCGACTTTCCGGCGTCTGCAGAAGGCGGCGACCATCGGCTGCTTTCAGGTGGAGAGCCCGGCCATGATGAACCTGCTGCGCCGGATGCGTCCCGAGACGGTCTATGATCTGACCCAGGCGCTGGCGCTCATCCGACCGGGGCCGACCGAGAGCGGGATGAAAGAGAACCTGCTCCGCAGCCGGGAAGGCCGGCCCCAGGCCCATGACCCTTTCCTGGCCCGTATCCTTCCCGAGACCGGGGGGCTCTTGCTGTATGAGGAGCAGGTGATGCAGATCGCCGACCGGGTGGCGGGCATGCCGCCGGAGGAGGGTGACCTGCTGCGCCGCAGCCTCAAAAAAAAATCGGCGGAGCCTTTCAAGCGACGATTTTTTCGAGAAGCGGAAGAGCGCGGCTACACCGGCGGCGAAGTCCGCAAGCTGTGGGCCATCATGCAGAAATTCTCCTCCTACTCCTTCAACAAGGCCCACAGCGCCTCCTACGCCGCCATGGCCTATCAGGCCGTCTACCTCAAAACCCATCACACCCTGCCCTATCTCACCTCGGTACTCAACGCCGGAGGCGGCTACTACGGCCAAGCCGAATATATCGAGGAGGCCAAACGCTGCGGGATCCGCATCCTGGGGCCGGACGTGCAGCGCAGTGGATATGATTTCGCGGTGGAAGGCAAAGGCATCCGGGTGGGACTGCTTTCCATCAAGGGGTTGGCCGTCCGGACGGCGGACAAAGTCATCGAGGAACGAAAAAACGACGCCTATCGCTCTATCGAGGATTTTCTGCTGCGGGTGTCCCTGACCAAGGCCGAACTTTTCGCTCTGATCAAGGCGGGCGCGTTTGATTCCCTGGAGCCGACGCGCACCCGGCAGATCCTGCGCTATTTCCAGGGTATCGAGGGCATAGGAGAGATCGCCGATCTCAACGCCAAACAGAAAAAACGGATGCTGATCGAATCGCTGGGCTTTGATCCTGAGGGCGATTCGCTGGAACTGTATGAGGGCCGACGGCCGGAACTGCGGGTCAAGGATCTGCGGCAGTATGTGGGCCACGAGGTGGAGCTGGTGGTGCGGGTGGTGGATGCCCGGCTCAAAGGTGTCGACGAGGGCCGCAAGTACTTTTTTCTGTTCGAGGATGAGACCGGACTGCTGGAAGGGGTGGGAGAGACCGGGTGCGTGACCTTCGGCACCCCTCCGGCCTGTCACCTGCGCGGCAGGGTACGGCGTGACGGCAACGGCCGGCCCAAGCTCTTCGGCTGCAGTTTCCTGCAGACGTGATGGTCGGCCCCGGCTTTACCATTGATGAAGTCATGCCCTTAGGATACTTTTGACAGCGTGATTCCTCTGTGATAGGTTTGATTCATATGTGCGAGCCGGTTATGGAGGGGAATCGCAATGGAAAAAACTTTTCGATTCAGGCTCAACGGAAAGCCGATCCAAGTGTCTTCACCTCCGGAGCGAAAGCTTTTATGGGTCCTGCGGACGGATCTTAACCTCACAGGGACCAAACACAGCTGCGGAGAGGGATTCTGTGCCGCCTGCACCGTGCTGATCGATGGAGAAGCGGTGCTGTCCTGTCAGTATCCGATGGAGAATGTCGGAGGCCGGGACATAATGACCATCGAAGGGCTGGGCAAAAACGGACAACTGCATCCGATACAGGAGGCGTTCCTCCAGCACAATGCCCTTCAGTGCGGGTATTGCACCCCGGGCATGATCCTGGGCGCCTATGGGCTCCTGATGAAGAATCCTCAGCCCTCACGGGAACAGATCGTCGAGGCCATGGAAGGCCACCTGTGCCGCTGTGGAAGCTATGACCGCATCATCAAGGCCATCCAGACCGCGGCCCACAGCATGCGGCCCATATCATAGGGGAGAGAGGGAGATGAGAGACGACGAATTCATTCCGTTCGATAGCGGAGCGGGCCTCGATTCAACCGGCGTCGATTCGACCGGCCTCGACCGCCGGGAATTCCTCAAGCTCTTGGGGGGAGGGATTTTCATTTGTTTTTCGGTGGGTGGGGCTTTTCCCCTCCAGGAGGGCCGTCGGAGGCGCGGATATCCCGAGGACTTCAATGCTTACCTGAGAATCGGAGAGGACGGCCGGATTTCGTGCTTCACCGGCAAGATCGAAATGGGGCAGGGGATCTTCACATCACTGGCTCAGATGCTGGCCGAGGAACTCGATATCTCCCTGGATAGGGTCGACATGGTGATGGGCGACACCCTGCTGTGTCCCTGGGACGGCGGAACCTTCGGGTCCCGGAGCACCAAGTATTTCGGCCCTCCCCTGCGCCAAGCCGCCGCAGAGGCCAGGGCGGTCCTCATACAGCTGGCGGCCGAACACCTGGGAGTCCCGGAAAGGGACCTCATGGTGGAAAACGCGACCGTGAAAATGAAGACGGCCCCGAATAAAGAGGTCACCTACGCCCAGCTCGCCAAGGGGAAGGTCATCGAGAGGCATCTGGAGAGCAAGCCGACCATCAAGCATTATTCAACGCATACGGTCTCGGGCAGGCCCGCCGACCGGACGGATGGGAGTCCTAAGGTGACCGGCGATGCCAAGTTCGCGGGAGATATCCGTCTTCCTGGAATGCTATACGCCCGGATTTTGCGGCCTCCGGCCCACGGAGCCGGGCTCAAAAGCGCCGACACCTCCGAGGCCGAGAAGATCAAAGATATTCGGATATTCCGGGATGGCGATATGATCGCCGTCCTTCACCCCCATCCTGATGCGGCGGAAGAAGCGCTGAGCCTGATTCCGGCCCAATTCGAACCCTCTCCATCCAAGCTGGACAACACGACGATATTCCAGCACCTCAAGGAATCCGCCTCTGAGGGCAATGTCGTTACCGAAACCGGGAGCCTGGATGAAGGCAAGCGCCTGGCCGTCGAAACCTTCGAAGGGGCCTATTTCAACCATTATGTGGCCCATGCCCCCTCCGAAACGCACACCGCCGTGGCCCGGATCGAACAAGACCAGGCCACGGTCTGGGCCTCCACCCAATCCCCTTTTCGAGCCCAGGGAGAGGTCGCCCAGGTGTTGGGGCTTCCGCTCGAAAAGGTCCGCGTGATCACACCCTTTGTGGGGTGCGGATTCGGAGGAAAGAATCAGGGTATCCAGATTGTCGAGGCGGCGCGTCTGGCAAAAATGAGCGGCCGGCCCGTCCAGGTGGCCTGGACGCGCAAAGAAGAATTCTTCTATGATACGTTCCGCCCGGCGGCTGTGATCGAGATCCGCTCCGGTCTCGATCGCTCAAACCGGATCGTGTTTTGGGATTATCACAATTACTTTGCCGGTGATAGGAGCTCCCAGCCCTTCTACGCCATCCCGCATCAGCGGGTCCTTTCCATGGGAGGATGGGGCGGCCGCGGGGGAGGCAGCCCACATCCCTTCGGGGTCGGCGCGTGGCGCGGACCTGGAAGCAACACGAATGTGTTCGCCATGGAATCTCACATCGATGTCATGGCTGCCCAGGCGGGCATGGATCCGTTGGAGTTCCGCCTCCTCAATTTGACCGATCAAAGAATGCAGAGGGTATTAAAAGCCGCCGCGGATAAATTCGGCCGCACCTTCGCCAAAGCCCCCAGCGGAAAGGGATACGGGATCGCCTGTACCGATTACCTGGGCACCTATGTCGCCACCATGGCGGAAGTCGAGGTCGATCGGCAGACCGGAAGAGTCCGGGCGGAGCGTATTGTCTGCGCTCAGGATACCGGCGAAGTGATCAATCCGGAAGGGGTTCGGATGCAGATCGAGGGCTGCCTCACCATGGGGCTGGGATACTGTCTGACCGAAGAAATTCGATTCAAGAACGGGCGTGTGCTGGACGAGAATTTTGACTCCTATGAGATTCCCCGGTTTTCCTGGCTCCCGAGACTGGAGACCGTCCTGGTGGACAATCCCGAAATGGCACCCCAGGGATGCGGGGAACCCGCCATCACCGCCATGGGGGCCGTGATCGCCAACGCGGTTTTCGATGCCGCCGGCATTCGCATGCGGGTGCTTCCCATGACTCCCCGGCGGATCATGGAAGCGTTGAGCACCTAGGCGCCGGGTGCGCTGCAAAGCGGCCGCCTTTTCGGGTCATTGCGAGGTCTCGGGCGGACGGGGCGGATTGGAAGGGAGCGAATCGGTCGCATTCGCTCTCCCTAATAATGCGAGAATAGAGATGCTGCGTCGGCCTAGGAGCGTTTCTCTTTCTTTGGGAAAAACTTTATCAGTTCCTCCGGGGATGGCTTTTTGGTCAGCCAACTGATGCCGAACAGCGATATCAAGGATGCGGCCAGGGCGGGAAAAATGATGGGAATGCCCCAGGGATCGCCCTCGATCACCTTGTCCGGCGGCAGGATCTCCACCATGAGCCTCAGGAAAAACGCCACCGCCGCCCCGGATATGATGGACGCCAAACCTCCTGCCCGCGTCGTCCGCTTCCATGCCAGGGCAGCGATCAAGGCCGGTGTCACCGCCACGCCGTAGATGGTATACGCGAAGATGGCGGTCTCCAACACGGACGTGAGGCGCATCGCCAGGAAGAAGGCGAGAATTCCGATGACCAGAATGAATATCCGCTGCAGGGCGACCATCGTCGTCTGACTGGTGGTCTTTTTCAAGAAGCGCTGGTAGATATCCCGCATGATGTTGGTGGAGGAGGACAGCAGGTAGTTCATGGATGTGGATATGACCACCGCGCATGCCGCTCCCAGCAGCAGGACGCCTACCGGGGCGGGCACGAGCTGTCGGGCCGCCATAATAACCACCTTGCCTCCTTCCTTGGGTACGGTCAGGTCGATCTGGCCCTTGAGTTTGCTGTAGGCGAACACGGCTATTATCACCACCACGGTCTCTACGAAAATGGTCCCGATGGTCCAGAATATGACGGCGGTCTTGGCGGACCGGGGGGATTTTGCGCTGTAGAACTTCTGGTACATGCTCTGCACACCCATCAGAAGCAGCATGGTCGCCAGAAAATAACCGGCCACCTTCAAGGTTGGATTGGCGCCGAACTGGGAGTTGATGGCTGCAAAGTAGCTGGGTTCCAGGTTCTGCTCCAGGCCCGTCCAGCCTCCGGCCGCGGTATAGACAAAAGGTACGGCCAGAAGACAAGCGAGGACGATGATGATTCCGTTGGGAAGATCGGTGTAGACCACCGCCACCATTCCGGCCGAAGCTGTGAACAGGAGGACGAACAAAGCCGTCACCATGATCCCGGTCGGCTCGGGTACCGCTCCGTCGGTGGCCACGTTCAAGATGAAGCCTCCGGCCACGAACTGATAGGAAACCGTGGCCGTGAAGGAGATGATGATGGCGAGCGATCCGATGATCCTGGCCAGCGCCCCGTAGCGCTCCTCCAGGATATCGCCGATGGTGTACTGCCCGAACGTACGCACTTTGCCGGCCAGGAAATAGATGAATACGATCCCCAAGAAGGCGCCGGCCGGCATCCATATGGCGGAAAATCCGGCCTTGGAGGCCAACTCCGCTCCGGCGATAAAGGTCCCGGAGCCGATCCAGGTGCATATCAGAGTAAAGACCATGACCCAGGTCTTGACCTGACGCCCGGCGACCATGAATTCCTCTTGGGTTTTGACCTTTCGCACCCGGTAGATGTTGAATCCGGTAAGGACCAATAGGTAAGCCAGTATGATGTACAGATAGAAGGACACGTTATCTCTCCTTTTACTTCATACTTTTTTGCTTATCGTCTTTACTTCCTTTCAGGATGAAAAAAAGCATGACCTATAATCTATGCTAAAATCATGTTACAAGTCAAGATAAACCCGGGACATTTGGACGCAGGAATGGCCTGATATGTTCCATTCCTAAAGAACGATCTCTTTGGGGATGGCCCGTGCGTTATAGGTGGAAGCCATACTCCGGCCGTATGCGCCGGCACAGAGAAGGGCCAGAATGTCTCCCCGCTCCGGGACCGGCAGGATCGCATTGGTTGCGAACACGTCCCCCGTCTCACACAGATTTCCGGCGATCGTGATAGGCTGGCAGTCATCCGATCGGATGCGAGAGCAATGGACGATCGTGTGGCGGGCCTCATTGTAGATGGCCGGTCGAGGAACGGAATTGAATGTGCCGGTGTTCACGCAGGCGAAAAGGTTTCCGAAGCTCGTCTTCGTGTATTCCACTTTGAACAGCAGAACTCCCGCATCACCGGCCAGGTATTTTCCCGGTTCCAACGCAACCGCCTTGAGATTGAGCCGCGCGGTTTGGATGGCATGATGGATGTGGCTGATATAGTCTTTCAGAGGGAAGGGCCTTTGCGCGTCCGTATACCTCGGACCGAATCCCCCGCCGAAGTCCAGGAACTCCAGAGATAATCCCTGCGCTCGAAGCTCGGAAGCCATGGAAACCATGATATCCACGGCCTGTTTGGTGGTGTCCAGGTCCTGGTCGCTCCAGCCGGAACCTAGGTGCTGATGCAGGCCGATGGGAACAAATCCCAGGTCGGCAGCACGATGAAAAACGGCCGGTGTGAGATCCGGTTCGATGCCGAATTTTATGGGGGTTCCATCCTCTGCCATGGCTCCGGCGGTGGTCGCTTTGGGGCTGAATCCCTTTCCAATTCCCGGATTCATGCGCACTGCCACTCGAACTGTCTTGTGCTTGAACCATTGTTCCCGGGCTGAGTGCATGAGCTCCAATTGAGCTGCGGCATCGATGTTGACCAACACATCGTTATGGCAGAGAACCTTTTCCAGGTCTTCCAGGCTCAGGCTGGTTCCGGTGAAGAGAATGCGTCCGGCCGGAAATCCGGCATTGCGGGCGATGGCCACCTCGCCGGGAGAAACCGCATCGATCCACGCACCTTCTTCGAACAGGACGGAGAGCAGCTCGGGATGGGAGTTGGCTTTCATGGCATAACAGAGGCGGGCCTCCCGGGAGCTTTGGCCTTGGAGCAGCCGGAGGAGTTTTCGATAGTTTTCCCGTAGCTGGTTCCTGCCGTATACGAAGAGAGGCGTTCCATACTCCCGGGCGAGCTCTGTGGCCGGCCGGCCTTCGAGATGGAGGACGTTATTGTGAACACTCAAGAATCGGTTTTCCCACCAGGGCATACTCACCTCATTGATCGAAGAGGTCCATTTGTCCTTTTTCGATCCGTTTTACGATTTCCCGCAGGATGGGATATTGCTGCAGCAGGCCCAAGGGCAGATCGATTTTTGCACCGGTCAGCTTGTTTTTGATTTGCACGGCGTTGGCAACCGCCTGTCCTTGGTAATGGTTGTTGGTGACGATAAAGACATTGGGACTGGTTTTCCCCAAATCTTTAATGCGCTCCACCCACGAGTCCAACTCCTGGGTAGAGTAGAGATAGTTGTATCGGGCGTCCCGGCCGACGCTGGGATTGAACCAATCTCTGATATTACGCCCGTGCAGTCGGACATAGGCAAAATCCGGGTGCGTCTGTATGGCGGTCGGTCCCAGGGAATGGTTGATCTGGGGCTGGTCGATGTTGCAGAATGCGATGCGAAGTCCCTGCAGCCATTGGAAAAAGTCGTGCTTGTCCCATGATCCGTGTCGCACCTCAAGTGCCAACGGATAATCCGCAAAGGCAGCGAAGATTCGCTCGAGATGGGCCCGGCTTCTCCCTGAATCCTTAAATGACCATGGGAACTGGACCAGAATGGCAGCGAGCCGTTCGTGTATCCTGAGCGGTTCGATGCCCCACTTGAATTCATCGATCATCTTGGGTGTGATACGGCGTTCCCCATGGGTGAAATCCTGGTGCAGCTTGACCGAGAACAGAAAATCCTGACGTGATTGAATCCTTTTCACCCAGGACTGGGTCATTCGCTGAACCGGCGTGCGGTAGAAGGTGCTGTTGACCTCCATGAAGTTGATGAATTCGGCCAGGAATGCCAGCGGATGAAAGTCAGCACCTTTACGACGCGGGTAAACGATTCCCTCCCAATCCTGATAACTCCAACCCGCGGTACCGATATAGAAGCGGCTCTTGCCCATTTTGAAGGACGCTTGGGACCTTAGGTCCCGATTGCATAGCCATTGTATAGAATTTCAAGCAAAATCGCCAAAGGTTCATTACAAAAGGTTTGCCAGGCTGGGATTTTTTTTTTATCATGAGAAAGGCTTGCTTCAGTCATATCCAATGCGCAAAATATTCGCCGCTATTGTTTGTACCCTCCTCATGCTGTCCGGTTGTCAGAACCGCAGGCCCGAACTATTCACCATCGGAATCCTGCAGATGAACGACGCCCCCACTCTGAATGAGACACGAAAGGGCTTTATCGAATCCCTGGCCCACTACGGCCTGGTGGACGGCCAGCACGTACGGATTCTGGTGGAGAACGGAGGGGGCAGCATCTCCGCTATGCAGCGGATCGCGGAAGGATTCGCCTCCCGCGGGGTTGATATGATCGTGGCCCTCTCTACACCCAGTCTGCAGGCGGCCCTGCATGCCACGGATGATATCCCCATCATCTTCGCCTCGGTCGCCAATCCCTATCTCGCCGGAGCCGGGGCTTCGGCGGAAGATCATCTGCCGCATGTGGCCGGTGTCTCCTCTGAGGGACCCATTCGCGAGAGCCTGAATTTCATGAAATCCGTCCTGCCGCACGCCAAGCGCATCGGAACGCTGTGGACCCCTTCCGAGCTTAACTCCAATTACTATTTGGAGAAAGCACGCACCGGGGCCATGGAATTGGATTTAGAGCTCATCGCGGTTCCCATCGCCAACGCCAGCGAAGTGTTGCTTTCCGCTCAGATATTAATCAACAAAAAGATCGATGTCATCTACCAGATCTCCGACAACACCATCAATCAGGCCTTTCATGCCGTGGGGAGAGTGGCCGTCGATAACGGAATCCCGTTATTCGGAGGGTTTCTCTATTCCACCGAACAGGGGGCATGCGCGGCTCTAGCTTGGGATTTCTATGACATGGGATATAAAGCCGGCGCTATCGCGGCCCAGGTCAAAAACGGCAGGAGCCCCAGAGATATTCCCTTTCAGTACATGGATAGGACTTTGCTCTATATCAATCTTAAGATGGCGGAAAAGCAGGGCATTTCCTTTTCCTCCGATGTGCTCCAGAGCGCAGACCGGATTTTGGACTCCGATCTGTCCATGCTCTCCCTTGCGACAAGCCTGGACTGAAGGACTGGCTGGGAGGCCGGTGGAACTCCGGTCGGCTCATATGCGCCGCGGGAGCGGAAAAACATGGTTGGATCGAGATGAGACGTGGATCGGGAGGCCGTGAATGAAAATTTGCAGCTGGTTGAAGCAGGATCACATCTTTTTTGAGTTGAAACCTGGCGACAAGACCAAGGTGTTGGAGGATTTTGTCAAGGCGCTGAAATCCCGGGATCTGATTTCCGATGAGCGTAAAATTCTGGCTGCGCTGCTCAACCGGGAAAGCCTCGGGAGCACAGGATTGGAGCGCGGAATCGCCATCCCTCATGCCCTGACCGATGAGATAGAGGAACCGTTTCTAGCCCTGGCCGTGTTCGATGAGGGCTTGGAGTTCGAAGCCGCGGATCAGATGCCGACCTACGTGCTGCTGCTGTTGTTGGGCAACGAGGACAGGCCGGGCGATCAGTTGAAGGCTTTGGCCCATGTCTGCCGCCTGCTGAAAGAGACCGATTTTGTGGAGAAGGCCAGGAGAGCCGATTCGCCCGCCGAAGTCTGCCGTATTTTGGAAACGGAAGAGGCCAAGATTATATGAAACTGCTGATTCTAATCCTGAACCAAGTGGAGAAGCTGGAAGAGGTGCTGGAGGGATTTCTGGAAATCGGTGTGACCGGCGCCACACTCATCGACAGCGTGGGGATGGGTCACATCCTATCGGAGGAGGTCCCCATCTTCGCCGGTCTGCGCTTCATGTTCGCCGGCGCCAAGCCCCATAACAAGACCATCATCTCGGTGATCAAGGACGAAAAGGAAGCGGAAGCCATGCATCTTTTGAGGAACATCCTGGGCGATATCAACGAGCCCGGAACCGGGATCGCCTTCACCCTCTCTCTGGATAGAGTGGAGGGCCTTAAACCGGAAATATAGGCCCTAAACGCCCGTGCACGCCATCTACGCTTTCGGACTGCTTATCTTGCTGGCCTTTCTAGGCTCGCGACTCATCCGCAAGGGGAAACGGACCTTTTCTCCTCTCACCTTGATTTTCCACTCCGGCCTGGTCTACATCCTCCTCGGCCTCTATCTCGGCCGCCGGGGACTGGGGGTGTTGAGTCCTCAGGTCCTCCAGGGATTGTATCCGGTGTTCTCTCTGGGGCTGGGATGGGTCGGGTTTCTGTTCGGATTTCAACTCGAGTATCGCTATTTGAAGCGCTTCCCGCGCCGGTATGTGTGGCTGTCCTTGTCGCTGTTCCTGACCGTCACGATCTTGACGGCCGCTCCCCTGGTGTGGGTCTTCGAACAGTGGTTCGACGATCCCCGGTTTTTCCTGCATGGAATGGCCGGGGCCTTGGGGCTTCTGGCCGGCATCCATTCGCCGACGCTGCTCAATCTGGTTTCGAGCTGGATGCCCAAGCGGGGAAACTATCATTATTTGGCCCGATTCCTGGTCAGTGTGGGCGGATTCTGGGGCGTGGTGGGGATGGCTCTTCTTGCCTCGTTCTGGCATTTTCCCGTGATCGGGCAGGGGATCTTGACCAAAGGTTTCATTATGCTCGGTATGTCCACCCTGCTCCCGCTTCTCTTGGGCATTCTTTTTCATCATCTGACTGCCAAGAGGGTATCGGAGTCGGAGCTCTTGGTGTATCTTTTGGGGATGGTTTTTTTTGTATCCGGGGCGGGATTCTATTTCAATCTGCTCCCGCTGTATGTGTGCATGATCCTGGGCATCGTGTATTCCAATCTCACGCGCCGCCACGAACGCATCTATCCGATCCTGCTGGCTGCGGAGAAACCCTTATATATCGTGCTCCTGATCCTGGTGGGAGCGCTGTGGGAATTCGATCTCGATCTCCGGATTGCCCTTTTGGTTCTCCTGCTGCTCGGTCTCCGGCTGGCCGGTCATGTATTCGGCGCACCTTTTTGGGGACGCCTGCTTAAGTTCCCCTTCCGGCTGCCGCTGGCGTTCGGGGTCTCGTTGATGTCTGCCGGAGGGCTGGGCGTGGCGTTTGCGGTCAGCATTAAAATCGCCTACCCCATGGCGCTGACCGATACGTTTCTTTCCGTCGCCCTGCTCGGCATCATCCTGGGCGAGATAATAAGTCCATGGGCTATCAAGGTTTCGCTGTACCGCCTTGGGAGCCGCGCATGACACTGGTCGCACTGATCTTGATCTTCGCGCTTATGCTGCTGTTAAGGAGTCCCTGGTTGCTGCCGATGGCCAATCCCCAGCAGAGCACGAGTGTTGCCTTGGGTTTCATTCTGATTTTTGCCTTTCTGGTCGGGAAGAGGACGGCGGCCGTGAAGCTGCCCCAGCTGACCGGCTTCATCCTGGCGGGGATAATCTGCGGGCCGTTTGTGCTGAAGTTCATAAGCGCCTCCGAGGTGGAAAACCTGCAGTTGCTGGACGGACTGGCGCTGAGTCTGATCGCCCTGACGGCGGGCGGGGAGATGCACCTGGAGCGCCTCAAGCATCGATTCCGTGCCCTATCGGCGGTGGTCATTTTCCAGACGCTCTGCGTTATATTGGGTTTTCTGGGCTTCGGTCTCTTGGTGCTGCCATGGTTCGGCTGGTTGGGTCCCAGCGGCTTTTCCCAACTCTTGGCCTTTTCCTTGCTTTTAGGAACCCTGGCAACCGCCACTTCGCCTTCCACCACCATCGCCGTGATCACAGAAACCCGTTCGGAGGGAAAGTATACCGACCTGGTCTTGAGCGGTGCTGTGGTCAAGGATTTTGCGGTGATCGGAATCTTCGCATTCTCGCTTTCCTTTGCCGACGCTTTGGTGACACCGGGCCAGGGCTTCAGCATCGGATTCCTGGGGGTCATTCTGCAGGAGGTGGGCATTTCTTTGGCATTGGGAGTAGCCATCGGAGTCTTGATCATTCTGTATCTGCGCTATGTCAAGGGAGAACTGTCGGTCTTCATTCTAGGTGTGGCATTCTTCACCTATGAGATTTCGCATTCCTATGGATATCATCCGCTTTTGATCTGCTTGCTGGCGGGCTTTATTGTCCAGAACTACTCCGCCCAAGGGGATAGGCTGATCCAGGCTTTGGAAAAAGTGGCGACGCCCGTTTATGTGGTTTTTTTCGCGATTTCCGGCGCGTCCTTGGATCTCCGGGCCCTGCGCCAGGGCTGGATTTTAGCGCTGTTGTGCTTCGCTTGGCGAGGAGTGCTGACGTTTGCGGGGACCTATTTCGGGGCCCGGGTCTCGGGCGAAGACGTCCGATTCCGGCGTGCCGGTTGGTCGGGCTATATCGCACAGGCCGGAGTTACCCTGGGCATGGCGATCGTTGTCGGAGAGACCTTCCCCGGCTGGGGGGAGGAGTTCAAAGCCTTGGTCCTGGCGGTGATCGCCCTCAATCAGGTGATCGGGCCGATCCTGCTGCAGAAATTTCTGATAAAGAGCGGCGAAGCCGGACGCCGCGTGCCGGAACGTTCATGGGCGATGAAGCGTCTTCCGGATGAATCGACGTAGGCCGAGCATCCATCGGCCTCAATCTCGATCCGGAAGAATCAGCCTTTGACCTTTGCCGACCTCCACTGATTTCCTAATGGCTTGAAGGGTTTTTTCCCCCGCTTGTCGGCAGGCTTCGGGCAGCGAACACCCATCCACCAACAGACAGAGCACCGTCGAGGAGAAGAAGCAGCCCGTGCCGTGCACGCGGTAGGTCAGCTGCTCCTTTTCGAACGCATAGAAGTCACGCCCGTCATACAGCAGGTCCACGGCCCGGTCGGGGAGATGTCCTCCCGTGATGCAGCATGGAATGCGGTAATCCAGAAAGATTTTGCCGGCCGCGGCCCGCATCTGCGGCAAGGTGGCGACGGGCATGCCTGCGATCCACGCGGCTTCATCGAGATTAGGCGTCAAAAGCCGGATATTGCCAGCCAGCACGGCCAAATATTCTGCGAGGGCTTCCTTCTCCAACAACCACGCCCCCGAAGTGGATCGCAATACCGGATCGACCACGATCGGGAGATCGGATTCTTGTTCCATGATGCGCGCGACGGTCGAGATGTGTTCGCGGGAGCCCAGCACGCCGATTTTGAGGCCTAAGAACCGTGTGTCTTCCCTTAGCGTTCGGTATTGCTCCCACACCACATCGGGAGATAGGCAGGACAGCCTCTTCACCCGCTTGGTATTCTGGACGGTCGTCGCCGTGCACAAGCCCATTCCCCAGTACCCGTGGGCGGCGAATACCCTGAGGTCCAGCGTAATCCCGGCCCCGCCGGTGGGATCGTATCCGGCCAGCGTCAGAAGAGTTCGGGAAGACATGGCGCCTTCATCCTATCAGAATGTCTTTCCCCCGTAAACGAAACGATGCGCGTTAATCCCCTCCCGAGGATGCCACACCGGTCGGAGTTCACACAAACAGACGAAGAGGCGCGACTAAAACAGTGGATGGGCCGATTTCGCCCGATATCCGGGAGGTTTTACACCTCTGTACCTGTTTTTTGGTTTATGGTAATATGGTGAGCATTCAAAGGCATGGTCAGAGCACATATCGTCGTCACCGGTCGTGTCCAGGGGGTTTTTTTTCGAGCCTTCACTCAGGATCAGGCCGTCTCCTTGGGTCTCCTCGGTTGGGTCAGGAACATGCTCGACGGTCGAGTGGAGATCATGGTGGAGGGGGAGAAGGGAAAAATCGAGCGTTTTTTGACCTCCGTCAAAGAGGGACCGCCGTTGGCTGCAGTGGAGGGGGCCGATGTCGAGTGGCTGGACTATGTGGGGAGCTTCGACGACTTCAGGATCACTTGGTGACCCGGGTCGCACGGGCTTGGGATTAACGGCTGTTCGACCGCTGGGATTAGGACCGGGAAGCGGCCGTGCCGAGGGAGAGAGGAAATGTTCAAGATAGACAAGGACGATCAGCCCAAGGTCGAGATGTTCGAGGGAGTCACCCGCCATACCCTGGCTTGCGGAAAAGATGTGCTTATGGCGATGTTCGAATACCAAGCGGGATCGAAGGTCCCGCCTCACCAGCATTCCTATGAGCAGGTGACCACCATACTCAAAGGAAAACAAAGAATTGTCATCGAATATGAGGATGGGAAGGAGGAGATCGTCGTCCAAGAGGGCGATTCCTATATCGTTCCCTCCAATTTTTCCCATGAACAGGTCACGCTGGAAGAGGCGGTGACCATAGATGCCTGGAGCATAGCGCCCTGATCCCGGGCGCTCCCAGTCTGGGTCCGACTATCCCAGCTTCGAGATGGGCTCGTTCCGCGCCCAAGCAGCATGCCCCCTCAGTGCGGCCTTCGCGACTGGAGGAATTTCTGTCGGCAGGCCTCGGAACAGAAAAAATGCTCCCGGCCTTGGTAGATCTCCCGGATGGCTTCGTCTTTAGGCAGGTAGGTGTTGCAGATTTCGTCCTTGACCATGACGCCCCGGGTTTTTTTTCTCGGTGGGATTGGTGTGCGTCTCACGTTGAGTGCGGAGAAAAACCGTATGACCAGATAGATTATGCCCGCCAATAGAGCGTATGCGATCAGCTTCAGAAACACGCCCTTCACTGTAGTGTATAAACCATCTTATGTCAATCGGCGGAAACATCGGCGGAAACATGTCAATCAAAGGGAACCGGGGGCAGGTATTCCGTTGGAGGACGGTTTCTGAGAATATCCTTGCCATACCCACACTGCCCGAGTAAGATGGGATTAACCCGAGATCGGATGAAGGAGCGAAAATGGATTTTTTGTTGAGCGAGGAGCAGGAAATCCTCAAAGAATCGATTCGTCATTTTGCTGTCAATGAGATCCAACCATGGGTCAAGGAATTTGACGAGCAGGGGAAATGGCCCACGGATTTCACCGGAAAACTGGCGGATATGGGCCTTCTTGGGATCATCATCCCGGAAGAGTATGGAGGAGCGGGTTATTCCAACCTGGATTATGTCATCATCCTCGAAGAGCTCTCAAAAGTCGATCCTTCGGTGGGGCTGGTCGTGGCCGCCCATAACTCTTTATGCTGCAATCATATCAACCTCTTCGGCAGTCGAGAGCAGAAGGAGAAATACCTAACCCGATTGGCGGCGGGCGAGACATTGGGCGCCTGGGCCCTTACCGAGGCCGAGGCCGGATCGGATGCCGCCGCCTTAAAGACGCGGGCCGTCAAAAAGGGAGACCGCTGGATCCTCAATGGGAACAAGATGTTCATCACCAACGGGTCCATGGCCGAAATCTTGCTGGTGTTGGCCGTCACGGATCCCGAGCAGGGCCGTAAAGGCATCTCAGCCTTCATCGTTGAAAACAATATGCCGGGATTCGGGGTCGGGAAAAAGGAGGACAAGCTCGGAATCCGGGCCGCAGATACCGCGGAACTCATCTTCGAAGACCTGGCAGTTCCGGAAGAAAACCTGGTGGGTGAGGCGGGTAAGGGGTACCGCCAAGCCATGGGCGTACTGGACGGCGGCCGGGTCAGTATCGCCGGCTTTTCTTTGGGCATCGCCGCCGGGGCGCTGGACGCCTCCCTCAAGTATGCACAAGAAAGGAATCAGTTTCAGCAGCCCATCGCAAACTTCCAGGCCATACAGTGGATGTTGGCCGACGGTTATACCGAGCTGGATGCCGCCCGTTTGTTGACTTATCGCGCAGCCTTCCTAGAGGATCAAGGGAAGAAGATCCCCAAGGAATCGGCGATGGCAAAATTGTTCGCGAGTGAATTGGCGGTCAAGGTGTCCTCGGTGGCGGTCCAGATCCACGGCGGGTATGGCTTCATCAAGGACTACCCGGTGGAAAAGCTCTACCGGGATTCTAAGCTGGCCACCATCGGCGAGGGAACATCGGAGATCCAGCGTTGGATCATCGCCCAGCAGCTCTTGAAATCCTGAGCGCACGCGCATTTTTTACACCGAAGAAACGATGCACCGATGAAGATCTCGGACGGGCTTTTGCAGGGGGATCCCCGGGCCCTCGGCAGGGGCATCTCGTTGGTGGAGAGCCGTCATCCCTCGGCCCAGGAGCTGCTTCGGAAGGTTTTTCCACACACCGGAAAGGCGGCCGTGGTGGGAGTGACCGGCACGCCTGGCTCCGGAAAAAGCACCCTGGTGGATGCGCTGGTCGAGCGGATCCTCGAAACCTATTCCAGCCTGGGCATCATTGCGGTCGACCCCTCCAGCCCTTTTACCGGGGGTGCAATTCTGGGCGATAGAATCCGGATGATGCGTCACAGCACGGATCCGCGTGTTTTCATGCGCAGCATGGCCACACGGGGGCATTTAGGAGGGCTCGCAAAAGCCACTGCCGAGGCCGTCGTCTTGATGGAAGCGGCCGGCAGGGAATTTGTGTTGGTGGAGACCATCGGAGTAGGCCAGGATGAGGTGGATGTGGTGCGGTTGGCCGAATCGGTCCTCCTGGTCATGACACCCGGAACCGGAGACGATGTCCAGATCTTCAAAGCCGGGATCATGGAGATTGCCGATATTTTCGTCCTGAATAAGGCCGATACGCCGGATTGCGACGCCCTGGAGCGGCGGCTGGCGGCCCTTTTGGATACAGCTGCGCAGGATGTTCCGCGGCCGCCGGTGGTGAAGACCGTGGCGACCTCCGGGCTGGGCATCGACGGGTTATGGTCGGTCTTGTTGGAAAGGATCCAATCAAGGACTCCGGATGAGAAGCGACAATGTCAGAAACGCAGGATCCGATGGCTGCTCAGGGATATCCTACGGGATAGGATCTTCGAAAAGCTACAGCGCCTCATTCCGGAAGCTGAGTTCGAGGCTATGGTGGACAGGGTGTGCCGGGGGGAGATAGATCCCTATTCCCTGGCCGATGACGTGCTGCGGGAGACAGGAGATGCATGACATGTCGATCACCAAATTGGACCATATAGCGATCGCGGTGCAAGACGTGGAATCCAGCGCGGATCTTTGGGTCAAAACTCTGGGGCTGGATGCCGGAGTCGTCGAGGTGCTTGCCGATAGGGGAGTCCGCCTCTGCAAATTGACGGCGGATCGAGTGCCGGATCTGGAGTTGGTCGCGCCGCTCGGCGAAGATTCACCGATCGCCCGCTTCATTGCGCGGAAAGGTGAAGGGATTCATCATATCTGCTTTGAAGTCCGGAATATCGAACAGTCTTTGGAGGATTTGAAGCGGAAAGGAGTCCGATTGGTGCATGAGCGGCCGGTGGAAGGCGGGGAGGGGAGGCGCATCGCGTTCATTCACCCCCAAAGCCTGGGTGGTGTCCTGATCGAATTGATCGAACAGGATTGAATCTCCAGCGAGGAATTCCGGGGCAGCGGATGACAGGATCTGAGCCTCCGCTCAGTCTTGAGCCGCGAGGGTGAGAATCCAGGCGGCGAAGTTTCGGGCCTCTGTTAGGTCTTGGGAGTCGGGATGGGTATGTGCGGAGACCGCCATGCCGGCCCAGGCTTTGTGTTCCGGTGTCTGCTGGAGCGCTTCCATGGCTTCCGGAGAGACCCGGCCGCGGCAAGCGAAGGTTCCCAGTACGCGGGCTTTGGCTGCCAGCACGGTTGCGCTTTCCAGAGCTTCGCGGGATAATCGGCTGCCTGCAAGAGAGCCGTGGGTGGAGAAAAAGGCGATCTTTTTTCCTTCCGGGATGCCTTTTATGAAATCATGGATGGCATGGGGCACGGTGTGTGCATGAACGGGAAATCCAATGAAGACGAGGTCGTAGCCCTCGATCTCACCCGATGCCAGCTCGTTGATGGGCCGCAGGGCTTTTTTGCCTTCCACAGCCTCATAAATGGCCTTCGCCACCTCCCGCGTGTTTCCGGATCGGCTGTAATAGGTCACGAGTGTCTTAGACATGGTGCTGTTTCCCCGGTCAACTCAGAATTTAAATCTTATTCCGATCTTGAAGGAAATGTGATTGAAATCCAATTCCCCTTGACGGACATTTCGGACCTCAGGCCCTGCGGTGGGGAATCCACTGTCTATAGGCCAATTCCCGGCGAAAGGAAAGTCCAGCCGCCCCTCCGGGCGATCTTCGTGGCCGGCCAACACTGAATAGAAGGTCCCGGTGTCGATCGAATCGCTCTCGTATAGGTATAACGAAGCGTCTCCCCTCTGTGTGAAATTTCTGGAATCTTCATTCCCTTCTTCCAGCAATTCATAGGTATAGGATCCTTTGAAGCCGTCCAGGGAATTCCAGACTTTTTCCCCTTCCACCACAATCGCCAAGAATTTGAGAACCTCCCATTCGACGCCGAAGTGCGCGTAATATCCCAGGGCTTCAGAAGAATATTCGTTGGTCTTGTTGATGAGATAGGTGAATTGTTTGCCCGATGTGGTCGTTTGCAGCTTGTAGTTGTTGATGCTGTCATAGGAGGCGAAGATGATGTGCCTTCCGAATCCCGCCACCACCGCAGCCTTGGGGAGGGGAGGGAGAGTGAA
>Ga0180437_10000760_pt1 | contig 59141 bp, 47 predicted proteins | sample SS_ome_4_FD_132410 | JGI IMG/M metagenome (GOLD analysis project Ga0180437, IMG submission 132410) | Hypersaline lake sediment archaeal communities from the Salton Sea, California, USA - SS_3_D_1 metaG | ecosystem: Environmental > Aquatic > Non-marine Saline and Alkaline > Hypersaline >...
TCTGATATGCTGACAATTCATTTCAATGGGGAGGACATTGAAATCTCACATTTTCCCAACGGGCATTCTGACGGCGATGTCATTGTGTATTTTAAAAAGGCAGGAGTTGTCCATCTGGGCGACCTTCTCTTCTCCGATGGTTTTCCGGCCATTGATTTTGAAAACGGCGGGAATCCGGTGACCTGGGCGGAAAATTTGCATAAAATCATCGACAAGATGCCGGCGGATGTGATATTCGTTGCCGGGCATGGTCGTGATTATACTCTAAGTGATTTAAAAAAATACCAAGATATGATGCAGTCGACAGTCGAGATTGTGCGCAGCGCAATGGTACGCGGGGAAAGTCTCGAGGAGATGAAAAGAGCGGGGATTCTGAAGGATTGGGAGGATTGGGGGAAAGAAATGTTTCCCTGTGAGAAGTGGATAGAAATGGTTTATTACAGTTTAAAGATACCCAGATGACTGGTTAGGACACGCTATGAAACGAAGCGTTATTTTTTGTGTTCTATTTTTTTTAAGCTTTTTCTTTTGTCGTTCTGAACGTGAAAACATGAAAGCGCGGATAACATACTATGGCCACTCCTGTTTTGAATTTCAGTATGCCGGAAAAAGAATTCTTGTCGATCCCTTTACACCCGAGTGGTTTGATTATGGATTACCAAAGGGAAAGTTGGATTACGGATTTGCCTCTCATGTGGCCAAAGATCATTCCCATTTTGACGGGCTCGATGTCGAGAATAAGTATTTTGCGAGCGGGGAGACAGATCAGTTTGAATGTCAAAATCAGGGTAAAGCTAGCCGCTTGAAGGGAAAGGTTACAGAGCGTATCGGCGATCATCAATTCACTTTTTGGACAGTTCCTTCCTTTCATGATGATGTCAAGGGGGCTCGGAATGGAGTTAACGGCATCCTGTGCTTTGATTTCGCTGGTGTGAAAATATCGGCCACCGGCTCGAAGCGAAGCAGGTCGTGGCGATAGGAAATGTGGATATTCTGATGGTGCCTGTCGATAGCTATTATATTGTTTCGCTTGAAACGGCCAGAGAGATAGTCGATCAGCTTTCTCCGGCTATCGTTATTCCCATGCACTACAAGACCGATAAATCGCACAATAAGGCTTACGCCGAAGATTTAGAGAGGTTTATCAAGATGTTCGATAAAGTGAAGAAAATAGAAAGGAATTGGCTGAACATTGGTTCGGAAGATATGAAAGACGAATCCTGTCTTTTGCTGCTCGAACATACGAACTCCGAGTTCTGATTCTTCTAATTCTCTAATTCTAGTTTGATTCTCTAATTCTAGTTTGGCTTAGGCATCTTATTGATTCTATTGCATTTAATCCGAAAAATGCCTTTAATATGAAGCTAATAGAGGGGTTTTTGGGTATAAAATCATGATTCTAAGAGATTGAGAGCAACTAATAATTCAACCATCCAAAAGGAGAATAGATATCACCGATGAGTTCCTTTGTTATGTGGGGAGCGATCCCCTCCATTGTGGTAATCATGCTTTGCAACACTAATCCAATTTTATATTCTAGGAATACAACCGCATAGTTGTCACATCCTTCTTCATAGCCAGCATGGAAAATGACATCCCCTGCGGAACAATGGAATCTGCCCCAACCCAGAGACCAGGATAATTTTATGCTTTTCTGAATCTCAGGCTCTGATCCCTGCGGTGCATGGAGATTCTTGGATGTATTAGCAACCTGAGGTTTGAGCATCTTATCTAATGCTTCGGGCATCAAGCCTCGTCCATTCATTATCGCAAGAAGGAATTTTGCATATTCATGGGTGTTGGTCAGGAGGGAGGCCGCGGCATTCGGTGTGTGTTTCGTTTTTTCGATTAGCCGGCGAAGCCCCGTATTCAGGTTGACAGCAAAATTGTTGTCAAAACGTCTTTCCCAGATAAAAGAGGAATTCATCATTCTTAAAGGCTTGAAGATGTTTTCCTTTGCGAGTTGATTCAGGTTCTTTCCTTTCATCTGTTCCAATACAAATTGAAGTAGACCATAGCCTTCACCTGAATATTTAAACATCTCGCCAGGAGCGAATTTGAAGTCCAGCCGTCTGTTTTTGTTCATGAAACGCCAGTTGGGGAATCCGCTTTGATGGCTTAGCAGCCGACGTGCTGTCAACAATTTATGTCGATCATCGGATTTCAGGTCTTGATACTTCGGGTATTCAGGTAGAGGTTTGTCTAAATACTTATATAATGGTTCATCAAGGCCAATTAGGCCTTCATCTACAAGCTTCATCACAAGATAAGCGAAAACGGGTTTGCTCAAGGAGGCCGTGCGGAAGACTGTTTTATTATCAACAATCTTCCCGGTTTTATTATTGACAATTCCCATTTCTAGTTGGAATATAATGCGATCCTGTATCTAGTTTAAATATTTCTTGTTTGAGCCATCAATATTTCTAGTTTGGCTTAGCCATCTTATTGATTTAAATGAAATTAGATTCAGGAATTCCTTTATAAACGTGCTTAAATGAGAATTTCTCCTATTAAAATCGTCCTTTTTAGAGGAGGAATTCATTATGTCTAGAGCAAAATTATACTACATTCCCGGATTGGTATGGCATATCACGCAAAGATGTCACAATCGCAATTTTCTCTTGAAATTCGCGAGAGATCGCAAGAGATGGCTGTATTGGCTATTTCATGCAAAAAAAAGATATGGATTGTGTGTCCTAAATTATATTGTTACATCTAATCACATTCATTTGCTTGTATATGCGGATGAGCGGAGATTTGTGATCTCGAGATCGATTCAGCTTGTAGCCAGTAGACCTGCACGCGAGTACAACATCAGGAAGGATCGCAGCGGTGCTTTTTGGGAGGATCACTATCACGCCACAGCAGTTCAAACGGGCGAATATCTGAATCAGTGTATGGTATATATTGATTTAAATATGGTCAGGGCAAGTGTTGTGAATCATCCCTCTGAGTGGTCGTTTAGCGGGTATAGTGAGATTCATTCTGAGCGCAAAAGATATAAGCTTATTGATACGAAAAAGCTGTTTCAACTGCTTGAGATCAAGAACTTAGAGAGCTATAAGGAAATTCATAATGAAAGAATAAAAAGAGCGATTGCGCGCCGTGATTTGGAACGTAAGAGTCAATGGACGGAGAGTATTGCAGTTGGAAGCCAGAGGTTTGCCGACGATATTAAGAGTAAACTTGGTGTTAAAGTAAACTACAGAACTGTTGAGGAAGTAGATGGGTTCCACACTTTGAGAGAAAAAAGCGTCATTTATTAGAATGCTGGTTTTCCTTTGAAAATGGGCAGTCTAAGGGATAGAATGGGGGTAAATAAATAGTTAATTGTATTGTAATCTTTGAGTTGCCTAAGCCAAACTAAAAAAATAAAAAAATTTTACTCTTATCATTCTACAAAAAGATGAAAATTTGAGGATTTCTTTGTTGTTTTTTTTTGGTAAGAGGTTGTAACAGTCGCCTTGTTATGATAATTCATTGTCATCAACATAATTCTGGAGTGAGGAATGCGAATTCAAATTAAACCCTTTTTTATTTTGCTTTTTATCTTCATCTTTGTATTTTCCGGATTTCAGCTCTATGCCCAGCTTTCTCAACCTGAGTATGGCTGGAAGTTCAAGGGTGACGTGCGGGTGCCCATGCGCGATGGCATAGAGCTGTCGGCCGACATGTTCGTGCCGGATGCAGAGGGCAAGTTTCCAACCATTCTTATTCGAACCCCTTACGACAACAACAATTTCGTCAGAGCGAACTACGGCCCTTACTTTGCGTCACGGGGCTATGTGTTCATGGTTCAGGATGTGAGGGGAAGGGGAGATTCCGACGGCGTGTTTTACCCTTTTGCGCACGAGGCTGATGATGGCTTCGACACCCACGAATGGATAGGAACCCAGGAGTGGTCGAGCGGAAAAATCGGTTCATTCGGTGGCTCTTACCAAGGATGGACTCAGGTTTATCCTGCCACACTCAAGAGCAAGTACTACACATGCATGGTTCCTGAGGTCTGCCCTCCGGATCCCTTCCTCAATTTCCCTTATCAGAACGGGGCGCTGATGCTGGCCGCCCTTGAATGGGTCGTGTTGATTGACGGCCGCACCATGCAGGACATGACCCATGTGAACTGGGCGCAGATTTATGAACAGCTTCCTCTGATCGAAATGGACAAGAACACCGGCCGGGATGCCTTTTTCTGGCGGGAATGGGTGGATCACTACACCTGGGATGACTACTGGGATAAACTCTGTTATCAAGAGAAGCTGGCAAAAGTAGATATGCCAGCAATACACATTACCGGCTGGTATGATGATGATCAACCCGGCTGCATCCAGAACTTTGTGGCTATGAGAAAGCACGCCGAATCGATCGGCAAAAGAAAACATCAGAGATTGGTCATTGGGCCGTGGCCTCATGCGTTCAACCGGTCAAGAACACTGGGGGACTTTGATTTTGGTGCGAACTCACTCATCGACATCAACAATCTCTACTTGAAATGGTTCGATTACTGGCTGAAAGGAAAAGATACCGGAATTCTGGATGAAGCTCCCGTCAAAATTTTTATTATGGGCGACAACGAATGGCGGGATGAGCAGGAATGGCCTCTGGCACGGACGGAATACACAAAATACTATTTCCATTCAGATGGAAAGGCCAATTCCTTTTTCGGTGACGGAAAACTGAGCACCGTTCTCCCTAAGGATGAAGAGCCCGATAAGTATGTTTATGATCCCGCAAATCCCGTTCGGTTCATTTTCAATCCGGCCAGTTTCCAGCTCGGCATAAATGAGGACCAGCGGCCCTTAGAGCGGAGAGACGATGTGCTCTGCTACACGAGTGATGTGCTGGAAGAGGACCTTGAAGTCACGGGCCCCTTGAAAGCTAAAATATACATTTCCTCCGATGTGACTGATACAGACTTTTTCGTGCGCCTTGTGGATGTGCTTCCGAACGGATATGCTATGCGCGTCAATGACAATATCTGCAAGACCCGGTTCCGGAATTCTTATAGAAAACCGGAGCCTATGGAGCCGGGCAATGTCTACGAGCTCGATATCGACCTCTGGGCGACCAGCCTGGTGTTCAAGAAAGGACACCGGATAAGAGTCGATGTCTGCAGCAGCGCCTTTCCCAAATTCAGCCGCAACCGGAACACAGGGGAAAAACCGGGCTACGGCACGGAAATCAAGATAGCAAACCAGACAATCTATCACACTTCGCAATATCCGTCACACATCGTCTTGCCTGTCATACCTAGGGAATAAACGATAAATCAGTGACCCGGATAGATTGTTGAATGTCGTTATGAAGCTTCTCTCAGTCTTCAACTCGGATGGAGATTTGATCAGAATCGTTGGAACGTATTCGAGTGATGCAATAAAACTGAATTTCAATAGTGTTTTATTTATTTTCCAGGGATAACCTTAACGTGTCAGATTTAAGGCCGTGAATCAATTGAAGGACATCTTCGCGAAGATTCTCCGCCCCGTAGTGTTTGAAATCGACCTGGATGCCCTGCGGCATAATTTCCATGAAGTAAGGCGTCTTGTCGGAAATAATGTCCGAATCATACCTGCTCTCAAATGCAATGCCTACGGATTTGGTGCCTTCGAAGCAGCTGAAGAAGTGATTTCTGCCGGAGCTTATGGAGTCGCTGTCGCGGACCTGTATGAAGCTATCCATCTTAGACAACAGGGCATCAAGGCTCCCATCCTTCTCTATGCGAACAGCCTCCCCGAACAGGCGGATAAAGTGATCGCGTTCGATTTGATTCCTACAATAACAGATATCGATAGTGCCAGGATTTACTCGGACAAAGCGCAAAGACCTCTCAATATATTCGTGAAAATCGATGTGGGACTCAACCGAATCGGAATCGAGCCTGAAGATGCTGTGGCTATTGTCGAATCCCTGGCGTCGCTAAAAAACTTATCCTTAGCTGGCATTTATACCCATTTTCACTTCTCGGAAGACGGCGAATACATGAGTTGGCAGTACGAGCGTTTCACTTCAGCTCTAGAAGACATTGAAAGAAAAGACATTAAAGTTCCCATAAAAATGGCGGCCGCCACTCCGGCAGTCCTCCAGAATCCTCAGACTTATCTCAATACTGTTGATCCCGGTAGGCTCATCTTCGGAAATCCTGTCGTGGAGCACCCGAAGCAAGCCATAGATCTCAAGCCTGTTTTTCGTTCGTTCAAAACGAGAATTATAGAGATAAAGACACTGGTCCCAAGAAGCCGATTCAATGACATCAGGCCTTTCCCCGTGATCAACACCAAAACGATCGGCATCATTCCTATTGGATGGGGAGATGGTTACTCCAGAGCTCATTCCTCACTCGGCCCAGCTTTAGTCCATGGGAAGAGAGTGGCTGTCTTGGGGGATGTGGATTTCGAACACACTAGGATTGATCTGACGGATATTCCACAAGCGAAAGTCGGTGATGAAGTCGTTCTCATCGGCAAGCAGGGCGATGATGAAATCACCCTGGAAGAGATTGCCCAAATACGGCGTACCGACCTCCACGAGGTGTGTCAAAGCATACGCCAGCAAGTTCCACGGCTTTACTTGAGAGATGGAAAAGCCGTCAAGCTGAAAAATCTTCTTGGGGAAACTTTATTATAGAAATTATTATGGTTCGATGTATTCCCACCACACATAATATTGACACGTAAAAATTCCCTATGATACGGTTAATGCCAAGCGGCGTTTTTATGACTTGGTTAAAATTAAAAAGTTGGTTGGGAAATATTATGGGGAAAAATGGCCATTTATTTGGGAAGAACTAAATGAAAAAATGCTTGGCAAGAATTCAGATAGCTTTATTATTATTCCTTATTTCATCGGCAAATTTCTATTCATGGAAAGAAACAACCCACGAAAAGAAGCTAACTCCAGAAGCTATTAAGTTGTTCCTCAACAATCATAAGAGTCAATTTGTATCAGAAATAAGATTGTTCAAAGACATGATAATTCATGGCTCGCATGATGAAGATTTTCCAACTCGTTTGGTTATCGCTCCTAATAAAGGGCCAACAGTTGTGATTTCAGGATCGAAATTGACTGTTTACTTAAGAGCAAACAATCACTATAGGCATGCAATTTCGGGGAATGTTCTAACTGGAGCTCCAATTATAGGGATGGGAGATCCAGATGTGGATGCCTTATCATGGGCCAAAACAAACATGGATTTTTCTAAGGATGAGGAGTACGGGGGGGATCAATGGTGGGCCATAAAGAACGGTGTTTTTACTGAGCAGGAATTGGACAGCGGCAATATGAGCTGGCAGAAAGCCATAAATCGCTATGGCTATTCTGATCATTCAAAGAAGCTTTCTTACTATACTCTGGGATTTGTGCTCCATTTGCTTCAAGATATGGGTGTCCCAGAACATGTTCATGATGATCCTCATGGGGGTTCAGGTTACACAGGATTTGAGAAGTGGGTGGAAGTGAATTGGGAGCAGATTGTGCCAAACTTTGTCCCGAAACTAAACACTTTGAAAATTAAAAGGTTTGGAAAGGATGAAAATATAGATTTGTTTTTCGATAATCTAGCAAAAATAGCATACAGTTCGAATCGATTTGCAGCACAATTTACCAGGCCGGACTGGGCTGGAAGACAGAGTATCATTCAATGGTGTGATCTAGCGAAAATGTTTAAGGTTAATTATGACTGGTTAGATGAAAGCTGGTGCTTAGAAAATTATCCGTTATTTCCAATACCTGATTCTGAGGCCGGAGCTTACTATTGGCATCCAATAAGTTTTACCCATGATCCATTTTCTCATAAAGGTGGTAAATGGCATTGGTGGCCGACACATCTTGAGCTTCCAGATAAAAAAAATGATGACGCCGGCTTTTATTATATTGAACTCTCAGATGAATTTCCTCCGATCTCATCAAGACAGCAAATCATTTCCAGAGAAAGGTATTTATACCCCAAAGCGTATATTCCAACTCCCCTTCGTTCAGTTGCTAATCAATGCAAAGGATGGGAAGTTGAAAAATGTAAACCGAGAACCCATCTCTATCAACTTATTGGAGAACGAATGTTTCCCAAAATAATTGAACATTGCGCGGGATTGATGGAGCATTTCTACGAGATCGTTAACCACCCGCCTTATGTACAAAAAGTAAAAGTCTTACAAAAAGACGGGCCTAAATACGTTGCCTTTTGGAATGATGAGGCACAATCCAGTGCTGAGAGCATTGACCAGACAAAGTCTAAAACAGAGGAAGTTGAAAAAAGGCAACTCGTCACAACTGTTAGCGAGGAGCCAAAGCCAGGGTTGGTTACTGTTGAGGTGACGTTCAGTGAGCCCGTCAAAGACGTCCAAATTAAATGGGATAATTATGTTCAAAACGGATCTCCAGTACTTGACAGAGAGGATGAGGTCTGGCAAGCAGAGTTTAAGATTGATGACGAGGATCTTAGGCATGAAAGCATAACGGTGTCTGTTAAAGCATCCGACAAAGATCGACATTTTGCCGATAAGGGAGGAAATCTGGATACGAATCCGGGAACACCTGCAAGGAGAAAATGTTCAGGTCAAGAAGATCTAATATACGAATGGGAAAGCAATTATGAGGATACAGGATTTGATTCACATTATGTGATTGGAAAGAAGAAGAGTACAGATCTTACAGTGCATGTTCAGGATGGAGAGGAAAAGCCCATCCAGGATGCCCAGGTTAAAGTCGAATTCAAAAGGAGTGAAGAGCAGAGCGTAGCGAATATTGAAGCCCAGAAAAGCATTCTTCGCGGGGAAGTTGAGGCTGCGGAAAAGATCAAGTCGCAACTCAGAAAAACAGGCCAAATCCCAGAGATACAAACAGGAATGACCAATACAGCGGGCGAGGTGCAATTCGATGTGAAATCGGGATGGGAGATGAAGATCAGTGCGACTGCTGAAGGCCATAAAGATGGTTGGACATCAATCGCAGCAGAGTCTCCATCGTTAAAGGCAACGATTATTCTGGACCAAAAGAATGAGTTTTATTTTCTTGGAGGCTATCATACCATACTAACGCCAACCACCAATTCTCCAAAGTCTTATTTATTCTATCTTTATGACCCTGAAATAAATCCTTATGACCGATCAGCAATAATAAACCATCCTGTAAGGCTTCGTTATGACTCCGTTTCCCATATCCATTCTTTACGACAAACCCTGAAGTCCGAGGGCATTGATGCCGAAGACCTACCGTATATGGACATCGTTCGCCAATACGCCCATTTAAGCACTCACAAACCAACAACCTATCCAAAAATCTATGGAAATCTTTTCAATAAAGAAAATGTGATTGAAATCACATGCAAAAAGCAAACCCGGTATGCTCATAATGTGTGGTGCTGGATCGAGAAATCCGGTAAAAAATTCTGGGGCGAGACATCGTGGGGATATGGATATTTTGAGCTTGACCCGGGAGAGCACAGGGCTACAGTAACCGTTCACACTGCAGAAGGGAAGTTTGCTGAATTCAATGTTTCTTTCAATGTCGTGAAGGGCAATTTGATCAAAAAGGGCAGTGGTATCAGGAGTAAATGGGAACTCGCACAAGAACACATCCATAAAATCAAGATAAAAGAACGGGAACTTCTGAAAAACCGCTCAGGGATTAGTTTTGGGGATATAAGAAGTCTTTGTGTCGACAGGGAATATGCTCTTTTGTATTTGATTCAGATCCAAACTCCGCCTGCTTTACTCCATTCCATGTTCGACGAATATGTCAGGGATTGGAATCGATGGCTGGATTTAGCTATAAAGAAAGGGAGTGTTAAATCAGAATATTTCAGGCTTGATCAGCTCTCGAAGATTTGTCTCAATATAGGCACGCCGAAGGCTCGGGAAGCTCTTAAAAAGGCCATAACGAGAGTCGAGCCATTCGTCAACATGGATAATAGAGACAGTTTTCGGTTGGGGGAAGCACACCGACACGCGGCCAACCTGGCTATTATGTTAGCTGATGATGTAGGTGATGCGATAAAGCATCTCAAGCTCTATTATGAAATTGAACAAAGCCGCATAAATGAACAAAAGGTTTCTTATCCTCCGGAAACATGGCCCAAAATAAAAATTGAAAAATAATGTACATATATGATTAAGATATTATCAGCAGAGATGAGAACTGACATAACTATAAAACGGATTTAAATAAGTGATGATGGGCAAAAAAGGCAGAAGACTTTGCTTCGGAATACTTGTTTTTGTGCGAATTATGATGGGGCAAGGGTCTGTTTTTGATGCCATTCAGCCTGGACAAAGCACAAACGCCGAAGTGAGAGCTCGTTTTGGCAAGCCCTTGCGTTCTGAGTCTGTGGGCAATATTAAAATCGAGCATTTCGGCGACGAAGAAAATCTGTTTAAGGAGGTCAGCGCTTGGTTCGATTCCCAAGATATCCTGCAGTGGGTGAGAGTGGAACTGATGCATACGATCAGCCCTGAGGATGCGGCTCTTCTATTTGGGTTGGTTGACGAGCCCGGCAAAGCCCAAGGCCATGCTTTTGCCGAAAATCAGGCCGAAGAAGGAGAGACCAGATATTTTCTCAGCAAAGGAGTGTATTTCTACATCCCAAAGGAGGATGTCACCGAAATTTGGTTAACTCAACCTCAGACTGATGCAGAGCAAATACAGGCACAGATCAGAGATTTGGAACATGGCTTGAAAATGCAAGCAGAGCAGACATCACACCAGAAAAAAGAAGTCGAGTCTCAACTGCATGCAGATCAAAGAACCCATCAAGTAAACGAAACAGAATCTCATCATAAACAACAGAAATCTTTTCAAATGGAAGAACAAAGAACTTTCTTCGGTGCTGTATTCACCCGCCATGAAGGTGAGGGGATCAAGCTTCTTGGCGTGCTGGATAACACACCGGCTCAGAATACTGGACTTCAAAAGGGAGATATAATTCTGGAGGTGGAGGACATTTCTTTCCGGGATAAAGGGTCTCATCCTGAACAATTCTCGGGGATGGTGCAGAAATTGCCTGAGGATAGGCCCCTTTGTTTTCTCATTCAAAGGGATGAGAAGAGGTTTGAGGTCTGGATAAAACCCTTGAGAATAGATAAAGAACAGTATGCTGCGTTCCAAAATGAGATCCGGGAAAAGTTCAGCGATCCCTATTCAAGAGGCCGGCGATTGATGGCAAGTGAAAATTACGCGGAGGCCATCGAGTACCTCAAGAGGGCCTTGAAATCCAACACCCAATCCATGCAAACCTACCAGGGGCTTGGCATATGTTGTTATCATTTGGGTCGATACAAAGAAGCCAGAAAATACTTAGAAAATGCGATCAAATTGGATAAAACGCAGCCCTTGAGTTGGTTTTACGGGGCGGCTAACATGGATGCTCTGGGCAAGAGAAATGGCGCCATGGATGGTTACAAAAGGTATCTGAAACTGAATCACGATAACCCGGAGATGAATGCTTTTGCACGAAAGAGGTTGGACGATTTGAGGAAAAAGAGAAAAAGCGACTGGAAGAGTCAACTGCTCAAAGTGATTGATGCTGTTAAGAAGGAAATTGAGAAATAACCTGCCATGTTTATTTGGGATCCCCCGGCATTATCAACCACAGAATACATTTCTTAGGATTCTGATTTCCCATGCCAACCGGACGTTTAAAGTGTTGATTTAGAGTTGCGAATTGAAATTACAGTATTATTAATAACAGCCTGCGAAGCTATCATACGAAAAAAGCCTATGAAAGAAATAGGCAAACTCAAATATTGGTAAATCAGGCTACGGAACAAGGAGAAGAGCGATCACGAAGAGGGGGTAGCGAATGGATAGGAACCACCGCCGCATTTTTCCGGAGTGTTTTTTGCATTCAAGTTCGGCTTGATCAGATTGGCTCAAAATATAAAGAGTTCTGGAGATATAGATCAATGTTCCCGCTAGGAAAAGCAGCCCCACGGCAATAATCGGCAGCAACACCGGGTTATTGAATAGCCTCTCCCATCTGTTTAAGGATAGTGTTGCCATTACCAAAATTCCTCCCGATGCAACAGCAAGAGAAGCCAGTTTTAGAATTTTGTTTAATCCAAGAATATGAGCCAAAGTGGTTATGTCAGAACTCTTATCCTCTGTGAAATCTTCACATGTGTTCAAAAAAGTTATGCCCTGCATTATCAGGGCATATCCGAGGGCAAAAAGCAGAATGAATATCGAGATATCCTCGGCCACGATAAACCATCCGAATACTAGGGGAAAAAAATAGAGACCGATCATGACAGGGAAAGGACTGAAAACACCCCGTTTTTTTATTCTCAGGGGAGGTGTGGAATAGGCATAGCCGCACAGCAAGCCAAACAACGATACAGAAAAAATTACATCCTGCTTTATAATGCACAACAGACTTGCCAGAAGCAGGATCAAGATGATTTCCACGAAAATGACACGTTTAAGAGTTTTCGGCTTGAATGCCCGAACAGCCTCACTCATGTAGCGTTTAAATTTTTGATCCACTTCAACATCGCTGATGCAGTTTATATTGCAGGCGTAGGTAAGAATTAGAAAAAAAAGGAGAACATACAGTAGGACGGAAATGTCAGCAATGTCTTTCCAATTTTGGGCCGCGAGAATCACTCCAATTGCTGCTGTGGGAAGTGAAGCAATCTGAATGTTGGCACGGCTCATAATCAAAAAGTTTTTTAAGCCGGAATTTCCGCTGCTCAAAGCTTCTCCAATATCCTCAGGATGCAGTAGGCCATGATTATCCCATAGCCGATAAAAGCTAAGTTGTGGTTTTTTTGAAAATAGAATAGAAATGAAGTCACGATCGCCACATTCGGGATAATTATAGTGTCAATACGGGTATGGAACAGAATCAGAGGCATCAGAAGCGACAGGCCAAGAAACACAGCAACGATTTTTAATCCTTTCTCTAATCCATAAACTGAAAATATGGAGCGGACACCCTGGTCACGATCACCTTCGTAATCTTTCATGTCTGTGGTTAATGGGCCTATAGAGAATACGACAAATATTAATGCGCCTATCTGCCAGATATTTCGAGGTAGGAATATAGTGTTGAGATCCGAGTGGCAGAAGAAGCCATAAGAAAAAGCCAAAAGAGAGCCCCATCCGATAAAAATCGTGCTGAAAATATACCTCCTCAATCTCAGAGGCGGGGCCGAATAGGCCAAAGCGCTCAGTATTGAAAGCAGAGCAATGATTGAGGGCAAGACCCCAAGGACTAGAGATGTCAGAGGGATGAGGACCGAGAGAACTGCACTTAAACCAAGATACAAGTTCGGTCTGACCGCATTGCGGACAAGGGGCCGGTCCAAATTTGTGATTTTGTCAATTGCCAGGTCGTAAACATTATTGATCAACACGGCATTCAGCCAGAGCAGTGCCATCAACGCGGTGGCAACAAAGATATACAAAATGTCGGGAAAGTACTGAAATTTCAGAGCAGGGTTAAAATAGAGGCCAACATTGACCATGAGGATGGCGTGCAGAGTGCGGAAGGAGAGAATCTCTTTGAGTAGGGCAGAGGGGAATCTGGGGTGGATCCGGTAAAGAAAGAGAATCCCCCATAAAAGTGTTAGCAAAAATAAATAAAAGAAATATATGAGATGGCGGGAGTGAAAAAATACGGACTCGCTGAGATCCGGTATGGGAAGGAAAATGCGTGGTGTGGCGGCTAATCCCATAAGAATATAAAGTGCTAGACAACATAATATTGACCTCAAGAGAGAGCGAGACTTAATCCAGACGTAAATACCGGAGAGGATAAGAATTGCTCCGAGCTCTATCAGAATGCCTTTCCCTGCATGGGGAGAAAATAGGAACATAGAGGAAAATTGCTCGATCAAATTTTTTGGCAATATATATTCATAGGGGACCGCTCTTCCGAAAACAAACCTGTCGATTAAGGGAGGCAGCACAATAAGGAACAAGCCGAGAGAGGCGATTTTTGTCACCTTCTGTATCGCGATTCGTCCCACATAGCTGATGACCAGAATTCCAGCCATAAGAATAGAGTAGAAATAGAAATGATGCATAAACTGATAAATGCTGAAGCTTTCTTCGAAGAACCATTGCTCTAAAATCTCTCTGAGAGAAATGGAAAGAGAGAAAGCGAGAATCAAAAAGAGGGGCTTGATTCTTAAATTATCGATCTTCTCTATGATGTGTTCCAGAAAATCCAAGATGTTGCTTTTGGGCATTTATCTCGTTTTACTAAGACAAAGGTTATGAATTCCCCAAATTCCCCACGGTTAAATGTGTGCTTTATTCTATTTGATTAAACAAGGTAATTCAACCAATTCATCAGTTCTTATGGGATTGGGAATCTGATTTTCAATAAATTTACATCTTTTTTACAACTTCTTAACAACTTCTTGACAACTTTCTAGGCATTTGGCTTTATTTTTTAAGTATGACAAGAAACAGAAAAGAGGGAGCCATCATGAATAGAGTTTCAAGTATGGCATCGAGGCATATGTTTTTACTCTTGGTGATTCTGCTCTTCAATTTTTCTCTCTATGCCCAGTGGGCCAGAGTTTTCGGATCAACTGGAGATGAAGGACTCAATTCTATTTGCCAGACTCCTAGCGGAGACTATATTGCCGCAGGTTGTTATTGGCGAGATTTCTTATTAATGAAAATAGCTCATGATGGAAAAATCAAGTGGACAAAGACAGGTACTTGGTTGAGAGAAGGAATTGCTCGAATAGTGTTGCCGAAAGGAGAAGATGGCTGTATCGTGGCTATTAATACTTGGTGGGATAATGATATCTGGATCTTTGAATTGGACCAACAGGGGAATACGCTTTGGGGAATAAGATCAAGCTCTGCAAAAAACGAAAGATGCTCTGCAATAACAGAAACCCGTGATGGCGGATATTTGCTGGCAGGCAAAGTGGATACTGAGGCTTTAATTATCAAGCTTTCTTCCGGAGGAGACATCATCTGGCAGAAATCCTATGCCAGGCAGAACGAGTCATATTCGAGTATTGTTTCTATTCAGGAGACAATGGATGGCGGAATTATTGTCACCGGTCATATTTACTGCCCTGTGCAGGATATTTGGATTTGCAAAATGGGAAATCGTGGGGGGATAGTATGGGAGCATGTATTTCATGGCCGTCGCTTTGCAGAAGTGGTCTCCGTGGTAGAAACTTTTGAGGGAAACTATACTGTGTGTGGAAAAATTGACGATGAAATTTGGATTGCTCAGCTCAATCCTATGGGAGGAATAATATGGCAAAAAAGCTACAGGGGCGAAAGGGTTGATGGAATTAATTCGCTCTGTCATACATCAGATGGGGGATATATTGCGGTTGGGGTAAGCACATCAGGCGCAAAGATTCCAAAGTCAGGAGGATCCATCAAATCGGATATCTTATTGATCAAACTGTCTTCTCTGGGTGATATTCTGTGGCAAAAAGCTTACGGAGGTGATTTCTCGCCTGATAGTGGTCATTCTGTTTATCAAACTCTCGATGGGAGCCTTATTTTGGTGGGCACGACAAGTTCCTGGGGTGCTGGAGGACAGGATGCTTTAATTCTGAAGCTTTGGCGAAACGGTAACATTTCTCCCGCATGTTCCTTTATGAGAAAAGTAAAGATTAAGGCAGCAGATGCTTCCTTCGAGCCACAAGAAGTCAAAACAAAGATTGAGAAAACTAATATCAAGTTCAGTTATGGATATACATTGTTGGAGAAAGCCCCGGGGAAAGTATATGCTTTGGGGGAAAAAAGCGTACATAAGTTGAAGATTAAAGCGGGCAAGTGTGGAACAACAGATCCTCCCCCGGGAGTTTATACTTTTGCCAATGGTACTGCTGTTACGATAAAAGCCATTGAAATGAAAACTATGACTTTTACAGATGGGAGGGACATGTGCAAGCAATAGGTAAAGAGTTAACCCTGAATTTAGATGGCGACAAGACAATTAAAGCTGTTTTTAGGGAGCCCGCTGAGTGGTCGGGCAGTGGCGGTGACGGGGTGGGAAGTATAAGCATTAAAGGAAATTGGGAATCTATATCAGTCCTTATTGCAGGAATCGGATTTATGCTATTCCTCCTGGGTTTAGTTCTATACCTTTCCTTTGGGCAGAATAGATTGTTTAAGGAATTTAGAAGGGGGATTTAAATGTCTTTGTATGCAGAGCCAAAGGTCTCCTTGAAGACAATACTTGCTTTGATGCTGACTTTGATCATGGCAAGTCCGCTACTTGCCCAGTGGGCTAGAGTTTTCGGCAGCCCAGGGGATGAAAGTCTCTTTTCTGTATGCCAGAGTTCGGCTGGAGACTATATCGCAGTTGGTTATCATTATGAACCTTATGCAGACAGTCCCTTAGTCATGAAAATAACGTATGATGGACGAATCAAATGGAAAAACTATTATGGTTTTTTCAGCTTCGCACGGCCTCAAATAGTACTCCCGACTGTGGGTGAAGGTTGTATCGTAGCTGGCTACAAGGAGGTCCATGGGGAGGATTATGGAGCGGATATCTGGATCATAAAGTTAGACAAACAGGGAAAAGCACTTTGGGAAAAAAGTTCTGGCAAACCACACAATGAGAGATGCTTTTCAATGTCTGAAACAAGTGATGGCAGCTATTTATTGGCGGGAGAATTGGAATCGCAAGCATTGATCATGAAACTCTCATCCGAGGGAGATGTAATCTGGCAGAAATCTTATGCGATTTCGAACAGCAGGTCTTCACGGTTGAATTCTATTCAACAAACTCTGGATGGTGGCATTGTTGCTACAGGAGTAGTCCACTTTCCTTCAAACAGTGACCTTTGGGTCTGCAAATTGGGGGAGAGAGGTGGTGGGATAATATGGGCGTATACATTTAATGGAAGTCGATGGGATGAAGGATTTTCCGTAGTTGAAACTCACGAAGGAAATTTCGCGGTATGTGGAAAAGTCGATAATGAGAATTGCATTTTGTGTCTTAACTCCACAGGAGGTGTCATTTGGCAGAATAAATACGTTGGAAATATGCAAGATAAGTTCAATTCAATTTATCCCACCACAGACGGTGGGCTCATCGCTGTCGGAGAAAACTACTCTTGCCCAAAGCCTCCTTATTCGGGAACTTACCATCCGGATGTTTTTTTAGTCAGGTTGTCCTTTCAAGGTGATATTCTGTGGCAAAAGATTTACGGAGGTGATTTCTCTTTAGACAAAGGATTTTGCGTTCAGCAAACTCTCGATGGTAGTTATATTTTAGTCGGTGAGACGTGTTCCTGGGGCGCTGGAGAGAGCGATGCTTTGATTTTGAAGCTCTGGCGAAACGGTAACATTTCTCCAATAAGCTCTTATGCAAAAAAAGCCTGCATTGCTGGAACAGAGATTTCACTCCTGCGGAGCAATATAAAAATTAGAATAAGCAGAAGGGCTATCAATTTAATTCAAAGAAATACGCTCAAGGAAAAGGCCAAGGGAAGAATTTATGCTTTGGGGGAGAACAGCGTACATAAATTAATTATCAAAGCTGGTCAATGGGGGACGACGGATCCGCCACCAGGGATCTATCATTTTGCCAACGGTACAGATGTCAGGATAAAAGCCATTCCTGAAAGTGATTATGATTTCGTGAGATGGGAAGGCCATATCGATACTACAGCTGAGCACCTGGCATTCAATTTAGATGGAGACAAAACAATTAAAGCGATATTCGGCGAGCCCTCTGAGTGGTCTGGAAGCGGAGGCGGTGGAATCGGAAATGTAAGAATTGCAGAAAGCAGAGAATCCCTGCTGATAGTGATGGCAGGAATCGGATTAATGGTTTTTCTCTTTGCCTTGGCCTGTTTTCTGTCACATGTAAAGTATATACGTAGAAAGAGGATTTTTTTATATGCCGGTTTTCTCAATAAAACGGATATTTTAAGAGATGGTTTTGAGGCCGAAGTCTAGTTATTTCTATTATAATCTAAAACATACATAAGTCAAACCAGAAATTGTAAGCAAAACTAGAAGTTCAAACTAGATAATTAGTTCGTGTATTTTAGATTTGGTCAGGTCCCGGAGCTCTTCAACTGACAGAGAACGTATTGTTTCCGGTTCGATGGGGAGGCCGAACTTGATTTGTACGACTCCGGGTCTGATGAGCCAGGAACCCTTCCGTTTGAGCTGGAACACACCTGATAAACCGATGGGGATTATGGGAACCTCGGCCCCTTTAGCTAGGTGAAAAGGGAGTTTTTTGAAAGGACGAAGATTTCCGTCCAGGGTCCTGTGCCCTTCCGGAAGAATGAGAATGGATATTCCCCTTTGAAGGTGTTCCTCTGCAATTTTTGCGCTTTGTATTGAGGCCTGTAGATCACTCCGGTCTATAGGGATATTCCCAAGGCGACGGATGATCCAGCCATAGACCGGCCATTTGAACTGGCGCAGGGCTTCCACGCCCCGAACAAAAATCGGGATATAGGCTTCGAAGACGGGAATATCGAACAGACTTGTGTGATTGGACATGAAGAGATAGGTTTTGTCCGGTTCGATGTGTTCGGTCCCCTCGGACTGGACTTTGATAAAACTGATCTTAAACAGGCCTTTCAGGCTAAGTTTTATAAAAGGATCAATTTTCTTAGGTTTAAAGAAAAGGGAAAGAATGAGGACCTTAAAACACAGCAAAATAAAGTAAAGCCCACCAACGACCCAAACATAGACTGATATCACGTATTTCATTTCCAGAACACGGGAACATTCTGATGGAGGCACTCGACTTCAACCGGTGTGATACCGACCAGTTCTCCATCCGGGGCCAGAACCTTGGGGATTTCAGGCTTCACAGTGATCTTCCTTGCCTTGAAGTGCTCGACTTCTTGGAGATGAACGTGCTCCCCCGTAAATATCTTGGGAAAGCACTGGATCAGGCGCCGCCGCGTGGCCTTGCCCAAAACCGTAACGTCAAGCAATCCGTCGTCTATTTCGGCGTTCGGTGCCATCAAGAAGTTGGACGTATACCGGGTGTTGGAGATCTCGACAAAGATATTGTCATCTTCGATAGTTTTTCCGTCGGCCTCTATCGACACCCTGTACGTTTTCAGAAAGGCCATCTGATAAAAAACGCCAATGGTATAGGAGATGTTTCCAAAAATCTTGAGTTTGTGCGCTGTTTTTCCCACATCGGCCACGAATCCCAGCCCGAGGATGTTGAGGAAATAATAGTCCTGTCCATGCGTGTGAAAGGCGCCGACATCCACGTTTCTTGGTTTTCCCAGCCGGATGATGTCAACCGCCTCCTTCCATTGGGATACATCCATGTCCAGGTCGCGGGCGAAGGCATTTCCTGTTCCTATGGGAAGAACACCCAGGGGAATTTTCCCTTTGTCCGGGTTTTTGTAATAGCCGTTGATGACTTCGAAAAGGGTGCCGTCGCCTCCTCCGGCAATGATTCCGTCGTAGCCTGCGAAATTGGCTCCGGCTACGATATCAACGGCATGCTCGGGATAGTCTGTAAGGTGCAAATCAAAAGCTATACCGCTCTCTATGAAACAGGATTCGACTTCGGGAAGAATCTTTTTCGCTCTTTTATGGGCGGCCTGAGGATTGTAGATAAGTAATACTTTCATGGAATACGCACCTCTTCACTCTATTTTTCCTTTTTATGCCAGAATTCTGAACTCTGAGGCAGAAAATGTCAATTTAAATATGGGGAATGACAGAACTGAACGCCCCATCCCATTATGGGGGTGAAAATCAAGAGTACGAAAACGGCTAATGAAAAATTTATGTAACCTGATCTCTGTGATATGTTGCCCTCTCTCTTCATAGGTCCGGCTCATGGCATCATGCTAATGCCATGTATTTTCAAGAATTTCTGTCTGCATACTTCTCCTGCCAGGATGGATTTTAGGACGGCAGGGCTCTGTTTTCCACCTCTAATTCCGCTTCTGATGAATTTGTCCTGTTTCTGTGCTATACTTGATGAAATTTATCACAACAATAGGAAATAACATTGGGTGCAAACAAGCCTTTGGTTACAGGCGTTTCTTCAGAGACTGTTGACCTATGAAAAAAATCGAAATCAGTGAATCGAGCCCGTTTTTTCGCTTTCTGAGGCTGTTTACAAAAATTGAAGCTTGTGAAATTCCGGTAACTCTGTTATTGACCTTCAATATCTTCTTCCTTCTGGTCGCCTATTACATCGTCAAACCGGTGAGAGACGCTCTTATTCTGACTGGAAGTGGACCAGAAGCAAAAACATACCTCGCAGGAGGCCAGGTAATCCTTTTGATTTTTATCGTCAAAGCCTATGTCAGGCTTGCCAGTAAAATTCCTCGCCACAAGTTGATAGCCCGCACCACGCTCTTTTTCATGTCTAACCTTCTCATCTTTTATGTGTTAGCCTTGATGAGCGTTCCGGCAGAGACCCTGGGGATTGTGTTTTTCATATGGGTGGGCATATTTAACCTGCTTGTCGTAGCCCAGTTCTGGGCTTTTGCCAACGATATCTACACCCAAGATGAAGGGAAGCGCCTTTTTCCCATCATTGCTTTCGGTGCCACCTTCGGCGCATTTGCGGGAAGTAAAATCGCCGGATGGCTGATGGAACCTTTGGGCGTTTACGAGATGCTGTTGGTGGCGGGGGGGATACTCGGTCTTTGTGTGCTGTTATCGCTTTTTATCCATCAGATCGAAATCAAAAAAACCTGGACTAAGGTGGTCCAGATCTCCTCCTATTGCGCCATTGAAGACCTCATCCACTCCCAGCCTCTTGAGAAGGGAGGCGGGTTCAATCTTGTCTTTAAAAAACAGTACCTCCTTTACATCGCTATTCTCATTTTTATCATCAATATTGTGAACACCAACGGAGAATATATCCTGGCTAAGGTGGTCACTCAAAATGCAGCTGAACTCTTTGGAGGCGGTTCGTCCGGCGGATTGGAAATGACCCAATGGATCGGGAAATTCTATGCCGATTTTTATTTGGCCGTGAGCCTGGCCAGCATGTTGATCCAGCTCTTTCTGGTTTCCCGCATCTTCAAATGGGTGGGAATCAAGGGGGCACTTCTTTTTCTTCCAGTTATCGCCTTCAGTGGGTATCTGTTCATCTCTTTGGGGGCATCCTTATTGCTGGTCAGGTGGTTCAAAACCTTGGAGAACGGGACGGATTACTCCTTGATGAACACAGCTCGCCACGCTCTCTTCCTGTTTACCTCCAGAGAGGCCAAATATAAGGCTATGGCGACCATAGGCACTTTTTTCTGGAGATCCGGCGATGTGACTTCTGCTCTCATTGTCTTTCTCGGGACCACTTATTTTGCCCTTAATGTGGAAAGCTTTGCTCTCTTCAACGTAATCATGGTGGGGATCTGGATCGTTTTTTCACTTCTTGTGATCAAAGAACAAAAAAAACTCACTCCAGACGCGTATTCCCTGGTTAAAAAGGCGTAATTCTATACCTGTTAAAGCATATAAAAATTTAGCATGGGCTGTATTGACCCTGCCTTTTTTGATGTGGTATGTTTGTTTCATCATGTATGGGGAATTTTTGAGAAGGGGTTAATCATGGCTGAGTTTGCATCCATTCACAAAGGGTCAGCAGTGAAAGAACTGCAGGTCCCTGGGAAAACAATTCCGGAAATCTTCTTAAAACGCGTGGCCATTTTTGGCTCGGGTCAAACGGCGCTCAGGTACAAAATAAAAGGCATCTGGAAGGAGCACTCTTGGAGTGATTATTGGCGTCATGTCGAGATAGTGGCAGGGGGGCTCAGGGCCCTGGGCGTTGATTCCGGGGATAAAGTGTGCATTATCTCGGCAAATTGCCCGGAGTGGTTCTTTATTGCCCTGGCCGTCCAGTGTCTGGGGGGTTATCAGGTTCCCATCTACCCCAATGCCACTGCAGATCAGGCAAAATATGTGGCGGAACACAGCGAGGCCAAGATCTTTTTCGTCCAAAACATCGAACAACTCGCGAAGACAGACAGTTGGAGAAATGACCTTGAAAAGCTCAAAAAAACGGTGCTGATGTTTGATGAGCCACCCGGGGGCGTTGAGGGGTTCGATGAACTTCTCAAAAAAGGAGCTCAGTATTGTGAGAATAATCCCGGTTTTCTAAAGGATCAAATTGAGAAACTTACACCCGGTTCTCCCGGGGGAATCATTTATACTTCAGGGACGACCGGCCCTCCCAAGGGCGTTGTGTTGACGCAAAAAAATCTGGTTTTTGAGTGTGCTGCTTTGATCACCGTATACGATTTCATCTATGAGTCCGATACGATCTCATTTCTGCCTCTCTCTCATATCGCCGAGCAAATTCAGAATATCGCTGGGGGAATTGCCGGGGGCTTCACAGTAAATTTTGCCCAGAGCCTTGACACGCTGATGGAAGATCTCGCTGAAGTTCGCCCTACGCTTTTCTTTTCCGTGCCCCGCCTTTACGAGAAGGCCCAAACCGCTATTCTGGAAAAAGTTGCCGAAGGTTCGGCTGTCAAACGTGCTCTGTTCCATTGGGCTCTTAAAGTGGGAGAGAAGGCGAGGAAATACAGAAATCGTGATCAGGAACTTCCCTTCCTGGCCAAGAAAAAATGGAATTTAGCCAGTAAGGTTGTCTTCAGCAAGATAAAGACAAGAATGGGACTGGAGCGGGCACATTTTATGGGAAGTGCGGCGGCACCTCTCCCCGCCACCGTGTGCCAGTTCTTCGGAGCGATGGGAATGGACATTTTTGAAATGTTCGGACAGACAGAATGTACGGGTGTATGTAACGCCACCATCCCCGGGAAAACTGTACCGGGCGCTGTCGGAGCCACCTTGCCGGGCTGTGAAGTGGCCATTGCTGAGGATGGCGAGATCGTGACAAGAGGCGACAATGTTTTTGCTGGCTATTTTAAAGATGAGGCCGCATCCAGTGAAACCTTAAAAGAGGGGTGGCTGTACACCGGGGATGTCGGTTATTTTAAAGATGACGGATATCTCGTCATCTCGGATAGAAAAAAAGATATTCTGGTAACTTCAGGTGGAAAAAATGTAACTCCCCAGAATATCGAGGTTCTCCTGAAGGGTTATCCGGGAATTTCACAGGCTTGTATCGTCGGAGATACAAGAAAATACCTTGTCTGCTTGTTGACTCTCGACGCCGATAGCCTGCCAAAACTGTGTGAACAATTGGGCACAGGAACTTTGAGTATGGAAGAAGCCTCTCAAAATGAAGCCGTTATAGCCACCGTCCAAAAGTATGTCGATGAAGTGAATACGCGTTTAGCCAGGTATGAGACCATCAAGTATTTCCGCATCCTTCCCCAAGATTTTTCTGTTGATAATGGAGAGTTAACGCCGACTCTTAAAATGAAACGCAAGTTCGTAAACCAGAAGTACAGTCACATAATCGATCAGATGTACGACTAAAATAAAATGAGGTCATATGCATACATTCAGCTCTAAATTTGCCTTCGGTTTGTTCGTTGTCATGCTCATTCTGCTCTTCCCGCGCCGGGCTCATGCCTATCTCGATTTAGGAACGGGCAGTTTCATCTTTCAGATGCTGATTGCCTCCTCATTGGCTGCCCTTTACTTTTTCAAGTCTTACGTCCGAAAGGCCCTTAAATTTATCAGTAGCCTGTTCAATCGAAAAAGGCCGTCAAATTGACTTGTAAAATACACTTTTTTTTATGAAAGATCCAAGCTCATTCCGAGATCCCAGCGGTTTCATCTTCGTCCGCAACAAGACCCTTTACCGCCAGGTAAACGCTGTCTATAAAGAGAATTATGACCGGATCATGAATTCCGGCCTTTACCGGGCGCTTGTCGAAGAGGGGCTGTTGATCCCGCATGAAGAGGCTGATTCATCCCTTAAGCTCACCGAAGAGGGCTACATCGTTGTCAAACCAGAAGCCATCCCCTTCATTTCCTATCCCTACGAATGGTGCTTCGGCCAGTTGAAAGCGGCCGCTCTGGCAACATTGAGGATTCAAAAGCTGGCACTCGACTATGGCCTGTCGCTCAAGGATTGCAGTGCCTATAATATTCAATTCAGGAAGGGACAACCTGTTTTTATCGACACATTGTCTTTTGACCCATATAGTGAAGGGCAGCCCTGGATTGCGTACAGGCAGTTTTGTCAGCATTTCCTCGCTCCGCTGGCTCTCATGAGTTATAAGGATATCCGTCTGGGCCATCTGTTTAAAGATTTTATCGATGGCATTCCTCTTGATTTGGCCAGTTCACTCCTCCCTTTGAGAACGCGTTTTAAGGCCAGTCTGCTTCTTCACCTCCATTTGCACGCCAAAAGTCAAAAACGCTTTTCGGGTGAGCCGAGAAGAGCAACCAGGGGGCGAGTAACCCGCCAGGCCCTTTTGGGTTTGCTCGACACTTTGACAACGGCGATAAGGAAATTAAACTGGCGTGCGCGAAAATCGGAATGGATTGATTATTATCGGGACTTTAACTACAGCGATGACGCTCTTGAACACAAAAAGGGCCTGGTCAGAGAATTTTTGGGCATTACTAAGCCAAATGTTGTCTGGGATATGGGGTCCAATACGGGAGTTTTCAGCCGCATCGCAGCGAGTGAAGGGATTCTGACCATATCCATGGATGTGGATCCCCTCTGTGTGGAGATGAATTATAAAGATTGTGTTCAGCGGAACGAAGAGAATATTTTACCTCTGCTTGTAGATCTCAATAATCCCAGCCCGAGCATTGGGTGGCAAAACCGGGAGAGAGGGGCATTTTTCAAGCGTGGACCGGCGGATACAGTCCTGGCTCTCGCGCTTATCCACCATTTGGCCATCAGCAACAATGTCCCGTTGAGTGCTGTGGCGGATATGTTCGGTAGCATATGCAGATGGCTGGTCATTGAGTTTGTCCCCAAGCAGGACTCTCAGGTTCAAAGACTTCTATCCACAAGAGAGGATATTTTTTCTGAATATACTCAAGGTCATTTTGAGTCCGCTTTTCTCAAATATTTCCACATTCAACAATCGGAAAAAGTACAGAATTCTGAGCGAACCCTGTACCTGATGAAGAGAAAATAGAGTGAGCTCATTTCGTTTTCGAATCATTCATCCTCTATTGTTTGCCATCTATCCCGTTTTATTTCTTTTTTCTGAAAATATATCCGAAGTCTACATAAGCGATCTTGTGTGGCCGGTTATTTTCCTGTTGATTCTCAGTCTTATTATCTGGGGTGGTGCCGGTATTGTCTTGAAAAACAGGTTCAAGGCCGCTTTCATTTCCAGTCTTTCAGTCCTTATGATTTTGCTTTTCAGGCAGGCATATGAGATTTTTTTATTGTTGATTCGCCCCACAATTATCCCCAGAAATACTTTTCTGGCCCTGTGGCTTGTTTTATACCTGGGGATTCTTTTGATCGTCATCCGGATAAAGAGCAGTATGCCCCTGGCAACGAAATTGGCCAACTTTTTGTCTGTCTTGCTTGTGGTCTTGGCCTGTGCGAATATTGCTGCCTTTTATCTCCGTCCCTCACTCTACGGTGTCCGGCCGAGAATAAAATACTTTACGAAACTCAACGAGAAAGATTTGAGCTGGATCAAAAAATGGCAGAGCTTGGCCAAGCAAAAAAGACCCGATGTCTATTATTTAATACTGGATGGATATGGCCGTGCGGATGCCATCGAGACCAACTATGGGTTCGACAACCGGGATTTCTTGGAAAGGCTGCGGACAAGAGGATTTGAGATCTACGACCGGGCGACATCCAATTATTCATACACTCATGAGTCGATAACATCAGCGCTGAATATGGATTTTATCCATGATGAGGAATTCGAACCGGAGCGCAGTCAGTTGCCGAACCTGATTCTCTACAACAAGCTGGCCCGAATTTTTCGTGCATTGGGGTATAAATATGTTCTGGTTCCCTCCGGGTTTTTCATCACGGACCGCAGCCCTCTGGCCGACATCAAGATCGACCTCGGCATCTGGACCCAGAGCCAATTTTTGGCCCTGCTGGTCGAGAGTTCTGCTGTGTGGTTTTCCTGGAAATGGATCAACAAACTGGGAGCTATCAGGAATGAGGGGATTGTCGCAGGAGCCTTTGAGGGAGAAGGGATTATGGCGCAGTGGCACCGCCATATCACAGAATCCCTGGAGGAAATCCCGAAGATCGCCAAAATCCCGGAACCGACCTTCACTTTCGCCCACGTAATCTGTCCCCATCCTCCCTATGTTTTCAGGCGAGACGGATCCCTGAATACCGGTGCAAAAATGGCCGACCTGGGAGGTTTTGATAATTTCAACTATTGGCATCTTACTCAGCAATTTGTGGATCAGCTCATTCATTTCAATAAGCTTGTTGAAGAAATGCTGGAAAAGCTTCTCGAAACTTCCCCTGAGCCTCCTATTATCATTGTGCACGGCGACCATGGGACGTCTTATCTTGGCGAGGAGGGAGGAGGGGATACGCTATCTCCGTCAACTCCGCATGTCAACGAGCGCATGAGTATCCTGTTTGCCTGCTATGCTCCCCAAAAAGTGACGAACAGCCTGTATGATTCAATAACCCCCGTCAATATTTTTCGGACCGTTTTGAATGAGACCTTCGACGCCGGCTATGAAATGCTACCGGACAGGAATTATTGGTGCCATGGGCGGCCGATAATCGACGTGACCGATAGAGTGGGGAATTAACAGCCGAAAGTTTCTCGATTCAGATTCTGTATTCCTTTATTTTCAAATTCCATGACTTCTTTTTGAACAGTCCTATGTTCAGATACAGGCTTAAAAATCGGGCGTTCAGCTTCCTCTTGAATTTTACGGCAGATACGTTTAACAACTCACTTATGCTGAACAACGTCGTCCTTCCCATGCTGTTGAGGATTTCATAGCTCTGATAACGCAAGCAGGGGGCGATATTCCTGCCTCGATATGAATTCAAGGTATACATATCGAACAGATAGGCTTCTTCCTTACTTAATTTGAATAAGGGCTTGGTGAAGCGGCATTCTTCGAGGTCATACCACGTATAAGCAACAATTTTGTTCTTGTGTTTGACACGAATGCACTTTTTGCCCTCTTCCAGCCTTTTGAGAAAGATCTCCTTTTTGGCTTTCATCTCCTCGATTAACTCTTCCCATCCCTCGAAATCGGTAATATCTGAGAAATCAAACGCGTACTCTTCGGGATTTCCATTTATTTCAGGCTTCTTTATTTCGTCTACTCCTTCTTGAACCAGATAAAAAGGAGATATGCGCAGACCCAGTTGAGCAAGCTTGCGGAGGATGGCATGAAGCAGGAGACCGTGTTGGTATTTCTCCCGAACCCTTTTAAGCAATTTGAACATTTCGCTTCCTTGGCCTTTATCTTACAACAAATCAGGATATGAAACCACCCCTGTCTTGCCCGCGTTATCGCGGTTTTTCCCAATGAAATAAATGAAACGTGAAATGTGAAGATTATGCTATAATAAATATAATTTAAAATTTTATCCGGACTTGAATAAAAGGAAAAGGAAGACAATCTTATTGTTCTATGGAGGATAGGCCCGTTTTACTCATAAAGAAACTCTGAATAAATTATTCAGTCATATGAAAAGACTGTTCTTGAGTTTAAAAACGCTTTTATCAAATATCGCGAAGCGTGTTTATTCGCGCTCAGTGAGAATCCTCTCTATTGCTGCAAGGGCCCGACTTCCAGCTTATCTGATTGAGGGCAAAGAAAAAGGGAGCAGGGAGAATCTGCGTGCACTAATTCTAGGAAAAGATAGGACTTTGTCCTATTTTTCCGAGCTCATCTATTCTGGAGAACCATCAAAAGAAGATCTTGGAAAAGGCATGATTTGGAAACCCCTGTCAAAAATTCGTACGGCTCAAAAAAAGCCCGATTTGATTCTCGTTGAGGTAGATAAATTTTATGCTTCCATTTTCGAACGGCAAAAATTCGCACTGTTGCCCCAATGGATTCCGTTCATCTTAGATATTTCGATGTTCTTGCCAAAAATTATGAAAATGATAAAAAACAGGAGCCTGGAAAATAACCTTAGAAAAATGAGCAGGCAAAATTATTCTTACGAATTGACGCAAGATGCGGATAAATTCGATCTCTTTTATCACCACATGTACAGTCCCTACGCAGTCATGCGATACGGGAAATCATCGTGGGTATTCAGTTATCGCCATATGAGAAATTTGTTGGAAAAAGGAAAGCTTCTTCTGGTGAAAAAGGATGATGATTACCAAGCAGGCGCTTTGTTATTAGAGCGTGGAAAATCCCTGTTTTCTCATTCCATCGGTGTCAGGGACGGGAATAGTCAATATGTGGAACAGGGTATTCAAACAGCTTTATACTACTTCACCATAATCTGGGCGAAAGAGAGAGGATACGAGCGGATAGATTTTGGATATTGCAGACCTTTTCTTCAGGACGGGGTATTCATCTATAAAAAACGCTGGGGGATGGCCCTAGAAAACCGCAATCGATCCATGAACCTGGGGATTTTTGCCCTTAAGATTTGCCGTTTCAGCCAAAGTGTCCGGAGTTTTTTAGCTAAAAATCCATTTGTATTCATTGAAAGAGACAAAGTGAGAGGTTTGATACTAGCAGAGCAAACTCATCCTTTGACTTTTCAGGAAGTTGAGTTCCTGATGAGGGTTCATTACATAAGGGGGATCGATAGCCTGGTCGTTTCTTCCCCTCATGGTTTTGTTCCGGAAGCCCGGGAAATGGCCGAAGCCCGGTACTCTCGCTTGCTTCAACTTGTCGATTCGGATGAAGAGGCTTTGTTGGACCGCATAGCAAAACCCTGATGGTCGGTGCCATGATATTGGCAGGTGTAAAGCCAAAAGGATGAACTCAAGATGAAAACAATGCTTAAAAGGCCCAGACTTCAAAGGATCATCATCGCCAGTACCCATGGTCATTTTAGAGATACTCTTAGGAAGAGCATCCAGCTTGTATACAGAAGGGCAAACAAATACCGGCTGAAGTTTCCCTTCATGGTTGCGCTCGAAGTGACTACCGATTGTACTCTCGACTGCATCATGTGTCCCCGGTATGGACGCAATATTGATCCCGGATTCATGTCTCTTGATTTATTCCAGAAGATCATAGATGAATGCGCAGAGAACAAATAGATGATTGAACTGGTGTTTACGGGGATGGGGATGTCATGCCCTGTTGCGTGGATGTCTTGAAAAAGCTGAAAATAGGTTCCCTTAAGGAATCCACTCTTCGGGAATTATGGAATGGCCCTGCGATTCAGAGCATCCGCACTGCTCACATGAAAGGCCAGTATGGACATTTCCCTTTGTGCGAAAAGTGTGATGAGTGGTGGTACCCGGGCAAAGCACCCAAAAAATGACTTTCATTATTCAGGATAAGAAGCCAGAGTTCTTGCATCAGTTTCTTCCTGATAAGGATTTTTTAAAAACCCTTTTGAATTTAGTTTCTGGCATTTTGGTGTAGAGGATATTCAAGAGGTTGTAGACAGGACCGTTCAGATGCGGTGTTTTTCCTCCAGAGCAGAGATGTTGTACGGCACCATAAGAGGTTTTGGTGAAAATGATGTTTGATTTGGATGAATCGGCCGGGACTCCCCCCAGATTCAAGTAGTCAAATCCTTCAGATTTCAGTTTTTTAATCAAACTAAAAGTGAGGAAGGCCGGGGCTTGAAGCTGATAGGCTTCCTCATCTGAACCGATGAATAAGGCATAGGCTTTGTAATCAAAAGTCAAAACAACCATAACGCTGATAGTTTTGGTCCCTTTTTTGACATAAAATAATCTCCCCGCGTTGTTCTCGACAGACTTTTGCAGTATCGCCTTATTGACATAAGGCATATAGTAACAGGAATAATCCTTGTATCCCTTGGATAGGCGTACCTGTTTGGTCTGTTCTAAGAGGGCAGCCAATTCCTCGATTACTACGGGAGATCGACCTTCTAGAAAAGATAAGCCATATCCTTCGGCTTTTCTTGTTTGTTTGGCTACCATCCTCCTCATTTTTTTCTTGATATCTGTCCATTCTGGTTTCAGATCTATGATGAACTCATCTCTCTCTTCTTTGATAAAAGACAAATGTTCAAAATCAATCGGGTGCGGATAATCATACGACCTCATTTCCAGATGAGTGTAATTATTTTCAGAGGCGTAATCTATCAACAAGGATACACACGCTTTGTCCAATTCCGGATTGGATTGAATGAATGCGGGGCCGGAAAAGAAAAAGAGCTTCCGGAATATTTTCTTCAATGAGGGGTGTGGTGGTTCGAAGCTAAGGCCGGCCGCCAGTCCAACAGTGAGGCTCCCGGACAAAAATCGAAAATACATCGGTGTGCACTTTGAGTCCCTGAACGATTCCAGCCACTGAGCTGAAAGAAAGGGGCCGCCACCCGCTTTTTTGAGATGATTTTCCCAATAATTAAGATCCGATTCTTCAACGAAGGATATTCGCATTTTGCACTGTATCAGGATGCTTTTATTATATAGCCATCGCGGATAGTTCTCAATTGGGAAAAACTATCCGTGTGATTGTCTGATATATTACCTAAAATTTCCTAAAGTTTCCTAAAATGACATACCGGTCATTCCTTCATATTCTTCTTGGAGAAGCTAGAAGGGAAGGCTCACATGCGTAAAAAAATGATTTCAACTTTGTGAGCTGGCCAAAATCATGGTTTCTCGATTGTGAAGAATATCCTCCAGGCTGCGTTCAAAATTTCTGTCCGTAAGCGGACACTTTCTAAACGATATCGAACATAATAATGGGCCTTTTTCTCTGTTTTGCTCGGTTTTGCCCAATTCCAAAACCTGGCATGAAATTTGCCAGATAAAATAATGAGAATTGTGTTAATCCTAGCGATGATCAGGTAAATAAACAGCTATGTTTAAAAATTACATCAAGACCGCCTTCAGAAACATCCGGAGATACAAGGGGTATTTTTTCATTAATATCGCAGGCCTCACCGTGGGGATGGCCTGCTTCATCCTGATCTTTCTCTGGGCCTACGATGAGTTCAACTACGATACATTCCATACCCACAGCGACCGTCTCTGCCGCATCATCCTCAAAAAAGCCGGCGACGCGGGTGATCCGGGAATCCCCAGCTCGCCCTATATTCTTCCCAAGATCCTGAAAGATGACTACCCGGAGATTGTCGAGGTGGCCCGGGTAAGGACCCGGGGTTACCCTAGTGCTGTCCGGTACGGTGACATCACTTTCTACGAACAGAAGTTTTTCATGACTGACAACTCTTTTTTCTCTATGTTCACCTATGAGTTTCTCAAAGGAGATCCAAGAACTGTTCTGGCAAATCCGAATTCTGTTGTGATTACCCAAGAAGCAGCACGCAAGTATTTTGGTGAGGCCGACCCGATGGGCAAAGTCCTCCGCTGGAACAACACCCACGACCTGGAAGTCACCGGGCTGATATCCAAGGTCCCTTACAATTCCCACCTTCAGTTTGACTTTATGGGTTCGATCCAGATCTACGACAGCCAACGGCTCTCTTCCTGGTGGCGTGAGGCCGATGCCTATGTTTTGCTCCAGGAAGGTGTTTCTATCGAGGATATCAGTCGCAAGATAGCCGGTACCATTCAGAAATACCATCCTGAGGATGACTATCTGATCTCCCTTCAACCTGTGAGGGAAGCCCACTTGAACATTGCACATATGGGTCGCAGCGACAAAAGATTTGTTCTCATATTCGCCTTGATTGCAGTCATGATCCTGGCCATCGCCTGCGTCAACTTCATGAACATCAGCACCGCCCGTTCCAGCATCCGGGCACTCGAAGTCGGCATGCGGAAAGTTGTCGGCGCCAAAAAAACAGATCTCATCAAGCAGTTTCTGGGGGAATCCCTCCTTCTCTCCTTTGTTTCCCTGTTTTTGGCTGTCACCCTGGTCGATCTCTTCCTCCCCACGTTCAACAGCCTGCAGGACAAAGAGATGTCTTTCCTGAATTCCGGAAATATCTGGATCTATCTCTTTTTTCTCGCTGTGGCCTTGGTCACCGGGTTTATGGCAGGAAGTTATCCGGCCTTTTTTCTCTCCGGCTTCCAACCTGCCAGGGTCCTGAAAAGAGATACCAACCGGGGAGGGAAGGGGGCTCTCCTGAGGACAATCCTTGTCGTCAGTCAGTTTTCCGTTTCAATTCTGCTGATCATTATGACTCTGGTTGCCTACAAACAGATGCAACTCATCCGCAACTCTAATCTCGGCTTCAGCCGGGAACAGATCGTCCATATTCAGGTGAATGACCAGTTGAGAGAGGCCTATAAAATTTTTAAGGAGAAACTTCTTCGAGATCCGCGGATCGTGAATGTGACATATGCCTCGGCTCCGCCTCATTTCCTGTTCAATGTCAATGATTTTGAATGGGAAGGGATGGCCTCGGACAAAGAAGTGGAATTGAATTTTCTGTATGTGGATCATGATTATGCGGAGACGTTTGACCTGGAGATCGTGCAGGGCCGGGATTTTTCTGAAGACTTTCCGACGGATGCCACAGAGGCTTATGTGGTCAATGAGTCGGCAGTTCGTTTCATGGGCATGGAGGATCCGATCGGGAAACGAGTGACCCTGGCCGGCAGGGAGGGACGCATCATCGGCGTTGTCAAGAATTTCAACCACAAGCCCCTGATCTTCGATATTTCGCCCATGGTCATGGGCATCCGGCCCAGCTGGTTTTACGACGTTCTGATCAAGATTGGTCCCGGGGGTATTGAGGGAGGCCTGGCCCATATCGAGAAAACCTATAAAGAGATATGCCCGGATTTTCCCTTCGAATACCACTTCCTCGACGACTGGTTCGAGATGATTTATGTTCCTTTGAAGCTCGTCAATTACATCTTTAACAGTTTTGCTTTGTTAGCGGTCTTCATCTCCTGTGTCGGATTGTTAGGTCTGTCATCGCTCCTGATGGACCAGAGGAGAAAAGAAATCGGCATCCGAAAGGTCTTGGGTGCATCCACATCCGGAGTGATGATCCTGCTTTCGGGCAAATTCCTGAAGATTGTCCTTTTGGCCAATATTTTTGCGGTTCCTGTGGCTTATTTTGCCTCGCGGATGTTTTTGAATCTTTTTGTTTACCGGACGACGCTGGATGCAGGATTGGTTGCGGTAACGATCGCCTTCACTCTTGTAGTGACCGCGATTACCATCAGCTTCCAGGTGATAAAGACCGCGCTGGTCAATCCGGTGGAAGCCATCCGTTATGAATAAGTAGTCAGGGCTTCAAGATGTATTACCTCCGTCTGTGTTTATCTGTACCATCTTTTTCGTGACTGGGCATTTTATGAATTCAGAGCACCTGTATGGAAAGTTTTCAATAGACTTTTTACGGAGTGCATTCAGAGTTGACTGCTTTTTCTGCCTGTGATACTAATGATATAAAGACCAAGAAATAATCAGGAAGCCTCAGCGAGGAATACATGCGATGCCTGAAATGCGGTGCAGAGCTGGCCGAGAGCGATAAGTTTTGTTTCTCCTGCGGAGTCTCCGTTGAAGCGGCGGCCGAATCCAAACAAGCCAACTCTGTCCAATGTTCGCACTGCGGCGAAACTGTCGACAAAGGCGATAAATTCTGCAGCTTCTGTGGCAAAGAGCTGCAGGCCCAAAGGATGACAGAAACTGAAAAGGCCGGAGTCCCCGCTGCTATGGCCAGTCGAAATCCTCATCCGCTCATGACATTCCTGGGTTATGCGAATGTCTTTGTCTGTTCTGTTTTAATCATTGTTGGAGGGCTTGGTCTTCACTCTATTCCAACTGACTTCATGGATGATGATGCGGGATTTTTCATGGCTCTTTGGGCGACTTTCGGACTTATGATCGGGATCGGTGTCTTCGGGGGCTACCTGCTGAGCCGAAAGCAGCCCTTGGCTAAACGGCATGGCAGACGTATCGTGTTCCTCTCTCTGTTTATGATCGGGGTATTTCTCATAGCCTTCATAGCTGCGTTCATCAGGTTTGAATAAGAAGGGCTTATCTGTTTTATTACCCTATGTGCACACCGGCTCCGCAGTTGCGGCAAAACTGTTCATTCCGAAAAACCTTCGAACCGCATTCTCTGCAGAAATAGGCTCTATCCCTGTGCCCGGATGGTGACGATTCGGAGACAGCCGGAGGGGACACATGAACAGCCGCAGCGTTTTTGGGGCGAAGAGAAACCTTGAGCCTCGAAAGCCTGACCATGATGTTTCCTTGAGTGCCCAATGCTATGGCCGTCGTCAGGCACATGGTTCCTATTCCAATGTTCATGCTCATCGAACTGCCGACAGCGATGAGGAGATGGGTTAAAGAGTATGATATGACCCATATCACAAGGAACCAAACTGTGTTCTGTGCTCGAGGCAAATTGTTATCTATCCAGACCTTTGTTTTCTTCCCTTGAAAAAGTCCCAGCGTCAGGCCGAATCCAAACAAGAAGAGCAGCACAACCGGAGGTAAACTGGTTCCGATGATCACGGAATAAACCAGGAGGATGAGAATTGGGAAAACAATGCCAATCAGGCAGTTCTTTTTTGAAATTGCCCTGACCCGCCGATACTTGCGAACCATTCTTATGATCAGAAAAACAGAAACAATGAGGGATATGTATTTTAAAAATTGGAAAATATTGAGCATCATCAGCCTGTCCCCTTTGGGGTCAATTGATATCCGCATCCGGCGCAAAAAGAAGCCCCGGGTTTCAGTTTTTGTCCGCAATTTGAGCAAAATTTAAGACTCTTTTTTTCTGGCTTCCCGGGCTTCATTTGGCGCTCTTGTGTCCTTTCTGCCGGCTTAGAAGGAGGTGATGGGGGAGTGGGTTGAGAGGGGCGCTCACTCTTGCCTTCGGTGAGAAGAAGCGATTCCAGGCACTGTCGCAGTATAGCCGGGCTGCTATCCTTGAGCTCCAAGGAAAAATGGTCTTGGCTGATATCTGAAAACGCAAAGAGCCACAGACTGTCCAATCCTCTTGCGGCAGCGAAATGCTGGGCATGCCAGGTCCCTTTATTTGGCTGCTCTGACAGTTTTTTTCTAATAGACAAGGCTGAAAACCCGCTGCATTCGCTCAATCGGGAGCAGACAACGGCCAGCTCTGTCGATATTCCATAACGATCTCCCTCATGTTGTATCAATTTTTTCTTTTCCAGAGCTGCCAACCCTGCTTCAATATCTTCAACTGCCGGAGCCAGGTTGATCGGAGATATCAATCTGACTCTCTGGGCCATCCAACGGAAATCGGCGCCCTGCAAACTTCTGTAGAAACAGGCCAGGAGATCGGACGCGTTGAATGATGATACGGGAGGGTCACTCCGGTTCAGGAAAGCGATAAGCGAATCTTCTTGCATTATGTCCACAATCGCCGCCAGGGTAATCAAGGTATCTCGATCCAGATGAAGATCAATACCTTCGGTCGGGGCAGGCATTGCCGGATCCAGCGTTGATGAAAAATCTTCGTAGACATCGTGTGGATGCAATGGCCATACAATCACATGTTCCGTACCGTCGAATTTTTGTCGGTGCAGCGCCAAGCTTTCATTTTGCGAATTACCATAAAACCAGGAAAACTGAGGGTCTACCGGTGGAAAATTGATCAAGCCCAAAACAGATCCCGGGTTGGCGATCGCGGCGAGTGAATCGATGAGGTTTGGCCAGTCTTGAGCTGAAGGGGGCTTCACGTTTTCATCAGATGGTTCCATTCGCAAAAAGGGAGAGCCAAGCTGCGGCACGATCTTCTCTTTGGTTAGAACATAAGCGATTTCCCTACTTCTTAATATCCAATGTTGCATTTCCCTTGCCTTTCGTATGATTGACTATCCAAAACGGAGGGCTTTTTTTCCCGATCTTAACCTCTCCGTTAGTCTTTTACTCTTCCAAATCTTTTATGAAATCAGCCGCCCTCTCGAAAAAACTGCTCTGACCATATCTCCGGAAAAAATCAGTTTCTATGGCCTCTCTGTCAATGAATCGGCTCTGCCAGAAATCCTGCTCGAAAGACTTTTCTTCGAACCGCAGATCCTCGATGAATTCATTTTCCTCGATTCTCTCTTCAGCCGTCTCCGATTCCCGGAGAGTATGCTCGGCCTGCGATGTTTCGCCGCTCTCCCCCTCAAATCCCGTCGTCGACTCGGTGTGTCCTTTTTCGATCTCTGTAGCCGTATCCCTGCTTGCGAAAAGGCGGGCTTTTGTTTCCGTTTCTCCTTCCAATGTGCTTGTTCCTGTGTCCAACTCCCGGCTTTTCATTTCAACTTCGGGTTTATCCCCGATGCCTGCCGATTCCGCGGATCTCGAAGCTCCGGAATCATCCCAGACCGGGGATTCCTTGGGCGATGAAGCAACGACGTCATCAGTTTGCCTGTACGGCTGTCGTATATCTGTGGCTGAAGGTTCTGGCCGGGATGGCGATGGAGAAGGGATCTCCCTCTCGGGTGTCTGCGAGGGGTAGGCGGATTCCGGCCGGGAAGAAGGAGCGGGCATCGGCTTCTGTCCGGACGAAATTTCGACAGCCGTATCACGCTCGAAAGGTGAAGGCGGAGCCGCCATGCCGGAGGGAGCTGCTGATGGGGGCGGAAAACTATCAAGTGGATCGGGAACAATCCCTCCAGAAGAACCGGGCGTTGGTGGTGCCACATCGGCTTTCGCCATACCTGTCGGTATGCTGGTTTGACCTCTTTTTTTCAGGATGTGATACCATTTTTCATAGTCTGTGGGACCAAGCTCGCCTTCTGCCATCATTTTGTCCATGTTTTTTTCGAAGATATCCTGGCAGTCATACTGTTCCCGCAGATGGTGAGTTTTAACTCGCTCTTGGACCTTCGATGCAAAATCCGGATCTTCCCGGGAATAGCCTTCCCATTCCATCTCCGCTTCTGTCCGTTTGGTGATCTCTCTTAACTTTTCCGCTCTGGCCTCACCCCAGGCTTTTTCGATCTTAGCATTGATATCCTCGAGTCCCGGGTGTGCGTCGAACGATTTCTGCTGTTGGAGGCGCGCTTCATCCTCGGGCCCCCGCTTGGGTATGCCGTGATCATCGTCGTATTTCGACCAGGCGGACTTGGATTCCTCATCCGGGCCTATCCGTCTCCCGAACGTTTCCGGAGTATCCCCCTGCCTAAGTGTCTGGGCCTTCTGTTCGGCGGCTGCCGTCTTCACTTGCCCTCCCGAAGGCTGAATTTTTTTATCGCCGGGCCTGAAAATGTCATCCGCCATCTTCGCTCTTTCAGACGGTGTCGTCCACCGGTCATGAAAGTAGGAGTCGCTCGTCGAAGAACGCGTTCTGTCCAGTTTGACGACGGATTCCTGGAGAGAGTTAATCTTGTGACAGCCTTCATCCAGACTCATCCCCGTCTGTTCCCGGAAGAGGCGGTTCCCCGTTCCGGGAGGAAGCTTTCCGCTTCCGACTCGATCAATTGTATCGATGGCCTCGTCGGAAAACACTTTGGGCAGTTTCGCTCGCTGGTGGGTTGTTCCCATCTGTCTTTCGGTGATACGCCGTATATCTTTCATCGCGGTGCGGCATTTATCTGTGACTCCGTTCGCCCGGCCGTGCGCGGTAGTGGCATTCATTCGTTTAAACTCCGAGACGCGAAAGGCCTGTTCGGCATCAGGCCCATCCATCTGCCTGACATTTCTCTCACCGAACAGGTGTTTAGGAGACGTGTCACGGCTGACACGGTATGACTCCGGGTGGGATGGTCCTGTGGCGATGATTTCCTGTCTTTTCGGATCGAACTTAAGTGTTTTGCACGAGTCATCGATAAGATTCTGGACATCCGTGTAATTTATTTTCTTTCCGGTTGTCCGGTCGATGATATTGGGATTGTGACCGATATCCAAGTCCATTCCCGGCTCGGAGCTGCTTGAAAATGTGGGAAAATCATTTTCAGTGACAGGCCGAGTCCTTCCACTGCTTTCCTCGACAACCCAATTTCGCTCGTTGGCTCTGTGTGTCATTTCTTTCATCAAGGGTTGGTCTCTGTACTTTCGCACGTCGTGCGCCCATTCGCGCCGAATACTTTCCGGAGCCTGTTTCTGCATCAGCTTGGCCTGGTAATCTTCGCAGCAATCGATCGTCCTCTGCCTGAGTTCCTCCTCGGGGACTCCCTGCATCCTTGCCCGGCTCCACTCGGCGACTTTGTTGGCTCCTCTGGAGGCGTTGCGAAAATGTTCGGCATCCAGCTCTCTTTCTGCCCGCGTAAGACGTGTCCCTGTGTCCATCATGGGATTATCGGCGCCCGAGGCCGTCATCTTGGATCTGTGCTGCCAGGGAAGATTGCCCCGCCTGTATTGGTCGATGACATTATTGACCATTTTGCTCGTATGGCGGACCGATTGGCCCTCGAGAGTCATCTCGGCCGCCTTTTTGTATGCGGCCAGGTTGGCAATCGCAGTCTTTTTCTGCCATTGCCGATTGGCTTTGTCCATGCTGCCGATCTCTTTGGAAAGAGCCCGTACTTTCTCCTTGATCGGCTCGGCCTCACCCCGCAGCTTTTGTTCGGTTTTCGTATCCCCGGCTTCGCGGGCTTCTCTGACCTTGTCTCTGATATCTCTTAGTTTTTTCATCTCTTTGTCGAATCGGCTAAACAGCTTGTCCTGTATCTCGAGTTTCTCTTTAAGCTTCATTTTGGCGTCATAGGCATTGACCATGGCGTCCTCGAGGAACTGATCTTTTTTACTGAAAATGGAGGTAATGATATTCCAGGGGAGCGTGACGACCTCTTCGGCTACGTCCCATCCACTCCAGTTGCGGTATTTCTTTTCGTAGTTTTTAATTTTCTGGTCTTTATTTTTAAGCCTGTTCTCCAGGTCGATCTGCGCATCCTCGACTTTGGTGACGTTTTGTTCGGCTTGGGCCCGCTTTTTCCAGAGTTGCTGTTCCAGCCACTTGTCTTTTTGTTCTTGCGCCTCCAAAATTTGTTTGTCGATCTCCTCCACTCTCTCTATGGCTTCGTTTCTGAGTTGGTCCAGATAGCGCTCCCGTTCTTCCAGGGGTTCCATACTCTCGTCGTAGGAAATAAGCCGGGGAATGAGCTTGGGCTGGGTGACGTCGCCATCTTCCTTCCTGATTTTCAGTTCTTCTTCCGGGTCCAGCATTTTTCTGTAGGCATCCGAGTGTTCATCGTAATCCAGCCCATCCTGGTAAAAGGTGTCTCTTTCTTCATCATAGTGGTAGCCGTCCTCGGCCATATCCTCGATTTTCTGCCTTTTCCAATCATCATAAGTGACCCATTTCCCTGTCCTATCATCGAATTTCTGGTCATAACTCGTCCTGTGTATCTCTGACCAGGCAGGTCTGTCTCGGTAGGATTCAGATTCTCCGCTCCCTCCTGTTTCGGGAGGAGGTGTTCCTCCGGCCTGAGTCATAACCATCTTTCCCGGATCGATCGGCACATTCAGAATATTGTTCAACACCAACCAGATGAGGATGAGGATCAGGCTAGCCGTACCGGCAGCCGTAGCCGTTTCACTGCTGATCCCTCCTCCTCCCGCTCCTTCGGCGATGTCAAGATTATTTGTAATCTGCCAGACGAGATGCTGAGTCGAACTGTCGAATCGGCCTTCTGAGTTAATTTCTCTGATTCTTTTCAGCAGATCTTTGGGCGCTATTCCTCCGGGAGAAAAGACATCTCCTGTGCCGGGCGCACTGTCTCTCTTTTCGCCGCAAAAGGCTTTTATTTTATGAGTGGATTTCCCCTGTTTAGCATCCAGTGCTTCCCCTCCTGCACAGACCATGGTCTGGACAGACAGATTTTTGGGAACCAGCAGCAAGCCCAGAGGGACAGTTACAATTTTTTCGGTACCTGTATTGTTAACTAGAGTTACCTGTATGCATTCCCCGTAATAACCTCCGGCTCCTCTGACCTCAGCCTGCAAATTCTCGACTTTGCCCTTCATGACTTTGTCCAGGGTCTCACTGTAGCCCAAAGTTGCTCCTGATAAAATCAGGGAAAGGAAGAAAAAACAGAATAATTTGCCCATTTTTTTGAATTTGATGTCAGGAGTCTTCATAGTATTCCTCTTCGATAATTACCCCAAAAAATTCTATATCATGCCCCCGTCTAAAGTCAAAAAGGCAGAAGAGCGGATTGGTAGAAATTCTTATCCGGAATGAGAGAAAGGATTTTTCAAGGTCGACCAAGCCATAGAAAAATCGAAAACGATATTAGACATTTATGAAAACAGGTCGACACACAGTTTTAAGACAAAGACCGCCTTATAATAGATAGAAAAAATCATCGATATTTGAGGAAATAGGCCTTCTTTCTTGGTTGTAACCAGTTGTTAGGTCACTCAGGAAGGGGCGCTGCTTGTGCAGTTGCTTTCGGTTTGAATACAAAAAGAAGCAAGTTGTAAATGAAGAGAACGACGGCACTTGCCCAGTGAAACCATCCGGTGGTTGATTCGGCGAAGTGATAGACGACAATCGAAAGAATCACAAAGGCGCCCGTAATGATAGCTGCGTTGATGATGGCCACATTTTTTTCGACATCCTTGAGTGCAAACAGAAACAATACTGCCCAACCAAGCGGGAAAATACCGTACAGGCGCAGAAAGAACCCCTGGGTTTCCATCATGGAAAGTTTGAGAAGGAAGCTTTGCGGTGCAAGGGAAAAAATTACGAACCAAACAACATAAAAGATAATCCCGATCCACATAAGAAGTGAAAGAAAAGCATATTTTTTTGCCATTTGACCCTCCTGCAAAGTTTCCCTGAACGTATTACATTTATTTGGCTTTGTCAATATAAGAATTTCTTTATAGACGAATATTTTTATACATAGCTTGGGGTTCTTGATATTTGGTCAAAACAATGATATTTCAAGCTGACGCCGGCAAGGTATTTGGTGTGCTTAAAGATATTAGTAGCAAACTAGCAATCGAGATAGAAACTGTAAAACCTTATTAATCGATATTGAGCATGCGTAACAAATTTTTTGTAAGTTTCCATTTATTTTACAAACTGTTTTTCGTTAAGATATACACAATGAATTTTCTATTTGGCTTAGCTCGAAGGATTTTATGAGGACAAAAGTATATTCAAAATGAGGAGGACCATTGCCATGAAAAAAGGGATGCCGTTCACAGTTTTAGTTCTTATTTTGACATTGTTTCTATGTTCCTGTGCTCAGGAGGAAGTCGCGGAGGACGTTCCGGCATACACGGTCAATGCTGTCGTTCCCGATGGGGATAATACGATCAGAATTTTGCTCTACTATGATATGGAAGGCATTTCCGGTGTCAATATGTACGAACAGGTCGGATTTGGGAATCCGGAATACGAGACAGGCCGGGAAAACCTGACCCAGGATGTCAACGCGGTTGTTGACGGGCTATTTGCCGGCGGGGCTGACATTGTCCACGTGACCGATGCCCACGGCAGTGGAAACCCGGAACCGGATGTGGATCTCGAAAAACTCGATTCTCGGGCACAAATGCTGTACAAAGATGTGCGGTACAAACCTTATATTGACTTGGCCGAAACGGAGAAATACGATGCGGTCGTTGTGGTCGCCATGCATGCCAAGACAGGGAATGCTGGATTTCTCGCCCATACCTACAACGGCGGCTGCGATTGGATCATCAACGGCAAATCCATAACTGAGACAGAAATAATTGCCTACTCATGGGGGAGATACGGCATTCCTGTTATTTTTGCCTCGGGGGATGATATCTTGAAAGGCCAGCTCGAATACATGGATTGGATGGAATATGTCACCGTTAAAAAAGCAATCAACTGGCTCGACGCCGAGCTCTTTCCTCTGGATGAAGTCCACGCGGAAATGCGGGAAAAAGGGAAAAGGGCTGTCGAGAACCTACCAAATGCCAAATATGTGGCCTTCACGGAACCACTGACAGCCGCACTCCGCACGCAATTCCCTGCTGATCACAGCATCCTCGAAGGTGTTCCCGGAATCGACTACAAGGACAAAACGGTCACTTTTCAAGCTCAAACTTATAGGGAAGCCTATGAGGGCATAGAAGAGTTGATTCAAGTCGCCGGAGCGGGACGGATGAATTTGATGCGGGAGTATTTGGCTCAGTCTGAGTACGGCCCGAAGATTTTCAAAGAGTCCCGGGCTTATATGTTCAAAAAATTCCAAGATTGGATTGATGGGACATGGGATCCCAACGCCAAACCTGAAATGAAGGAAGAGAAAAAGGACGAACAATATTTTGGTGTGAAATAAGTAATATCAGGAGGGGATAGTGAGAATTTTTATTCTGGCTTCTTCAATCTTTCGCCGGGCTATACCCATTCCCAGGGAGATCTCCCTGCTCGGGGCTCATTTAGTCAGGCGTCCCTATCATAACCCCTTTATCGGTTATTTCCTCTTGATATAGATCGGGAGATGCCGAAGTCCATAATCCGAGCATCTCCATCCTTATCGATCAGGATATTGCTTGGCTTCAAATCTCGGTGGACTATGCCCCACCTGTGGGCTTCCGAAAGGCCATCAGCCACCTGCTTGGTGATAGAGATAGCAGTTCCGACAGTGAGTTGCTTCGACTGCCTGATCATATTCTTCAAATCTTGACCTGACACATACTCCATAGTGATGTATTTCGTGCTTTCATCTTCGTTGAGATCGAACATCCTGCCGATATTTTTATGGGCGATCTTGCGTGCAACCTTAAGTTCATTGCTAAACCGCTGTACGGTCTTCTTGTCAGCGGCGATCTCAGGTTTAATGAGCTTTAAGGCTGCCTCTTCATCCAGCTTTTTATCGAGTGCTCTATACACTCGTCCCATACGCCTCTACCTAACTCCTCTATTATTTGCTACCTTCCCTCAAATGTAGATCCAGTGGTTAATTCTTCCCGAGGAGCTTCAATAGTCTTTGTCTGGGCAGGGATTTCTTCCCCGGCATCAAACTTTGTCCCGCATTTGCCACAGAAAACAATATAATCCGGGTTCTCATGCTGACACTTGGCGCAGGTGGTTGTCATGGTTTCCCCCTTACATGGCTGTTCAAAGAATATCAAGTCAAAACAGGAGTTGCCAATCAGATTTGGATTGCCAATGTTCCTCTTGACATGGCCTTTTTAGTGAGATTAAATTATCAACATCAAAAGGGTTTTTCAAATTAAAAGGAGTCAACTATAAACAAAATTTCAGTCCTGTTGGTGATGTGTCTTTTTTTATTTATGACATTAGCACAAGGCTCTGCCGAGAATGCAAAGGTTGATTTGAAAAAGGTTGCAGATAAAATTCATGAGGCAATCAATATTGGTGATGCAGCGGCAATATCCAAACTATACACAGAAGATGCCATGATGATAATGCCAGGAGAACCTGAACCGGTTCGGGGCAGGAAAGCTATCGAGGAGAATATGGCAGGTTGGTTTCGAGCTTTTCCAGATGTTAAAACAAAATTTTCCTCAGTCCTGATTTCAGAAAACTATATTGTCATCGAATGGATTTGGGAAGGAACTCACTCAGGACCTTTTACAACGCCAGAAGGAGATCTCCCGGCCACTGGACGTGATGTAAATCTTAAGGGTGTTATGATATTGAGGACTACTAATGAAGGACTAATAGCAGAAGACCACACATATTACGATACTGCTGACTTTATGAAACAATTGGGTTTAATGGAGTAGCTGCGAAGTAGACGGATATAAATAGTCAAGTCTGGATCGGTCACAGATTAGAGAAGGCCGTTTATATCAATTTACAAGGTGGGGTCTATGAAAAAACTTCTTGTGCTAATTGTTTTATGTAACACAAGACGATTTAAAATTGACTTAGGGCTTCTCTCGGACTATAAATTTCTTATAAAGGAAAATAACAAAATTTCAATTTGGGAAACAGTGCTTAAATAAAGAAAACCTCAGGATATGAGAAGATTCCGGCGTTTCTATTATGATGTGTTTTCTCATTTTTATGATGGTTTTATTAAGCTCCATTCCAAAGATAAAGGTTCAGAGCTACGAAATTTCCTGATAAAAAAGACAGGAATTAATCAGGGGGACACAGTATTGGATATATGCACAGGTACTGGATCCGTGCCCCTGGTTACTCATGAGGTTGTTACTTCTAAAGGTCTAGTGGTAGGTTTGGATTTTTCTTCTGGAATGCTGCGCAAGGCAAAAGATAAAGCCAGATGGAACGGCCTTTCATCTCTTTATCTGGTGATGGGAGATGTAAGTGCACTGCCATTTAAAGCGAATGTCTTTAATTGTGTCACCTGTTCGCATTCCATGTATGAATTGAAGTCAGAAGCTAGGATGAAGGCCCTTGGCGAGATTTGGAGGGTTTTGAAAGAGGATGGTCGCTTTTTTATGATGGAGCACTGCAAACCGCAAAAGCCATTTATAAGATTCCTCTATTATGTACGTCTTCTGGCTATGGGCTCTCCGGAGAATCGTAGATTTGCAGAGGATGAGGTGCCGGTAATCAAAAGGTTTTTCAATGATGTGAAAAAAGAATTATCTCCGAGTGGAAAATCCAAGCTTATCTCTTGTATTAAGTTTTTAAAGAATGATGAGAACATTTAATCCGGTTAATCAGATAGCCTATCTGGCCTCATATGGCCCAATTTATAGAGGCTATTTAGGGGCCTTATGCATTTTGCCCTGTCAGCAGAGTCAAATCTAGGCATCCCGATGACGGTGCGGTGCTCCCATCGTTCGGACTCACGCAAGACGGCTGCAGTAGAGGGCTTTGTTAGGAAAAAAGGCCAGTTGACAAGAATGGATCTTGACTTTCGGTCTTTTTCCCGTAGATGAATATTCCGACCCTGATTATTCCCTGGGCGTCCAACCGGGAATAGGCTGAAAGAATCACATAATAATGAATGGCGGAGTTTTTATTCAAGCCGCCGAAAAATCGCAGTTCCAGAGAAGTGCCTAGCCTATCCTTCCATGTCAGAGTGCTGAAATCCATACGAGTACCCACCCAGCTTCGGCTCTTGTTATCCCGCTTGTAATACCCGTAGATGGAAAAAGATGCCTCGTTCAATCTCAACCTTCTTGCTATCAACAGATCAACTCTTCGAATTTTGGAGGAAAACATATAATCGTAAGGGCTGAATTTGAAGAGGAAGTTTTTGATTTCGAACGTCAGGATGGCCGAAAATTTTGTCTCCAGGTTATCTGCACCTGCTGAATACAGGGAGGCGGATCACACACAGGAGGATCATTACCGCTGCAGCTTCATAAAATTTCGAGCGCAATATGGTTCAATCGAGATATTTTAACGAAGCCTTTGCAGAATTCCCCGCGGCTTGCCACGTGGGAGTATCACTGACATGAAAGCAGCAATGGAATTTGCTAACTCCGAGGAGTTGAAGTCGGCAATGGAAAAATCAGGAGTGAGTAGTCCGCCGGAGATATGGTTCGGCGACGATATAGAACACACCCCGTTCTAATTAAAACCTGTATCATAAGGCCTGAGCTAAAAGCGAAGGAAGACAGGTCGATTCTCAATCCGATCTTTTCGCATTATAGAAAAGCTGCTTTTTCACATCCTGCCTCATTAAAGTGTGGATCCACGAAAGAACCTGTCTAAATGAAGGATGCACGCTAAGGAAAGACATCTCTAATTCGAAACCTCCTCCTAACTTCAAAACTCGCTGTTTCTATGCCCAAGGGATATCCAGGCTTTCCTGAAAAAGACGATTAGGCATATAGTGTTCGATTAGATATTGAGGGGTGTGACCATAATGTGCCTTGAGTGATTCGAATTTGTTTCCAGCGTTACAAGGAAGTCTGGGGACTTAAAATCCTCAGGAAAAAGATACCAAGTTTTTCCCTAAAAAATTAAAAACCAGTAACTTACTGAAAAATCGAGAAGTTCCAGAAAAATGGGAAGTTTTGTATCTTTCCAATTATCTGTATTGTCTGCATTATCCTATGCAGAAAGAGGGCACAAAAGCGACACGGTGGCAAATCCATCATTCATACCGCAGCGAATCGATCGGATTGGCTGTGGCAGCCCTAAGGGACTTGAAACTAACTGTGGTCACAGCAATTAGAAGTGTAATTACTCCGGATATCAAGAAAATACTCCAGTCAAAATCGGTCTGATAAGCAAAGTTTTTCAGCCATTGCTTCATTGCATAATAACCGATTGGCCAAGCGATAGCATTGGCTATTAATACCCATATGGTGAAGTCTCTCAAGAGCTGCAGCAGTATGACCGACACTTTTGCTCCAAGGACCTTTCGGATGCCGATCTCTTTAGTGCGTTGTTCAACTATAAAAGACGACAGACCAAACAAACCCAAACACGAAATAAAAATAGCCATAAACGAAAAGTACTGGAACAGCCTACCGGTCCGCTCTTCAGAGAGATATATGTCTTCATATTCAGCATCCAGGAAATGAAATTGAAAGGGATAGTCCGGATTCATGCGCTGGTGGGTCTCTTCGATCTTAGCTATGACACTCCTTATATTGTTGGAGCTGATTTTTGCGAAAACAAGGGAATTCCAACGGGGATTTACTTTGATGATGAGAGGTTCGATTTGCTCATGAAGCGAATTAAAATGGAAATCTCGGACAACTCCAATTATTGTGCCTTTGGTATCCCATAGAGAAAAATTTTTCCCGATAGCCCTTTCATAGCCTAAAACAGTTGCTCCGGTTTCATTGATAATATAGGCGGTGTTGATATCTCTTGACATTTCTTTGGAGAAATTACGTCCCTCCAATATTTCCAATCCGAAGGTGTCAATATAATCGAAGTCAACTGATATCACGCTCCAAAGGATCCTATATCCTGGAGTCTTTCCTTCCCAATCTACCCCGGTTGTAGCCCATCTAATATTTGTGGGCAGCTCGGAGGATGTCGTCACGCTTTTAATTTCCGGATTCTGAACTAGTTCGGTTTTGAAAGCGTCCTGGTTGTTTTTGAGCTTTCCTCGCATCTCCATATAAATGATATTGTCTCTATTTATCCCTAGATTCTTATCCTGCATGTATTTCAGTTGATCGCGAACCACAAATGTCCCTATCAGTAGAATGATAGATAGACTGAACTGCAACACAACCAGGGCGCCTCTGAAATAGCGGCTCTTTGCACCTGAAAGAAGCTTTCCTTTAAGAACATATGAGGGGCTGAATGAGGACAGATAGAGAGCGGGGTAGATGCCGGCCATCAGTCCTGTTATCACAGCTAAAGCCAAAGAATAGAAAAACAGCGAACCATTGATAATTGCGATACTGTTAAAATTTTTTCCGGTCAAGCTATTGAATTCCGGCAGCAGGACAGCAACACATATCAAGGCAAATAACATAGCCAAAAGAGACATAAAAAAGGATTCGCCCATAAATTGATTTATAAGATTGTTTTTGGATGCTCCGGACACTTTTCGTACTCCGATCTCTTTTGCACGGTTGGTGGATTTGGCGGTAGCCAGGTTCATGAAATTGATGCAAGCAATAAGCAAAACCAGGATCGCCACAATGGAGAAAATGTAAACATACAAGGCTTTCCCTTGACTGGTGCCACCTATGTCGTAGTTGAAATTGGAGCGCAAATGAATATCTTTCAGGGGCTGGAGCGCGATATGGATTGTGGTTGGATCGCGCTGGTTATCGTTGATAAAAGTTTTAATCTTTGCCCCTAAAGCCTCCACATCCGTGTTGGGCTTCAGCTGCAGATAGGTGTAGTACTGGTGGTCGATCCAGCGCTTTGACCATTGGTTGGCAATAAGAAATTCAAAGTTACAGATGAAGTCTGCTTGGATGTGAGAATTGCGGGGCATATCCAACATGATTCCGCTGATAATAAAGTCATGCCGGGTATTTATAGTGACGGTTTTCCCCAGGGGATCTTCGTTCTTGAAATATTTTTTGGCCATAGATTGACTTATAACCAGACCGTTGAGATCCTTGATTGCAGTTTCCGGATTGCCTTTGAGGATGGGAAACGAAAATAGGCTGAAAAAGTTTGCATCGGCGAAAGCGAACTTTTTTTCATAGAATCGTTTATCTTTGTATCCTACCAGGGTTTCATCTTCGATGAGGAAATGGAGAGATCCTTCGACTTCAGGGTAGTTATCCCGAAGAGCTGGACCAAGAGGGTAGGGAGTTGTTGCCCCAGGATTGACCGATCCGTCCGAAATCACGCATTGTTCCACTATCCGGTAGATATTTTCGTAGTTTTTATGGAATCTATCATGGCTTAGCTCATCCTGCACCCAAAGTACGATGAATAGGGAGATCGCCAGCCCGATCCCAAGCCCGGTTATATTGATAAAGGAAAAAGCCTTGTGTCTTTTGATGTTTCTTAAAGTTATCTTGAGATAGTTGAAAAACATGATTCCTCCAAAAAAAAGGGAACGCTTAAAGCTCAAAACCATCACACTAAATACCTGTATCCAGATCCAGAAAAGCGCGCTAGATTTTCCCTTCTGACGAACAATTTGTTTATACTCCTCGCTGCAGTCGCCGGTGATGGAGTACTCTCTCTCATAATGATCTTGGAGCGAGAGAATCCATCGGGCCAATCGGGGAGGATTCTCTTTCTTTTTGATCATGGTTTGAAATTTTTTACAAAATCAGGGATGGTCTTCCAAATTGTGGTATGAAGCTTATAGGCTTCCCACAAGGATTTTTCTCCAGCGGGTGTCAACTCGTAATAAATCCGGGGGCGGCCAATCCTATCTAGAGTAGAGTCGCCTTGTGTCTTCCTCACATAGCCTTTTTTCAGGAGTTGCTCTAAGGTATTGTATAGGGTTCCATAGTTTAGTTTTTTACCCAGTACTTTTTGAACCTTTTGTCGTACTGAAACCCCATAAGCTCCATCCTCGAGATTTAAGATGACAGAAAGGATAATTTGTTCCAAAACGGTTAGCTCTTTCATAATAAATATCTTTTTATGTAAGTTACATATATAAGATGTATTTTAAATAAAAAAGGTTGCAAAAAAAAAGGTCCATCTACGAAAGGAGTGTTCTATGAGCAGGAAACGTTTTAGGGTTTCGTTTAAAAACATAAACGAAGGGAGATCCTTAACATTAAATGGATTGAATTGATTCATTTTAATAAGGAGGAAGATGTGAGGACCAAAACAATGGATCGCAAAGCATTTTTGAAAGCAGCCGGGAAAATTGGCGGCGTCACCTGTTTGTGCGCCGCTGCTGGCAGTCTACAAGCCGCCCTATACCAGGAGGAACCTCAGGCTAAACCCGGTGAGCAGACCAAAGAGCGAGCAGTCAAGCGTATGAAATATGCCGACCGATGGGTGAAACGGTTCTTCGATGTCATGGACCAGACGCTTGATGAGAAAACACGAAAGAGACTGATGATGGCAAACGGAAGGGAGTGTTACAGGGAGTGGATTAGGGATACCAAGCAGGAGATCAAACAGGTCGATTTCAAGAAATGGGCAGAGAGAGCTAGTCAAAACATCGAGCAAGAAGGATTCAGAATCGATGGTAATGTCATATATTTTCAATTCAACAGCAGTGCCGAAACAGGCGGACCATCCCCTGAAAATGTCTGTCTCTGCCCAATGGTTGAATCCAAGCCAGAAGGGCTTTCTTCCACTTTCTGTCACTGCTCGGTCGGCTATGCTAAGGAGATGAACGAACTCAAGTTCGGCCGCACTGTCGATGTCGAGCTTATCGATTCGGTCCTTAAAGGTGGCAAACGCTGCAAATTTAAAATTACAGTGCTTTAGAAGTCGGCCGAAACCCAGTGTTCAAAGGAGGACGAACATGGATAGCCAGTACACCTGATATAGTCCAATTTATAGGGGTAATTCAGGGGCGTTATGTAATTTGATCCTGTCAGCAAAGTCAAATATAGGCATCCCGATGACGGTGTGGTATTCGCATACTTCGGATTCACGCAAGATGGCTGCGGTCGAAGGCTCTGTTGGAAAAAAGGCCGGACAAATGGCCAGTTGACAAGAATGGGCCTGGAACGTATTGTTGCAATTTAGTCACATTTCCTGAAAGTAACCAAAACGAGAAATTTATAAGTTGTTGATTATAAATAAGTTGCTCCTGTAGCTCAGTGGATAGAGCGTTGGTCTCCGGAACCATTAATTGAAAGTTGAAAGCCAACAGGGGTAATCACTTCCAACAGAGGTAATCTACCGATTTTACGTTTAAGCAATCGTACGGAAACGTAGGCGATTTTAAGCATTTTTCGTGACAAGCTGTGACAATTTGGAATAGGGGAGAAGTCCACTTTCCTTCCACGATTTAGGCTAGATAAATTAAGTGACATATCTGATAAATCTGGCGATTGACAGCTCCTTCTGGAAATTGATATTCTGTCCCCGCAAACTCGGGGAAGCAAGATGCCAACCAAATGTCCCAGATGTGATGCCAACAATACTTCCGACTCCAAATTCTGTAAGGAATGTGGAGCCCAGTTACTACCATTAATGAAAATCCCAGAGGTCACCAAAACTCTAGAAACTCCCGCCCAAGAGCTAAGAAGGGGCACAACATTAGCTGGCCGCTATGAAATCGTTGAGAAGCTCGGAACAGGAGGGATGGGGAGCGTTTACTGGCAAAGAAGGTAATTTCCAAAAAGAAACCTCTCACGTCGAAAGAAATATCCGTGAAGTTTAGTATAAAAAGGGCCCTATTATCAGTATATATCCTTGTCATTTTCATAGCCATAGCGGCTTATTTCATTTTTCGTCCGGGTGTCGCACAGAAAAATCTGAAAATCGGTATAATGCGGCAAATAAGTCACGAGCCAGGCCTGGAAATAGATCCCGATATCTCACCGGATGGAAAGATGGTGGCCTTTGTGACCGGACCTGTAGGTCAAATGCATCTGGTTGTACGTCAGGTGGCTGGGGGACGCCCGATTGCAATTACACAGGATTTTTCCGGCGGTCAGCGCTGGCCCAGAGAGGTTTTCCCCAAAGCCAAATCTTTGAATGAAAAGGCTCTTGAGATAGACAGCAATTCAGCCTTTGCCTATCGCGTGAAGGCTTCTATCAGCTTGTTCTTTGATTGGGACTGGCCCGCTGTTGAAAGAAGCTTAAAAAGGGCCATAGAACTCAATCCGGGTGACGCACTTTTTCACTGGATTTATGCCCTTTTCCTGGGTTGGATGGGCCGATTCGATGAAGCCATAAGAAAGATGAGAAAAGCCGTGAACCTTGACCCCCTTTCTCTGGTTATCAATTGCGATATGGGCCATATTTATTATTGCGCCCGAAGATATGATGAATCGATGAAGTGGTATCGGAAAACCCTTGAGATAGAATCCGATTACGGCATGGCTTTTTATCATATGGGTTTTACTTATGCCGTCGAGAAAAATTATAAAGAATCAGAAAAAAGTTTTAAAAAGGCCATTAGACTTACCGGTGGGCTTCCCTGGTCAGTTGGCTTGCTCAGTTATGTCTATTCCAAACTGGGAAAAAGAGAGAAGGCGGAAAGCCTGCTTCAGGAACTTCATAACCGTTCGAAAAAAGAATACATCCATGCCTCTTGCTTTACTATGGCCTACTCTGAAATTGAAGACCTTGATAAAGCCTTTGAGTATTGGAATGATGCATATAAAGAACGCGAGCCGACTTGTTGTACGTTAAAAGTTCTTCCTCACCTCGATCCATTCCGCTCTGATCCCAGGTTTGATGAGCTTTTGGAGAAACTGAATTTGAAATAGTCAAATTGGTACTGCATATCTGAATGAGAAATTCCTCGCCCTATGGAAGGATGATGGCCCGGGTATAGCTGAAGTGGATGATGCCAGGGAGAGATTGGCGGGATTGAAGAATTAGATAAAACTAAAAAGATTCTGGTGCATATTGTGACCATAAAGCATCGAAAACTACGTAAAAGCACTTAATATGATGTCCCCCTACGTCAACTCAAGTATCCAAAAACGTGATGAACCAAGTACTTAAACATATCTTAAACAGAAAAAATGTAAATTTCTGATATTAAATATAATTAGCTCATTTTAAAGGATTTAGCTCAATCCCAAAATTGGATTCGAAGTCCACTGCTCTATCCAGCTGAGCTACGGGCGCACCGTTTGAAACAGCGATATTATACCAGATTCAGCAAATAAAACTTACCAGCATTATAATAAGCGGTTATATTACGAAACAGACTGATAAATATATGCACTTATTGTGAAACATAACTATATTGATATCTTTGCGGCCGAAAGGCCGCTTCCGTCACATGTTCTCCAAAAAAATCTTCTGATGGCGGCCAAAGAGAGTGAGCGTCCTGCCTGTCTTTTTACCGCCATCCATTTATCTTCATGAAGACCATCACGTATTGTTTCAACGGTCAGCCGGAACGCTGCAGGAAGACCTTCTTCTCCTGACATCAAACCTCAAAAAGTAGGAAATTGTTCCTATTTTGTGAAATTGGAGTTTGTTCCAATTGTCAACATATAAATAAAGGAAAATAATATCTGTGCGATGACATCAAAAAAATTCATAAAAACCCATCCGGTCACTTCCTTTTTCATCCTGACTTTCGCCTTATCCTGGAGCATGTTTATCCTGGCATTGAGACTGTTTCCTGAAAATGACCTCTACCGCGCTCCTCTTGTGTCAGTCGGAGCCTTCGCGCCTGCATTGACAAGTATTTTTCTGTCTGCGGTCATCAATCCAGGACAGAGGCCGACGAAAAAACGCGTGCGAGCTATCGTATTTGTCTGTGTATGGATCATAGCTTGGGTCAATTTGGTTCTGTTTGCGTCTCTGGTCAGAAGCATGCCTTTTAATGTCCTCCTGTTTGCGGCCGGAGCGCTTATGGCGCTCCTTCCCGCTGTTGTCATCTCAAGTGCGTTCTCTCCAAAGAAGGGAGTAAGAGAGCACCTTTCCTCACTGGTCAGACCTAAGGGCCATCCGGGATGGTATATACTTGCGGTTACCATAATACCCTTGCTCCTCTTTATGGGGAGGGCTATTAACTCAACAATAGGCATAGATATCCCTGAGCCGCAGTATTCCATTGAAGGCGAAGGATTCGAGATAGTCCTCTTATTGATAGGTCTTGTCTTTGTCTCCAATCTCGTGAACAGTGGAGGGGCTGCCGAGGAACCGGGATGGCGGGGATTTGCCCTCCGCCGTCTTCAAGCGCAACTGAGTCCTCTAACGGCCGGTCTTTTTCTGGGATTCATGTGGGGTCTTTGGCACATTCCCATTATGTTCGCTCAATTGCAGGTTTTTGGGCCTGTTTTAGTTCTTTTACAGGTCGTACAGATTGGAATTGTCTTCACCTGGTTTTACAATCGCACTCGGGGAAGCATTTTGGCAGTGGCTCTTCTTCATGCGTCCTGGAATGCGGGCGTGGGTTTTATACCACGCACCCATGCTTTTTATGCACTGATGGTCGGAGTTTTAATCATGATGCTCTACTGTGACCGCATGTGGAAAAAAAAGAAAGGAGAAAATAATGCCGTTTAAAATCAAGTTTTTTACTGTTATTTTGGCTTTGATCGTAGGGGATTCGGTGTTAGATTCGGCGGAACGCATTCAAGCCGCCAAAAACACCAAACCTATTACAAAAGAAATCAAGGTCTCTATCGAGAATGTCAATTTGTTTGTACGAACAGCAGGAGATCTGTCCTCAGACAATGTGCTCATCGCCATTAATGGCGGACCGGGACAATCGAGCCGCTACATGCGCGATCTCGAAAGGCTTGCTGGCGCTGCGTTTGCAGTGGTGACATATGACCAGCGCGGCACGGGTCAATCAACAGATCCTTTCAACGGGGGCTATGGGTTAGCTGGATATATTTCAGATGTCGAGGCTATTAGGCAGGCAGTGGGGGCTGAGAAAGTCCATCTCCTCGGCCATTCCTGGGGAGGAATCCTCGCCATGCGTTATGCGGCTGTCTTTCCCCAAAACGTCAGCTCAATCATTCTGATGGCAAGCGGTCCACCCATTCGGGAGGCCGTAGAGGCCGGTCAAACGCAGCTGAATAAACGGATTGCCATGCTACAGGATCAAGGTGTCATACCTAAAACTCGTCCTGAAAACGACAAAAATTTGATAGAGCTCATCCTTCCAGCCTATTTTTCCGATCCCGACTTCCCTATGCCTGTGGGATTGAAAAACACGGATTTTAATGCGGTTGCGTACCAGCAGACTATGGAGGCACTGGGAGACTGGGATCTCAGTGCGGATGCAGCCAAGCTCACTCTCCCTGTTTTGCTGCTGTGGGGTGAAGATGATCCCTTCGGCCTGCCTATGGCCATGGCCACAAAAGATGCGCTATCGAGTGCTGAGGTGGAGTTCGTTTTGCTCAAGGGGTGTGGTCATTACTGGCACGAGTGTGCAAATGTGTTCTTCACGCATGTGCGAGATTTCCTCAATCTTCCTTCCAGCCCCTCCGGACGAGAGTGAACTTCCCGGCTATCGGACTCCCCTTCTTGCTTCATGGCACATAACGGGCATTGACCAACGTATAAATACGTGAGTCATGGCGCGGAGTATCTACTCTCTAAACGCAAGGCACGAAGGATAGCGGGGATCTATTTTATCCTGTGTCACATCATCCAATGCCTTACCACGAGATCATTGTTCGCCGGCCTTCTGCTCATTGCTATTAATGAGGCTGTGTACTAAAATAACCCAATCATCTTTAGGCAAGAAATTGCCGTTGACAGCAAAATGAATAGGCCGAAAAAGGAATCCCGTTAAAATGGGGCACTTGAGCCTTGTCCTCATCATCCTGGCATTTGGGGTGGGCATGGCCGCGTCCGCACACGCCATTTTGCTCTATCACCGTTTCCCTATCCGCTATTTGAAGTTCCATGCAGCGCTTTTGATCCTTCTGAATATTGCTGTGTTTTTGGGTCTTTGTTTCAACTATATTCAGATCAATCTGATGAACCAATCGTATTTAAATGCTCGTAACGCCTTCTCTTTCAGCTATTACTTTGTGCTATCGATTTTGACCGCTTTCATCCTTTATGTTTTTATCGGACTGATTTTTACTCTTTTAGAAAAGAGCTGGTCAATCAAATGGCGGATTCTGTTCTGGATATATTTTGCAGGGTTGATCTCCAGTCAAATTGTCTATGCGCTTATAAGTCCTGAAGCGGAGGGAATCCCCTACTATGCTGCTTCTCTGGCAGGAATTGCCATCTCATTTTTTTTGGGGGGTTATTTTTTAGTTTTCTTGCTCTTTTTTCAGTCAAAGGAGTTGCAAACACTATCGCTGTTTTTGTTCCTGATTTTCACCGCTTCGATGTGCTTGGATGCATTTCAATTGTTCGAAGTGCTGAATCTGGAGGAATATCTTCTTTTCAAGTCGGTTCTTTTTTATGCGATCAATCTTGTGTCTCTCGTCCGGCTAAAGGCCTTTGTCAAGAGTGTTTTTCCTCAAGAGACAAGTCCGGTGGGTACGAGTGTTTTGATGGAGCACTTGTTTGAAAAATACAAGCTCACGCAGCGCGAGCAGCAGGTCGCCCGTCTTATCTGCAGCGGGAAGAGCAGCAGGGATATCGAAAACGAGCTTTATCTTTCCCCCCACACCATAAAGGAATACATTTACCGCATCTATAAGAAAACCGGTGTGAAAAACCGCGTGCAGCTGGTCAACCTCTTCCGCGGCCAGTGATCTTTTTTGTTCTTTCTTGTAGTTTGGCTGTTCTATTTTATTCAAAATAATTGAATTACTGAAAAAAGCAGCACAATATAGCCCTTAGATTGACCATTTTACTCCCAAAAATATGGTTTTTAGCGTTAGAATCTTGCTTCAATCAGAATTAGGAAATTTCGTAAAAAGAAGAGACGGTTCAAGGGCCTTCACTATGAATTCGGCGGGATAACAATTTATCAATTTAAAAGAATTCCGTTTTTGGGCTTGCAGCAATATCCCATAATTTTTCTCAATTGCTCCTTATTGTCATCCTAGAATGAAGGTATCACACCGAAACCGGCGAGGTCATGAATCAAAAAGCGACACAAATTCCCAAAGATTTCCAAGCGACCAAGTTCTAGATGGACTCCGCCCTCCAATAGACAGAGAACAACCAAAACTCCAGATGATACATTCTATTGCGGTAAATGTGCAGCACTCCTCAAGCCTTCCAAGGAGGTCACTGTTACTAAAACTTTAAGAGCACCTGCCAGGGGATTCAAGAAAGGTGCTGTCGTTGCCAGCAAGTATAAGATTATCGGAAAGCCCGGTGAAGGTGGCATGGGTGTTGTTTATAGGGCGAAGGATACTCGGTTAGATCCTACTATTGCTCTTAAATTCTTATCACAAGAGTTAACACTCGATATAGATGCAAAGAAACGCTTTATCCAAGAGGCAAAAGCAGCTGCTGAATCCGAAATCTCACGATATAATTGCTGTGGACCCTTCCCGCTTTACCATTTTACCCCTTTTACTACAATTTACATTTTATTCGTATCGTATAGATTCGATGGGGTTTTTGAGGGCGGCTTTAACTGTCTGTAAGCTTACGGTAATCAATGAAGTGATCACGGCTAAGACGGCGGCCAAAACGAACATCCACCAGGACAAGCCGATCCGATAGGCGAAATTTTCCAGCCATCTGTTCATTGCAAACCATGCGATAGGCCAAGCAATAAGGTTGGCTATCAGAACCCATTTCAAAAAGCTTCCGTTCAGATTTTTGACGATCTTAACTACCGAGGCTCCCAAAACTTTTCTGATACCTATTTCCTTGGTTTTTTGATCGGCGATAAAAGAGGCCAACCCAAACAGGCCCAAACAGGCAATGAATATCGCCAGGATAGAGAAAATCGAGAACAGCTGCCTGGTCTGCCTTTCATTGATGTATAAATTCTCGTAATCTCTGTCGAGGAATGAATATTGGAAGGGCGTCTGAGGAGCGAATCTTTTCCAAGTATTTTCGATGCGGCGTATTGTCTCTGATACATTTATAGTGTTGAGACGTACGGATATGAAGCTCTCGACGCTTGTGTAATAACCCGTGGATAAGAAGAGGGCCTGTGGTCTTATCTCCTGATGGAGTGATTCGTAATGGTAGTCTTTGATCACACCTATTACGACAAAATCGCCTTTGTTTTGGGCCCAGTTATTGATTCTCTTCCCGATCGGATCTTCCCAGCCCAGCAATTCCACAGCCTTTTCGTTGAGCACTGCTGCATGCGAGTCAGTCGTGAACTCCTTGGAAAAGAATCGCCCCCGAGCCATATCTATCTTCAGGGTATCGAGATAATCGTAATCACAAATGCAAAGATTCAGCGTAAATTGTTCATCAACACCTTCGGCTCCGAATCCGTAATTTCTGAAACTCTGACCAGGCAATGTGGTGGAACCTGAAACATTGACAATATCGGGCTGTTTTCGAAGTTCTTCTTTAAAAGGAATGGTCTTATCCCCCAAAGAACCGGGATTGTTGATGACCAATACCTGTTCTTTATCGAATCCCAATTTTTTATTCTGGAAAAATTTAAGTTGCTGATTGACGGCCAGAGTTCCGATGATGAGGAATATGGAGATCGTGAACTGAGCGATAACAAGTGTGTTTCTCAACCATGATCCGGTTTTGCCGCTGGTTTTGCTTCCTTTGAGGGCTGCGATGGGTTTGAAGGACGAGAGGAAAAAGGCTGGGTATGATCCTGATATGATTCCTACGATAAACCCGAGCGCTAACAATAGGGGGATTATGCCAAGAGTGTTGAAGTATTGAATGTCGATCTGCCTGCCGATCAGATTATTGCTCAAGGGCAGGAGAACGATTGCCAATATAACTCCTATGGCAAGTGCAATGTAACTCAAAACAATGGATTCGCTGAGGAACTGGAGTACCAGCCTGCTTTTGCCCGATCCTACGACTTTTCTCATCCCGACTTCTTTGGCCCTGAGCGATGATTTTGCTGTGGACAGGTTCATGAAATTAATACAGGCGATCAACAGGATGATGATACTGAGAACGGAAAATATATAGACATATGTCTCGTTGCCGTTTGCCTCGAATTCTCCGTTCAGGTCCGAGGTTAAATGGATTTTTGTGAGTGGCTGCAAAAAATATTCCCAGGAATTTCCCTTGGCGATCCATGCGTCGAATTGCTCCCCACCCATATGTTTTCGGGTAAAAGCCTTCAATTGTTCGTCAAACCATTCTTGGGTCGTTCCCTCTTTAAGGAGTATGTACGAAATGAAAGCGTTGGAAGTGAAGCCGGTATCGTTGATTAAAGTAGGGAAAGTCGCTGATGATGCCAAAAGATCGTAATGAAAGTGAGAATTTCCAGGAACATTCTCGGAGACTCCCGTGATCTCGAAGTCGACGCTCCCCGGGCCGAAGGAGAAATCCGCTCTTGAAATTTTGCCCACTGCATCCGCTGTCCCGAAATATTTTAAGGCGATGTCCTTGGTGACGACCATGGAATTCGGATTCTTTAAAGCCGTTTTTGGATTGCCATGTATCAAGGGAAAAGTGAAGACATCGAAGAATGTCTCGTCGACGGCAAAAAATTGCGATTCAAAAAAAGTCTTATCACCCAATTGGATGGGAGTTCTCCCCAGGTTCAAAAATTTGACACCCGCTTCTATTTCGGCGAAATCCTCGAGCAGCTTCCGGAATGCTTCAGACGAGGAATTAGTCTGGTTAATCTTTGTTTCGCCGATCGAAGCCCTCACGGCAACTCGGTAAGTTCTATCGGCTTTATCATGAAACGTGTCATAGCTCAATTCATGCGCCACAAAAACCAAGATGAGGATACTGCATGCGATCCCGATCGCCAGCCCCGCAATATTGATCGATGAGAATCCTCTGTGTTTTATGATGTTCCTTAAAGCGATTTTGATGTAGTTTTTGATCATGAATTTTTATCCATATTGCCTGTGTATTTATAGTTCATTTATGCAGACGGAGTTTGTGAGAGAAAGGTTTCCTGCGGATTGGAAATTCTGATGGGTTTTTTATTTAATTCGCTGAAAAAGACTCTGAGGATCCCTGAATTATAGGGAATTGGAATCCCGTAAATTATTTTCAGCCCTTTAACTCTTGGCGCAGGGCTTTGGCCTCTTTGAGGTCAGGTGTATCAAATCCCTCCGTGATCCGACTGTGTATTTCATCCAGCAATTTATGGGCATCATTATTTTTTGGGTTCATGACTGGCCATCTTGTCCTCCTCTCTTTTCGAGAAAAGTCATGATGGCTTATTCTTTTTAAGTAATCCAGCGTCGCTTCAGTGTGCCCGGATTCCGAAATCCGGCAAAAAGAGACCGGAATAAATCGGAATCAGTGACTGGAACCAAACGAGAAAATCCTTGTAAATTTGCATCCCTTTTGATATCAATGAATTAGACCTTAGGTGCGCCTGTAGCTCAGTGGATAGAGCGTTGGTCTCCGGAACCAAAGGTCGAGCGTTCGAATCGCTCCAGGCGTACCA
>Ga0180437_10000765_pt1 | contig 58926 bp, 43 predicted proteins | sample SS_ome_4_FD_132410 | JGI IMG/M metagenome (GOLD analysis project Ga0180437, IMG submission 132410) | Hypersaline lake sediment archaeal communities from the Salton Sea, California, USA - SS_3_D_1 metaG | ecosystem: Environmental > Aquatic > Non-marine Saline and Alkaline > Hypersaline >...
CTGAATCCAGACTACTTCACAAAGATTGACTTGGCTCTTGATGAGTATGATAAACTCCTATTGAAAGGAGTTACGATGAGCCAATCGGGTAAAATCTGGCACTATCCCTTTGGCTCAGTTTACTACAGGCTAACTAAATCAGGAATTAAGAAGTGGTATTACTATTACCGGGTTAATGGAAAGCGGATTCGCAAGGTGGTACCCTACGCTCAATCCAGAGCGGAGGCGCTCAAGGTCCTTCATGCAAAGGTGGCTGATTCCTTCAGAGGCTTACATGGATTTAAGAAAGAGAGGAAGAAAATCACCTTTAATCAACTTGCTGAGCTCTACCTGGAAAAATACGCGAAGCTGAACAAGAAGAGCTGGAGAAGTGGCGACAAGAGTTATCTGGACGCTCACCTGTGTCCCTTCTTTGGTGAAGAATTCATCGCGGATATCACACCTCTCATGATTGAAGAGTACCGGGAAAAGCGGCGAAAGGAAGTCAGCAAGTCGACGGTTAATCGCGAGTTGGCTGTCATGCGCAAGATGTTTAACCTCGCAATTGATTGGGAGCTGGCAGAGGCAAATCCAGTGGCAAGAATCAAGTTCTACTCAGAAAGCGATACGCAAAAAGAGCGAGTCTTGATATCAGAAGAGGAACAGAGATTACTGGCCGAATGTGCTGATCACCTTCGCCCAATCGTTGTCACCGCGCTGAATACCGGAATGAGAAGGGGCGAGGCTCTTAAGCTGATGTGGGGTCAAGTAGATCTTCAAGCTCGAATCATCGAAGTAACCGGAACCAAGGGCGGCAAGGATCGGATCATCCCAATCAATGCTGCTCTTTATTTGGAACTGCGGAAGCTCAAAAACCAGAACGGAACCAGCGATTATGTGTTCGTTAATCCCAAAACGAACGGTCCGTATGGTGACGTGAAGAATGCTTTCAATGCTGCATGCGAAAGAGCCAAGATCGAGGGATTGCGATTTCATGACTTGAGGCACACATTTGCCACAAGACTCGTTCAAGCTGGTGTAGATATCATCACCGTGAAGGAATTGCTCGGCCACAGCTCGGTAAGAGTAACGGAGCGCTACACGCATTCGAACAAAGACTCCAAGCACAGGGCCGTTAGCCTCTTAGCGATACGGCTTCGTGCGGAGGATGAGAATGTCGACCGCTCTGTCCCCTTAGTGTCCGCTCGGGAGAGCGAGGAAAGCGTAAGTCATTACTTATCAGCCAATTAGTGACATGAGAGCGCCTGACTACGAATCAGAAGGTCGGCAGTCCGAATCTGTTTTGGGGCGTACCACATCCATCAAATAACTAGATGGCCTGACTCTCCGTTAACAGAAAATCATTATCCGGTGACAATGCCGCCAACAGCTGACTGAATTTCTCAAGGGTCGGTATAGATTTTCCTTGTTCGTATCGGGCGTAGGTATTCAGTGATTTGGCACCCAAACGTTTCGATACCTCGGCTAGGGTCAAGCCCTGCTTAATTCGTAATCGACGCAACAGAAATGCCACGAGAGTGGCCAAGTCTGTAGAGCCCACTTTGAAATATGCACCTTTTCCGGGGAACACGTTCAATCGAAATCCTTCTTTATTCACAAGTGATTCAATAGCATCAGCGATCATTTCATACGCTTCCTTCTTAGGCCGAAAATCTCTCTATGCAGGTGGTACATTGATGAGGGGCAGGTCAGTATCGCTCCCCAAGCACCTGATCTGCCAATTCATTGAGCGTAACTTTATCTTCTTCAGTGAGCTGACAGTCAAGCGCCCCCAGGTTGGTCTCAAGATGGGCAATCTTGGTGGTGCCGGGAATGGCTACTATATGATTCCCTTGGCCCAATACCCAGGCCAAAGCAACCTGCGCGGCGACGCATCTCCTTCGGGCAGCGATCTCCTTGATCGCCTCCACCAGTTTGAGGTTGGACTCGATATTACCCGGCTGAAATCGAGGCTGCATGTGGGTCCGAAAATCAGTCTCGCTGGTGGGCCGATCGCTGCTTGAGGTGTAACGGCCGGTCAGCAATCCCCTGCCTAAGGGCGAGTAGGCCACCAAGCTAATGCCAAGCTCCACACAGGTTGGGAGTATATCTTGCTCAACATCACGGCTAAAAATCGAGTACTCGGTCTGGAGGGCGGCAATTGGATGAACCGCATTCGCCCGCTCGATCGTCTTGGCCGAAGCCTCTGACAGGCCAACAGCCCTGATCTTCCCCTCTTGAACTAACTTCGCCATCTCACCCACTGTATCCTCGATCCGGGTGGCCGGATCAACACGGTGGAGATAATAAAGGTCAATCTTTTCGGTACCCAGACGCTGAAGACTCTTTTCGCAAGAGGCCCTGACATTGGCTGGAGAACCGTCCACTCCCACGAAGGCGCCCGTAGCCGGATTCCGTTGGGGGCCAAACTTGGTGGCCAGCACAATTTGGTCCCAACGCCCGGCAAAAGCCCTGCCCAGTAATTGCTCATTGCGCCCTTGGCCGTAGATTTCCGCGGTATCGAAATGAGTGATACCCAAATCTACGGCCTGGCGGAGTAGATTGATGGCTTCCGACTCTTGCACGGGTTCTCCGTAAAACTCGGAAAGCCCCATACATCCGAGTCCAATGGTCGATACTGAAATCCCTGATTGTCCAAGATTTCGTGATAACACAACGCCTCCTTTATCCTTATCCCTGGACTGGATCCCTAATCCCCAATTCACCACCTGACTATTAATATACAGCCTGCTGTATTTGAGATAATCATCCCCTCATTTCCGTCGTATACTATGTGATTTAATCGAATATCCCTGTAAAATTGCGGCCAAATCTTAGAATATCTGGTCTTATATTGAAAGTCGCATATCCAACATATCAAATATCCCTTAAGGCGGTATCTTTTGGATGGCTACCAAAAGAATCTCAAGGAGTTTGAGGATTTCCTCAAATGTCATGGAGTGTTGAAAACAGAGAATAAACATGATAAGCATGGACAGGATCATAATAAATTCTTTAAAGCGAGGTGTGTAATGAAATCAAAAACATTGAGTCGGCGCGCGTTTCTGGGTAGTAGTGCTGCGCTTGGGATGACTGCTTATGCTGCAAAAGCCAGTGGCTTTAATAGCATAGCCGGTAGCTTTAATAACTTGGATGATATACCGATGAAGATCACAAAGATCGAAACAATACCGCTGAGCCTCCCCGTGAGGCAATTTAAAGACAGGCGAATGAAGTACGTATTGGTGAAAATCCACACGGATAAGGGCATAATCGGAATGGGTGAAGCCCCGACTGACGCCGTCGAGACTATTGAAACCGTAAAATTCACCATCGATCGATACATGGCCCCTAAATTGATCGGTCTCAATCCATTCGATATCGAGCGCAACAAGGATATAGTGGCCAGAAGGAGTAATGGAATAGTGCTGGCACATCATGCTTCCGCAGCTATCAATTACGCATTGTATGATATCCTGGGGAAAGCATTGAACGTACCACTCTACATCCTGCTGGGTGGATTATTTCGAACCAAGGTGCTGGCTTCGGTTGAGGTCGGGAGAGGCACTCCTGAGGACATGGCCGCCCGTAGCATGGAGTATTACAAACAGGGGGTAAGAGGGATCAAGGCGAAAGTGGGAACGGATCCCGATAGAGATGCGAAATCTTTGAAAGCAATTCGGGAAGCCCTTGGAGACGAGATCAGTCTTAGGGCAGATGCCAATCGAGGATACACAATTCAAGAAGCGATTCGATTATGCAAGCTAGCCAAGGAATACGATGTAGGTCTTGAACTCCTCGAGCAACCCATACATAATACCGATTGGGAAGGTGCACGAAGAATCGTCAGTGCCGTGGATATCCCCATAGAGGCAGATGAGGCCGCAAATAGCCTCCAGCAAGTTTATCAGCTCCTCAAGAACGGGACCTGCGATATTATTAACACAAAATGCTCCAAAGCCGGAGGGATATCAGGGGTCAAAAAATGGGCGGCGGTGGCTGAAGCGGCACAAAAAACCATTGTTATTGGGACAGAATACGGACTTGGCGGGATAGTCGCTTCAAAGGTGCACCTGGGATGTGCCATAAAAAACGCGGATCCGACCGTAGAATTCACCGAAATAGTGCTCCATGACCTTCTGATTAAGGAACCACTGGTATTAAAGGACGGCTACATCGACGTTCCAACTGGACCGGGTATAGGCTGGGAGTTCGATAACAATAAAATAGAGAAATACACGGTTCATGATTTCCCTAAATAATCGGGTGTCTCGGATTATCTGTGGCTACAGAAACTGCCTTAAGACGCATGGTGTCTGTTGGAGTCGTTAATAGGGGACATTGATCAGGGATTTATCTATATAGGAAAGGCGCTTGAGCGAAGACATCAGTTGATGAGATTCATCAAAGTTGATCCTGCTTTTGATAATGTTCTCAGCGATCCAAGGTACAAAGAAATTCTAAAAAAGATGAATTTGGAGTGATGCCTCCGCTCCCTGATTAGACCCTCGATCCCCCCCTCCCCGAAGTGGCGGATGCGAGGGAAAGGGTGGCTTCACTGAAATAGCAGTGATATCCGTCCATTCCGCCTTTTCCGATTGACAGCCCCCACCCAGAATTTATATCCTATTCCTGCCACGCAAGGGGAAACCGGCATATGAAATGCCCGAAGTGTCAGACGGATAATCCGGATACGCAGAAGTTTTGTGGTGAGTGTGCAACTCCTCTTACTGTAGCCGGGGATGCCCAACCTTCATTAACAAAAACCCTCGAAGCGCCCGTCGAAGCCATAGCCAGAGGAACCATATTCGCGGCACGATACGAGATCCTCGGCCTCTTGGGAAAAGGAGGCATGGGCAGGGTCTATAAGGCCTATGATAAAGAGGTCAAAGAAGAGGTAGCCATCAAGCTCCTCAAGCCTGAGATCGCAGAGGATGAAAACACCATCGAGCGGTTCCGCCACGAGTTGAAGCTGGCCCGCAAAATCGGCCACAAACATGTGGGCAAGATGTATCATTTGGCAAGACATGAAGATCATATCTACATCACGATGGAGTATATCGATGGGCAGGATTTAAAAGGCCTAATTAGAAGCCGGGGACCAATTCCCGAGAATGAAGTCATAGACACAGCTATACAGATATGTGAAGGGCTGGCGGCTGCGCATGAGCTAGGCATCGTCCATAGAGACCTCAAGCCCTAGAACATAATGCTGGATAAGAGCGGAAACGCCAAACTAATGGACTTCGGCATAGCCCGCTCGCTAGAAGCCGCCGGAGTGACACAAACAGGCGTCATGATCGGGACACCGGATTACATCTCGCCTGAGCAGGCTGAGGGAGAGGAGGCAGACCACCGTTCAGATATCTATTCCTTGGGAGTCATCTTGTATGAGATGGTGACGGGGAGCGTTCCCTTCATGGGAGACACTGCGCTCAGTGTAGCCTTAAAGCACAAAGCGCAAATCCCTAGAGATCCGAGAAAGATCAATCCTGATGTTTCAGAGAATCTGAGCCGATTGATCCTGATCTGCATGGAGAAGGACAGAGCAAGGAGATATCAGACAATAGAGCAGCTGCTTGCTGACTTAAGGAATATAAAGGAAGGCTTCCCTCTTGGGACAAAGATCCGGCCGAGGCGGGAGACATTCGCTGCAGCGCTCATCCGCAAAAAGCTTTTTCTCCCTGCTTTAGCTGCTGTTCTAGCGATCGTTTCCGTCGTAATCTGGCAAATTCTATCGCAACAAGGTGTAGCTCCAACTCCCTCGGATAAACCCTCGATAGCGGTGCTTCCATTTGATGATTTAAGTCAATCAAAAGATCAGGATTATAGATGTGAAGGAGTGGCGGATACATTAATTACGAAATTATCCCAAATAGAGAATCTTTATGTGCCAGCGAGAACATCTGCATTTTCATTCAGAGGGAGAGAGAAGAACTACCAGGAAATAGGCGAAAAGCTAAAAGTCGAGGCTGTGTTGGAAGGGGGCATTCAGAAGGCGGGAAATGTGTTACGCATCGCAGCCCGGATAATCAGTGTCTCAGATGGCTCTGTGCTTTGGGGTGATACGTATACCGGCGAAGAAAAGGATATTTTTGGTATCCAGGATCAGATAGCTCAAGAAATTGTCGATAATCTGAAGATCGAGCTTGTGGGGAGGGAGAAGGAAGGCATCGCGAAACGCTATACAGATAGTAGTGATGCCTATAACCTATATCTACAAGGGCGCTATTTCTTAGATAAACGAACCAAAGAGGATATGAGAAAAAGCCTCGAGTGTTTCGAGAGGGCGATCGCGATCGATCCGAGCTATGCTTTGGCATACACGGGTATATCGGAATGCTATTTAACAGGTGCGGGGGATTACCTTGGAGTTTCTAGCAAAGTTGCCTATGAAAGAGCGCGAGAAGCCGCAATTAAGGCACTTGCGATCGATGACAGCCTGGCTGAGGCTCATGATGTTTTGTCTGTAGTTTTGTTTGAGTTTGATTGGGATTGGTCTGGCTCGGAAAGAGAATCTAAGCGGGCCATCGAGCCTAAGCCCAATTTAATGTACGCTCACTTACAGTATTCTGTGTTCCTCCAAACCCAAGGAAGGCATGAAGAAGCAATTACCCATGTAAAGCGTGCATGTGAAATCGAACCTCTCTCTTGGGTTGCGAGAATGTATTTAGGATTCGTATATTATTATGGTAGAGACTACGACCAGGCGATACAACAACAACACCTAGCATTGGATCTGGACCCCGATTTTCTTCGGGCACATTATTGGTTAGGAAGAGCTTATGTGCAGAAAAGAATGTTCGAGGAAGCGGTGACGGAATTTAAAACAGCTATCGACATATCCAATGGAAATTCATTGTACGTAGCAGCACTCGGGTACGCTTATGCAGCAGAGGGAAAAAGAATGGAAGCAGAGGAAATCCTCGAGAAACTTAATGCCTTATCTCAAAATACAAAAGTATCTTCGCTTTCTCTCGCCATGATTTATGCCGCTTTGGGTGATAAAGAACAAGCGCTCGACCGGATAGAAAAGGGTATTGAGGAGAGAGAAGAAAAAGTGGCATACATAAAAGTTGATCCTGCTTTCGACTCCTTAGACTCCGAGCCGCGCTTTATTGACGCTTTGAAGAAAATCGGCCTTGAGAAATAGACTGCCCTGCAGCTGCCTATTACGCTAAATTCCTCACCCTCTGGAAGGACGCTGATCCAAGGATAGCTGAGGTCAGGGATGCCAAGGTGAGACTCAAGGCTCTGCAATAAAAGTGGGTGATATGACCCCGCCAGAAAGTCGTCAGTTTGCCATTTTTGGCTTTTATCTAAATCCTTGTAAATTATCTATTATAAAACACTTACGCAGATTCTCCATTCACTAGGTAACATGACTACGAATCAGAAGGTCGGGGATTCGAATCTGTCCGGGCGCACCAGGCGTACCCCTGGAAAATCAGCACTTTCCATTGACACACCCCGACAAGGTTTACTATCCTTATCTCAGCTTAGGGAACCTGGGACATGAAGTGCCCTAAATGTAAGGCCGATATCGCTGAAGACTCCCATTTCTGCAGCAAGTGTGGGACGCCTTTGAAGAATAAGGCAGACTCGGAGGTCTCCCAAACTAAAACGATTCAAAAACCAGTCATCTCATCAGGCAAGACCATCGCCGGGAAGTACAAGATCATTGAAGAGATCGGTAGGGGCGGGATAGGAGTTGTCTACAAAGCCGAGGACACGCGCCTCGATCGTATTGTAGCCCTTAAATTTCTGTCATCAGAACTAACTCGCGATGAAGAAGCGAAGCTTAGATTTGTGCAGGAAGCCAAAGCTGCAGCCGTTTTGGATCACCCTAACATCTGCACTGTTTTTGAAGTTGATGAGGCTGATTGGCAGACTTTTATTGCCATGTCTTTTATCGATGGTCAAAGCCTAAAAGAAAAGCTTGAAGCTGGGCCATTGGATGTTGATGAAGCCAAAGACATTGCCCTTCAGGTTGCAGGGACTCAAGGAGGCCCATGACAAAGGCATAGTTCACCGGGACATCAAGCCTGCCAACATCATGCTGACGGAGAAAGGTCAGGCTAAGATCACGGATTTCGGACTAGCTAAGCTTTCTGGTGGAGTTGATCTCACAAAAGCCTTAACCATCATGGGAACGGTAGCCTATATGTCACCTGAACAGGCAAAAGGGGAAACAGTCGACCACCGCACGGACATTTGGGCTCTTGGGGCCATGATATATGAGATCCTCACTGGCGAGCGTCCATTCCAGAAGCCTCAAGAACAAGCTCTGATATATGCCATCCTAAATGACAAGCCAACGCCAATCTCCTTACTTCGTTCTGAAGTTCCATCCCACATAGAACAGGTGATTGATAAAGCACTGGCAAAGAATCCGAGAGAAAGGTATCAGGATATCCATGAGCTGATTAAGGACTTAAAGCTTTCTATCTCCACTCCTAAAACTGAAAAATCAATTGTAGTCTTACCCTTTGATGACATGAGTCCAGGAAAAGACAATGAGTATTTCAGTGATGGCCTTACCGAGGAAATAATATCTGATTTGTCCCTCGTACATGATCTGCTTGTTATCTCAAGAAGCTCTGCTATGACATATAAAGGGACCAAAAAGAAGATCACAGAAATAGGGCAGGAGCTCAATGTTCAGTATGTGCTTGAGGGGAGTGTGCGCAAAGCCGGTAACAATCTTAGAATAACGGCTCAGTTGATAGATGCGAAAAATGATGTCCATATCTGGGCTGAAAAATACAGCGGTACACTGGAGGATGTTTTCGAAATCCAGGAGAACGTATCCCGCTCTATAGTTGATGCCCTCAAGATCAGACTGAGTTTGGACGAAGAGCAAAAAGTTGCCGAGAAGCTAATTGACAATGTCCAAGCCTATGAATGTTACCTCAAAGCAAATTACGAGATTTGGAGGTGTACAGAGGAATCGCTAGCCCGAGCCAAACAGTTAATCCAAGAAGGAATGAATATTGTCGGTGATAATGAGCTCCTCAATGCGACTATGGGCATGGTCTATTTCCAATATGTGAATGTCGGAATCAAGGCAGATGAAAAATATCTTGATAAGGCAGAATCATACGTCAAAAAGACTTTTAATATGAATCCTGATTCAGCACGCGGCTATGTCCTAATGGGGATGATCAATGAAACACGCGGAGAGTTTTATGATGCAGTGAATGATATTAAAAAAGCCTTAGAGATTAATCCGAATGATCCAATGGCCCTGCTTATGCTCGGTTTTCTGTTTGCGATTGCGGGAAAAAGCGCTGCGGCAAAGCCTCTAAATGACCGCTTGAAAAAAATTGATCCATTGAATCATATCAATCTATGGCTGCCGTGGTGGATACATATATCTGAAGGGGAGTTCAGCCTAACTAGAGAGATTGTAAAAAAAATGTATGAAAGGGACTCCGCAAATCCAGCAATCCAACTATGTTATGCGTGGTCACTTGTATGGGAACAACAAAATAAGGAAGCTTTTAAAATAATAGATGACGTCGAAAAAGATGCGCCACAGAGCATCCCCAGCTCTTTTGGTCTTTTTATGAAACATGCAGTAAAAGGGGAAAGAGAGAAGGCTATTCGATCACTTTCGGAAGAAGCAGTCAAACTGGCGAAAATAGACCATATCTATTCATGGTTTGCGGCTCAATTCTACGCACTACTTGACATGAAAGAAGAAGCACTTGATTATCTGGAGAATGCGGTGAACAGAGGCAGAATTGATTATCCTTTTCTTAGCATACGAGATCCCCTCCTAGAAAACATCCGCGGCGAGCCCCGCTTCAGAAAGCTCATGGAGAGGGTCAAGCATGAGTGGGAGAATTTTGAGGTGTTAAATGAAAAGTATAAAACGCGGATTTAGCATCGCTGGCTTGCTCGCTTTGGCTGTTCTTTCGTTTGGGTTGATTACTCCCCAGGAATTCCAGTCCCTCCATGTGGTATATAAAGTTCCTGACATGGAAAAGGTTAGGATTAATCATGGAAATGTCTATAAATCGATCAATGGGAAAGAGCTGACCTTTGATGTCTACTATCCTCCTGAATCTCAAAGCGGAGCAAGGCTTCCAGTTGTTATTATGGTGCTAGGTTACTCAGATATCATATTTAGTCAGCCTCTTAAGGATTTTGAAGTATATAAGGACTGGGCTAAGCTATTTGCTGCATCTGGGATGGCGTCCATCAATTACTCAACCCTACAGCCAGCATCCGATATCCATGATTTAATAGTCCATATTAGGGAAAAGGCCGATGCATATGGATTTAATCCGGATAAAATCGGCGTATGGTCTTGCTCGGCGAATGTCCTCACGGCTTTAACCCTGTTATGGGGTGATAGGCAGGAATATCTGAAGTGTGCTTCATTGTATTACGGCTTGATGGTAACCCCCGATCAAAAGTTTCAAAAAACGATAATGAAACTATCGGAACAGGTGAGCTTTTCTACTGCAGGAATGGAGAAGATCAAGCATTTTCACCAGGATCTTCCGTTGTTTATAGTGAGGGCTGGCCGCGACAGGGAGGACTTCAATCAGGCCATTGAATACTTTGGATCCCAAGCCATCTCAAAGAATGTCCCCCTAACAATAATTAATTATGTCGAAGGCCGCCATGCTTTTGATGTTTATGACGACAACGACGCGTCAAGGGACATAATCCAACAAACGCTGAATTTTATGAGAAGGCACTTACTGTCAAATTGAAGGCGTGATACAAGAATTGACAGCCCCACCAGTTCTTTATATGCTAGTCCCGCCACTTAAGGGGAAACCGGCATATGAAACGCCCGAGATTTGGGCTTGTTATATGTATACCGTCGCTTAAGAAATCAGGGCGTGTGTCCGAATTATTTAACGATGTATGCTGTTTAAGAACACAGGAATGGTTTACACAAGCTTAACAAGGTGAATAAGATTTTAAATAAAGGAGGCAAAATTATGTCTAAGTCAGTGAGCCGTCGAAAATTTATCCAAAAAGCAGGAGCGGCAGCTGTGGTTGGGCTTACTTCAAGCTCCGTATTTGCAGGCGGTGAGAAAATTCTGATTGTTGGAGTTTCTTGCAGCCCCCGGCAAGGAAAAACCACTGCCACAGCAGTAAAAGTAGCACTCGATGCTGCTAAAGGCGCTAATTCACAGATTGAAGCTGAATTATTTGACCTTGGGGGCATGAATATTTCAGGTCTATTTCCGTCGGGCGGAGGGGCCAGCCCCAAAGATGATTTCGAGAAAATCCTTCCAACTCTTCGATCACCGAATCTAGGGGGAATTATTATTGGCTCTCCTGTCTATTTTCGGATCATGAGTTCACTATGCAGTGCATTTATCGAGCGTCTTTCTGCGCTGAGAAGTCCAAATCTCATTCTAGCTGATAAGCCGGTCGGCGTTCTTTCCGTGGGAGCCTATCGTAACGGAGGGCAGGAACTTGTCATTCAACAGATTCAAACCGCCATGTTGTGTCACGAGGTTATGATCATCGGCGGAAAACCCGGCGCCCATCAAGGGGCCACGCTCTGGAACGCCTATAAAGATGATATAACCAAAGATGAATTCGGGATGGAAAGTGCAAGGAAACTGGGGATCCGTGTAGCTGAAGCTGCTCTAAAACTATCAAATTGACACAATTAAACATTCTGATGAAATTTATAAGTTTACGTCGTCAAATAATTTGGACACATGCCCTGATTTTTTAAGCGATGCTTCACGGACTACTCCTCTCTGGAAGAACGCTGATCCCGGTATTGCTGAAGTAGAAGATGCGAGGGAGAGGGTGGCGTGGTTTAAGCAATCTTACGTAATAATGAGTAATTGTTCCCGCCAGAAGGTCGTCATATCGTCAATTTAACACTCAATTTATATCCTTGCAACATGTTCATATTGAAACATTTGCATAAATACTAACGTCAGGGGGCCCTCTGACTACGAATCAGAAGGTCGGCAGTTCGAATCCGCTTTGGGGCACATGCCACATTTCTTCGCTAAGACTTTTCTTCAAATTCCCTTAATGGCTCGAATGTGGCCATGGGTCGAGGTGATCTTAAGCGTGTAAGCAAAGGCACCGGGCGGCCGTGGCGGCAGCTGGACGCGGAGACCTTGATCGCTTCTATCCCAGGCTAGGTCGCCGTCGTAGCCCAACAGGCTGATGTGGGAGATGACTTTGGGATGGTGTTTATTGGATAGGGATCGGATCATCAGGGGTTCGCCTTCTTCGGGCCAGTCCAGGAAAAAAGCGTACAGAATGTTGGGCTGGCGGGTGAATCGAATGTCCCGGGACGTGAAGGTTTCTCTGATCTCTTGGGAATAGCCTTCAATGACCTCGGTGGGCCCCTCTCCGAATTCTATCCAAGGACGAGAGCCGTGAACGGCTTCGCCGTTGATCTGCATCCATTGGGCCAGCTCTTCCAAGAATCGGGCTGACGGCTCGTCCAGAGTACCGTCCGGCTTGAGAGGAATGTTCAACAGAAGGTTGCCGTTTTTACTGATGATATCCACGAACATATCAATGACCGAATCGGTGGAGTCGTAGCGGCCGTTCCTCTCGTAGAACCAGGGTCCATTGATAGAGGTGTCCGTCTGCCAGGGCTCGGGTTTGATGCCCTTCAGCTTGCCCCTCTCCAGGTCCAGTACGCAGGTTCCATCCCGGTAGGCGCCGGACTTGACGTTTTTCAGGTTCATGACGCCTTCCATCCTCCCGTCGTGGAGCTTGAGGATATGGTTGTAGAAATGGGCCATCGCCTGCCGGCCGGTCTCGTCCCAGGGCAATCCCCCGTCAAAGTAGAGAAGGTCGGGATCGTAGTTTTCCACGAGATCCTTGGTTCGAATGAGCCACTCGTCTTTCCAATACTGGGGGGGATCCGGTGGAAGGTAGGGACCGGCCACGTCATTCGGTTCGTTGTATAGCTCCTCATAAGCCGGATCATTCCCGTCATAGGGCACCCCGGCCATGGGCCCGGTCTTGTCGCTGAGTTTGCTGGTGTTGAACCAGCTCCAGCTTCGGGCGTGATGCACGGAAACCCCGAAATGAAGTCCTTGTTTCAAAACGGCCTTCCGCCACAGGTCGATGATGTCCTTTTTCGGCCCCATGTTCACCGCGTTCCATCGATGATGGGTCGAGTTCCAAAGATCGAAATTATCGTGATGCACGGCCACGGGCACGATATATCGCGCTCCGGCCTTTTTAAACACCTTGACCAATCGATCGGGGTCAAAGTTTTCCGCTTTCCAGAGTTCCACGATGTCCTTGAATCCAAATTCAGAGGGATGGCCGTAGGTTTTGACATGAAATTCGTAAGCCGGATGTCCCTGGACGTACATATTTCTCCCGTACCAGCCGTCGACGGCCGGGACCGAGGCCGGACCCCAGTGGAGGAATATTCCTAACTTGGCATCGCGAAACCACTCGGGACATGCATATCCCTCCAGAGAATCCCAAGTCGGTTCGAATTCCGGTCGTTCGGACTGACAGGTGCTCATCAGAAGCACGCCGGCCGCACAAATCAGAGCAATCGGTGTTTTGCGGAACATTTCTATTTCTCCTTCATGAGGGTGTCCTGTGACCTGACTCAATCATTGTACCACCTGCAGAATTAGAATCCCAGGTTCACGCCTTGCATTTCAATTTCCATGGATTTCAAATTGAGCCATGAAAGAAAATGGGAAGAGCCGAAGGCTTTTTACTACTATATATTCCTCAAGGATGGATCACAATACTATGTCCATGCCGAAACCGGAGAGCTAAAAAAATAGGTTGAAGTTCTGTTGATTTCAGCCTTCTGCCCCTTCGATCATTTTAAATTATTGGGAAATTTCCTGAAACGATCGGTAGTAAAGATCGTGGGCCCGCTGATGGGAGATTTGCAAACTTTGCCGGGCGAAGCGGCGCCTGTCAGTTATGCAGCGACTCGATCTCGGCAATCATTTCGGATGTCTCGGGAGTCCCGAACAAACCGCCCAGGATCATCCCTGAGGCACTGGCCAACAGCGCCACGACGACCGGCGGGACGCCGACATTGATGCCGCCGAAGACACCCAGTCCATACACGACCGCGCCCGCCACCACAGCCGCGACTCCACCGGTGCGATTCGCCCGCTTCCACCACAATCCGGCAATGGTGGGAACGAATAGGCTGGAGCTCAATAACCCGACACCTGTCGTATAAAACTGGCTAATCAGCTCCGGCGGCGAGAAAGCCCAGATGAGGGCGAGAATGCCGACCAGCCAGGTCGATCCGACCCGAACGGTCGCCAGCGTTCGTTCGCTGGCGCGCCCGCGCAGAATTCCTCCGAGGAGGTCGTGTGCAATTGCCGAACTGCAAGCCAGCAGCAGGGCGTCTGTGGTGGACATGACCGCGGCCAGCACTGCGGCTACGGCTATTCCGCGCACGATCGGAGGGAACTGCGCCTCCATGACGCGCAGGAACAACTGATCCGCATCAGCCAGCCCTGGAAAGTCCAGCCGGCCAACTGGTACGATGACCAGTACGGCGGCCAGGATGATTCCGCTGTAGGCAAACATCGCTATGTTCATAGACTTTCGGGCGCTTTTCGCGTCCTTGGCCGTGAAGACACGCATGACGATATGAGGGATCACGGGGATCGCCGTCATCCAGATCACGAAATAACCCAGGTAGCTGGACACCGGCTGGTTGGTCACTTGGCCGAGCTCCGGAGCTACTGCGGTCGCCTGCCTCATGATCTCCAGAGGAGAGCCGACCCGCCCCATAAAAACCAGCGCGGTTCCAACGACGACCACCATCATCAGCAGGCCCTGAATGACGTCGGTCCAGGTTATGGCCACCATGCCTCCGAATGAGACATATATTATGAACACCAGGGCTGACAAAGCCAGGGCGGTGTCGTAGGGGATGCCGAGTAGCGCCGTAGCTGTGATGCCGGCCGCCTTGAGCTGGGCCACGATGTAGGCCACGAAGGCGATCACGATCAGTGTAGGCACGAGATAGCGCACTATCGCGCTCGGATAGCGGTAGCCCAGGAAGTCGGTGATCGTGTACCTGCCGAAGTTGCGCAGCGGTCGGGCGACCAGTATCGAAGCGATCGGGAACCCCATGATGGAGCCGGTAAACAGCGCCAGTGTGGCGGGCATGCCCTGTGAATACGCCAGCCCCATGACTCCGATAATCGAGCCTCCGCTGGCGAGCGCGGCCATGATGGCCATCGCGTTGACCACGGTGCCGATGCGGCGCCCCGCCACCCAATACTCGTCCCGCGAACCGAAGACCTTTTTCGAGGCCGCGATGCCGATACCGATGCAGCCGAGAAGGTAAACCACGACCAGAATTCGTTCGAGCAGCATCAGTCCTCCGGATCCGTTTCCGAGCCTGACGAACCTGATCCGGTTTGCGTGTCATTAAAGCCGGTTGCGTCGTGACGAATTTTTTTTACGTTGGCCCGGTCGGCACGGCGGGTCACGAGCAGTGCCAGTGTAGGTGAAAGGATCATAAGGGCCGCCAACAGCCAGCCGAACACCGCCATTCCTCCGATCTCTATTGTGCGCCACATGGGCAGAAACGAGATCATAGCCATCGCGATCAGAAAAGCGAGCATCAGCGCCTCGCCTCTGCCCATCGAAAAAAAGTGCTTCATGTGAAAACTCCGTGGCTAAGATAGGAAACTAGATGAAGTGAGGCACCTCTTCCGGGAGTATACTCAACTTTCGGCCGGAAGATCATAATTAGGAATTGCACAGATGAATTATGTAGATTTTGACCATCATCGTCAATACTCTCCTACTCTGGACGCAGAAACTCAAACCACAAACCAAAAGACCGGATGGAGATACATCAGTCTGAGCGCGTCAACAAACGTTTTTGGAGTGATTTCCTCATGTTTCTGAATTGTCGTTTATGAAGGGCAAAGGTCAGGACCAGACGAAGCGGCAGCACGATGAAATAAAAAACCAATAAAAACGGATTCGGAAAGACCTTGGCCCGCTCATACTGCAATGCTTTCATGATTTCAGCCGTCATGGTTTGATTGATGAAAAGCTCGGCCGAATTCAATCCGCCATTCCGCCAATTGGCTGTCCTGCTTCTGTCTACCCCCACTTTATCGGGACTTTGTTTCACAAAGGACGAGCCTTTGATCGGCACCTCCAACATGCTGTCGTAGTAGGAAATGCCGATGAAATCACAGACCTTGCGCAGCTCCACTTCCGGATTCAGCAGGACATCCTCGAACCTGACCTGCAGCACTCGCCCCGCATCTACGAAGGGCTGGGCGGCTTTCACGGCCGCCGTCCAAAGATAAGAGCTCGAGACCGGATGATAATGCGCCCAGGTTCTCAGCGTCCGGTATAGGGGGAAACGCTCCGTCCTTAATCTGTATTGCCGCCATTTTTTCTTCCGTGAGACCAAAACATCCCGCGGATCTCTTATCATGTTTATGATCTTGGCTTCCGGAAAAAGGTCGAGGATCTCAGGCAGATAAAAAACATAGCCCGGAGTTTGCTCACACGGAATTCTTTTTCCTTGTTCTGCGGTCGTGTGCTTCAGGAACGACTCATAAACTGCAACGGGGGTCACCGCGTTCTCCTGGATGCTTTCAACGATCTCTCTTCCCTTATCAAGGTACTCCGAGGGATCTTTCAGGTTAGCGAATCCATGGCGGTCGATAAAGATCAACCTGGCCGCAAGGTCTGCAGCCTCAGATATCGTCAACTCTCGTTCGTGCTTGCGATCCCAGAGTTTTTCAAAAAAGTTGAGTTCCCGAAACATATACACATCGGGATGATTCCCCAGGATACATCCCATCATGGTCGTCCCGCTGCGTCCGTAGCCCAGCACGAAGATCTTTAGGCGTGATTCCATTCTCACACCTGTAGAGGCCGCAGCTCCAGGTTTTGGATAGCGGAACCGTCTTGAACCCGATCCTGGTAGGGACAGTGTTTTTCACAGAACCCCCCTCTTATCCCTTTGCGGATCCGACGCCTAAGGGCCCGGGCCTGAGGAAAGTTCCAAATCTCGGTAAAATCCTGCTCGTCCAACCTGCCAAAAGGATTTTCGAGATCGAGGTCAAATTCACAACCCACCACGGTCCCGTCCCATTTGATGGTCGGCTGACGAAACGGGAATATACATTTGATAGACGGCTTGTCGATTCTCTCCCCTCCCTCATAAACAAAGCGGCGCAGGCTCTCCCGCGTGGGCTCAAAGTCCCTAAACGCCTCATCCAAGATTTTGCATCCCACGGTCTTGGTAGAGAACATATTCACGCCCAGATCACGGGACAACCGCTCCAGGCTCGGCAGATCATCTTGATTGTCGCGCGTGACTACGGTCCGCAAGCATGTATAAGGAAACTGAGAGTTCCGCAGCGATTTAGCCTCTTCGATTAAAGCGGCACAGCGCTTCACTTTTTCGACATTACCGCCTTTCCGGTAGGTCTCATAGATCTCCTGAGTGCTGCCGTCGAGGGCGATGATGATCGCCGACAAACCCGAATCGACAAGGGCCGCCGCTTCCTCCCGGTTTTGCAGGAACTGTCCGTTGGTGGGGATGAGAGTGCGTATATTGCGGGCCGTACATGCCGCAATCATACGGAAGATATCCCTGTTCAAAAAAGGCTCTCCCCAACTGTAGAGGTAAGCCGCGATGAGTACGTCTCCCAATTCTCCAAGAATTCGTTGGAACATCTCATATGACATGAATCCATTCATGCGGTCTCCGGCTTCCTCAGCCGCAGGACATAAGGGGCATTTCATGTTGCAAACATTAGTCGGCTCTATCTGAATAACAGCCGGCAGTCCGAAAATACGGTCCTTCCGGAGCAAAGTACTCAGGCCAAGTTTTAGAATATTCGCTTTCTGCTTCGAAGAGAGATTCTCCGCAAAGATGGGGATCCCATCGTAAGAGAACAAGAATCGGCCGTGAAGAACCACCTCCGGAAGTTTGGCCAGCGCTTCTGAGGCTTTCATCCAGGCCATGGGATTCCTATGCCTTCTTCAGGGGCCTGCCCGGGCTCAAGTTCTCCAGGTCTTTTGAATGTCTTTTCAGGGGATGAAGAGCGCGGTAGACGCGGAGGTTGGCCGCATGGTGAGAACACCGGTTGCAATCGGCTCCGCTGACGGTCGTTTCACCCTTATTGAGTCTCCTGCCTTCCGCCCTGAACTTTCTGTAAGCACTCCCATGCCAGATATCGCGAAAATCATCCTGGAATATGTCCCCGAAGGAATCGTAACAGCGACCGCAGGGATAGACTTTGCCGCTTACGAGGATCTGGGTGGAGGCCCACCCATAATAACAGGGAATGATGCGGTAAAGGGCGGCGGTGTTGACTTGATTGTCCCAAATCTTGAGGAAATGATCGATATTGTGGGAGACGCCTTTCGATTCGAGGAACGGTTTGACCTCCGCCAGCTGCTCCCTGACAGCCGAAGCCTGATCCTCAGTGGGCACCAATGCGGCTAGGCCGGGATCCTCAACATCGTCGTAGGGCCGGTACATGACCCGGTCGGCCTGCACGTCAACGGCGAACCGGGCGAATTCTTCCATACTGTCATAATTTTCGGATATGACGATCGTGAATAAGCGCACATCCGGTCGTTTGACGCCCAGCGCTTTTTTGCGCTCCGCCATATAGAGGAGGTTGTCTCGTATGCGATCAAAGGCCGTGCCGTAGGCCTTGGGATGTGTGCGCCTGTACATCTCCGGAGTCCCTGCCATGGTGGTGACCCTGATCTCATCGAACTCCATGGCGATCAGCTCATCGATCTTGTCCCTGTTCAACAAATAGCCCGAGGTGTTGACGGTGCACACGCAGTCTGCCTGCTTGGCCCGGCGCATGAAATCAAGTGCGTTGTCGTTCAAAAAAGGCTCGCCGGAACCGCTGAAAACAAAGCGCCACACACCCATGTCAATGAGCTCGTCGATCAATCTGCTGGTGCGTTCATAATCCGCGTCAAGCCGCTGAATCTTGCGGAGACTCTCCAGACTGGGTGTTTCCACTGCCATTCTTCTGGCCTTCCTCAAAGGTCTCAGCGTGGGCTTTTCAAGCAGCGGAGAGTAGTAGTAGCAGTGCAGGCAAAAATTTCTGCATCTGTTGGACAGTCCCATGTAGGCCTGGATTGGTCCGCCGAATGCGCGGCTTCCATGCTGTATGCCCATGACCGTTCTCAGCTCCGAGAGATAGTGCCTCAACTTCATGTTCACATTTCCTTGCGTCCAATGTTGCTCGAGGAAGTCGGCTTAAATCTATCAGGTAATGCATTGAAATTCAAATGGTCATTCTTGACTATCGCAAAATCTTTCTTTATCATGCCATCAATATTCCCCGGATTCTGACGTTTAAGCACCATGGGACAAAAAATATCGTGCAGCGTTATCATCTGCACTTTGAACCGGTCGGACCTCCTGAGGCGGGCTCTGAAATCCCTGATGCAGCAGACCGCCGGGCCCTATAACTTCGAGGTTGTCGTGATCGACGATGGCTCGGATGACGGCACAGATGAGGTGCTCAGGGAGATCAGCCTAAGACACTCCAACATTCTCAGCATAACGAACGTCAGGAATCTCGGATTGAGTTCTGCCAGGAATCTGGGCCTGGCCGCTGCTTCCGGAGAATACATCCTGTTCATGGATGACGACTGCATCGCATACAGAGACTGGGTGGAGAGGATGTGCGATTGCCTGGCAGCGCGGGCGGTTGTGGCAGGTGCGGTTGACAGCCCCAAATCCGGCTGTGTAATGCTCGCTCACAACATCGCTCACTTTCACCCTTTCATGCCTGGCCGCAAATCAGGTCCGGTGGATTTCATCGCCGGAGCGAACATGGGATTCCAGAGAGGGGTGCTGGAAGGACTGCAGGGCTTCGACGAAGGACGCAGACTGGCCGGCGACACACAATTATGTCTCAAGGCCCGCTCAGCCGGATATGTTCCCTACCTGACTCAGGACGCCGTGATTGTTCATGACCCGGATTATATAACTCTGTCGGGAGCCGTGAAAAGCTCCTACCTGCACGCTGAAACAACGATCCTTCTGCGGCATGAATTCAGTTCGCTCCTCGGAACGCCTTTTTTTTTGAAGTCCCCCCTATTACTGCGCCTGCTCAGCCCGTTGATCGGGCTGACGGTTACTGCCAAGGTATATTTTATGAACCCGAGATTGTTAAGATGGCTTTGGGCGGCGCCCATCGTGTGTCTGTTGAAACTAATCTGGTGCTGGGGAGCCGCCTCAGGATTGAGGAAAGCAAAAGAAGGAATCATATCCAATCCATAAGAGAACCATCGGATGCCGCACCCTAAATCATCTCGCCCGACCCAGGTCATCAAGGGGGCAATTCTCGTTGTGGTTCTAGTTCTGCTGGTCTATTATCTTGTTTCCCACGGTGCCGAATTCAACGCTATTGCTAAGATCGAACTCAAGTACATTCTCCCCGTGATCCTGTTGAGCGGTTTCAATCTCCTCTTATCCTGCATCCGTTTTCACATGATGCTGACGCATCTATCCCACCGTGTCCCCTTCTCCACGGTTCTCAAATACTTCACCCACGGCCGGTTCATAAATCGGTTCCTACCCCTGGGCGGCAGCGTTTATCGGGCCATCATGTTCAAGAAGACAGATGGCATCAGCTATAAAAAATATGTGGCGATCAACCTGTCGTTCGATTGGCTGAACGTGCTCTATTCCGCTTTGCTGGGAGTTTTCGTACTCACGCTCTATGATCCTCGGCTAAGCATACGTTCCATCCCCCTGCTCCCCTTTTTCGGAGCGGTTCTTCTGCTGCTGATCTCGGCTTTTCCCGCCGCATTAAGGGTACTTGCATTTATCAAGCGTTTTCTCACTTCGGCCTCGGTCAGGAAACGTATGGATGAGGCCGCGGAAATCATCGAAGGCGTGAGGAGTGTCCTGAAGAACCGAACCATATTCTTGGGCAACAGCGTAATTATCACCCTGATTATTGTCAGCACTTTGATCGGTTATCACCTGTTGTTCAAGAGCATATCCGTCGAAACGGATGTTGTTGTATTGCTGGTTTATCTGATCATTCTCAGGTTTTTCAGGGTCATCAGGATCACCCCGGCCAACCTGGGAGTCAGGGAATTCATGCTGGGCTTTCTGACCTATTCCCTGGGGACCGGAGCGGCGGAAGGGATTCTGGTCTCGCTCTTGATGCGGCTGGTCTCACTTCTGGTACAGGGCGGATTAAGTATCGGGATCTTTGCTGCCGAACATGTCAAGAGGTGTCAACGAAACTTGCGATAGTCTTGACTAGAGTGTCCCATGCGAACCTTCCCTTGTCCGCTTTGACCGCCCCGAGCATATCCTCTCGGCTGCAGTGGGAGAAAAAGTCGACGACCGCCTCCGTGATCTCGGAGGGAGATTCAGGAGAGACCAAAAATCCGGTTTTTCGGTCCCGAACGACTTCCGATAGAGCCCCGATCTTGGATACCACCACCGGCTTTTCGAAGCCAAAAGCCAACTGCACCAGGCCGCTGCCGGTTACGGATACATAGGGCAACACCACCAGGTCAGAGGCACAGAAGTAGTGAGGCAGCTCTTCATTGCGGATATATCTGTCGATGATCGTGACCTTGTCGTTAAGCTCGAGCTCATCAATCAGTTTCAGATAAAATTCCTTGCCCTCCCAGATTTCTCCCGCGATCAGCAATCGGGTATCGAGCTTGGTTAGGATGCCGGGCATGGCCTTGAGCAGATACTTTAGTCCTTTGTAATCCCGGATAAAGCCAAAAAACAGCAGAACATGTTCTTCCGCGATCCCCAGCGCTGCTCGGGCCTGACTTTGGGAAATCCCTCCCACGTTGAAAATTTCGTATGTGGGATGAAAACAAACCCTTATTTCACGCTCACCGATGGTGTGCACGAGCCGCTCTTTTTCTTCCTCTGAGTGAACGATGAAATAGTCTCCGCTGGAAAGCACCCATTTGGAGATCAAATATTTAAGGGGATGGCCCTCATGTTCCAGGACGTTGTGACATACAAAAAGTATTCTGGTTTTCGAAAACAGCTTGAGAAACAGAATGACTGTCAGAAATTGGGGCGCCCAAAAAACCACCCACCAGGGAAAAAGCGTGATATCGGGTTTGTCCTTAATGACAGCTGCGGCCGTCCTTAGCCAGGAGAAAGGATTCATGGAATCCACAACGGGCCGGGCATCATTTTCCTTTAGAGGCGCAAGGCTGCTATCCTTATCCGATTCCCCGGGAAACAAAAATCGGGGATACTGCCGTTTAAAGGAATAGAATCTCGCTGTGTGGTTTTCTTTTAAGTACTTGAAGAGAAGGGTGGTGTAATGACTGATCCCTCCCCTGAAGGGATAGGAAGGACCGATGAGGTCAATCTTCATTTTCAATCTTGGTCCCGTTCTCTATTTCCAGTTTCCGCAGCTTATACATGATCATCTCTATCATTTTGCGGTTGCTGCTGACAAGATCGGCGATCACCCCGAAAATTAAGATGAATATCCCGCAGGTGATGAACACGGCGGAGAAAATCAAAGACTGAACGTGTCCCGCTCCTCTCCCGGTGAAATAGAAATAGAGGAACCGGAGGAAGCCGAAAATTCCGGGCAGCGCGACCAAAAAACCCAGCAGGACAAACATCCTGAATGCCTTGTACACGGCATACATCCTGAAAAGGGTTAGGCTCTGATGCGCGATAAAAGTAGGCGTGTTCCTGATCAGACGGGATTCCCTAAGCTTGGGATTGACTTGAATGGGCACCGACATGATCTTAATTTTTTCACTGCCCAATTGAACCAGGCTTTCAATGGTATAGGAATACTCCGTTAAAGGATTGATCCTCATGGCTGCTTCCCTAGAGAACGCCCGGAAGCCGGAGGTCGCATCTCGAACCGGGGCCTTGGACAGCTTCCGGATTACGCCGCTCCCTAATTTCTGCAGCTTCCTTTTAAAAAATGAAAAATGTTTGATCTCGTCGACCTGACGGGTCCCGATCACGACGTCGGCCCGGCCATCGAGGATGGGCCTTATCAACTTCGGAATGTCCCCACCTCGATATTGATTGTCCCCATCGGTGTTGACGATGATGTCCGCGCCGTGCTTCAGGCCGTTTTCGATACCAGCGGCAAAGGCACGGGCCAGCCCCTTGCGGGATTTGAACAAAACGATATGGTCCACACCGGATAGCCTGGCCACCTCGGCGGTGCGGTCGGTCGAGCCGTCATCGATGACCAAAATCTCGACGGCATCGACGCCTTCGATCTCCCGGGGAAGATCATGGATGACGGCTGCGATGGTCTCTTCTTCGTTGTAACAGGGGATCTGAATGATCAGCTTCATTGTGTTCACCTCGTTTTGATCCGGACAAAGACACCCAGGCGCCGGTTGTCCGTTACCTCACAGTCCAATCGATTGGGAACGAATCCCGTGGAGTCCTTGATCGTGATGGTGTAAAAGTACCCTTTTTGCAAGGGCAAACCTTTGGGTAAGGTAAAGTCGGCTTCCCGGTTGAAATCGGTTGGATCTTTTCTTGTGACTATTTTCCGGCGCGTGCCGACTTGAACCATGGTCTCCCCTTTTACCGGACTGGTCAGAAGCACTTGAATCGCCGAGAGAGGTCGAATTGATTTCAGGATAACTGTCGCCGGGCGGCTTCCCAGTGACCAGAAACCGCCGAGTTCTGCGCCGAAGTGATTGTCATCCTGGAAATAGAGTACGTAATCTTCTCCTGCAAAGACCGCCTTTTTGTCAAGTTGGATATCGAAAAAGGTGTAGAGTAATAGCAGGATGGACAGCACGAACACTAAGCACATTTGACCGATCATGTTGAGGGATGCCGACTTGGATTTGCGATCTTGTGTTTTTCTTATGAACAACACTGTCATGAGTGTGATGGCTGTCACCCAGAATACGATGGGAATCCAGCTGAGCATTCCTTCCCAGGTCAAGGAAGGCAGCCAGGCCTGCACCGGGATAAACGCATTGCCCAAGTTTCGAAACAATTTAGCGTATAAAAGTTCCCCGCCCAGCAAATTGGCGTGCTGTTCGGGATAGGGGAGCCAGGGGTCCCGCAGCGCCGCCCACACGACCAAAAAACTCAGGAAGGCAAAAAAGGTTGTTGTGATCATACGAAAAACGCTTTGTCTTTCGCCCAGAGCCGCCGCCATGAACAATCCCCAGATGCTCAAGACCGGGATGATGGGCCTGGGAGGGGGACAGAATCCTCCCCAGTAGAAGCCGGCCGAAAAGAGGGCATAGACGATAACAACAGTCATAAGCAAAAGGGCCACTCGTCTCTTTCGCTTAAAAAGGAAATAGAAACCTGCAATCCCCAGCAGGAAAATGGGCGAATAGACAAAAAGCCCGAATTTTTGATCGATGAAATAGCCCAGGAGGCGCCGCAGCGTCTCGGAAATGAACAGAACGGGAGGCTTAAAGCTGTAAGGATTGGCTGCGTGCCCCGAGGAGACGCCCTTGTATGCCGAAATTGGTGAAAAATTCCCGTAAAGCACCCAGAAAAACATCATGTATGATGCCGCTGAAATGAAAATCGGGAAGAGAAAGAACGGAGCCTTGGCCCAAATTTGGCGGATCGTTTTTTTGTCTGCTTGGGCGATCGCAGAAACGAAAAACAGAACGGCTGCCAGCACGAAAAATTTTATTCCGAACCAAGGTAGAAGCGCGATGCCGACTCCGGACAAAAAAAGAATCCATTGATTTGCCGGCTGTCTTAGAATCAGATTTCTGATGACAAAAATGGTGAGCAGCGCGGCAGGTATCTCGGGGTAGAGCAAATGAGAGTAAAAGAGGATGGGGGTCGTGAAACAAAAGAATAACCAGGCGAACGCGGATACATTTCTTCTCTGGGTGATATCGTACACCAGCAGGAAAAAGAGAATCCCGAAAAGAGCCGTAAACAAACAGAGTGGGAGGCGGGAAAAAAAGATGATGATGCGCCGCTTCAGCTCGACTTTGTTGGGCCCATCCGTAATTTGAAGGCTTACCTTTTCCCCCAGAAAATAGGCCGGCGCCAGCAAGACGGATAGGGCGGGGAAGTGCTTGGAATACAGGAATCGGCCTCCCTTTTTCCCCCTGTAGGCGTGCGCTTCCAATTCTCCCGGATAAAACTCAAGATAGTCTTGGTCTTGGTAGTTGTTATGGAGGTTGATATCTCCGTCTTCTAGGATGCTCTGCGTGATGATGAGATAGTGCGGTTCATCTCCGGTGAGCGGCCTATGAGGGAGGATCACTCCGGAAGCCAAGATGACATTCACCAGCAGTGAGAGAGCAAAAAACAGGAGCAGGAGGCGGGCCAGAGAGATTTGGTTGGGATTCAGAAGACCTATTGATTCAGAGTCAGTGAAGTTATGGGAGTATGTTCTTTTAAGGCGAAAATTGAATACAGATAACAGATAGGCGGAACCAAATAACGCTACGGGAAGAAGACAGCCGCGTATATCCTTGAGAAAGACGAAATGCGGAAGGATGATCAGGAACAGCAAGAGAAACGGTGAAAGTGACAATACCAGGGGGGGGAAGATTTCCGAAGACTGGGTCTTGAATCTCCGAGCGATTTTGTCGACACAAAACCTGAGAAGTTTTGACAGGCCGACTGCGAGCAAAGCCACAAGGGCGAAAATGAGCAGGATCTGGAGATAGCGCCAGCTTTCATTCCAGCCAAACGAGGCTGATACGACTTGATGCCAGATATAATAGGCGATCGCCAGAATCTCGAGTCCGAACAAGAATATAAGTGACTTCTGTTTACCCATCGAGAATTTGGATCTCTGTAAAAGTCAAAATGAAATCTATCATAATTTCGAGTTTAATTGTATTGTTTCGTTTCAGGTTGATTCTTGCCAATCATGATTTTCCCTTTTATTCTGCGCTTTATTGCGAAATATGCGTCGCTCATTGGATTTAAATTAATTTATTTCATATACATAGCTCTATCGGCGCATTTTATATTGATCCAGATGGAATTAGAACCGTCCTCAAATGATTGGTGAATCTATGATATGGTGCACCTCCTCCAGGACCTGATCCGCTATTCCAGCTTCATCCGGTCTGAAGGAAAGAAGATAAAATCCCGCCCAAGTTCATACGATCGGTTGAAAACAGAGAAAATACGTGATAAGAATACACAGAATAGCCATCATTTCTTAAAAGCGAGGTGTGTCATGAAATCTAAAACATTGAGTCGACGCATGTTTCTGGGCAGCAGTGCCGCCCTGGGGATAACAGCTTATGCTGCGAAAGCCGGTGGCTTAAATAACATGACGGATAATGCGATGAAGATTGCGAAGATTGAAACCATACCCCTGAGCCTCCCTGTGAGGCCGTTTGCGGACGGGATTGATAAAACAGGCGGAAAGGCCGCCCCGAGCAAATATTATCGAGGTGAACCGATAAAGCGAAAGAGAAAGCGTAACGCAGATGGACACCTCCTGATGGATTATGTATTCGTGAAAATCCATACCGATAAAGGCATCGTGGGGACGGGTGAAGCCCCGACGGACAGCGTCGAGACTCTCGAAACGGTGAAGTTCACCATCGATCGATACATGACCCCCAAGTTGATCGGCCTGAATCCTTTCGATATCGAGCGGAACAGCGATATCGTGACATTACGGAAAAATGGGAAGATAAGCGCGCGTCACGCCACCGCAGCGATCAATTATGCCTTGTATGATATCTTAGGGAAAGCGTTAAATGTACCGCTCTTCACCCTGCTGGGTGGAATATATCGAAACAAGGTGCTTGCCGGGATCGAGGTCCCGGGAGGCCCTCCAGAGGAAATGGCCGCCCACAGTATGGAGTATTACAAACAGGGGATTAGAGGGATCAAGGCGAAAGTCGGAACGGATCCGGTCAGAGACGTGAAGGCATTGAAGGCCATTAGGGAAGCCCTGGGGGACAATATAAGCCTTCGAGCCGACGCTAACCAACAATATACCATCCAGGAAGCGATTCGCTTGGGCCAGCTAGCCAAGGAATACGATGTGGGCCTTGAACTCCTGGAACAGCCCACCGCGAGGACGGATTGGGAAGGGGCGGCAAGAATCATGCAAGCCATAGATATGCCGGTAGAAGCGGATGAAGCCGCAGACAGCATCTATCAAGTTTACCAGCTCCTCTCAAACGGTGCCTGCGATATCATCAACACCAAATGCTCCAAAGCCGGGGGGATATCGGGGGTGAAAAAATGGGCGGCGGTGGCCGAGGCAGCTAGGAAAACCATCGTGATAGGAACGGAATACGGACTCGGCAACATCGTCGCTTCGAAGGTGCACCTGGGATGCGCCATCAAAAACGCGGACCCGGTCGTAGAATTCACCGAAATCATGCTGCATGACCTCTTGACCAAGCAACCGCTGCAACTAAAGGACGGCTACATCGAAGTTCCCACCGGGCCGGGTTTCGGCTGGGAGTTCGATGACCAAAAGATAGAGAAGTACAGGGTTCCTGATTTTCCTAAATAATCGCGTGTGCCGGAATCATTCGGTGACATAGAAACAAAACCAATTCCAACGTCCGGATCATTTGAGATAAAGGCAAGTGCACGTGTTTTTTATCGGGCATATATCATTGTTGGTCGCAGTGTTTCTTGAGGGAGGAATTCACTCGGTCGTTTTTAGGAAATCGAGCACGACTCGGTTGAATTCTTCCGGAACCTCGAAGTGAGCCAAGTGCCCGCTATGGGGCAGGACAACACGCTGGGATCCGGCAATACCCGCCTGAATCACTCCGATGTGGGCGTGCACATCCGGGATATCCGATTCACCCGCAAGGATCAGCGTCGGCGCTTTTATTTCAGACAATAGGGCCATTGCCGATCGTCCAGGCCCTCGAGCATATCGTCCGGATCCACCCAGATTCTGCGGGTTTGCAGTCAGCAACTTTCCCATCTTGTCTTTCGCAGCTTGACTTTCGGGAGCGGTTATCCATGGGTCTTTACGCACCCAATACGTTATCTTTTCGTCTACCGGAGCATCAGCTCTAGGCATACCCCGATCGCCCCGTGTATTGAAGTGCCTCGAGAAGCCAAATCCGCTGATAATCGGGCCGACCAGTATTAACGACGAGACTCTCTCAGGATGCTCCAGGGTGAAATCGATGGCCAGCAATCCGCCTGATGAGCAGCCCATGAGCGTCGCCCGTTCGACTTTAAGAGCGTCCATCAGTGTCAACAAGTCATCGAGATTAGAGAAGGGTGCGTTCGGGCTGTCGGATCGTCCGTAGCCCCGACGGTCCCAGCGTATGACTCTGTAGCTCCCGGCAAATAGGGTAAACTGAGCATTCCAGGTTTCGCGGTGTAATATACCGTCATGGATCATGATGACTGCAGGGCCGTTGCCTGCCGCCTCGTAAAAGATGCTTCCACCATTCACCTCGATGAAGCCGGAATCAACAGAAAAAGTTTCTGCCGATGATGGTTCGACCATAACTTGGATGACGATAATAGCCAGCACAAAGGACCAAATTCGCAGGATGTTCGCTTTCATATAGTCTCCTCCACACTTTACCGGAGCTTAACTACTGCATTACGGCATGCAAAATTTTAGGAATAATACCCTAACAATGCCGCCAAAATTCAAAAAAAATCTTTATAACAGGCTCAAAATCAGGCAATACTTTATCAACATCCTTTTTGTACAGCAAGCAATATGTCTTACAACTTAGGTATCCTGGAACATTGATGAAATGAAGTAGTCTCTCTTATTTCATGCAAATCAGTGTTTTGCTTCTAAATCGTTGACTTCGCTGATTTCGTCGTGATACGTTAATTGCCGGATGTGAGGGGGTGCGCATTGAGTGAGACAACTAAGAATTTGGAACAACACCAAAAAAGAAGTTCTCATCTTACCACAGGGCGGAGGGATTTTCTTCGCATGGGAACGACCGCTATCGCCGGAGCCGCACTTATTTCTTCCGGCTTCTGCTCACCCCAGAAGGAATCGCCGCAGAAAGCCGGGCGGCTCATCCACCGGACACTCGGGCGGACAGGCCTGAGGCTCCCCGTCGTGAGCATGGGATCCAGCTACGCCATCAACCTGGTTCGAACGGCTCTCGACGAGGGGATCGTCTACATCCATACCTCCGCCGGGTATTCGGAAAGGAAGCATGAGAGCCTGCTGGGTGAGGTATTCCAGGGTCGCCCGCGGGACTCTTTTGTGATCGCAACCAGCCCCGACCTTCCCTACAGGACATTGCCGGGAGGCGAACGCTCAGCGGATGTCGGAAGAGATGTCGATCCTGCACTCATCTTGGAATCCATCGAAGGAAGCCTACGGCGGCTCAAACTCGAATATGTCGACATCTACTACTTCGGCTCGGTCGGCGATCCGGAACTCACGCGGCACGAACCCTACCTGGAGGCCTATGAAAAATTGAAAAAAGACGGAAAAACGCGCTTCGCAGGCCTGGTGACACACGAAAATGAGCCGGCAGTGATCCGGAGCGCCGCCGAGAGCGGATTCTGGGACGTGGTCCTCACCGCTTTCAACTTCAGGCAATCCCACCGCGAGGAGGTCCGGGCCGCCATTCGCCGGGCGGCCGAGGCGGGACTCGGAGTCGTCGCCATGAAGACGCAGGCCGGAGTTTACTGGGATAGGACTCGAACCAAGAAGATCAACATGAAAGCCGCTCTCAAATGGGTGCTGCAGGACGAAAATGTCCACACCTCCATACCGGCGTTCTCGAACTATGAGGAGATGGTGGAAGACCTCTCCATAATGGAGGACCTGACCCTGACGCCGGAGGAGAAACTTGACCTCGAGTTGGGAGATGAGCTTGGCCTTTCAGGTTTTTACTGCCAGCAATGCGGGAGCTGCCTGACGCAGTGTCAGGCAGGCATGGATATCCCCACCCTCATGCGAAGCTACATGTATGCCTTCGGCCATCAAAAACCGAAGAAGGCCAGAGATGCGCTGCGAGCTTGGAGAGCCGCGGATATCGCCTGCGCGACTTGCGGCACGTGCGACGTTGAATGTTCTCTTGGTTTCGATGTGAAATCCAGGGCATTGGACATCGCCCGCATCTTGGATGTCCCCATGGAATTCCTGGGCTAAGCCCTCGATTTGATTTAGCATCCAAAAAGGAGTTCATTTATGACGAATATGACACGAATGAAGAACAGTTATCTGAGAATTCCGTTATTGGGTCTATTTATTTCTGCATTATTCCTTTGTTCATGTGCCGACAGAACAAGCACCGCGCACGGGGAGTGGATCGATCCCTTGAATGAGACGGTGGAGCAAAGGGACGCGCGGATGCAATGGTGGCGTGAAGCTCGTTTCGGGTTGTTTATTCACTGGGGTGTATACGCGGTGCCTGCTGGCACTTATAATGGGGAACGAATTAGGGGAATCGGTGAATGGATCATGAGGAATGCGAAGATTCCAGTGGCGGAGTATAAATCCTATGCCCAGGATTTCAATCCGGTCAACTACGATCCCAAAGCCTGGGTTGAGATGGCCGAAGACGCCGGAATGAGATACATCGTTATCACATCCAAACATCATGATGGATTTGCCCTGTTCGATTCAAAAGTCACGGATTGGGATGTAGTCGATGCTTCACCCTACGGTAAAGACCTCCTCAAGCCTCTGGTCGAAGAAGCGAAAAAAAAAGGATTAAAGATCGGATTCTACTACTCTCAAGCCCAGGATTGGACACATCCGGGCGGGGCGAAGAGCGGGTACCAAGAGGGTGAATACTGGGACGAAGCCCATGCCGGAAGCTTCGACGATTATTTAAAGGAGATTGCATATCCGCAGGTCAAAGAGATTCTGACGGGTTATGACATCGATATATTATGGTGGGATACTCCCTATTGGATGAACAAGGAGCGTGCAGACCTGTTACGGCCCCTCATTTCTTTAAGACCGGGCCTGATTACGAATAACCGCCTGGGGGGCGGTTATGAGGGTGATTCGGATACTCCGGAGCAGCATGTTCCCGCCACGGGCATCGAAGGGCGTGATTGGGAAGTCTGCATGACCATGAATCATACCTGGGGGTACAAGAGTTATGATGATGACTGGAAATCGACCGAAGACCTGCTGCATAAGCTTATCGATATTGCATCCAAGGGCGGAAATTTTCTCCTCAACGTAGGACCCAAGCCGGATGGCACCATCCCCCGGGCTTCCATCGACAGATTGGCTGAAATCGGCTACTGGATGGATAATAACAGCGAATCGATATACGGAACCGAAGCCAGCCCATTCCGACGCCCCTGGTGGGGAAGGTGCACTCGAAAGGAATTGAAGAACGGCGATACCCGCCTCTATCTGCAGATATTCGATTGGCCGGAAGATCAAATCTTATTGGTTCCTGTGAATAACAAGGCCGTTCAATGCTACGCGCTTTCCGGCAATCAGGAAAAGTATGATGTGGAACAGACTGAAGAAGGGCTGGAGGTGCGTTTAACGGGCGCAGCGGCTGATGAGATATCCTCTGTCGTCGTCCTTGATATTAAAGGATCACCCGATGTCCCGAATCAGAATATCACACAGAATGAGGCAGGGGCGCTTATACTGAATCCTGAACAGAGTGACCTGGAGAATCGAGGATATGTCTCATCCACTCACGCAAAACTCATTCGTGCCCCAGAGTTTTCTTATATAACATGGAAAGAGATAAGAACGTGGATGGCGTGGCCGATTGAGATCGGTTCCGACGCCGTTTTTGACGTCTTTGTGACGGTAGCCACCACTTCTGCCGACAATAGAATCATTGTCGAAGTGGGAGAAGAGAAAGCGGTGTATCCACTGCCTGACACAAATGGGCTGGATTCTTTTCAGAGGGTCAGAATCGGAGGCATAAATATTCCAGGCGGGGCTTCAATCCTCACGGTAAAAGGGGAGGGGGATAATTGGCAGGAGTGCTATATGAGCAATATTGAGCTCAGGCCTGCCAAGTGATGATCTGATTGCGAAGTGCTCCGTCCTGATAACGAATAGACGACCCATAATTTTTGGGGAACTCATGGCATGAACAAAGGATAATGGTGAAAGCACAACCCTATCGCCTTGACCATCAGTACTCAGGCCTGAATCATTTTACGACGTACACAGTGAAGCCGTATTCGAAGAGTGACTTGACTGACGGAGAAAAGTCGCAATGAGACGACGTGAATTCCTCGCGAGGACAGGACGAGGAGTCATCGGGACGTGGTTGGCCGGCTGTATAGCGCCGTCGTGCAAGCGAAGGACGGATCGCCCCAACATCGTAGTCATCCTGGCCGACGACATGGGCTACGGCGATCCCTTCTGTTACAACGATTTGTCCAAAATTCCGACGCCATATCTCGACCGGTTGGCTTTGGAAGGAGTGCGTTTTACAGACGCTCATTCGCCGTCAGCGGTCTGTTCACCTACTCGGTACGGACTCCTGACCGGCCGCTACGCCTGGAGGACCGAGCTTAAGAAGAGTGTATTGTGGCCTTGGGACCGCCCCCTCATCGAGCCTGGACGTTTGACCCTGCCGGCGATGCTGAGGGAGCACGGCTATTATACTGCCTGCATCGGCAAATGGCACTTGGGATGGGTGTGGCCGAGCGGTGACGGCTCCCGCATCAACGATCAGGTGCCGGTCGGTCAGTATGAGCAACAGGTCAGGACCGAATTCGGTGAGAAGATTGATTTTTCGGGCTGTCTCGAGGAAGGACCGACGACAAGGGGATTTGACGAATACTTCGGGGACGATGTTCCCAATTTCCCGCCCTATACATTCATAGAGAATGATCGCATCCTGAGTCAGCCGATCGAGGACAAACCGCCCGATATGTTCGGTCACGACGGTCCTATGGCGCCCGGATGGCGGCTGGATACGGTGATGCCCAGCCTGACCGACCGGGTGGTGCGTTTCATTCGGGAGAAGGCTTCGGATTCCCGTCCCTTCTTTCTGTATTTTTCCCTCACCGCCCCCCATACTCCCATCGCGCCTGATCTCCCTTTTCAAGGAAAATCCGATGCCGGACTGTATGGTGATTATGTCCATCAAGTGGACTGGTCGGTCGGCCAGGTCATTGAGGAGCTGACCGCTCAGGGCCTGGATCAAAATACGCTCCTTATCTTCACCAGCGACAACGGCTCTCCCCAGCGGGACGGGACCGGGATGTCGGGATCCGTCGGATCGGTGAAGGAACGGTACGGGCACGACCCCAGCCGTCCCTGGCGGGGGATGAAGGGGGATATCTGGGAGGGAGGTCACCGCGTACCTTTCATCGCCCGCTGGCCCGGACATATCAGGCCCGGCTCGATGAATCCCTCTCTGATCTGCTTGACCGACCTGATGGCGACACTGGCCCGATTGGTGGGTCATGAGCTTCCCGCTGACGCGGCCGAAGACAGCTTCGATATGCTCTCCGTCTTAAAGGGAAGAAAAGCCGGCGAAACATCGCGTCGGGCCGTGGTCCTTCATTCCAGTACAGGGGTTTTTTCCATCCGCGAAGGAGATTGGAAATTGATCCTGGGAAAAAGTTCAGGCGGATTCACCCGATACGATCTGCCGGAGGATTCTCTCTCTGGACAGCTGTACCATCTTACCGATGATCCAGCGGAAAGGAATAACCTCTACCGCGGCCGGCCTGAAGTTGTGCAAAAGCTGGCTTCATTACTCCGCCGATATCAGGACGAGGGCCGCAGCGCTCCTTTCAGGAATGCTGCCCATTTTGATTAGCATGAAGCGGCGGAAGCGAGGGCGAGGCTTAAGGCCTTATAATCGATCAATATCAATAGCATAAGCAGATCTGTTGTTCCCTAGGTAACATGACGATGAATCATGCATCAAAGGGCATCTGTCAGAGAATAGGCGGCTTATCTTCAGGGGACAATCCCCGTTAGTCAGCACGAGTTCTTATTAGTAAGGGTTTTCTTTTCATGTTAGAGGCAGCAGCTGTGTCTTAAGAATCGCTCCCCACTCCTTTAGCAGCCGGCGCAGTTCTGTGGTGTGTTCAGCCGATTCTTCCTGCAGGGCCATCGCCTGCACACTGGGCAGAGTGTTCATCGCTATCAGTTCTCCCGATTCCAGCAGGTTGGACATTTCTTGCAGGAGGGTAAGGCCTTCGGTATAGGGGGCTTTTTTGTCATGCTGCCATTTCTCGCTTTCGTCCAAGACTCGCTTTACCGCCCCTTCTTTGTCGAGTTTATAGGGGATAATTGCTCCTTTCCTTTTGCGGAAGAATCCCTGCACGGCCGCCGCAATGCTGGGATCGCGCACAGTTCCGTCGGGGTAGACGATGCCGTGAATATCGTTCCAGCGGCTGACGCCGATCATAAGCTCCCAGACATACCAACTGACGTTGAGATCGCGACAGTTCTCGAGTGTCATGTCATAGGGATTACTGCGGGCCACACACCCGACCTCGGACACCAGGACCGGCTTATTGAGAGAAGCGGCGGTCTGGATTCCCTGGCTGAGATGGGCTCTCAGCCTCGTGCGGTTGGGACTGTAATCGTGTAAAGAAACGACGTCGACATATTCGGCGGTTTCTTCTATATCGGCTGCATAGGCGTTCCCCACGGTCCGTGCGTGCTGGGTATCGAGCTCGGCCATGATCTCGAGGAAATGATGGACAAAACTCCAGATGGTTTTGATGCGCGCCTCTTTATCCGGAGGATTTGTCCAGATATAGCTGGTCATCAAAGGTTCGTTCATGATGTCCCAGAGAAGAAGTCCCGGCTCCGGGCCTAGGTTCTGGACCAAATCCCGGCAATACCGCTCTCCGGACGGCCAGAAATCGGGTCCCAGCCGTTGGACGCCGGGGTTGGGAATCCAATCCTTCAGCTTGGTATCGTAGCTGGGTTGCACTTCACTGAAACAGGAATCCCAAATGACGGGCATAGTGGAAATGCCGCGCTCATGGGCGGCCCGAACGAAATGCCTCACCCGTTTCAGGAACCGTTCGCGCTCGTGTTCGTAGACGACATAGTGCAGAAATATCCGGGCACTATTCAGGCTTAGGCGCCGGGCGAAATCGAGCTCTCGCTCGATCAGACCTTCGTCATAATCGCGCCAGAAATAGATGTCGTTGTAGGCATTACTGGGAGTGTAGTTGAATCCCCGCAGGCCGGAGTATCTGGAAATCCGGGAGGGGATTTGCGCTTCCCGAAAACTATCTCTCGACTCTCCCCGGCCTGAATCTCCGGCTGCCTGCTGCTTCTCCTGAGCCATCGAAAATAGGCTTGCGGCCGCAGAGCCGAGAAAGTCCCGTCGGTTCAATGTCATAGGGGGCATCAAAACACCTCCGATGCCAATTGAGTACCGTAAAAATGGATCCAGGTCAATATTTGTTGAATTGATTTAGAAACGGTTGTTTTATGTATGAACAAATCTCTGGATTTGAAAATATTGGAGAAAGGGTGAGAACAGGATGGTCGGCCTTTATTGTGTGACGATTTGTGTGTGAGCCAGCTCTCCGACCAGTTTTTTATCCACGTCGTAGATAAAAAGAGTGACCTGCCGGGCGCCCTTCGGTTTGATAATGCCTTCAAACAACGAAAGGTTTACTTCCTCTAGAGGCGTTATGGGAACCAAAGAGGGATTCCCTTTAATTTCTTTGCCGTTCTCGTCGCCGAATATCAATTCCATATATCCTTCATAAAATACTCCGAAAGAGCCGCTGAGAATTATTTTGCCATCGCTCTGTTCGGCGAGAAATGGTTCACAGATAATCCCCACATCACGGCAATCTATGACCGGCAATCCTTTCCCAATTTTCGCGGCATACCATTCATATTCAAAGCTGCAGCTTTGTCCCGGCTCGAGAGATTCAAAAGGAGCGATCATCTCGCTTTCAAAAATATAGGGGTTGTCCCTTGGATTCTCGGGCATTTTCGTCACTTTTCCCCAGGCCACAAACTCTCCCAAGCCATTCATCCAGAACTCGACTGATGAATTATCCGGATAAGGCTTATCCGGCTCATAATTAAAACGCTGCACAAAAACATAACCGTCGGTAGCATCGACCGTAGCGATCCATCCCGCGTCGGAATCCAAACCGATTTTGCCGACACGACGCAGATAGTGGACCTGCATCAGCCCCTTAGCATAATCGGGAATGTATGAGGAATTCCTTGCCAATCCAAACAGCACATCGTATCCTTTGGGAAATATACTCTTGGAATTCAACGGACAATAGCCCCAATAATCGGGATTGTACCCTTCGCCATGCCGGTTTCCTGCATCCAGTTGCGTATGCGACCAAATTCCCCAACGTCTGGGCCTGGTATCGATATTCGTCATCTTCGCACGGAAGCTGACTCTGGTATTGTGTCTTCCGATCCTTACTGTTCGCGACAGTTGGACCCCGCTGCGTTCATCTTTGGCGCTTGTGAGTTCGACAGAGATAATCCTCCCGTCCTTTGGTAATGTTTGCGCTGCGTATGGCCCTCCGTCCAGCACGGCGTCCGGCGGGCCCGGCCACTGCTGGTCGTTGTCCCATCCCTGCGGTGCTATCCACAGCTTGTCACCGCCGTAGTTGAGCCAACTGTCGTTCGGTCCCAAGCCGCTGGCAGGCGGGTCGATGCCTGCCAACTCCTGGTTGACCCAGAAGAATCCATAATCGCCAAGTTTGAACTGGATGATTCTTCCGCCGATCTTGGGCACAACCGCCACCGTAATAAGTTCATTTTGTAAATCGATACTCTTCCATGTCCGGTGGTCATCACCGGAATCGGCAGCCATAGATGCAGACAGCACGGCAACGACAATAATCAAAACCCGTTTAGCCTTCAATTGTGCCTCCACCATAAACCTGGATGACTCACGAGTTAAAAAACATTCTCTTTAATCGACCAGTTCCCTCTCGATTTCCTCCAGAGTTTTTTGTTTGGTTTCGGGCAGGAATTTACGGATATAGAAAAAACCGAGTAGACAGATAATCCCAAAAGCCCAAAAACTGCCGGCCGCACCGAGCTTGTCGTTCATCACCGGGAAAGCCTGGGCAAGCGCCCAACATGTGAGCCACAAAGTGAAAACCGATATCGACATAGCCGCACCGCGAATCCGGTTCGGGAACAATTCTGACAGAAGCACCCATGTAATGGGTGCAAGCGAAAAAGCATAGCATGCAATGGCGGCCAGGACTAGTAACAATACGTGAATGCCTTTGCTCTCGAGGTGGTAGAAGACGCCTATCACGGCATATAGAGTGACCAACCCTCCTGAGCCGATGAGCATCAGTATTTTACGTCCAAAACGGTCCACCGTGCCTATCGCGACAAACGTGAAAATGAAAAAGACTATGCCGGTTGTGACGATATTGAGCATAATCGAGCTTATGTTGTACCCTGCCGCCTTGAAGACATCTTCAGCATAGTAGAAAATGACATTAATTCCGCACCACTGCTGAAAAGCCGCGAGGACGATCCCTATGCTGATGATTTTCAGCAGTTTCGGCTCGGCCAGGTCTTTGAAGTTGACCCGCCGGATTTCATTGGCCAGCGTATTCTTGATATTCTCGACTTCTGCACTCGCATACTCGGTACCGCCCACTTTGCCCAGGATTTTTTCCGCCAATCTGTCTCTGGCATTTTTGACCAGCCAGCGAGGACTTTCCGGCACCATAAACATCAAGGCGAAAAACAGGGATGCCGGCAGGGCTTCAGCGGCAAACATCCACCGCCAGCCGATTCGGCCATACCAGGATTCCAGTATCTGCTGATCCGTAAAATCCGCCGGCATATTGTTCGCTATGGCCCAGTTTACCATCTGCGCGGCAACGATACCGAAAACAATGGCAAGCTGGTTAATGGAAACAAACCTGCCTCGCATTTCCGCAGGTGAAAGTTCTGCAATGTACATAGGCGATAGGTTCGATGCCAGGCCGATGCCGATACCTCCTAATAGTCTGTAAGTTACAAAAACGTTAAAGGAGTCTGCCAGGCCGGTGCCAATCGCCGAGACGGTGAAAAGCAGGGCTGCGATAATCAGAAGGCGTTTTCGGCCGAATTTGTCACTCAATGCTCCCGATATAACCGAACCGGCAAGACATCCGATCAGGGCGCTGCTCATAGCCCATCCGATCTGGGTCAGATTGTCTCCCAAACCGAAGAACCTGATAAAGAATGGTTTGGCTCCGCCGATTACGACCCAGTCATAGCCGAACAGAAGCCCGCCCATGGTCGCAACCAGACAAATGGACCAGATGTATCTCATATTGTATTGGTGTTTAACTTCCATTCCGTCCGCCGGAAAGTGTCATTTCCAACAACATATCAAATCTGACCTAGAATTCAAGTATTCTAAGTAACGCAAGGCTTCGATCTTTGATTCATCCCGCTTTTTGCGGCGTTGACCTTGTCATTTTGGGTGTGTTAATCTCATCCAGGATGTCAGGGGATGGAGAAAAAGCAAAAGAGTGAAGGAGTGAAAGCAGGCCGAATGGGAGCGGGCCAAATAGGATCTATTCCTATATAGATCGGAGATCCGTTGTTTTCGAGGAGAAATCATGACGCGACGAGATAAAGCTATGGTGTGGGCAGCCTGTCTGACCGTGTTGGCGGCTTCCTTTGCGCTCGCAGGGACGGCCGGGGGCAGGCAGGCCTTCACCGCTGACGCAGACGAGTTCGGGCCGGTCTATCGGGTGGATATGGAAAAGGTCGAGTCGGCGGCGGATCTAGCAGCCGTTCCGGGTATCAAGATCGCCTGGGACCTCGGCGCAAATGAGTCCAATTCCTGGCTGGCCAACACCCGGGATGTGGACGGCGACGGGAGGCTCGACCTGATCGTTGTGGCCGAAACGGACAGCATCCGCTGCGTCGTCCGCTACGACCAGGATGGGCGGCGGATCTGGAAGAGCGTGAGGATCAATGCAGGGTTGGGCCATGAGAGCGGCCTTGCCATCGAGGACCTGGACGGCGATGGGAGGTATGAGGTCGTTATTAATGTTTATCGCCAACTCTGGTGCCTTGATGCTGACACCGGCGAGGAGGAGTGGAGGATCGACTTACCCGGGTGCCGAGACAATTACCAGGTCTCGGTAGTGGGGAATTTTCTCAATCGCGACCGCCTCGCCGTGGTATGCCGGGTATACGGGGACGTAACCTGCTACGACGCGGACGGCGGAATAGCATGGACGTACCGCATCGACAATGAAGACCTTTACGGGCACGAAATGGCTCATTACGATGCCAATGGCGATGGGCTGGACGAGGTGTATGTGTCTCTGGATGGAAGGTTTCTAGCCCTGAGCGGCGACGGCAAACTGCTGTGGGCCGACGCAGGCTGTCGCACCCACAGCGACTTTATCCTTTGCGGTGATGTGGATAGCGACGGTGATCGCGAGATCGTTTATGATCGCGACGGCTGCACAGCCATGCGCGGGCCGATCGTCTGCGTGGACGGCCAGGCAGGCAGGCTGGTGCGGAAGTGGACGTACGCCCGGCCGGGCCGGGACCACCTCCAGAGAGCAACGCTGGGGGATTTCGATCCGCTGCGAGCGGGGCTGGAGTTGGCGGCCGTTGGCAAGCAGCAGGACATGGGCGGACTGATATTTTGGAGTTCCGCAGGCCCTCCCGCCTGGGGCAAGGATATCCCCGCAGGCTGGGTGACCTGGGGCGACTGGGACGGCGATGGGAGTCCGGAGATCCTGGTCAGCAGCGGCGTCGGTGGCGACAGCGGCTGGGAGGTCTGGACAGGTGCCGGCAAGCGCCTGTACGCCATCGCCGGAATCGGAGCAGCTCAACTGGGTGTCGAATCCGCAGGTCCGATGCGGCCCGACCTCGACGGCAACGGCAAAGCCGACATCCTTTTATGGACCCGCAGCGGTTACATCGTGCTCATGGAGGCGACGTGAAGGAAGGAAAGTTTCCCATATGAATCAATATGAGTTTTTAATTCATAAAGAAGATGATAGGATTAGGTCATTCGTAGCATTATCGTTAAGGAAAGTACCATGAAAAAACAAAGATTGAATCGAAGAAATTTCTTGGTCACAACAGGAGCGGCGGTGGCGGGATTAGCTGTCACCCAGCAGGGGTGTACTTATTCTCGGGTCGTAAAATCCGACCGACAAATTCTGGAAGACGTTGATGTCCTGGTTGTTGGCGGAGGGCCGGCAGGTATCGGGGCAGCCCTTGGAGCGGCCCGAAAAGGCGTCGATACCCTGATTATTGAAAACCACTCCTTTTTTGGCGGTGTCGCGGCATGGGCACTGGGGATGCAGATCAATCAGTTGAGACCCACTGGCATATCACGGTCGGTCGTGCATGAACAGTTTATCCAAAAAATTCAAGCCTACGGCGACCAGGCCGTTCGGTTCGGCACCCATGAAATCTGGTGTAATGTGGAATTCATGAAAGTGGCGGTGCTCGATGCTCTGGAAGAAACCGGCTGCCGTTACCTGGTGCATGCCAGGGCGGTGGATTCGATAGTCAATAACAATCGGATAGAGGGCGTCGTCATCGCCACAAAACGAGGGCTGAAAGAGATACGGGCCAAGGTGGTCGTGGATTGCACAGGTGATGCTGATGTGGCCTATTTCGCCGGAGCGGAAACCATGATCGACCCCAATGATCTGATGCCCCAGACGCTCGCTCTCATGCTTTCTAATCTTGACACAGAAAAGATTCCGCCTTCCGAAGTCAGGAAAAGGATTTCTAATACGATTCATGAATCGCGTGAAAAGTACCCGTTAAATCCCGCAGGATTTGTGGAAGTGGAACAATTGGCCAACAGCCACAGTTGGTGGGTGAACCACTCGGGAACCGCCGATCTTGGATGCATTGATGTCACTGACCCCTATGAATGCACCCGGGTCGCAGCATTCAGCAACCGACAGGCCGTACAAATGATCCAATCCATACGAGAGTCGGACGATCCCGGCCTCCAACCGATCGAGTTGGTCGGGACCGGACCGCAAGTGAGCGTTCGCGAAACCCGGCGCGTCAAAGGTCTGTACGTAATCACCGAAGAAGATGCATTAGCCGGGCGCGTGTTTGAGGACACCATCGCCTGGAGAAGCGGATACCTCGATTTAGGAGGTCAAAAGAATAGAAGATCCGGTAAAATGATGGTCCACGATGTTCCCTACCGCTCCATCCTGCCCGAAAAGCTGGATGGGCTCCTGACGGCCGGACGATGCATTTCCACGACCCACGTCGCTACCGCCGCGGGGAAAAGCATGGGAAACTGCATGGCAACCGGACACGCGGCGGGGCTGGCGGCAGCCATGTGCTCGAAAAAAAAGATCATGCCTCGCGATCTAAAGGTGCTCGAACTGCAGGATGCGCTCCGAGCGGATGGGGTTGATCTAGAAGTAAAAGTACGGGAACAGGGGAGAATGTAAGGCGGACAATTTTCAGCCCCAAAACGGTACGATAAATTCTCCAATCCATATCCTCGCGCATTCACTATGCGCACAATGGCCTTCTCGCGCGACTAAATATATGAGGACAAAATGGTACTCATTTGGGAAATGAAAAAAAAGAGCACTCTGCAGTGCCTGAGAGTTCCTCTACTGACTCTGCTTATCGTCTTTATCGCTTTATTGACATCTTGGTTGTTTCACGTTTCTTTTGCCATATACACTCAGGATCAGGCTCATATGTCTATTTTTGAATGGGTCGAGCATCTGTACGCTCTGTTGCTGTGAACTGTCGGCCAAATATCAAAACCGGTTCACCTCTCAGCATACTGTGACTTCGACTGATATGCCGTAAATGATTCTATCTCCAGATCATCCGGAAAATCTTCAGTTGCTGGTAACCGTTTTCCTTCTCTCCGACGCAGTATAGATATTGATTTTTGACCAAGGCATGGATGGGGAAAGGATCTCGACCGAAACGAACAGGCAGTCTGATTCGGGTGAAGCAGGCGCCTTCGCGGTTGAAGATATCGCACCAATATTCTCCCTTCCGCTCTCCCCTTTCGAAGGTCACGGCATACACGCGCCCTTTCTCATCCGGGAAAAGCGTGTGGATAGGCGGAAGATAGTCGGGAAATACTGCGGAATCGCGCAGCGGCGAGTTATTCGGAACACCCTGCAAAAGCGCCTCTCTGGTCTCCGTGGTCAACCTGACCGGATCATACAGCTTTCGTATCTTTCGGATCAGCGATCCATCGCCGCCGTAGACCAGAATTTCGTACCCCCTCTGCTCATTAATCTGATAGATCGTGTCTCGGTCTACGCGCCAGGCGAAAATTGGATCCAAAAAATAGGCCTGTCGGGCGATCTGCAGCACATCCAGTTCCTGGATTTCCTGATCATCCGGGCTGAATAGACTGACTTTTTCATTGAAGTGCCTGCCCGCAGCGTCTTCAGCCCCGGCTTTCCAAAAGACAACGGAATTGCCGTTGTCCAATGGACTGACGATGACGAAATTGGGATCGATCCGGGTTTCCGAAACCAGCTTCCCTTCGGTGTCGAAAACCATGAGCTTTTTTAGGACATCAGTGACGACCAGCTGATCTTGGGGCAGCATGTGAGGCAGGAGCGGGAATTCCATCTCGCCCGGCCCCTGGCCTTTCGGTCCGAAGGACCTTATGAATTGTCCCTCACGGTCGAATTTGTAGAAAAAGTGGCTTTCTCCCCCATGGCTCAAAAGATAGATGTCGCCCTCGGAATCCACCTGAACGGCATTGATGTCGACCAAGCCGGCCCCGGTCGCTTCCGCGCTCTCGGTATCGAGAACCATGATCTCTTCCAAGCGTAAGGATGAGGGTTGTCCTTCGATCCGGTAGGGTTTTGCGCGATTGATGATGACCTCGACGCCGTCTTCAAGGCGTTTCTCGACTTGCTGAGGTCCGCATCCGATTATCTCAAGAATAAGCATCGAAAATAAGACCGAGGTTTTTCTCATGCTGGCCTGTCTCCCTTACTATCTAAACCCGGGGTGCATCTGTCGGTTCATCTTGGTCGCTGTGCGTTGCGGCATTATTTTCTATGATTTGCTAAGAAAAGGGAAATGAGAAATCGAGCATTGCCCTTTCATGAGCGGCCTCAATTCCGTTTGACACCCCCACCAAGAATTAATATCCTATTCTCGCCCAGCAAGGGGAAATCGGCATATGAGAACGTCCTGGCCGTCAAAAGGAAATAATCACATGAAATTGACCGATATCTGGAAGACGAAAAAGAGCCCGACAATCTCCTTTGAACTGTTTCCCGCAAGTTCAACTAAGGCCGCCGAGAATCTTGAAAAAGCCATCGACAGGTTGGCTTCTTTTTGTGGCGCGACTATTGTCGATGAGGTGCGTCAAGGGATCGCCGCCTTGCCCGAAGGAGACAAGGAAGTCCTGGTAAATTTTGGGATCGAGTTGGCCCTCCGTCAATGCCGGGAGCTGCTGCGAGCGGATGTCCCGGGCCTGCATATCTACACGATGGATAGGAGCAAATCCGCGGTGGGGATCGTAAATCGTCTACGTCAGGAAGGGTTTTTATAACGCTACGAATGTAGGAACTGATGCGAATACGGATGGTACTAGCACTCTCAGCATAATTTCTTGATCTCTCGCAGGATAATAGTCAGGAAGGTCCTTATCTCATCCTCGGTAGGATCGCCGGCGTACGGGTGCCTGTCAGCCAGGCAAATAGGGGAGATCCAACTCGCTTTGAATGGCAGCAGGGCGGGAGCAGGCAGGATTCATTCCCGCCGTTAACTCACTTCACGAAGTCATTGAATTCATCCGCTCGTTGGTGTATATGCAAGGTGGCACCTTCACCGTGCCGATGGATTTAACTCAAAGTCTGATCCATGACAGGAAGAGAAAGGGTTCGCGCCGCACTGGAATTCGCCCATCCGGACCGGGCGCCCCGGGACTTATGGGCGCTGCCTTATGTCACCCTGTTTCGAAAGGGCGAGTTCGATGAGCTTATCGCCCGATTTCCGATGGATATCGGAGCCTCGCAGATAAGCCCGGGATGGAACGAGAAGGCCGTAAATGCGACACGGCGGGCCGGGCATTATAAAGATGAATGGGGAAGCGTCTGGTACATCGGTGAACCCGGCGTCATCGGCGAGGTGAAGGAACCTGTGCTGGAGAATTTGTCCGATCTGAATAAATTCCGCCCCCCCTGGCATCTTATCCGAGATAGGGATCTCTCGCATGTCAACCAGACGTGTGATGCCAGCGAACAGTTCATGCTTTCCGATGTGACGGCCCGGCCGTTTGAACGCCTGCAATTCCTGCGCGGCACGGAAAATGCGTTTATCGATATAGCCTTCGGGACGGCTGAATTCAGAAGACTGTTGGGCATGATTCACGAATACTATCTAGAAGATATCCGGAGTTGGTGCCGCTCGAATGTGGACGGCATCTTCTTTATGGATGATTGGGGAATGAAAGACACCCTGTTGATAAATCCTGAAACTTGGAGGTCGACATTCAAGCCGCTTTACAGGGAGTACTGCGAAATCATTCACGCCGCCGGAAAATTCTCGTTTTTCCATACCGATGGAAACACGGAGGCGATATTCGGCGATCTGATCGAAGTCGGGATCGATGCCATAAACGCTCAGCTCTTCACCATGGACATCGACCGGCTGGCGCGGCGATATAGAGGGAAGGTGACTTTTTGGGGAGAGATCGACAGACAGTATGTCCTGCCTTTCGGGACCGGCGATGATGCCCGCGAGGCCGTCCATAGGGTTAGGAGTCTCCTGGATGACGGCACCGGAGGAGTCATTGCCCAATGCGAGTGGGGAAAGGATAATCCCAAGGAGAATATCGAAGCGGTTTTCGATGCCTGGCTTTAGGAAAATCTCAAAATGCCCCTGCTGGACTTGATCATTATCGTCGCTTATATGTCCGGGATCCTAGCCTTGGGCATTCTTTCGACACGCCGGCTGAAGCTGACCAGCCTGGTTTATTTTCTAGCCGGCCGTTCGCTGGGGTGGGGGATGATCGGCGCCGCCCTTTTTGCCTCCAACATCTCAACGATTCATCTGATCGGCCTGGCCGCATCAGGCTATAACGAGGGGCTGGTTTGGGGAAATTTTGAATGGATGGCCTGTCCGACGCTGATCCTGCTCAGCCTGGTCTTTGCGCCCTTCTATTTTCGGAGCAGGATTTCAACCCTCCCGGAGTTTCTGGAAAGGCGCTACAGCCCGGCCTGCCGGTCGTTCCTGGCATTCATGGGGATATTGGCGGCCTTATTCATCCACATCGGCATGAGTCTGTATGCCGGAGCCACGGTATTCGAGCAATTTTTCGGTATCGACGTGATTACGTCCATTCTTTTTATTTCCTGTGTCACCGCCGTCTATACGGTACTGGGCGGGCTCCGGGCCGTCGTGGTGACGGAAACCGTGCAAACCGGGATTTTGCTGCTCGGTGCGGTGCTGGTGACGGGATTTGCCTTGCTGGCCCTTCCCGAACACGGCATTCATTCTCTCGCCCAATTCAGGGCCGCCGTAAAGCCCGATCAGTTGTCCATGCTTCAATCCAAGAGCTCGGTGGGGCTCACCTGGTTCGCGGTCTTTTTGGGATATCCGATATTGGGGATTCATTATTGGTGCACGGATCAGACCATCGTGCAAAGGGTGTTGGGGGCCAAGACCCAACGTGATGCCCAACTGGGTTCCCTCTTTGCGGGCTTCTTGAAGATCCTCCCGGTTTTCATTATGGTGTTCCCGGGAGTCCTGGGTTATGTCCTTTTCAAGGATGTGATCGGAAGCGACAGCAATTCCGTGCTCCCCGTGCTGATCGATCAGCTGGTCCCGTCCGGACTCAAAGGCCTGATTTCGGCCGGTCTATTGGCGGCGTTGATGAGTACGATTGCAGCCGCCTTGAACAGCTCCGCGACTCTGGTTACGGTAGATATCGTCAAGCGGATGAGGCCGGCGATCTCGGATCGACGTCAAGTCTGGATCGGCAGGGTCACGGCCGTCGTCGTCATGTTGGCGGCCATGGGTTGGTCGACACAGGGGGGCAGATTTTCCAGCATCTTCGAGGCGGTTGCCACCATTGCGGCTTATCTTTCGCCTCCCGTCGCTACGGTTTTTCTCCTTGGGATCTTTTGGCGGCGGGGGACCAAACAGGCCGCCTTGTTGACTCTCATTATCGGATTCTCGATCGGCGCGGTCGCATTCCTGGTCGACCTGCCCGTGATCGTACAGGAGAAAATCATCACCCAAAAGTGGGGCATTCCTTTTATGCTGCAAGCCTGGTGGATCTTCTGTATCTGCTGCGTGATCTATGCTATCCTAAGCCTCTTGACGCCCCGGCCGGCCGATAAACAGATCCAGGGCTTGACTTGGGATAATCCTGCCGCCGTTCTCGCTCAAGGAAAGATAAAGACCATTTCCGATCCCAGGGCTTTGGCAGGGATACTGCTTCTGATCATCGTTATTCTCTATGTTGTCTTCCATTGATTGAGATGACCCGATCCATGGGATGGGCCGGTTTTTCCTGGGAAAGCACTACAAACGCCCGCTCCAGTCTCTCCCCGTTTTCGTCCACCAGCGTCAGAATATGGAAGCCGGGCTCAGGAGCCAGGGCGATCTGATGGATCTCCCTGGTAGTTCCCAGAAATTCTTCATCGAGATGCCAGTAGATCAGGATCCTCGGATCGCGATGCGCCGCCTCGAATACCGTCCGCCCCCTATCCCCGTCCAGCTCCACCGGGACGTAGATGGATCCGTTTCTCCTGGGATAAATCAAAGAGAGTGACGAACTCTCTGCGCCCGTAACGGCTTCTTGACAGTCACTTCGGTAGGGCGGAAGGGGTCGATAATCAGAGTGCTTGTTCCGATAGAACCATTCCCAGGCGGTGGGAAGCACAAACCAGTTGACCGGCCGGACCTCGCCGATGCGCTCGCAGCCGCTGTGGACCCGCCACCGCAGGGAAACGTCACATTGGATGATCCGGCAGTAGGGGCAATGCCGGGTCCTTAAGCCTGCCAGGGGGACACGCATACTCTGGATTTCCTCGCAGTTGGGCCCGGCTCGATGCCCGCTTTTGACGCACACCTCGATTTCTGCCGTATCGGCTTCCGGGGCCTCGAACCATCCCGTGTGATCCAGGAGGCCGAAAACCTCGAACAGGATCGGGGCCGCGGTCGAGATACCTGTCAGGCCGGGTCTCCCTTCTCCATCGGCGTTTCCCACCCAGACTCCGACGGCGTAGCGAGGGGTTACGCCGACGGCCCAGCCGTCTCGCAGGCCGTAGGAGGTTCCCGTCTTCCAGGCGATTTTATGAGAGGAGGCAAAACTGCGCCAGGCACGCTCCTCATAGGGACGCGCCACTTCGAGCATGGCCTGAAGGGCGGCCCAACTGGCAGCCGGCCCGAGATGCGGCCTCTGCGCCGAAGGCGATCGGGATCTCTTCGCTGAGCCGGGGCCCACATCGCGATCCTCTCCGGCCGTGTGAAGATAGCCGGGCGGACTGAACGGAGATGCGTGAGCCGGATGGTCCTGGAAGAAATGATTCACGGTCTGTGCCAACCCCGCATAAATGCCCGTGATATCCCAAAGTGTCCCCTCGGCTCCCCCCAGGATCAGCGTAAGCCCGTATCCGGAGGCAGGCCGGTGCAGGGTGGTCATCCCCAGATCCTTCAACAGGGTGTAGAACCGGTCCACTCCATAGGAGTGAAGCATCCGTACGGCCGGGATGTTCATGGAGCGCGCCAAGGCCAGGTGGGCGGGAACCGCGCCTTGATAGGTTTTGGAAAAATTCTGAGGCATGAAGCTTCCGATTCTGGTGGGGATATCGGGCACCAGTTCCTGAGGAAGCAGTTCTCCGGCATCCAGCATGGCGGCGTACAAAAGCGGCTTCAGGATGCTGCCTGTACTACGGGGAGCGTTGATCACGTCCACGTGATTGCCGTGTTCCGGGTCGGTCAGATCCGGAACATTTCCGACGTAGGCCCTCGCCTGCTTCGTCTCCACCTCCAGGACCAGGACCGCTGCATTGTGGATGCCGTTTCCCTCCAGATGTCGATGATGCCTCCGGACCACCTCGGTGACGCGGGCCTGAAGAAGCTTATCCAGCGAGGTGCGGATGCGTGACGGGCGGGAAGCCGCTCCCTTCGCCCGGCCCCGGCCATCTAATCCGGAAGCCTGTTCCCGTCTCACACGATCATGCAGGTGGGGAGCCAGCATCGGCAGGCCGTGCGGCGCAGTCGGAAGCGGCTCCGCCTGGGCCAGAGAGCAGGTCAGGTCATCGATGGCTCTGTGCCTCCGCAGTTTATCCAGCAGCCGGTTTCGCTTGACCAAAAGGCTTGCCTGCCCCTTTCCGGGGTGCACGAGCGACGGACTGTTGGGCAGAACCGCCAGCATAGCCGATTCGGCCCATGTCAGCTGCTCAGGTCTCCGGGCAAAATATCGCCAGGAAGCGGCTTCCAAGCCGACCACATTACCGCCGAAGGGTGCGTGGGCGGCATACAGGCAAAGGATTTCCCCTTTGCTCTTGGACAGCTCCAACCGCACCGCCAGCATCATCTCCTTCATTTTCTCCCAGATGGTGCGGGAATGCCGGCGGCGGGAAAGTCGGATCACCTGCATGGTCAAGGTGCTGGCTCCGCTGACGATCCTTTGCGACCGCAGATTCTTCCAGGCGGCGCGGACTACGGCCAAGAGATCGACGCCGGGATGTCGGAAAAAATGGCGGTCTTCATAGAGTGTCACGGCCCGGATGAATTTCTCCGGCAGCTCCACCTGGGGCGGAAAGCGCCACTGTCCATCCGCAGCAATGGAGGCCCCTATGAGTGCACCGTTTCGATCCAATAGAACCGTGGAGTAGGGGGTATCGAAAAGCTCGGAAGGAAGGCTCCGCCAGAAGAAAATCATGCCCAGCAGCAGGGCGGCCAGGAGAAAACGCTTCCGCCCCCCAAGCTTCCTCATGGCTGTCTATCCCGACAAATACCTCGCCTCCGGCGCATCCGGCCGCTTTTAATACGGCTTGATCCCATGGCCCCCCTCACCGCCCTTCACCGGGATTTCGCACTGTGATCCAGCGCCCCGGAACCAGGGCGTTTATGGTGGCGTCGTACATGGCTTCGGCACCGACGAAAGGGAGATAATAATTTCCCAGATAGCTGGCGTTCAGAAGCAGATGGAAGGTTTTGCTCTCTCCCTGTCGGATGTCGAAGTATGTGTAGACACGGTCGTCGCGGATGTCCTGGTAGTCAAAGGCAGAATCCTGTATCAGCCCGGAGGGGGCCATCCGCAGATTCCGGATTTCCCATCCGGAGGGAACCAGATGGGACAGCGCCACTTCCCGGTATTCTCCCCGGAGCCCGCTATTGGACACCGTGACCTCGGCGATAAAATCCAAACCCTGTTCCAACTCCGTGGGATCCAGTCCTTGATTGTCGAGGGTGCGATATCGGACCTGGACCGCGAGGCCGTTCTGGGAGGCGCTTTCTTCTCCCGGCCGGGGGATTCCCTGCAGAATGAGACGGGAGTAGAGAATGACATCCCCGTTGTTGTTGACCTCGACCGTTCCTTCCGAGAGTCCTTCGACCGGGAGGGGACTCTGAACGATAGGCAGTTCCGATGTCATGATTATTTCTTCTCCTCCGGCCCAGGAATAGGCAAACCGCATTTCCCCCCGCTGGGCCGCAGAAATGCGGGCCATGGCGATCAGGGCATAGGCGGTGGTCTGGGTGCTTAACCATCTTTCGCTGCTCAGGTGCTCGGATATATCCCGGGCTAAGGGAATGGCCTTTTCCATCATGTTCATGATGCCCAGGGCCTCCAGCACCATGGCCTTATCACGGAGGGAAGATCCGAAGGTATAAGACAGTTCCCGGTATTCGGGAATCTCCGTGGAGGCGTCTCTGACGAGCTGCTGTGCCGCCTCCGGCTGACCCGCAAGCTGGTAGGCCGCCGCCAACCGCCAGCGGGCCTCGGCGGGAAGCCCGGGTATCTCCTTGAGCCGGTTCATGGCCCCCAGCTCGGCGGCACCGGAAAGCGCCAGGGTGAAGAGCCGATAGGCCTGCATCAGCTCCGAGCGCTTTTCCCCCTTGACCCAGGAGAGGGACTTGCCCCGTTGGTATTTCTTCCACTGGTCGAGAACGCCGGGCGGTATCAGATATCCGACCTTCTGCGCCTCCACCAGGAAGTGTCCGGCGTAATTGGAAGCCCACTCATCGGCGTCGCCTCCCCCCGGCCAATAGAGGAATCCGCCGTTTACGGATTGGAACATGCGCAGCCGGTCGATTCCAGCCGTGACGTTGTCCTGGATTTCATCCTGTCGTTCCGGCGCGAGCTCGACGAGCTGGTTTAGATAGAGCTGCGGAAACACCGAGGACGTCACCTGCTCCACACAGCCGTGGGGGTAGCGGATCAGGAAATCGAGCCGGCGCGCCAAATCGATGGGAGGAATTCGTGAGACTTCAAGCAGGGCCCGGTTGGTTCCTGGAAGACCCGGCAGGCCGATCTTATGCTGCCAGGATTCTCCTGCGGCTAACGCTTTGTTCGCCACAGCGACCACCAGCCTGGACGGCATCCTGATATCCAATTCGATCTCCTGCCCGGCTTTCTCGCCCCCCCCGGAGGCGTTAAGGGTGACGGCGGCGATCCCGGTTTGAGCCTCCGCTTTGAGCCGGAAGGTGACGAGATCTTCTCCCGGCTCGGAAAATGTGATCTGTTTCCGTGCGGGTCCGATGACGGTGACCGGTCCACCGGCTTGAACCTCGATCGCGACGTTCCGCACGTCTTTTTCGAGGGCGAAGACCGCGACCGGTAGGTCCACTTCCTCCTCCGGGCCGAGAACACGCGGCAGCGTTCCGAGGATCATGAGGGGTTTCCGCACGAACACGGCCTGGTCCGCGTGACCGAAGGCCCGACCCCGGCCGGCCGCCACCATGATCCTGACCGAACCGACATACTGAGGGACGGGAAATCGGTGGACGCTCTCCTGTCCTTTTCCCAGTTCGAAGGGACCCAGGAAGCGCACCAGGGGAGGGAAGCGGGTCGCCCTTTTCTGGCCCGCCGGCCCCGCCTCTTCGCCTCCCCCGACCGCCAGCAACTGCTCCAGCCGGCCCCCGAAGGCACCGGCTATGTGGTCAAAGAGATCCCAGGTCTTCACTCCCAGTGCCTCTCTTTGATAGAAATGGGCCCAGGGATCCGGCGTCGCAAACCGGGTGAGATCAAGGAGTCCTTCATCCACGATCGCGACCGTGTACGTCATGGGGTATCCATTCTCTTCCCGGACCGAAATCACGGCCTCCTCTTCGGGCCGGAAGACTTGCGAGGCCTCGATCACGGGATTGAGCCTGGTTTCCGGATCCAGGATTTTTATGGGGATCACTCCATACATACGGATAGGAAGATCATTCCCCGCCTGCAGGTGAGGCTGAAGCATGGTCACGTGCGCATAGATGTTGGGTGCCATTTCGGCCGTGGCCGTGAACTCGAAACGCGCCGCTTCCTCCCCTGTCTCGATCCAGGCGGTCTGGAGCACCTTGGTTCCGGATTCCAGGCTGACCAAGCCCCGTCCCTCTCGGCCGGTCGGAATGGTGAGGACCACGCTTTCACCGACTGTGTATTCCTCTTTGTCGGAAGCGAAGCTGAGAGCCGTGGCTCCCCCGGGCATATCCTTCTGGGCCCGTCCGGCCCATCCCGGCCAGTCGATGTAGACGATTTTACCTGTGATGTGATTGCCCTTCTGGTCGGAGACCCGGATCAGGTAGCGCCCCCAATCCGGATACTTGATTTCAAATTCCCACCGCCCGGTTCCGTCGGGAAGATCGACGACGGCGGTCTGGATGGGGCGGTATTCCTGGGTCCCGATGTAATCGGCCAGGGATTCCCGGCCTTTTTCCCACCACCAGCGCCATTTGATCTTGTACACTTCCACCTTGGCCTGACCGTTCGGCAGGGTATTTCCTTGCGGATCCAGGGCGATAATCTGGAGGGGATGCCGGGTATCGGTCAAGAGCATCCCCCGGGCCTTATCCCCCTTGGGAGTACGGATGCCGATGTACCGCTCGAATGGGTGATAGGGCAAACTCATCCGGTCGATGCTGAACGCTCCGCCCGGCTCGAAAACCCGGCTCGTGAATGTCGCCGTCAGCATTCCCGGAGAAACATTCTCCACGCGGATATCGGACGAAAAGTTGATGTTCCCTGTCTCATCCAGATTTCCTTCCAGAATGGTTTGACTTTCCGGGCTGAAACTCCTCACCGGATCATCGAAGACATACTCTTCGAATTTGGGGAAGCGGGTACGGGCGGACGTCAAGGTCAGTTCCATATCGGATTTCAGATTCCTGGCGGCCGCACCGTGCAGCCAGGCGGAGGATAGGGTTCCGCTGATTTTTCCTCCGGATAGGCTCTGGATGTCTTTTCCGAAATCCAGGTTGATTTTCAGCCGGTTGGGCATCACCGTCTCGATCCTGAGGATTTTCTCGAAGACGGCTCCACCCGCCTTGATCCGGGCGTTCCAGTTGCCGGTGGGGGCATCCGGATCGGTTTCGAGTTGAAAGGTGTAAAAACCGTTGAGAGAATCCTTCCGGGTGATGGTCCTCACCAGCTGTCCCCGGGGATTCCTCAGTTCGAAATTGACCGGGTAATTTTCCGGAAGGCGGTCGTCCGCGTTCAAGAGGATAAACGTCAGATATATCGGATCGCCCGGCCGCCAGACCCCGCGCTCCCCGTATATAAATCCCTTGAGTCCCAAGTTGACGGTGGTGCCTGAGACATCGAATTGGCTGACCGACAGCGACGATCCATCATCGAGTTTTAGATAGCCGGAGTGGAGGGCGCTTCGCGCGACCAGCAGATAAGGCGGGCGTTCGCGGGTCAGCCGCGCGGTACCCTCCCCATCGGTTTGGGCTGTGCCGAGGACCTGATGCTGATAATCGAGGAGGGTGAGATCGACCCCGGAAGCGGGTTCGGTGGTCTTGATGTCTGTGACGGCCACCAATATGGAACCGTCATTGCCTCTTTTGGCGATGAGTCCGAGATCGGAGACCAGGACATTTCGGAACACATTGATGTCATGATCGTAATAGCTGCGGTAATAGGCCGGGTGGCAGGGATTCTTGCGATTATTATAGTAGTCGCTCCGGTCATAGCCGGCTTCCCAGGCATCCCAATAGCTGCTCTCCTGTTCCTCATCCCAGGAGGCGGATTGGGCTTCGATTTCCTCCGGACTCTCGGCTTCCCCGGGACCGCTGCAACGATAGACGATGTGCGGTCGCCGGAATGTGAGGTGTATCCGGAAGAGTCCCTCCGGATTTTCCTCTACCAGCGGCGACACATCCAATCCATAACGAATCCACCGGTTCTTTTGGTCGGGCGTGAATCCCAGCGGGATCGTCTTCTCCCATATGATGCGGCCGACCCGGTTGAGTTCGTTGTCCTCATCGAGTTCATTCACCTGGAGGAATTGAGGGATGTTCTTTTCATAAACCCGGGTGGCCTTCACGATAACCGCGCGGAGATTGATGGTCTCGATGGGAATCGTAAGTCCCTGGCTAGTGGGAATAATCACACCTTTGCCGGAAAAGCGCACCTGGGGAAGGATCTCTTGGAAGACGACCTCCAAGACCCTGCCGTGGGGGAGGCGGTAACCCTTCGCATTACGGATCCCCGGGTTTACCGTGACGGTCGACTTCCCCGCCCAGGGGACGGTGCTGTATGCTCGGATGATGTTCCGTTCTATGGTAAACCTGAGGTCGTTTCGTCGATCGATCTGTATTAGGCCGCGGAGATCCTGGCTGGTGTCCAGGGGATCGCTGAAGCGGATCTCCATGTATTCTTCCTCTCCCTGGACCGCCCGGGCCTGAAGGGCGGCAAAGGTACTGAGAGCCGGGACCGGGACGACCTGTTCCCCTTTTTTATCGACTCCCACCGGACGGCCGTCCCACCGGATTTTGACTTCTGAGGGATTTTCCCCGCGCACGATTCCTTCCACCACAAAGGAATGCTCTCTCCGGTTTTCATGATGAATCCAACTCACCGCCAAATCCCTGCCTTCCTGTACGGCCGATATCAGTTTCTGAATGTCCGAATCATTTTCGATGTCCGCCGTCACGATATCTCCGCTCAACTGCTGTTCTTTGGGATCCCTCCGGGGAATGCTTTGAAGGCCTTTGACTGTGATCTCGAAGGACTGCTGCATGGTTGAAAATTCGAAACGGAATATCTCCTTGTCCGGTTCGGTTTCCACAAGATCCGAAAGTTTCACTTCCGCGGCGTACCGAATGCCGCCGGGCAGCCGCTGGTGGGGCCGGAATTCCAGCGTGCGGGCGTCCGACCACAAGGCTAAACCCCTGATCTTGGGATGGAAGGAAAAGGGAGAACGTTCCAGCGCGACATTGATCCGGCTGCTGTCTACGAGCTCCTCCGCAAACCGAACCCGGATGGGGCTTTCCCTTGAGATCGTCCCCGAAGAGTGGGCGGTCACCACGGATAAATCCGGACCGGGTTTGACCTGCTGCGGGACTTTTTTACAGCCCGGGACGACGAGCCAGCATCCCAACAGAAACACGCCAAAAATTTGTCGGTAAGGGTTCATGATGCAGTCCTTTTCTTTCTCCATATTGAGATTGCCTCCTTTATAACACCGGACCGGAATCAGGTCCATAAAAATCCTCAGATTCAAGGAATCGGTTTTGAGGCATAACCCGTGAAACTTATTTTCGTACTCATTGGGTAGGAGATGAAATGGGAATCCCTGAGATTATCATCATCGGCATCGTTCTGACATTATGGATCTGGGGAGTCGTGGGTGTACTGAGGGGAGAACTCTCTGGAGCAGCGCTGACCAAGTGGCTCATCATCATCATAATTATGCCCTTGGTCGGTTTTATCCTGTATCTCTGGCTTGGCAGGAAGAATCCGGGGGCGGCTTGAACTATACGCGTCTACTCGATCCGGGAAGTTTCGCATGACAGCCGGATCCAGCAAGCGCCTAGCCCTCGCTGTGGCTGCCGTAATATTCATCGTTGCAGCGGTGATCAATCTTTTGATGCTTTTGGATGAAGGAGCCAGCGCCTTCAGGATCATTGCCGTGATCGCCTTTGCGGTGGGAGGAACGCTGCTGTTGGCATTTGGTTCTCATTTTGCTTGACACGAGGACGCATTCGGCTTATCATCTGAGCATGGATTTCAGAAGAGATTTTTGCATCGCCTACTGCAGGGTCAAATCCCACCTGCATTGCAGCTGAAATCCACTCCTGATCTGATTGGTTTCCCCTCTTTCCTCCGGTCGATCACTTTGGGATTTCAGCGTTCATACACCCCCGCTTGAAACCTATCAGCAGGAATTTTAGGGCTCGAAAATGAAGGAGCTGTTATGAAGAAACTGAGTTTGGTCATCCCCAAGGGCCGGATATTCGCCGCCGTGACGAGGCTGCTGGAAGACGCCGGGATCGGAATCGAATCCAATGACCGGGTCTATGTCCCGCACATCGGAGATCCCGAGCTCGAAGCCAAGATCATGAAACCGCAGAATATCGCGCAGTTGATCGAATTGGGATCGCACGACATAGGATTTACCGGATTCGATTGGATCAAGGAGACCGGGGCCCGAGTCATCGAGCTGATGGACTTGGGCCTCGATCCGGTAAAGATCGTCTCCGCCATCCCGGAGCATATAGAGGCCGCCACTCTGAGAAACAGGAAGATCGTCGTGGCCTCCGAATATGAGAAGATCTCGCATGATTATCTGAAGGGAGCCGGATTCGATTATCTGCTGATCCGGACTTTCGGAGCCACCGAGGCCTTCCCCCCCGATGATGCGGACATGATCATCGACAATTCCTCTTCGGGTCAAACCCTGAGGGACCACGGCCTCAAGATTCTCGACGTCCTGATGGATTCCTCAACCCGTTTCATCGTGAATCCCATGTCCCTCGAAGAAGCATGGAAGAAGGAAAAGATCGAGGAGATCGTCATGCTGTTCGAGGCCGTGCTGAATGCCCGCACGCGGGTCATGCTGGAGATGAATGTTCCCCACGACAAGCTCGAGGCCGTGATCCGTGTCCTGCCGTGCATGCGGGCACCCACCGTCGCCCCGTTGTATCGCGAGGAGGGCTTTGCCGTCAAAGCCGCGGTCAAGCGCGAACAGACGGTCAAGCTGATCCCTCTCCTCAAGAAAATGGGAGCGACCGACATTCTCGAATATGATTTCAGGAAGGTGATCGTATGAGCCTGATCAAATCCGATGTCATACGCCTGCCGGCCTATGTGGTGGCCCAGGAGGGAGCCAGGGTCAAACTGAACCAGAACGAAACGCCATGGGACATGGTGTCAGACCTTAAGGACCGGGTTTTGAACGAACTCAACCGGAGGGAATGGAACCGCTATCCTTCGGGCGGGGCGGAAAATCTCCGTGAGGCCATCGCTCGCTACACCCAGCACCCTGCATCCGGCATCATCGTCGGGAACGGATCCAATGAATTGATCCAAATGCTCGCCTCCGCCCTGTGTTCGACCGGCGACCGGATCGTGACCGTAGAGCCCGGATTCGCCGTCTATGAAAGGGTGGCGTCCGTCATGGGGGTTCAAGCCGTCAAGGTTCCCTTGCGGGAGGACTTTTCCTTTGACACATCAGCCCTGCTAGACGCCGGCCGCGGCGCCCGGCTCATGTTTCTGGCCTGCCCCAACAGCCCCACCGGCACCATGCTTTCTGTATCGGATATCGAAAAGATCGCCGGCCGTTTCTCGGGGATGGTGGCCGTGGATGAAGCCTACTTCGAGTTTTCCTGCCAGACGGCCCAACCGCTCCTGGCCAGCCGGGACAATCTGGTCATCCTGCGGACCTTCAGCAAAGCCATGGGTTTGGCCGGCCTCCGACTGGGTTACCTGATGGCGCGGGCGGATACGGCCCGGGAATTGGAGAAGGCCAAGCTGCCGTTTTCGGTGGGAGTGCTCCAACAAATTGCCGGAGAGATGATTCTATCCCAACCGCAGGTGATCGAATCCCGGGTCAATGCGGTGGTGGCCGAGAGGGAAAGGACCTTCCGGGCGCTGCAGAAACTTCCGGGCCTCCGGCCGATCCCCAGCCGCGCAAATTTCATTCTTTTCGCCTCCCGGCTCAGGCCGGCCGCCGAACTCTATCAAAAGCTTAAACAGGAAGGGATCTTGGTCCGGCCCTTCGATTCGCCGGCGCTGGCGGACATGCTTCGTGTGACCATCGGGGAGAAAGAGGAAAATGATTTGTTCTTGTCCGCCCTGCGCGGCCTTATAGAGGCGGATCAAACTTGAAGGCTCTGCTGTTCGATATGGACGGTGTTTTAGTGGATGTGACACACTCCTATCGGAAGGCGATCCAACAAACCGTGGAATTTTTCACTCAACAGACAGTCCCTCCGTCCGAGATTCAGCTGTATAAGAACCGGGGCGGCCTGAACAATGACTGGGATCTGACCCAAGTCATCCTTCAGGAAAGAGGATTCAGGCTGGATAAAGCGGCCGTTATCGATGTGTTTCAGCAGGCCTATCTCGGCCGCGATTTCGATGGGCTGATCACTGAGGAACGCTGGATGCTCTCCCCGGATATCCAGCATAAGCTGCGGGCGGCCTTTTCACTGGGTATCGTCACCGGTCGGCCCCGGAGAGAGGCCGCATATGTCCTCCAGCGCTTCGGAAAACAAAGAGTATTTCCGGTGCTGATCTGCATGGAGGATGTGCCGCCGGGAAAGGGGAAGCCCGATCCATCGGGGATTGGGTTGGCCATGGCCCGCTTGGAGGCGGCCCAGGGATTTTATGCCGGCGACACGGTGGACGACATGCACGCGGCCCGGGGCGCCGGATTGATCCCGGTGGGCGTGATCGCGCCGGGAATCGCAGAAGCCGACCGTGCCCGCCAGGGGGAGATCCTGCGTTCGGCCGGGGCGCAGGTGGTTGTCGATGATGTCAATGACCTGGGAGAGGTGCTGATATGAAACGAAGTGCGGAATGGACCCGCAAGACCAAGGAGACGGATATTTTCGCTTCCGTCGATTTGGAGGGGAAGGGGGAATCCCAAATCGAAACCTCGATCGGATTTCTCGATCATATGCTGGATGTCTTCTGCCGGTCGGGACGCTTCGACCTCCGCCTCACGGCCCGCGGCGACCTGGAGGTGGACCAGCACCACCTGGTGGAGGACTGCGGGATTGTTTTGGGCGGAGTCTTCGACCGGGCTTTGGGTGACCGGCGGGGCATCAACCGTGCCGGCTATTTTGTGTACCCCATGGACGAGGCGTTGGCCGTGGTGGCGGTGGACCTGGGCGGAAGGCCTTATCTGCAGTTCGAGGCCGACTTCCGGCGCCGTCACTGCGGAGGCCTGGACACCGATCTCCTGCCCGATTTTTTTCACGCGCTGGCGAATCACCTCAAGGCGAATCTGGTGGTGCGCATGCCCTTCGGCCGCAGCGACCATCACAAGCTGGAGGCGGTGTTCAAGGCGTTGGGCAAGGCGATGCGCATGGCCTGTTCCCTGGATATCCGGGACATCCGCGACGTGCCCAGCACCAAAGGAGTGATCGATGGCGATCGGGATCGTTGACTACGGGGCCGGGAACCTGCGTTCGGTGCAGAAGGCTTTTTCCTTTTTGGATATGGAAAACAAGGTGATTGACGATGTCCGGGATATGGGCGGTGTGGACCGGCTGGTGCTTCCCGGAGTGGGATCGTTCGGCCACGCCGCCTCACAATTGAAGAAGGCGGGCTTTTGGGAGCCCCTCAAGGCTTGGATCAAGGCCGACCGCCCTTTTCTAGGCATATGTTTGGGAATGCAGCTGCTCTTCGACGGCAGTGAAGAATCGGCCGGTGTCGCGGGATTGGGAGTCTTTGCCGGAAGCTGCCGGCGCTTCCTGGAAAGGAAGTCACCCCAGATCGGATGGAACGATATCGTCAACATCCGTTCGGTATGCCTGCTGCAGGGAATTGCCGCCGGCAGCCATTTCTACTTTGTGCATGGCTTCCATGTGGCGGCGGAATCTCCGGACATCGTGGCGGCCGAAACGGAGTACGGGACTTTTTACCCCTCGATCGTGGGCCGGGGGGCGGGTGTGGGCCGTCCAGTTCCTTCCGGAAAGGAGCGGTGGGGCCGGGCTCCGGCTCCTCCGCAACGGGGGGAACCAATGCTACCCAACCGCA